>Ga0075021_10000109_pt1 | contig 42285 bp, 41 predicted proteins | sample ColStrG_CSR_2012_FD_72749 | JGI IMG/M metagenome (GOLD analysis project Ga0075021, IMG submission 72749) | Freshwater sediment microbial communities in response to fracking from Pennsylvania, USA - Cold Stream Run_MetaG_CSR_2012 | ecosystem: Environmental > Aquatic > Freshwater > Creek >...
GGATTGATTTATTGCTATAGCTTTTCTATTCTTACAGCGCACGACTTGTATTCGGGCGTGCCGGATATGGGGTCCCGGTGTTCCGAGGTAAGAACGTTGGTAAGCACCTTCCTGAAATGGAACGAAAGAAAAACATTGCCCGCTTGTGAGCGTTCGGTCACTTTGGCCTTTACCTTGATTTTGCCTCTTCGTGAAGAGACGCTGACCATTTCGCCGCTCTTTATCCGTAATGCCTCCGCGTCTTGTGCGTTGATTTCGAGCAGCTCCTCGGGAACCAGTTCCATGATACCCGGGACCCTACCGGTCATGGAACCGTTGTTATAATGCTCCCGGGTCCTTCCCGTGATCAATACAAGCGGGTATTCTTTATCAGTCGTTTCGCCGGACCCTATGTGGTCGAGAGCCATGAATTTCGCCAAACCGCCGGGCCGCGCGAATAGATCAGTATAGAGCGTTGTCGTGCCGGGATGGTCCTTTGTGGGGCAGGGCCATTGAATCCCTTGCTCCTCGATACGTTCATAGCTTATTCCGCCGTAGATCGGCACCAGGCTCGCAATTTCGTCCATGATCTCGGAAGGGTGCTGGTACGTCATGGGATATCCCATCAACGTTGACAGCTTGCTGATGACCTGCCATTCCGCCATGCCCGCAATAGGCTCGATTGCCTTTCTCACGCGCTGCACTCTGCGCTCTCCGTTCGTGAACGTCCCATTTTTTTCGGCAAAGCTTGCGCCGGGGAGTATCACGTGGGCAAATTGCGTTGTCTCGGTAGGAAAGATGTCCTGCACCACGAGGAACTCGACTGCTTCCAGCGCGCTCCTCACATGATGAAGGTCGGGGTCGGTCTGTGCAGGGTCTTCTCCGAGGATGAACAAGCCCTTGAAATTTCCGCGCTTGCACTCATCCAGCATCTCGATGGATTTGAGTCCTGGCTTGGGGCTGATCTTTACGTTCCACGCCTTCTCAAATTTTTCACGCACTTTCTCGCTGCTAACGGGCTGATACCCCGGAAGCGTCGCCGGCAGCGGCCCGAGGTCAGATGCGCCCTGGACATTGTTCTGACCCCGGAGCGCCATAATGCCGGTTGAGGGTCTTCCGATGTGGCCGCAAACAAGCGCAAGATTGGCGATCGCCATCGCATTCTCAGTGCCGGTCCGGTGTTCGGTAACGCCGAGGCCGTACACGATCATCGCCTTTTCGGCATGTGAATATAAACCGGCCGCCTCAATGATCGTCTCTTTCGAGACGCCGGTGAGTTTCACAACACGGTCAAGATCGTATTCCTTGACCTTCTCCTTGAGTTCCTCGAACCCTTCCGTTCTTTTTGCGATGAACTCCCTGTTCTCCCACCCGTTCTGCAGGATGACGTTGACCAGGCCGTTCAGCATGGCGATGTTGCTGCCGGGCTTGAGGTTCAGCCAGGCATCGGCTTTCTTTGCCATCCAGGTTTTTCTCGGATCGCCGACAATAAGTTTCGCGCCGTTGCGCAAGGCCTTTTTAAGCCAGAGGGAAATAATCGGATGGCCTTCCGTGGGGTTCGATCCAAACAGAAAGAGGACATCCATATCCGGCATCTGAATTAATGAATTTGTAGATGCTCCTGCCCCAAGGCTCGTGGCCAGACCGGCCACAGTGGGTGCGTGTCAGACTCGCGCGCAGTTGTCTACGTTGTTCGACCCTACTGCGCATCTGACCCACTTAGCAAGGAGGTAGTTCTCCTCGTTGGTGCAGCGTGAGGAAGAGAAACCACCCACTTTTTCCGGCCCGTGTTTTGCGATAAGCGCGGTGAACTTGCTCGCTATAAGTCCAAGGGCCTCGTCCCAGGTCGCCTCGTAGAAGACGCCGTCCCGTTTTATGAGCGGGGTCTTTATCCGTTCAGCGCTGTGAATGAAATCGTATCCGTATCTTCCTTTTATGCAGAGATTGCCCTTGTTCACGGGCGCTTCGTAATCGGAGGATACTTTTATTACGGTGTTGTCTTTCACGTGCAAATAGAAATTGCAGCCCGTTCCGCAGTAGGAGCAGGTGGTCTTTACTCTCTTCACGTCACGCGAACGGCCCTTGCCCTTGCTTTTCCGGTTTGTCAACGCGCCGGTAGGACAGGTCGAGACGCACTGTCCGCAAAACTCGCAGTTCTCCAAAGAGCGGGCCTTTTTGAAGGCCGTGTCGGGCATTGCATTAAAACCTCTTCCGACAAGATCGATCGTCCCGGCCATTACCACTTCATTGCAGATCCGCGTGCATCGTGAGCACAAAATACATTTATTCGGGTCATAGGTTATAAAGGGATTATCTTCCCGTATCGGCAGATTCCATTTCTCGCCAAAGAATTGGCCGAGTTTTATATCGTAGCGGTAGGCCAATTCCTGAAGCTCGCAGTCCCCCGCGCTGTCACAGCACATACAGTCGTTGGGATGATTTGAAAGGATCAGGGAAAGCGTCGTCTTTCTGAGCCTCGTAAGGGTTTCGCTCTCGGTCGTTATCTCCATGCCGTCTTCTGCCGGCGTTGTGCAGGAGGCCAGCGGCCTGTTGACGCCCTTCACCTCGACGAGGCATAACCGGCAGCCTCCGTAGGCTTCAAGCCGTTCGTCGTAACACAGCGTCGGAACGAAAATTGACGCTTCCTTGCAGGCTTCAAGAATGGATTTCCCTCTTTGAACGGTGATCTGCCTGCCATTGACTGTTATCGCTATCGTGTTCGTGTGTAGCGTTGGCTCTGCTTTCATGATTATCGTATCCTCTCCGCTTTACAAAATGTCTTTGCTGATCAAGAATAGACTATGAAAACCGAAGCTTTTTCTGTTCGCGTTCCAAAAAAGTTGCGAAGTCCGTCGCGAACTGCTGAAATAATCGGATCGCCTTCTCCCCTTCTTCGGTGACGCTCGCACCGCCGCCGCCTTTGCCACCGGCGGCAACTTCAACGAATGGTTTTTTTGATTGCCGGTTCATGGAATCCACGAGATCCCAGGCATGGCGATATGCCATTTTCATGGATTTCGCGGCCTTCGTTATCGAGCCGTGTTCGCGGATCTGTGTAAGCAGATTGACTCTGCCCCACCCGATAAACGTCCCCTCAGGCCCCTCGACCCAGATATGGCCGCGTACGTCAGGCCTGGGGCCGCTGCGGCCTTGCTTATAGTTACTTTTCCTGTTCGGCATGATCGCAATATATCATAGGGAATAACGGTAGGCAAGAAAAAAACCGTTCGTCAGATTATGAGAAATTGCAGTTTACTCAATTGAGAGGCATAGGGGAGGCGAGAGGACGAGGCATTGCGTTCGTTTCAAAATGGTCCGCGTTCAAGGCGCTCAAGGAGGGGTCGCAAAACTTCTTAAGTTCTCGAAAAAAGCTCGTGAGACATTTTTGTCTCGTCCATCTCGACGGAAGCACTGCTACCTTACCAGTGAAAACGTTCAGAGCGTTCATCAACGGATACAAGCTTTTCACACCATGCTGATGCTAGGGGATGCGGGTGGGCAGGGCGGACAAAACTGCGTTCAAAAACTGTATGCCTAAACGAGAAGGAGAATATATGAACAGACGTCCGACATGCTGTCAAGGAGTATTCAAAAAATCGTGCCAGAAACACAATTGGCAGGGCATATATGCCCTGCCAATGATTCCCGATAAACTTGTATTGTTTCAAAAAGGCTAAAACTTACCCTGGTAGCTTAAAGCTGGATACTGTACTTCAGCGTTCCCATTCGACCGCCTATTGTCAAAATCTTTTTTAGCAACCAGCGCATGAGAGGCTTACCGCAGTATCAGCCGTACCAGATCGTATATGAATTGAATTAGATTCAGACCAGGTTCCCGAACCTGCTGTAATAAGCGTCCCAAAAGTATAATAGCCGGCATTATTGGTCTTTTCAGTACCACCTGAATTAAATTGGACCTTATCCTTATCTAAGAAGGCATATAGTGGCAGCACCGTATTCGGCGCAGCAAAAGCCCCTGATACAGTGAAACATATGCCATTCATTGGAAGTTTGTTTACGGGATCTAGAATCACCACTGTCCAAAGAAGAGTGTTACCCCCAGCGCCCGACTGGGAGACAGTTGTTGGAGATACCGTGATAGTTGACCCTGCGGGAGCTATTTGCTCACTTCGGCATCCTGTAGAGTCATCTTTAGTAGATCCGCACCCTTTCAAGAGAATCACGGAAGCTGATAACATCAATAAGATGAGAATCGCAATAAGCTTTTTGGGGATTTGAGTGATTATTTTCATTATGTAACTCCTCTATTCACAATATTTGCAACTTAAATGCCCTGCACTACATGCATGCAACGTGCTGTTTTGTTTTATTTTTGTGCAAGCTATTTTACTACCCTAAATCCATAATACTGTACTAAATTACAGCACTGTGTAGTGAATTTCACACCATAATAAACCTACCAGTATCATCACTTTTCCGTTATATCACTTCCTGTTTCACTAACCGCGGCGTTATAAAAATCAGCAGTTCGCCTTTTGTCTCGTTTGTGGTTTTTGATTTAAATAACCAGCCGATGAACGGCAGGTCCCCGAAGAAAGGCACCTTGGTATAACTCTCGGTTTTACTAGTTGTTAGAACGCCGCCGATAACCGCTGTCTCACCGTCTGCAAGAAGGATCTCCGTCGTCGCTTCATTCTTGCGTATTGAAGGCTGCCCGCTTGCTCCCAGGATAGAAGTGTCAGGGGCATTTTTAGTAGCTGTGATTTTCAGGAAAATCTTGTTGTCCGGCGTCGCATGAGGGGTAACAGTGAGCGCAAGCTTTGCGTCGATAAACTGAATTTGAGTGCCTGAAGCTGACGTCGTTGAGAACGGGATGGAGACACCCTGTTCTATCTTGGCTTCTTTGTTGTCCAGAGCGCTGATTTTAGGCTGCGAGATGATCTTTCCTTCTCCGGTGGACTCCAACGCCGAAAGCACAAGGTCCAAGTTCAAGGCCTTGCTGAGGGACCCGAACTGAAAACCGATGGCTCCGCCACCTGTCCCGGCCCCGGCAGCCGCAGGCATGTTGACAAGAAAATTGCCGTTTCCAGACGGTGTAGTGCCCATGCTAGGCCCGCCGGTCACCCCTATTGAATTCGGGAATGAAAGGCCTGTCGGGTTTCCGTGTGCTGCGTTTGCATTAAAGTTTCCGCCCCACTGCACGCCGAGTTGACGGCTGAACGTCAATGAAGCTTCCACGATTCGCGCCTCGATCATGATCTGTGCGATGGGTTTGTCAAGGACCCTGATGAGAGATACTACCTCATCGACATTCCGCGCAATATCCTTTATTATGAGCGTGTTGGTCCTTGCGTCCACCACGGTTTCGCCGCGGGGAGAAAGTGATTTTTTGATGGTCCCTTCGATCCCCGCTGCTGTGGCATAGTTTATCGGGATCATCCTCGTTATCAGGTCTTCTGCTTTCTTTTTTGCTTCTTTGGCCTTTGACTCTTCATCAGATTCTTTTGTCAACGCGCTCACTGAAGCAATGCGCAGAATATTGTCTTCCAGTGCGTAGCCCAAGCCGTTCATCCTGAGAATGGTATCCATTGCCTGGTCCCAGGGGATATTGACCATGCGCACGGTGACTTTGCCTTTTACATCAGGGGCGAGTATGATATTCAGGTTGGCTACCTCTGCAAAGAGTCGCATAACATTGATCAAGTCTGCATCCTGAAGATCAAGGGAAATTCTTCTCCCGGTGTATTTATTGCTGCCGGCAAGGAGCGCGGTCTCTGCTCCTCCCATTGCCTGTCTTCCAGCCGAGGCGCGTTCCTTCTTGGTCGGCAGCGGCACAGGTACAACCGCTTCTTTGGGCTGAGCAGCCTCTTTTTCTACCGCTGTGGCCTGCTCCTGGTTGACTGGCGGTGGTACAACCGCCGTGGTCTCTTGAGGCACCGCAGCCTCTTTTTCAACTGCGGTCGCCTTCTCCTGTTCCTGCGATGCGGCCCGCTCCTGCGCGGGTTTTTCCACGGGTTTCGCCGCTGCGGCCGCGCCCATTGCTATGATCAGGGAATTGCCTTCGGGGGTCACCGTATAATCGAGCGCCTTGGTAAGGTCTAAAACGACACGGACTTTATCAGGGTGTTTCCCGACTCGGACCGTTTTGAGCCCGCCTTTCCTCACCGGGATGACGCTCTGCTTGACTTTGCTCTTCACACCGGGGATGTCCACCACAAGCTTTTTGGTCGGCTTCTCCACCATGAAGGCATGCGGGTTCATGGTGCCGTCAGCCGTAATGACAACCTTGACGCCGTCTTTACCAGCCGTGGCTTTTACCATAGAAACAATTGTCGCGGTCGCTTTCTCCGCTGGGGGGGCTTCAACTGTTTCCTGTTTGGATGCTTCCTGCGGCGCAGCGGGAGCAACCGTTTCGGCTGCTGGTGTTGCTTCTTCACCAGGTTTTGCCTCTTCGGTCGGCTTCACTGCTTCCCCCGGCTTTGCAATTTCAACCATGAGCTTGCCGTCGGATTGATACACCTTCGTATCAGCAGCCTGGGAAAGTCCTATCTCGAGACGGGCGATATTGTCCTTTTGGCTGGGAGTAATATCGTTCATGGCCCCGCTTTTTACATTTATTTTGTCCTTAAACGTTCCGAGATCCGCATCTGAAATATCAACCACCAGCCTGAGCGGGTCGGTCAACTGGAACGAGGTGTATTGCTGAATAGGTCCCGTCCCTTCTATCGTGAGTTCAGCCTTGCCGTCAATGTCGCGGGGTTCTATCTTATTAATGACTACCAGGGGCCCCTGCTGCTTTGCCGTTGCAGGCGTCTTTGACGCACACCCCTGGAGCACTGATACGAAAGAGATAAGGATAATCAGCCACCATATTTTCAAAGGTTGAGCATACTTCATTGCATCCCCTCCTGTTTTGTCCGAAGCGGTATGACTACCTGCTTACGTTCCGTCACGCCCATAAAGTTTTTGTACTTCTCTTCGATCACCATAGAATCTTTCGTGATCTTTTTTATTACACCCTTATTCGGACCGATTATGGTCCCGGCACGAACAAAATAACCTTTCCCGTCAGGCCCTTCAAGCATTGCGTTATATCCAAAACCACCCCACACAATACCCGTCAAATGAAATTCCGATATGGTATACCGTTCCAGCGGAGGCTTGGACCCCGCCCGTTCTTTATTTTCCGCCTTCGTCACGAGCGGGGAGAACGGGTCGCGCCGCCCCTGCGCATCGTAGCTAAAAACCGGATGGGCAGTTGCTTCCGTCACGGTAGGGGTCACCTGCGTCACAGGTTGCTGTATGGATTTGGATGCCGTTGCAGATGGACGTACCGGAGCCTTTTCAGTCTCCGAGCAAGCAATAACAGCCCCCCCGATAAGCAGCGCCAGCGGAATAAGAAGTGCTCTAGTTAACTTTTTTTGCTGCTGTAGGAGTTGTCTCAACTTTTTTCTCCACTGCCGAGAAGGTCATTGCGGTGCAATTTATATCAACCGAAATTGAACCGTCACTGTTCAACTTCGCGCCCCCCATTTTGATATTAAGAATATTCACGATACGATTCAGTTTGCTGACGCGATCAAAAAACGAGGCCGTACTATGGTAACCACCGGTCAAGGTCAAGGTTACCGGAATTTCCTTGTACAAGCCGCTCGAATGATCTCTGGGCTTATCCGGCTTCCACAGTTTCAAAACCAGGCCTGATTGGTTCACTTTCTCCTGTATCTGTCTGAGAAGGCCGGAGACCTCGGATTCCGGAGGAAGCTGCTCGGTGAGATCCCTGAGCTGCTGCTGTAAGCTTTTCACCTCGGCCTTAAGCGCATCCAGGTTCCGTATCTTTTCATCGTTCTTCCGGATGACCTCCTGATTTTCGGAAAGCGTCTTTTCCAGCTGCTCGATCTGCGCACGCATGGGAATGATGAATTGCGTAATATCGACGACCAGGAGCGCAACGATCAGGACCCCAAAGACTATTGCCCTGGTCTTCGGAGAAATCTTCTGTATTCTGTCAACAAGAGGAGATGCCATCACAGTCCCTTATAAACAAACTGAAGCTTATATTTGTATATATCGATTCCCTCGGCCTTTGCCTGGTTTGTTTCGAGTAAATTTACACCGGTCAACAGCAGAGAAGCCTTAAGGTTATCAATGAAGCGGACAACATCATTGTTTCCGAATGCTTCTCCCTCTATGCTGATATTATTGCTGCTTTCCGTCAAAGAGGTGATATTTACTCCCACCGGAAGCGCCCTGCTGATTTCATCGAGAAGCCGCACCGGACCTGCCTGGTTTTTCTTGAGCTGTTGAACAACATTGATTTTTTCCTGGAACTTTGCCCGTTCCGCTTCGACGTTCTTCACTTCCTTAAGCATATTTTCTTGTTCGCGGAGCCGCGCTTCCGCGGCGGTCTTCTTACGTTCAATATCAGCAATCACATCTGTTTGATATTTCCAGTAAAATCCCATAGCGCCCATGACCACCACGAAAACAACTCCGCCGATTATCAGTTGTTTCTGGAGATCGGTAACCTTCTTGGCCGGTTTTCTTTTAGAAGGCAGAAGATTTATTTTTATCATCGGTCCCCTGGCCTCCTTATCGCAAGCCCCACCGCCACGGCGCAGAGCGGCGCGGATTCCGCCAGCAAGGCAGGGGCAAATCGTTTTGAGTCGATTTTTATGTTCTTAAAAGGATTGGTAACCTCCGCGGGAATCCCAAGCCGCTCAGAGAGGATTGCCGTAAAATTCCCGACCCGTGCGCAGCCTCCGGAGACCAGTACGCGTGAAACCTTATCACTCCCGGTTGTGGAACGGAAAAATTCGAAGGACCGCTGCGTCTCGGCCACGATATCGTCCGTTACCGAAGACATGACGCTCGCGATCTGATCCCTGTCCGCCCCTTCGACCCCTTCCCCTCGCTTCACCTTTTCGGCATCTTCATAGCTAAGACCGAAATCCCGCTGGAGTGCCTCGGTATAACGGTTCCCGCCCACGGTGATATCGCGCGTGAATATCGAAGTTCCGTCCTTCAATATATTGATATTCATCACCGAAGCGCCGATGTTGAGCAGGGCCGTGGTTCCGGCCTCCAGGTCATAGTTGAGTTCGTACATGTTCGCAAGAGCAAAAGCGTCTACATCCATGACCACAGGCTCCAGGCCCGCCTCTTTCACGAGGTTGATATAATCGTTGATCTTGTCCTTTTTGACCGCGACCAGAAGCACGTCCGCCTGTCCTTCGGCGGCGCCAGGTCCGAGCTTTTGAAAATCGACATTCACGTCATCGATGGAAAAGGGGATATATTGCTCCGCCTCCCACTTGATGGATTCCGCCAGTTCCTCATCAGTCATATCGGCAACGGAAACACGCTTGATAATCACGGAACTGCCGGAAACCGAGATCACGACTTCTTTGGTCGATATCTTTTGGGAGGCCAGAAGCTCCTTGATTGCTTCGACGACGCGACCGGCGTCCATGACCGCGCCCTCGACAATCACCTCCGGCGGCAACGGAACCATGCCGAATTTTACCAGTTGATAGTTCCTATTGGAGCCCTTCAGTTTCACCAGTTTGATGAAGGTTGATCCAATGTCAAGCGCTATCGGTTCTATTTTCTTTGAAAAAAGCATCATCACTCCGCAACGACAGTGTGTACGCTACGCCGTATCACCCGGCGTTCTTGCTCTTCATGATCCGCTCAATGTCTCTCACATTGTGCTCGCCGTAGACCCGCCAACCTCGCCAGTCACGCTCAACGCCCGTCAACAAACCTTCGCTCTCCCATCGGAAAAGCGTCGCCCGGGAAATGTCGAACCGGTTACAGATCTCATTCGTTTTATATTTTTTCGAGCTTTTGCGTGCAACCATGCTACCCTCGCTGGATGGGCTACTGCTAATAGTTATGATAAGTATAGTTACTATGATACAGAAAAAAACCTGGTTGTCAAGTAATTTTTTTGGTTATTTTGACCCTGGGCACGGATCGCCGAAAACACTTTTTGATCATGCGACGTACACAAGGATCGTGACGTAGTGGCAGGCGCTTCCGGCCATTACGAACAGGTGAAAGATCTCGTGACCGTAAGACATTTTTTTGTCCAGCGCGTAAAACAGCACGCCGGTGGTATAGAAAACTCCTCCGGCGATCATCCAGGCCATGCCCACGCCCGGAAGGGCGTTCGCAAGCGGGCGGATGGCTACCAGCGCGAGCCAACCCATAAGGAGATAGATCGCGACAGAGAGCATGCGTCTGCTGCCTTTGGCGATGAGGGTGTCCTGTATAATTCCAAAGAGCGCGAGCCCCCAGATAACGCCGAAAAGAGACCACCCCCAGGCCCCGCGCAGAGTTACAAGCGTCAATGGAGTATAGGTGCCGGCGATCAGCAGATAGATTGCGCTGTGATCGATTTTTTGGAAGACATTCTTTGATGCTCCTCGGACGCTGTGATAGAGTGTGGAAAATAAATACAGCGCCGTAAGCGTAACACCATACACACTGAAGCTGACGATTTTCCAGGGATCCCCCTGCTGGCTCGCCAGAACGACAAGCACCACCAAACCCGCAAGCGCGAGGCCGGTTCCGATCAAATGCGTAATACTGTTCATACGCTCACCACGGTACATAGTTACCTGCCTCCCCATTGCCAACGCCCGCGCCGCGAGTGGAGCCCCCTCCGGCAGGAGCCGGGGGATTGCAAGGCGCGGGATTCAATATACCTGCATGCACAAATAAAAAAGGAGAGGCGCTGAGGCCTCTCCTTTCGATGTGATTCATGATGTCTCGCTATACATCCGCTCCATGCGGCGTGGCAAAGCTCGCCGTGCGGCGGGCCGCCATATCCATAAGCACGCGCTCCGAGCCGAAGGCGCCCGGTTCGTACTTGCGAAGTTTCAACTTCTCCCGCGCGTTGTCGATGAGCTTCAGCGCCAGTTCGAGGATCTTTTTCCCGTCAGACTCGAAGTAGAACCCGGCGTTTACCATGTCCCACCACTTGTTCTCCATAAGGTCCTTGAGCACCTTGCTCGCGCCGACCGGAGAATCGGAGCCGAAGATGCACGGCACACCCGAGGCGACGAAGTATGTCCCGATGGCAATGGCCTTCTCGCTCATCCACTCCGGCGCAATGCCCACCGCGGGCAGGCCGCCGATGTCGTCCCCGAGACCGCCCTCTTCGGCGATTTTGGACGCGATCGTTAGGATGCGCGAATTGTCCACGCAGGAACCCAGGTGCAGCATGGGCGGAATACCGATGGCTTCGCACACTTCACGAAGTCCGGGGCCCGCGTTCTCAAGGGCGGTCTCAGGCGTCATGAAGCCCGCCTTGGCCGTGGCATGGGCCGAGCAACCGGTCTGCACCACGAGCACATCGTGCTTGATGAACTCCATTGCAAGAAAATTATGGAGGCTGTCCTGACAGATCCTCGGGTGGTTGCAGCCCGCGAGACCCACCACGCCGCGGATGCGGCCGGAGATGATGGCGTCATTCAGCGGCCGGTAGGATGCACGGTATTTACCGCCCTGCATGTACTCGATGTATTCGTCGGAGAATCCGGCGATCGCATCGGCCGGCTTGGTCCCCGCCGGCGACACCTTTTCTTGCTTGCGGTTGGGGTAGTTGTCTATGGCCAGCCGGATGATCTGCTTCGCGATGTCCAGGCCATGATGTTCGTCGAACTGAATATGGGTCGCGTCGATCATCTTGCCCTTCGACGATGAAGTTATGATCTTGGTATGGAATTGCTTCGCAAGCTGCGCAAGCGCAGGCATGATGCACTGGACATCCACCACCATGGCCTCTACCATGCCGGTGACGAGCCCCAGTTCCTGCTGCAGGAACCCGCCTGCCGTGTGAATGCCATGCCGGACGAGGATTTCGTTCGATGTGCAGCACATGCCCACGAGGTTGATGCCTTTGGCGCCCTTGGATTTTGCATACGCGATCATGTCCGGTGCTTCCTGGGCAACCACGAGCATCTCGGCGAGAGACGGTTCATGGCCGTGGACCACGACATTCACCTTGTCTTTTTCAAAAATATCGAGGCCCGCCTGGGTCTTTACCGGGAACGGCGTGCCGAAAAGAATGTCCGAGATGTCCGTGCCGATCATGGACCCTCCCCAGCCGTCGACGAGGGAGGTGCGCATGGCCTGAAGCATGATGTTGTTCGGCTCCTGGTCAACGCCCATAGTCGTACGGTTCATGGCCTCGACCACCTCGCGGTCGATGCCGCGCGGCGCGATGCCGAGCTTCCTCCAGATTTCCTGCCGCTTTTTCGGCGCCCGGGCCAGGCATGCCAGTTCGCCGTTCTGCTGGCCGAACTGTGAAATGAATTTAAGCGCAACCTCTTCGCCCACCTTGTTGGTTGATTTGCCTTCTACATTGATGCCCAGATATCCGGCAACCATGTTCAGCTTGCGTACGTCCTTGATCTGGAAATCCTTCGCTTCGCCGCGCGACACGGCCAGGAGCGTGTTTGCAAGGTCCCGCGCGTGGTCCGAATGGGCCGCGGTACCGCCGGCAACCATGCGGGTCCAATTTCTCGCCGTAACCACCGGAAGGGTGGCGCCGCATACTCCCTCAGCCTCTTCCTCTTTGCCCGTAAGACGGCAAGGCCCCATTTGGCACGCCTTGCAGCATTGGCCTATGTGGCCGATGGGGCACGGTTTCATTTTTTCAGCACGGTCATAGGATGTCTTAAAGCCCTTTTCGGCGGCCTTCTTCAACAGAACTTTAGCGGCAGGATCTACGGATTTAGCGGCGGGATCAACTGATTTCTGTTCCTCTTTCATAGTCTTCAGAAACTCCTTTCGCGCGGGAGGAAAAACCTCCTGGATTTATTATACCGACTATGATGATACAACAACGGTAACAAAAATACTACAGAAAATTATGCGGGCACGCTATAAAATCTGCAAAACAGTCAATATAAATATCTTATAAGCAGAGACAAGTTTCAAGCCAAAAAAACAGCCCCTCCGCCATTGTGTGGGGACTTGTGGGAAGATTTGACAGAACTGTCCGGACTTGATACACTCTCTTTAAGGTCATCACCCACAGACTCGCAGGAAAAGGAACCGATTTTTATGGGAATTTTGGCAATGATCCTTGCCGGTGGAAAAGGGGAACGGCTCCACCCGCTCACGCTGCACCGGGCAAAACCGGCGGTCCCCTTCGGCGGCATTTACCGGATCATCGATTTTACCCTTTCAAACTGTATCAATTCCGGAATCCGGAAGATCGCGGTGATTCCCCAGTATAAATCCCTTTCCCTGGATAAGCATCTGCGGCTCGGCTGGAACTTGTTCTCCGGCGAGTTGAATGAATACGTCATCTCCGTCCCGCCCCAGCAACGTGTGGGCGATAAATGGTACCAGGGCACGGCCGATGCCATATACCAGAACATCTACATGATCGAGAAGGACGCGCCGGACCATCTGCTCGTTCTGGCCGGAGATCACATCTACAAGATGGACTATGCGGAAATGTTCCGGTTCCATAAAGAAAAACAGGCGGACGCCACCGTTGCCGCCATAGAGGTCCCTTGCAAGAGCGCAACCGGGTTTGGTATCGTCGAGGTAGACGAAGACTACCGGGTCATCGGGTTTGAGGAGAAGCCGAAGGTCCCCAAGCCCATCCCGGGTCAGGCGGATATGGCTTTCATATCCATGGGCGTGTATCTGTTCAACACCAGGGCCGTCATCGAACACTTGAAAGTAGATGCGTTGCAGAATACGGTACACGACTTTGCCAAGAACATCATCCCCCGGATGATGAAAACCACGGATTTCTATGCTTACAACTTCAAGGACGAGAACAAAAAAGAGGCAAAATACTGGCGTGATGTGGGGACCATAGACGCCTACTGGGAAGCAAACAGGGACCTCGTAAGCGTGGACCCGCTGTTAAACCTGTATGACAAGGCCTGGCCCATCCGCACCTACCAGGCGCAGAACCCGCCGGCAAAGTTCGTATTTGCGCAGGAGGAAAAAGGCGGCAGGCTCGGTATCGCGCTTGACTCGATCGTGGCGCACGGATGCATCGTGAGCGGCGGCCGGGTGCAAAATTCGGTACTCTCGCCGAACGTGCGCGTCAACAGCTATGCCGAAGTACACGATTCCATCCTCATGGAGAACGTGAACATCGGCAGACACTGTAAGATCCGCCGGGCCATCATCGACAAGGACGTGACGATCCCTCCGTGCACACAGATAGGTTATAACCTGGAAGAAGATAAGAAGCACTATCATGTCACGCCGTCCGGCATCGTGGTAATTCCCAAGGGAGCGGGCGTACCAGGAGAGGCAAGTTCGGATGCAGAATCGTGTCCGGTTGGCCCCTATCCGGATTGATAACCTTGCGCATGCAAGAACAGAAGAAACATCGACCCGCGTGTCCACCAGTCAATGTTCCCTTTGCAAGAAAGTGTGCATCTCTTATGGGATCCGCCCACGCCTAATTAACCCCTATGAATTTTTGCTAATCCCTCGTTAGATATTGCACCACCAAACCTTGCTCTCCTGGCCTCTTTATGCTAACCTAAAAAAAATAGTGAACACCGAATTCATGCAACAAATGCTACAACTGCCCAAAAAATCGGCAGAACTTGCCGCAAACTGACAGAGGTATTGCAGGTGTTCCCACAACAGACGAAAACCGAAAAACGACAAATCCATCAGTTCATCTCGCAAATGTGCGCACTAACAACCGCAGGTATCGGCGCTGTTGTGCTCATCGGTTGGTTGCTCGATATTCGGATCTTCCTCAGCATTGATCCGGATTCTATCCCCACAGCGCCCAGCACGGCAATTGCGTTTATCCTGTCAGGTGCAGCTCTCTCCATTTTTATTGGACCGTTTTCGAGCGTCGTTGCAACACGGCTCGCGAAATTTTTCGCGTTTGCTGTCGCGCTGTTCTCCCTTCTTATGCTCGTCCAATTCATAACCGGGTTTGATCTCCGGCTCGAACGGTTTTTGGCAGGTGATTCAGGTATTCTACATGGCTTCCCCATCGGACGCATGTCGCCGGTTACGGCCTCCCTCTTTCTTTTATCAGGGCTGTCGCTTTTGTTCCTCATTTTTCTGCCGAAGAGCCGAAAGCCCCTCTGGAGCATTGAATTAAGCATGGCTTTCGTCGTGGTGTCTGTCGGCATCATTCTTGTTGTTGGATACCTGCTCAAAACCCCCCTTATGTACAGCGGCGTCGTAATCCCGGTTGCCCTTCCCACTGCTATCGCCTTCTTGCTCCTTGGCTCGGGGTTGCTGGCCGCAGTGTTTCCGTATACACACCTTACGGGACCGGTAATCACAACCGTCCCTGCAAAGCGTTCCTTCTTCAAGCGTTATCTTCCCGTAATCCTTATCTTCTTCTTCTGCATTTTTTTATCCGCTGTCGCGGCCAATATCGTCCGAAAACAATCCCTGAAAAATTTACAGGATGAGTTTGATAAGAAAACAGTCGTGATGACGGCTGCCTTGCAAAGGGTGATCGATAGAAATTTTGACCTGCTCGAAGGCGTGGGTGCCCTTTTTTCGACTTCCCACGAGGTCACCCGTACTGAATTTCAGATTTTTTCGAAAGCCGCCCGACTGCACCATCCCGGTATTCAGGCGATAGAATGGGTCCCCCGCGTTCTCCGGTCCCAAAGGTCCCGGTATGAAGAGGCTGCGCGCCGGGAAGGGATGAAGGATTTTCTTTTCACGGAAAAGAACTTTCGAAATAATATCGTCAGCGTCGGTCCGAGACCGGAATATTATCCGGTCTACTTTGTGGAACCGCCCCAGGGAAACGGAAAAGCGCTCGGATACGACCTCTCGACCGAGAAAATACGTTTTGCCTCCCTGAGCAAGGCGCGGGATACCGGCAAGATCACGGCAACAAGCCGGGTCGCGCTTATTCAAGAACCAGGAGCGCAATACGGCGTGTTGGTCTTTCTGCCCCTCTACAATCACGGCACTGCTTCCCGGAGCGTTGCAGAACGACAAAGGGACTTGCGGGGCTTTGTCCTCGGTGTTTTCAAGATCGACGACCTGATGAAAGCGGCATTGCATGGTCTTGACCGCACGGGAATAGAAATCACCCTCTCGGATATATCGGGCGCTGAGGGAAAACGACTGTTGTTTCAGGGTGATGGAGGCAGCATTTCTCAACGAGCAAGCATGTCGAAAGCAACTGCCGTTACCATGGCCGACCGTCAGTGGCAATTGGAGTTCCATGGCTTCGTTGCTTCCGAAACAAAAACCGGCGGCACCCTGGCAATTCTCGGCGTCGGCTTGTTTCTCGGCTTTCTCTTGTCTTCCTATCTGCTTGCTCTGGAACGATATGCCTCTGGATTGCAGGATGCGCTTGCCGAAGTAAGGACGTTACGAGGTTTTATCCCGATCTGTTCCTACTGCAAAAAAATCAGGGACGATAAAGGATTCTGGGATTCGGTCGAACAATATGTCACGGAGCGCACGGAAGCGGTGTTTTCCCACGGCATCTGTCCGGAGTGCGCGACAAAGGTAATGTCTGAATTCGCAAAGGAAAAGCAGAAACTGACGAAACCGTAGGCCGCGGATTCACCACAGGAGAAAGGACACTACGATGGACCATAGTGTTGCGAATGACTATATGGCTCACGGATTCTGTTTTTTGTGGGAACAGCGCCTGGTATGGCTGCACGTAATCTCGGATATCGTTACCGGCATTGCCTATTTTTCAATTCCTATCGCCATGGGCTATTTTATTTTCAAACGACGCGACTTGCCGTTTACGTACATTTTCGTGCTTTTTGCGCTGTTTATTTTTGCCTGCGGCACAACTCATTTCTTCGCGGCCTACACCGTCTTCGTGCCGCTCTATTGGCAGGAGGGATACGTGAAGGCATTTACCGCGGTGGTTTCGATCATCGCCGCGATCCTGTTTATCCCGATGATACCGAAGGCCATCGGGCTGCCGAGTCTGCCGAAGGCCATGGAAGACATCAAACGGCTCAATAGCGCGCTCGAAAACCAGTTGGAAGAACTAAAGGTAAAAGACCATGCAGTGGCCTCATCCGAGCGAAAATACCGGGGCCTCGTGGACAACGCGCTCGTAGGGGTATACACATCGACGCGCGAAGGAAAGTTTCTGTATGTGAATGACGCGCTTGCAAGGATCTTCGAGTGCGAAACCGCGGAAGAGTTGCTTTCATCGCCCGTCGTAATGCCGTCCAAGACGCCCGACAACCATGGGGACTTCCTTGCCCTCCTTGGAGAAAAAAAGAAGATCCCTTACTATGAAGCAGCAGTCTCCACAAAGACCGGGCGCTTGAAGACCATCGTGATAAGCGCCGCTCTTGAGGATGATATTATTTCCGGGATGGTTGTCGACAGAACCGATCAGAAGAAGCTGGAGGACCAGCTTCGGCAGTCTCAGAAGATGGAAGCAATCGGGCAGCTCGCGGGCGGCATCGCCCACGACTTCAACAACATTCTGTCCGCCATCATCGGTTACGGGCATGTTACGCTCATGAAAATGCCGCACAACGACCCTTTGAGGCCGAATATAGACAGCATTCTTGAGGCAGCCGATAGGGCGGCGTATCTCACGCAGGGTCTGCTCACGTTCAGCAGAAAACAGAGCAGTAATAAAAAACCCGGGGACCTAAACCTGATTATCAAAAAGGCGGAAAAATTCTTGGTACGGGTCCTGAGAGAAGATATTGAATTCAGAACGAGCTTGCAGGAAGAGGCGTTGTCTGTCTTTGCCGATTCGAACCAACTTGAACAGATCTTGATGAATCTTGCGACAAACGCGCGGGATGCCATGCCGAAAGGCGGCAGATTCACCATTGAAACCGAGCGGTTCATGCTCAATGCGGAGTTCAGGTCGGTTCACGGATACGGGCAACCGGGCGCATACGCGCTCATCACCGTCTCGGATACCGGCATCGGCATGAATGATATCACGCGACAACACATATTCGACCCCTTTTTTACGACGAAGGAGATCGGGCAAGGCACTGGTCTCGGTCTCTCGGTGGTCTACGGCATTCTCAAACAGCACGAGGGGTATATTAATGTTTACAGCGAGCCCCAGAAAGGCACGACGTTCAGAATTTATCTGCCTATAAGTGAGGAGGCAGCGGCGGAAGAGCACGAAATCCGGGAGAGCGAATATCCTCAACGAGGCGTCGAAACAATACTCTTGGCAGAGGACGACACATCCCTGAGAACACTGGTCACTTCGATTCTTGAGGAATTCGGCTATACGGTAATCTCGGCAGTTGATGGAGAAGATGCCGTGAAGAAATTTATGGAGAACAAAGACAGCATCAAACTTCTTCTGTTCGACCTCATCATGCCGAAAAAGAACGGAAGAGAGGCGTATGATGAGATAAAAAAAATGAAGCCCGATATACGGGCCTTGTTCTCAAGCGGACACGCCCCTGATCTTGTGCGGCAGTTGGCGTCGTCCGAACATGGCGTGTCCGTTGTGCACAAGCCCATCTCGCCGCTCGACCTTCTGCAAAAAGTAAGAACTATCCTGGATGAAGGCAAGGCTCAAGCTTGAACTGGGACGAAAAGGATCATCTTGGGAATGGGAAGATCGGCAAGGTCAGGACAGCGTTTCATTGAATGACTACCCTATCATTTTCGAGATCTCATCCAGCGGTTTCCTATTTCGGGCAACAGGATTCTCGTCAGGCACGCCCACAGGTAGAAGCGCGGCGATAAACCTTTCCTTGCCGTAGCCTAACAGTTTCTCGAATGCCTCCTGCGCAACGAGCGGCCCCGTCATCCAGCAGGAGCCGTAACCCAAAGCGTGAATAGCAAGAAGCATGTTCTGAATTGCGGCGGAAACGCTCTGCAATCCCGGGTCGGGCCGGAGACGCATTGCCTCCTTCTCGTTATAGCCCATCCTCGCCAAGAGCCCGGTGGACGCATAGGGTTCCATGAGCACGGCGATCACCGCCGGAGCGTTCTCGAAAAAGACGTAGTAATTACTTTTATACGCCGCGAGCCGTTGGGCCTCTTGCTCGCTCCCGGCATACGGCGCCATGCGGTCCACCATCTCCCGAACAGCGTCCGCCATCTTCCTGAGGAGCGCCTTGTCCTTGATGACTATGAAGCTCCAAGGCTGGGCATTGCTCGCGCTCGGAGCAAGTTTGCCGGCTTCGAGGATCTTTTTTATGTCCTCGTCCGGAACCGGGTCCTGCTTGAAGCGGCGAATGCTTCTTCTGCTTTGTATGGTGTCGAAAAGATCCATATATCCTCGCAGAGAGCAGAGTGCAAGGGGCATGGAGTAAAAGCAGAAAAAACCCTCCGCTCTGCGCCATGCCCTATGCTCTATGCGTTGTTCTTACGCCAATTCAGCCAGCCGTTTGATCAGCCGCTCGCTGTCCTTCCAGCCGAGGCACGCGTCGGTGATGGATTTCCCGTACACGTTCTCCGACACCTTCTGCGCTCCCTCTTCGATGAAGCTCTCGATCATGAACCCCTTCACCATCTTCCGTATTGTTTCGGAGTGCTCGCGGCTTTGCATCACCTCTTTTGCGATCCGAGGCTGCTCCTTGTATTGTTTGTTCGAGTTCGCGTGGTTTGTGTCCACGATGATGGCGGGATTCGCAAAAGCCCGTTCCTTATACGTCTTCGCAACCTTAATAAGGTCCTCGAAGTGATAGTTGGGAATGCTCTGGCCGAACTGGTTCATCGCCCCGCGCAGGATACAATGCGTCAGCGGGTTGCCGGAGGTCTTCACCTCCCAACCGTTGTAGCTGAACACATGCGGCGCCTGGGCCGCGTGGATGGCGTTGAACATCACGTCGAAATCGCCGCCTGTCGGATTCTTCATGCCCACGGGAATATCGAGACCGCTGCAGGTCAGCCGGTGCTGCTGGTTCTCGACCGAGCGGGCGCCCACGGCCACATAGCTCAGCACGTCTTCAAGATACGGGTAGTTGCCCGGATAGAGCATCTCATCCGCCGCAAAAAGGTGGGACTCCCGGAGCGCCCGAATGTGCATTTTCCGGATGGCCTTGATTCCCTCGACAATATTCGGTTCTTTCTTCAGGTTCGGCTGGTGCGCCATGCCCTTGTAGCCTATTCCGGTGGTACGGGGTTTGTTCGTATAGATGCGCGGGATGAGAATGAGTTTGTCTTTCACTTCTTCCTGCGCCTTCGCAAGCCGTCCCACGTAATCGCATACCGCGTCCTCGTCATGCGCCGAGCAAGGCCCGATGATGAGCAGCAGTTTGTCCACGGCCCCGGTGAATACGCCGAGGATTTCCTTGTCCTTCTCCTTTTTGACTTTTCTCAAGTCCGCGGGAAGCGGTAGTTTCTCCAAAATATCTTTGGCGTTCGGAATTTGCCGTACATATTCAAAACTCATAGGCTGTTTAACTGAACCCCCTTTTTATCCGCATTGACAATGGACAACACCATGCATACGATATTTTGATTATAAGAACCGTGATAAAGCAAGTCAAGACAAAAACGTCCCGCCGTATCGCAACGGGTTGATCTCGGACGGGCTGCGCCAAAATACCTCTGGCCTTTTTTTTCATAATATTGTATAAAAAGCTTGCCATGGCAAAAAAACAATCGGCAAAAAGAAGATCTTCCGGCAAAGGCAACAGGGCCGATCAATATATCGTCGCGGGAATTGTCGTCGCCCTGATCGTTATCATGCTCACCCTCTGGGGACCGTTGCGCAAATTCCGTCCGACAGAGGACCACAAGACCCCGGCGCAGGCCAAGAAGTCCGAGCCCGCTCCGAAGAAACCGGAAAAGAAAGTCGCGAAAAAGACCGGGGGAAGTGCCGTTGTCAAGCCGCTCGAACAGACCGCGCTGATAGCCATCGTAATCGACGACCTGGGTCAGGACCTGAAGCAGGCACGGGAACTCCTTTCCCTGCACGCCAAAATCACGTTTGCGGTCATGCCGGGGCTGCCGCAATCCAAAAAGGTCGCGGAGCTGGTAAAACAGAACAATCGTGAGCTCCTGCTCCATTTGCCTATGGAATACAGGGGTAAGAACGGGAAACCCGCGACCGGCATGCTGCGTTCCGACATGACGCCCATGGAGTTCCTGAATACGATCGGCGATGACGTTGTTTCCGTGCCCGGAGCAATCGGCGTAAACAACCATGAGGGCTCAGCGCTTACGGAAAATAAAGAGGCCATGAAGTTTCTCATGGCGGAACTCAAGGCCCGGAACCTTCTTTTCCTGGACAGCCTCACGAGCCCGAATAGCCTGGCCTATGCCACGGCAAAAGAATTCGGCCTCAAGGCCGCGAAGCGGGATGTATTTCTGGACAACGAGGCGAACAACCCCGTTGCCATACGAAAACAGATCGACGAGCTGGTCGATATCGCGAGAAAGCACGGCAGTGCCATCGGCATCGGCCATCCGCACCCGACCACGATCAGCGAGCTGAGAAAGTGGCTCGCGGACACCGCGGACCAGAACATTGAGATCGTGCCGGTGTCGAGATTGATGCAGTGAATCAGAAGGTAGGAGGGTGAGAGGGTAAGAAGTTGGGAAGATGCGTATTCTGTCCGGCGCATTCCTACCTTCCTACCTTCCTACCTTCCTACCTTCGTTTTATGTCCTTTCCCTAACATCATGCTCACCCTCGGAATAGAAACTTCATGCGATGAAACCGCGGCTGCCGTGCTCCAGGACGACAAGGTCCTGTCCAGCATCGTTGCCTCGCAGATACCCCTTCACAAAAAATACGGGGGCGTGGTGCCCGAGCTTGCCTCCCGGGAGCACCTCAAGAACCTGGTGCCCATCATCCGCGAGGCCCTCGGCGCGGCAAAGGTTTCACTCAAGGACATCGGGCTCATTGCCGTCACGTACACACCCGGCCTGATCGGCGCGCTGCTCGTGGGCGTGTCCGCGGCCAAGGCTATTGCCTATGCGCAGAATATCCCGTTCATCGGCGTTCATCACGGCGAAGGCCATATCCTCGCCGCACACATCGAATATCCCGGCATCGGTTATCCGTATATCGCCCTGCTCGTTTCCGGCGGGCACACCGCGCTCTATCACGTAAAAGGGCTCGGAGAGTACCATATGCTCGGCCAGACGCGGGACGATGCAGCGGGCGAGGCATACGACAAGGTTTCGAAGCTTATGGGACTTGAATATCCCGGAGGGCCGGTGCTTGATCGTCTTGCACAGGAGGGAAATCCCGAGGCAGTTAAATTTCCGCGCACACGGCTTGAAGGGTACGACTTCAGCTTCAGCGGGCTCAAGACTGCGGTCAGAAACCACATTGCGCTTTTCATGAGCAAGGACCAGGGCATCGACCCGAAGCTCAATGTCAAAGACGTGGCCGCGAGCTTTCAAGCGGCTGTCGTGGACACCCTGGTAGAGAAAACGATAAAGGCTGCCGATGAAACCAATGTGGACAAGATCGTGGTCGCCGGCGGCGTAGCGGCAAACAGCCTGCTCAGAAGCAGGATGAAAGAAGAATCACAAAAAAAGAACATGAGCCTCTATCTCCCCGGCATGGGCCTCTGCATCGACAACGCAGCCATGATCGGCCTCACCGGCTACCTCCACTTCAGGCGCGGCGAGACCTCAAGCCTGGACCTGAACCCCCGTGCAAGCATGCCGTTGTGATTTCATAGCCTTGCAAAATAGTTCTTGCTATTTTAGAAAAATCCTGTAGTATGCACTCCGACTGTTTAACATTTGGCAGGACTTGATTGAAGTACATCCACACCTCACCAGTTCTCTGCCATCCATGATCATCGATCACTGACCTCTCCTCTTTTCAGCTCTCACTCTGAAATAGCGCAGCATGTATGGTTGGCGAACGATGCTGTTATGCCGGTCATATTTGTGCTGGCGCCGTCTTCGCTCTCAGGAACACACGGGTGTTTCTGCGGCCTGCACGCAAACCTTTCATCAGGTTTCTGCTTCGGGATTTCCCATGCCCGGACCGTGAAATCAAAGGAGAAGCATGTCTTTTACGAATTTGCAGCTCGCAGCACCCATCCTCAAAGCAGTAAATCTTTGCGGCTATACCACGCCCACACCGGTTCAGGCACAGGCCATTCCCCAGGTTTTGGCAGGCCATGATCTGATCGCCACGGCCCAGACAGGGACCGGCAAGACCGCGGCCTTTGTGCTGCCCGCGCTCCAGCGCCTGAGCATCCCGTCAAAATCAACGGGTAGATCCAAAGGCCCCCGAGTGCTCGTGCTCACGCCTACGCGCGAACTGGCAAACCAGATAACCACCGCCGTCAGCACGTATGGAAAGTTCATGCGCATACGCAGCGGCGTCATCCTCGGCGGCATGCCTTACTTCGAACAGCAGCGGCTCTTGTCGCAGCCTGTTGATTTGATCGTAGCCACTCCTGGCAGGCTCATGGACCATATGGAACGGGGGCGCATCGATTTTTCCCGTCTTGAAATTTTGATCCTCGATGAAGCGGACCGCATGCTCGACATGGGCTTCAGCGAAGCAGTGGACACCATTGCCGCCGCAACGCCGGACACCCGCCAGACGCTTATGTTCACGGCAACGATGGACAATGCCATGGCAAAGCTCGCCCAGCGCCTGTTGAAGGACCCGGTTCGGGTAGAGATCGCCGGTAAGAAAACCACCCTGGAGGCCATCGAACAGCGCCTCCATGCCGCGGACGATATGCAGCATAAGAATAGATTGCTCAAGCACCTGATCTCGGACAAGGGAATGACCAAGGCAATCATCTTCTCCGGCACCAAGCGAAACGCCGATCAACTGTCCCGCGAACTCACCGCCCAGGGACATTCCTCAGCAGCTTTGCACGGAGATATGAGCCAGAACGCGCGTAATCGCACCATCATGAACATGCGGCGTGGTAAGGTCCGGCTGCTCGTGGCAACCGACGTGGCCGCGCGCGGCCTCGATGTCACCGGCATTACGCATGTAATCAATTACGATCTGCCGAAGAACGCGGAAGACTATGTGCATCGCATCGGCCGCACCGGCCGGGCAGGCGCATCAGGCATTGCCATTTCGTTTGCTTCAGGCAAGGAAGTCGATTACTTGCGCCAGATCGAACGCTTTATCGGTCAGTCGATCCCCCAGACGGTAATTGCCGGACTGGAACCAGCACGGCCGTTACGCCGTTCAGGCAGTGGCGGCAGCGCAATGCCGGCATCAGGCAAACGCTGGCAGGGAGCAACAGCCGGTAAGCGGTATGGCCAGAATACTTCATCCAGAAAGCCTTTCGGCTCCAGGCCCGAAAGGAAAACGGACTCAGAAGCCCGCTTCTCCAAAGCCGATAAGTGGGGTGTTAAAAGAGACGGCGGCAAAGCAGGAGATTTCTACAATACGAAACCGGCTGCCCGCAGATCAAAGTGGGCATAAGCGGATAAGAGAATTGTGTTTCACAGGCGCCTCAACAATGGGGCGCCTTTTTTTGTGTAATAATTTAGCTGATCGGGAAATTACAAGCCGAAATTGCACTAGTCCGTGTAGCGCTTGGCATAATCTGGATGTGGTTGTATGAAAATTGCTATTTATCAAGAATCGAGAAGTGACCCTCTAAGTCTCTAAATCCACCTTGATCATGAATGGATTCATCAAAATAGGAAAAACCCATGTTTTAATCCTTTTCCAATCTCTGGTGCGGAGCCATCGGCAAACGTTGGCTTCACACGTTGGGCAGGTATTTGAAAATTACTATAATTGCAATAATAAATGCGGTGCCTATACCGACCGCTCCAAAAGTTAAGAAAACGTAATTGAAGCAATGTAAGTAACGCAAATGAAGTTGAGAAGGCCAGAAACCATTCTTTTTTTGTTTTTTTTCAGCATCCTCAACTTCATAGTCATCACGTGCCACCAGTTTCAATTCATTTGGAATTCCCCCTTTATCTTCTAATCCCATTTGGTCATCCAAAGACCGCAATGCTCGTTCTGCGTTTTTAACAAGTTCTCGATTCCTTACGTCCAACTTGTGAAAAACGATTGAGAAAATTCCCATGAGCAAACCGACCACAACAGCAATCCAGAGATTTCCATATTCTTGCTTGATCGCTGATGCTAAGCCGCCGGTTAACAAGGTTGAAATGACCAAATAAAAATTAAAGGTGGTGAGCCTCTGAGTAGCATGAAGTGAGAAATAATTCCACGCATACGTTCGAAGCTCTGACCTTGTTTTGTTGTCCATAACCATACCCATTCAAATGCCTGACTAGTTATTATAAAATCAGCTCCATCTATTACCTATTCTTCTGTAATTTCAATTCGACGAAACAATCATCGAATTGGCTGTTGCTTGAACATTAACACTCTGATAATGGGTGCTTTTCGCGTCCGGTTAGGTTCCTTCATGTGCCAGATCTTGACGCATTAATCTCATTTGGCCAAGCAACTCTTCATTGATTAAAGAAAGTTTTCGTTCAGTTTTAAACTTAGTGACCAAACCAACAACAGATGCCAGCACTGGCAGAAAAAACGCACCAAATGCTGCTAGCTTGCCAAAATGATTTTCCAAGACAAATATAAACCCAGTGCTAACAATTACGAATATAAGAACAGTATTAGCAATGCTTTTTATCAAGCGTTCTTGCTTATCAATCTGCGTTATCAACTGAACACGTTTTTCTAGTGCTAGCGCGGCCATTGTTTCAAGTTTTTTATCTAATTCGTTTATATCAGCTACTGCCCATGTCGAGGCACAGTTTTGAAGATCGCGGTAGTGTTGCAATAATACTGTACTCGATAGTGGTATCTCTTTTTCTGAGATTACTTCAAGTTCCTTGATCAATTTGTCCATTGAACCATCCGCTCGTCTGCAACTATTCATCGACTCCTCCTGACTTGGACACAGAACTCAAGAGCCCCGTCCAGCCTAAGCCTGCGGCTAGTGCTTGCTGTGCAGTAGTAGGCTGAGTGAATATGGTTCCAATGAAAGCGCCTACAACTGTAAAGAGCAACATATCGATAATCCGTGTAATAGTTGATCCTTTCCATTTTGGATTAATATGCGGTAAAAATTCCATAACAGCTCGACCGGCGGAGCGCAGCTTAAAATAGAGCACTATCGCCCCTCCCCAGCATATGAAATAGAACACAATTGGAATTTTAAAGATCACTAATAATCCCCCCTATTTGTATTATACGACAGAGGTCACTTTATTTACAGATGAATATATGCCTGCTCCAGGTTTATGTCAATTCCGTTGAATGGTTAGTCGCTCTCAGTCGCGGACAAATCTGGGCACTTGCCGCTTATGTAGCCAATACGAACTAAAAAGAAATTTCAATCGATACAACTACTGTACGAGGAAGAACCCAACGCTCAAGATTATATCAAATAAGCCGCCGCTTTCAAATCATTTTCAGGGCTCTCTTGCTTCTTCTGTTTTTCTGTCGCGCCCATAAAAAAAGCCCCGAATCGCTTCGGGGCTTTTGGAGTGGTTAGTGATAGTTTTTTGCAGTCAGGTTTAGGAAACCTTGGCCACGTTCGCGGCCTGAAGTCCTTTGGGGCCTTTTACGACTTCGAAGGTCACCTTGTCGCCTTCGTTCAGGGATTTGAATCCGTCCCCTGAAATTGCCGAAAAGTGCACAAATACGTCCTCACCATTCTCCTGCGTGATGAACCCGAACCCCTTGCTGTTGTTGAACCACTTCACTACACCATTTGCCATTCTGTTTCTCCTCTGCTTCTTTTTTGAAATTATCCGGGAGATATCCACGGATAGCGTAAAGAATACCGTTTTCTCCGTACCGTGTCAAGCTGATAATTTAAAAAAAACCATTAATAATATCATAAAGGAAAATCATATCTGCAAGTACAGAGCGCCGGAATTTTGAACTGCTGATACTTGTATGGTAAAAAAACTCAACGACACCGTGCTGTAAGCTGACGTACTCAAAAACCACGAAATCAATATCAGCATGTCCCGCAAAGGCAACCCGTATGACAACGCCTTTGCCGAAAACTTCATGAAAACCATGAAGACCGAGGAGGCGTACGCTGGAAGAGGTCCAGAGACGGCTTCCTTGCTTCATTGCGTCAGTGTTAATCAAAAGCGACTACATGCCTCTCTTGGTTATCGACCACTATCAGAATACGAGGCAATGCTGAAAATCCAGAACGAGAAAAACCCCTGTTTAATTTTTCTAACCTGACGGTCCAAACTCAGGGGTGCAGTTCAGATCTTATAGATATTTCCATCGGTAGCGGGGACAGCACTTTGAGAACCGGCCCATTACCGGCCCACTGATACAGCAAAGGGGTTACAGCATTTGCTGTAACCCCTTGATGAGTTTGGTAGCGGGGGCCGGATTTGAACCGACGACCTTCGGGTTATGAGCCCGACGAGCTACCGGACTGCTCCACCCCGCGATGAGAAATGCATAATAAAGCAGACTCACCTGGTTGTCAAGAAAATTATAGGGCCAAGGAGTAACTGCATCTTGAATCATCGTGTGTTATAGGCAAAATTCCAGCCTCTTGATCGCGCGGCAGTGTGTGCCAGGGCACGCCGGCAAACCAATTTTTCATTGACATAACCGTTTTATTTGCGCTATACTTAGAAATATAACTATTGTGAAACAGTGGATAGGATGACTCCCTTGTGTGCGAGGTTGTTGTGAAGAAACAAAAAACAACATTTGTGCTGACCGTTGCGGCGTTCCTTACCATTTCCTTCCAGCCCAGCCTCGACGCTGCCGAAATTTATCAGTATACCGACGACAACGGTGTGGTCCACTTCAGCAACGTCGGTGTCGGCAACGCCAAAAAATATAAGCGAATTAAGTCAGAACCGAAGAGAGTACAATATACGGAACCCGCACCGCCTGCCCCTTCCCAGACGGCACAAGTAACATCCAGAAATATGCCGAGCACATATCTCGATATCATCGGCGCCGCTTGTGACCGACACGGTGTGGACCCTGCGCTCGTACATGCAATCGTCAAGGTGGAGTCCGATTTCAATCCCTATGCCCTGTCGAGGAAAGGCGCCATGGGGCTCATGCAACTCATGCCGCAAACTGCCGTGGAAATGAACGTCAGGAACACGTTCAGCCCGGATGAGAACGTAGACGGCGGGGTCAAGTATCTCCGGTATCTCCTGGACCGTTACGAAGGAAACTTGTCGCTGGCGCTCGCGGCGTACAATTCCGGTGAGACAAATGTAAAACGGTGGGGTACCGTTCCCCCGATCAGGGAAACACAAAACTATGTGAAGAGGATTCTGGATCTCTACAATGGAAAAGGCAGGGCGTTCACTCCCCATTACACCATCTACATCGGCTACGGCGAAGACGGGGCGCTGCTGTTCACGGACAATCCTTCCAATCATAACAACAAAAAACTCAGCCGGAAAACCGCCAAAAACCTTTAGTTACATCCAAACGACCTTATCGAATTCCTGCATGCCCTCGACAATATGGTTCGTGGTACCGCGCTTCCCGACCTTGAGTGCCGGTTCCAGATCGTAGTACTTGAGGCAGGTACCGCACGAGTAGATCTCCACGCCCATGGCCTCGATCTCTTTCAGCACGCCGGTCAATTCATCATTCCCGGTCGTAAGCTTCACTCCTGCATTCAGGAAGAACAGGGTATGCGGCAGCTGCTTGTACACCTTCATGGTATCAAAGAAACCCTTCATCAGTTTTTTGCCCAGGTCCTCATCTTTACCCATACTGTCGGTCCCGATGATGAGCAGAAGGGTTTTCCTTTTCTCTCCTGATTCCACGTCCCGCAACTCGGGTGCCGAATGAGGTTCACAGGCATACCCTTTTACGATCCTCACGCTCCAGTCCGCACCCGTCTGCATGGTCTCCGCAAACAAGGCGTTCTGGGCCGCGAACCCCGCCACGTTCAGCGCCGACTCTTCGTTGTCCACGAGGACCTCGACAATACCCTCCCCCATTTTGGACAACGCCTCCTCTGCCATCATCACCGGCAAAGGGCAGGCTTTTCCACGCGCATCAAGCTGCATATGACCTCCAGGGATTCCTGTTTTTTTATTAAATGGAGAAGGGAAGTGGGAATCGGACCCACCACGGTTCTGTGATATACCGCTCATGAAAGGACTGAAAGAGCTTTCCGTCGGATTTTATATAACCGTGACTCTGGTTTTGCAGACCAGGAGGGGCGCCAGCCCCATTACCCCTCGATCATAATTCCGTGAAGCTGATTTTGTACCCGATATCGAACCCGTACAAGTCCTCGCCGAGCGGCTTGCCATCCGCCTCGGCATAGGGGTACATGAAATAGTTCAGAGGACTTTTGCTCTGGGGCGGGTTCAGGACGATGTCCCGTCCGGTCCCGAAGGCAATCCGGTTCTCATCCACCCTTCCGAAGTAATATTCACGAACTGGTTTCGCCTGCGCCAAATCGGACTGCTGCTCAAGAATATACTTCCGCACGTCCGCAGCATCCACGACGACCCAACCCGTTCCCGGCAAGTAGAACTCTGCCCAGCAGTGCTGAGATTTTGTCATATCTCCTGACTTGCCTTTCGGCATGCGGATGCCGAAGACCTCTCGCGCCGGGACCCCTGCGGCCCGTGCAAGGGCGACAAAAACAGAATGGATGTCCGCGCACTTGCCGCCGCGGGCTTCGAGGAGGCGCTCCACCTCGCCGAAACCGCACCCTTTCACGTTCGGGTCGCGGTACATGTTTTCCACGATCCAGTCGTAAATCGCGCGTGCTTTCGCGAGCACGGTCTTTTTCCCTTTCGTAACAACAAGCGCCCGCTCCCTGACCTTCGGGGTCAGCGGCAGCGACGGTGATCCTTCAAGGTAAGGCCTGAACTCAGCCGGTGAAAACGCAAGCTCCTGCTCCGGGAACGTCATGGTTGACTGCTCCCTCCTTGTGACCTGTAACGCGTAGATGAGTTTTCTCTCCTGCACAGGCCCTTTCCACTCCGCATACAGCACGGCGTTGCCCGACTTCGGTTCCCGGTACACGCCAGCCTGTGAGTAATTCCCCTTGATCGCTGCATCCGTTATGTCCTGGTTCCCGTCGGACAGGGGATAGGGTATCCAGAGCTTCACATCCTTGGCTTCGGCAGGCGAATTTAGATTAACTTCGATCGTGACCTGACCCGTCCGTTCCTTGGCAAACGACGGCGACACCACTAACAGGCAGCACAACAACGCAGCAAATAAGACGATCCTTGCACAACGCATACGCATAGCTTCTTTGATCTTTCTGTAGTAATTCTGTTGTTTATGATACGATTATTTATTGATGAAGATCTTCCCCGCTTCTCCCGCGGTAACCACGCCGATCACCGCCCTGGTCTCGACGCCCCGCTTTGTGAGGCCGGCAAGAAGCGCGTCGAGCTTATCCGGAGATACGGCGATCAATAGTCCGCCCGAGGTCTGGGCGTCCGCGAGCACGAGCTTTTCATTCTCCGTTATGCCCTCATCCCAGACTGTCTTGTCGCTCATATACTTGAGATTCGCACGGGTGCCGCCGGGAACGCTGAACTTTACCAGTTCGTCGACGCCGGGGATAACGGGTACGTTCGAGATCGTGATACGCCCGCTCACGCAGCTTCGATGCAGCATCTCGTGCAGATGACCGAGCAGGCCGAACCCCGTGACGTCAGTTGCTCCCTTGACCCCGACCTCCACCATGGCGTCCGCCGCGGACTTGTTCAGAGTTTTCATGTGCGTGACCGCACTCTTGATCATTTCATCCGATACCCGCCCTACCTTGATGGCAGTCGATATGATGCCGATGCCGAGCGGTTTGGTCAGCACCAACCGGTCACCCGCCTCTGCGCCGGACTTCAGTACGAGCTTCTCGGGATGCGCAGATCCGGTCACGGCCATGCCGTACTTCGGCTCTTTGTCGTCGATCGAGTGGCCCCCGATAATGCTCACCCCTGCTTCCTGTGCCTTTTCAGCGCCGCCGCGCATGATCTCTCTCAGCACTTCAAGAGGTCCGTCTTTCGGAAAGGCCACAAGATTCAATGCCGTGAGCGGCCTTGCTCCCATGGCGTAAATATCCGAGAGCGCATTCGCCGCGGCGATGGCCCCGAAGTCATACGGATTGTCGACAATCGGCGTGAAAAAATCCACGGTTTGCACCATGGCAAGGTCGGCGCTCAGCTTGTAGACGCCGGCGTCATCCTCGGTCCCCACGAGCACGCGGGGATCGGTAATTGCGGGCAGCGATTTGAGAATTTGGTCCAAAACCTTTGGACCCAGCTTACAGGCTCAGCCTGCGCCATGGCTCAATGACGTAAGTTTTAACGGATCTTTTTCTCCTGCCATGAATATCGCCTCCTGCGCCTGTGACGTGAGAATACCATCCGATTCGACAACGAGTCAAATTGCTAATATCTATTTAATTATACCTGATGCATCGGGATATGCTATTAAACCTTTTGCCGATTATCGTCTCTTGCCTGTCGCTCAATCTAAATGATGTTAAAAAAAGAGCCGCCTCTTTACTCCAGAAGCGGCCCTTTTCGTCGATGGTTGTGTTATTTTTCTTTCTTGATCGTCGAAATACCGAACGGCACGTAGACCGGACAAACACCCGTTATGCTCGTCAGAAGAAACACGACGGCAACAATACCGAGAATAACGGCAGCCACGCCGCTGATCGAGCCCGCGACATACAGAATAACAACAATCACCGCCAGAACGGCCCGGAGAACCCTGTCAACCGTGCCCATGTTTTTTTTCATTGCGTTCACCTCCTTCGACATTGGATTCACTCACCGTTCCCTTTACCACAGCCACTTGACGAGATACACAATACCCGAGATGATCCCGATGCACACTATGCAGACAAAAACCAGTTTCCAAAACATTTTCATGATACACCTGCTCGTTCTCTCGGTTCAATTATACCACCGATTCACGGCCGTTGCGCAGAATGGTGAAAGCCCAGCTGGACACCAGGGAGAATCTCGGCTATACTTTTCATGGAGATAGCATGGACATCGTACAACCTTTTTTATTATGCCTGATACCCATCATGGTCGCCCTGGATGCGCCGGGAACCCTCCCGCTCTTCATAGGCATGACCGAAGGCATGAGCAAACAACATCGTACGAGAGTTGTACGCCAGTCAATCGCCACTGCTTTTCTGGTGACCCTTGGGTTTATCCTCCTGGGACAGGCAATCTTCAATACCCTCGGCATCCTGGTCGAGGATTTCATGATCGCCGGCGGCATCATCCTGCTGATCATTGCTGTTAACGATATCCTGCGGGCCGGAGAAAAAAAGATGCCGCAGAGCAAGGAATTCGGCGTGGTGCCTCTCGGCACGCCTATCATCGCCGGGCCGGCCATGCTCACAACCGCCCTCGTCCTGGTCGGGAATTACGGCTATGGCCCGGTCATTGTTTCTCTTGCCCTCAATTTAGCGATCGCCTGGCTCATTTTAGCGCAGGCAGAACGAATCATCAAGGTAATGGGGATCAGCGGCGCCCGGGCTTTTGCCAAGGTTGTGGCGTTGATTCTGGCGGCCTTTGCCGTGAAGATGATCAGGAGCGGGATGCTCACGTTCATGAATGGTTAGGAGAGAAAATCATATGCAGGATTCATCGGGTAAAACAAAACATGGCGGTTTTCAGCATCGTCGGGTCCACATGGCGAATGAACGGACGTTTCTCGCCTGGGTCAGGACGAGCATCGCCATCATGGCCTTCGGGTTTGTCGTTGAAAAATTTTCACTCTTTGTAAAACAGTTGGGGTATTACTTCGGGAAAGAAGTCGTTCCGGCGCCGCCCGGTTATTCATCGATCATCGGTATTCTTCTGGTCGGGCTCGGCGTTGTGATGGGCGTACTGGCATACGTCAGGTACCGGACCGTTGAGCAACAGATCGATGACGACTCCTATGCTCCTTCACCGGTCTTGAGCGTGCTTTTATTTCTCTCGGTTCTTTCGATCGGTGTTTTTCTTCTGCTCTATCTCGTCCATAGTATGTAATGGCTGCCGCGGTTTCTTAGGCGTTTTTACGACGGACATACCCGACTATCATCAGGTCCTGGCCGACAAACCGGGACGTAACGTTGGCAAGACTTACGGCCTGGCTGAGCTTAACCGGAGATACGCCGCCGAGGGAGCAAAGCGAATCTCTGCCGGTCATGAGCATGGGCGCAATAAATATCACGGCCTTGTCTACGATTCCGGACTTGAGGGCAGAGGCGTTGATCTCCGAGCCGCCTTCGATTAAAACAGACATAATGTCCATGTTCCCCAGCTTCCTCATGAGGTCTCGAAGATCAACACGGCCTTTGGCCGACTTTACCGTGACAACTTCAGCGCCTACAGCCTCAAGTTTTTTTATTTTGCTTTTGGGAGCGCCCGCAACAGTGGCTACAATAGTTCTGGCTTGCGACTTCCGCTTCAATACTTTAGCATGCAGCGGAATCCGTAAATGAGTATCGACGATCACCCGGATGGGGTCGCGACCCTGCGGAATACGTGTGGTGAGTGAAGGATCGTCCGTGAGGACCGTGTTGATGCCGACAAGGATTGCATCGTTGATATTGCGAAGCCTATGTCCCTCTTCCCTCGCTTTCTCTCCCGTTATCCATTTTGACTCGCCCGAGGCCGTAGCGATTTTCCCGTCCAGGGTCTGGGCGATCTTGAGCGTCACGAACGGCATGCCCGTGGTGATATGTTTGATGAATGCTTCGTTTAATTTCCTCGCTTCCGCTTCCAGCACTCCGGCAATCACATCGATACCCGCCTTTTGCAAGGACTTGATGCCGCCGCCGGACACTCGGGGATTGGGATCGATCATGGCCACGACGACCCGTTGCACCCCGCTCTGCAGGACGAGCGGCGTACAGGGCGGCGTGCGTTTACCGGTATGGGAACAAGGCTCCAGCGTAACATAGATCGTGGCGCCCTGAGCTGCTTTACCCGCCTTCTTGAGCGCCATAGCCTCGGCGTGCGGCTCGCCTGCTCTCCGGTGAAAACCGCGGCTGATGATCTTGCCGGCCTTCACCACCACGGCGCCGACCATAGGGTTCGGGCTTGTCCGGCCTCTCGCCTTCTCGGCCAGCCGGAGCGCCATGCGCATGTATTTTTCGTCAAGGGTTAGTTGAGTCATATTGTTTATGGCCCGGGATAAACGCGAACATTCGCAAGCTCACCATGATGGGCATTACGTTGCCATTATAGCAGATTGTCCCCTGTTTTCACAATACGTTAAATGCCGAGCTCGATAACCTGCCCCGCGCCATGACATTTTAACCCGGTTGTGCTACGCTTAAATAAAGTGGCGATAGTATGAATTCGGACCTCACGAGAGGAGACGCGCACATGGAAAAGCCCTCCATGGTGATAACGTATAAAATCAATGAAGCAAGGCGCGCGATCCTGTCGGGAATTTTGGGTGATGCTGCGAGACTTTTTTTTCTCACTGATCTGCCTTCCGGGCTGCGGGAGCAAAGGCTCGTGGAAGCAAACGTGCTCTTATCATGGAATCTGCCGAAAGAGCTCGGCCCCAGTGAGTTTGCTTTGCTGAAAAAGGTGGAGCTGATCCAGCTCCTTTCCGCCGGCGCGGACCACGTGCCTTTTGCCTCGCTGCCGCAAGATATCGTCATTGCGGGAAACGTAGGGGCATACGCGGAGCCCATGGCCGAACATGTCCTGGCCATGACGCTTGCCCTGGCCAAGAACCTTGTTAAGGAACATCAAAAGCTTGCACAGGGAGAATTCAACCAGTTCGCAGTCAACCGCCTGCTGCGCGGGTCAACCTGCGGGGTCCTCGGGTTCGGCGGCATCGGCCGTGCTGTGGCCCGCCTGATGCGCGGTCTCGGTGTGCGGATTTACGCCGTGAACACCAGCGGCAGGACCGAAGAACCAGTGGATTTCATCGGCACCATGAAGGACTTGCAACAGGTCCTTTCCTCGTCGGACATAGTGGTCATCTCTCTGCCGCTCACCAAAACGACGCGCGGCTTGATCGGAAAACAAGAGCTTGCATGGATGAAACGCGATGCCATGCTCATAAACGTAGCGCGAGGTGATATTGTCGATCAAGACGCGCTCTATGCTCATCTCATGAATTATCCCGACTTCAAGGCCGGGATAGATGCCTGGTGGATAGAACCGTTCCGTTTTGGTGAATTCCGCACAAAGCATTCCTTTCTTACGCTGCCGAATGTCGTAGGTTCTCCGCATAATTCCGCGATGGTCCCCGGCACAAGCGATGAAGCCGCCCAGCGGGCCGCGGAAAATATCAAGCGGTTTCTAAAAAAAGAGCCGTTCGTCGGCAGAATAAGACGTGAAGACTATGTATAAATACAGTATTGGGGTGTGCATTCCTTGACGTGACAGAGCATTGCCTGATACAATCTAAGAACGTAGCGTCTTGCGGATACTATAAAAGCGGCGTAAGAGTGCCTTGTGAACTTGTAACAACAGGGGTGCAGGATGAATGAACTCAGAAAATCGGGAATCGACATAATCGGCGACGCTCCCTTCGGCACGCACTTCTGTCTTTTTTATAATACCCAGGAGGAGTTACTCGAGATTCTCGTGCCCTACTTCAAAGCAGGGTTGGAAAATAACGAGTTCTGCGTGTGGATTACTTCTGAACCATTAGGGGTTGAGGATGCACGGATAGCGCTGCGGGATTCGGTAGAGGACCTTGATGAATATAGAGACCATGGTCACATAGAGATCATGGACTACGCTCAATGGTATACCAGCGCCGGGAAGTTCGATGCCGACCTGGTGTTGAAGAGTTGGGTCGAAAAAGAAGCCTACGCAATCAAGAAAGGCTTTGACGGCCTCCGGGCAACTGGAAATTCTTTTAGGTTTGAAGGCAGAGATCAAAAGATGTTTTCAGACTACGAAAAAAAGGCAGACGCGGCCATTGGCGGACATCGCATGATTGCCCTTTGCACCTATGCTCTCAATAAATGCGGAGCATCCGAAATCATGGATGTGGCGTCAAATCACCGCTTTTCTCTGTCCAAGCGTGACGGCAAATGGGAGGCGATTGAAAGTGTTCAGCGCAAGCGGATGGAGGAAGAGTTGCGGGAATCCGAGCTGAAATTCAGGACCATCTTCAACAATAATAATGACGGGCTGATCGTGGCCGGCATCGAAGATAAAAAATTCCTTTTAGGCAACCCGATGATATGCCGGCTTCTGGGTTATACTGAAGAGGAGTTTAAGGGCCTTGGCATCAAAGATATCCATCCTGACGAAGATTTGCCGCATATTTTCGGACAGTTTAAAAAGCAAGCAAAAAGAGAGATAGCGGTTGCCGAGAACATTCCCGTAAAAAGAAAAGACGGGTCCGTTTTTTATGCCGACATCAGCTCTTCTCCCATCACGCTGGACAAAAAAGAATATCTTATCGGCGCATTCAGGGACATCACCGATCGCAAGTCGGCAAAGGAGGCGATCCTCAAGCGCAATGAGGAGTTGGCCGAGCTCAACAAGGAGATTGAGCGGCAGCGTGAACAACTCCGCATACTTTCCACGCGGCTGGCGGCAACGGAAGAAGCGGAACGGAAACGGTTGGCGCTGGAGCTCCATGATCAGGTTGGACAAAAACTGTCGGCCATCGGCATCAACTTGAACATTATGCTGGCGCAAATGCCCGATGAAGCCGTACGCCGTGTGCGTCCCCGTATCGAAGAGTCGCTGGCCCTGGTAGGTGAAACGACCGAGTGCATTCGAAGCGTCATGGCGGACTTGCGACCGCCCATGCTGGACGACTATGGGTTGCTTTCCGCGATAAACTGGTATACGCAACAGATAGGCGCCCGTAGGGGTATCTCCGTGGAGGTGTCAGCGGAAAAAGACATCCCGAGACTGCCGGCCCAGGCGGAGAACTTCCTGTTTCGCATCGTTCAGGAGGCCCTTGCCAATGTGGTCAAGCATGCACAGGCCACGCGCGTGACCGTCGCCGTTGAGTCGAACGATACGGGGGCCATCCTCCTGTCTGTTACGGACAATGGCGTGGGATTCGACACGTCACGCCGTAATGCGCCGAACAAATGGGGCCTGATTACCATGGCCGAGCGCGCCAGGGCAATCGGCGGAGAATGCAGAATACAATCGCGGCCCGACCAAGGCACGCGTGTCATTGTAGAAATGCGGGCTTGAGCATGTTGATCTCTTGTGAAAACGAGGTGCGCCTTTGAGCATTACCGTGTTCCTGGCTGACGACCATGCAGTGGTACGAGACGGAGTGAAGCTTTTGCTGGAGACGAAGCAGGACATCGCCGTAGTGGGCGATGCGGACAACGGCCGCGTTGCGGTGAAACATATCGAACAACTCCGCCCGGACATCGCCATTCTCGACATTGCCATGCCGGAAATGAACGGGATCGAAGCGACACGACATATCCGGGAGGCCTGCCCGTCCGTAAAGGTCATCATCCTTTCCATGTATTCTACGAGCGAGCATATCTGCCGAGCTTTCGATGCCGGCGCGCAGGGGTATGTGCTGAAAGAGTCCGCGGGCGATGAGTTGATCGATGCGGTGAGAGCTGTTTACGCCGGCCGCTTTTATTGGTCGAAAAAGATCCCGGAAACAGTGATCAAGGCATCCGGGTACCATAGCAAGACCCGGAAAACGGAAACACCGCTGATGAGGCTCACCCCTCGCGAGCGGGAGATCCTGCAGCTCGTTGTCGAGGGCAGCTCAAGCGCAAAAATCGGCAACATCCTCCACCTTTCTCCGAAAACCATTGAGACCTACCGCAGCAGGCTGATGTACAAGCTGTGCATTACTGATGTGCCCGGACTCGTCAAGTTCGCCATCCAACACGGGCTGACGCCGCTGAAATAAACCAGCGCTTCAACCTCAATAGTCAAACTCTCCCCACAGACAACACGATAAATTATAGTTACATTTACAGAAAGAGCATCTGACTGCGGATTTGTCAAACTGCGTATAAAAGCCACTTTGTTGTATTTTCGAGAGGTCCCTCGCCTGTCATTGCCAGCAGAACGTAAAGCGCTCATAGACGCTTCAACTAAACGTCATCTTTATAAAGGAGCCGCCATGAAAGAGAAGCAAATCAAAGAGATTGCAATGAGTAAGGGTATTATCGTAGGCGCCATGAAAAAAACAGAGCTTATCAGGGCCATCCAGAGACAGGAAGGCTATCAGGAATGCTTCGGGAGTAGCGAAAGAGCGGAAAAATGCGGTCAGATGCATTGTCTTTGGAGGAAGGACTGCCTAATGTAAGAAGTCACGGCTTACCTGATTCATAGGCCCTCCATGGTATGCATCACACTGTTGTTCATCACAACATACGGCAACACTCTGTAATTTTGCGCCAAGGAGGCCTTTCTTCATGGACTCGGAAGCCGGAAATTTCAATGGAAAACACATCTTGATTATTGACGACAAGTCCCCCTTTGTTTACAGCGTTGCCGGCGCTTTAAGAAAAGAGGGTTGCAGCGTCAGCGTTACGGACGAAGAAGATCTACGCAAAAAGATTGTCCGTGGTGATATAATAGACTTGATACTTGTCGATGAACAGATGCCGAAGGCAGAGCTTGAAGAACTTGTTCTTGCCACACGCCAAACCGTCATTTCAACGCCGGTCGCCGTCATGTCAACCTGGACGGATGTCGAGTATATCAGCGACCTTCTGGAAAAAGGCACTGTAGAATTCGTGGACAAGGAGGACGGGTCCCCCAATTTTACAAAACAGGTCCAATTGATTCTCCATCAGTATGATCAAAAGCATGTGCGTGAATAATGCCCGGGTCGCCATGGAAAACGTATAGAAATATCGCCGATGCTATCATTCAGTAAATCCACTAAAAAGGAGGATGATATGTACAAGAAGATACTTGTTCCGCTGGACGGCTCGGAGTTGGCGGAGAAAATACTGTCGCAGGTGGAGGACTTGGCAAAATGCATGCAGGCGGAGATCGCATTGTTGACGGTGGGTAATGTTTCTCATTTGTCTTATATTGCCGAAGCCGCCCCGTCATCAGCTGTAAAGGAGACCATAGCGGCATTAAAAGCTGGTGCGGAGAAAAACCTCTCCAAGGTCTCGAATAGCTTAAAAACGAAAGGCCTGAAGGCAACTACCCTATACCGTGAAGGTCAGCCGGCAATGGAAATTATCCAGTGTGCCGCTGACGCCAAGTGCGATCTTATTGCCATGGCGACGCATGGACGCGGCGAGGTTGCCTGGGTGCTCGGGAGCGTCACGGAAAAGGTCGTCACGCACTCGGCCGTGCCGGTGCTCGTAATGCGGGTCATCGAACCCCAGCCGTTATCGGAAAAAAGAGACCTTTTCGGCGGACCTTGACCACCCTGATTGTCAGAAGCTCTCATGAAACAATTTGGATACAATTATCACGGGGTGACGGTCAGCAGCCGTGCGTAATCGACGATAAGCAGTCCAACCTCGGAGATCGGTATGCAGCTCAAGACCATCCTTTACCCCACGGATTTTTCCAATGGCGCGCGAGCCGCCATGGATCATGCTGTTTCGCTGGCGCGGGATTATAACGCGAGTCTTATTCTGCTTTATGTGGTGCAGAACATGATCATGACCGATTGGGACAACCTCTCTCCTCATTACGAAGCGGATTTTATGGAAGATCTGCAGAGGAACGCATGGGATGAGATGGATAAATGGGGCGCGGAGGTTGCTCCAAAAGTCAAGGACGTTGAGAAGATGGTCGTTATCGGGGTACCATTCGCCGAGATCATCAGGACGGCGCGGGAAAAGAACGCGGACCTGATTGTTATCGGCACCCATGGCAGGACGGGAGTAGACCATATGCTCTTCGGGAGCACCGCCGAGAAGGTCGTCCGCAAGTCTTCCTGCCCCGTGCTCAGCGTTCGCATGACGGGTAAAAAATTTAAAATGCCGTAGGTTTTGCTCAAAAACCAGCCAGTAACGAATACGTGAAAGTCTGCGGCCGGCAAAAGTATTTTTACAACGGTCATTATTGTTCCATCCTTTTGTGCTACACTGCCTTTAAAAAGAGGGCTGACGTCATGCTGCTATTTTATATACTTGCAGGAGTGCTGGTTCTCGCGTTAGTTGCGTTTATCATCTCAAGCAAGGAACACGATCCCGATCAAACATCATAAGCCGTCAGGTTGTGTTGTCCGGCACTGGGACTTCATCGTTTTGAGCGTCAAGTACTTCCGTTGCAAAGAAAAGAAGTTGCGGCATACGCACACATCGAAAGGCTTGGAGCATGAGTAAATACAAGAATATTCTTGTCGCTGTTGACGGATCGGAATCGGGCAAAAACGCGCTCTTGCAGGCCTTCAAGCTTGCCCGCGAGGAGAAGTGTCGGATAACGGTCACGTCCGTGGTCCCGCCCTACGAAGGAGAAATCGAGGTCCTCGGAATCAAAAACATCAGGGCCGCTCTCAGGAAACCCTGCGATGATGCCCTCGCGGAAGCAGAAAAATTGTCGAAAGCCGAACGGACGCACTTTAAGATGGTATGCGAGGAAGGCAAGGTCCACGAGCGGATTGTGGACCTTGCCGATGCTGAAAACTGCGATGTCATTGTTATGGGAAGACGCGGCTTAGGCCGCATCGAGCGGGCCTTTGTCGGAAACGTGACCGCCCGGGTCATCGGTCACACCTTGCGCGACGTGCTTGTGGTCCCCCGGGGAGCAACGGTGGGATGGAAGAAGATCGTCCTTGCTACCGACGGTTCTCGGTACAGTATGTCTGCGGCGGAGCGCGCGATCACCTTGGCCAAATCATACGGCGGAGAGCTCAAAGTCATTTCAATCGTGGATGTTCCCGCCGAATTTTATGCGGAAGCCCCACAGGCAGTTGAAGACATGGTCAAAAAAGCGACAGGATACGTGAACGACGTGAAAGAACAGGCGGAGGATGCCGGTGTTAAAACTGAAACCTTCGTCGCGGAAACCGAAGCGTACGAGGCAATTATCAATCTGGCAAAGGAACAGAACGCAGACATGATCGTCATGGGCTCCCACGGCAGAACGGGTCTCAAGAGGCTCCTCATGGGAAGCGTCACCGAAAAGGTCATCAGCCATGCGCCATACCCGGTATTAGTGATAAAATCCGTATAGTGCGTATCTAAAGTAATTATCGGATGGATAACCTATGAAGAATAACTGGCCTTTTACAGACGCGCCCAACTCGCTGGTGTTTACAACCCGCAGCGTCATTGAAGAGGGTAAACCTATCTTGTTTGTCATGCACGATCAAGTCGATGGTGCGTGGCAGTTTCACGCGGGGAAAACCGTGTCAGCTGCTGATGCCAGGATCGCCGCATTGGGAGAAATATTTTTCCATGACCCCGGCGTGATCGAGTTGGCTGACCTGCCGCTCGGATGGGCAGCCATTCGTGATTCAAGTACAGCGCCTTGGAAACGCCGACCGATTGATGACAATCACGACGAAATGGCGGCCTGATAATCGTGCACTATAAGACTTGCGGAAAGACCAGTCGGCACGGAACTCAATCCCGGTGTTTTAATTCTCCTTCAGCGCCACCTGAATCGTCACGTCACCGCAATCCGTCATGAGCGGAATTCGGAATCCTTCCAGCTCCTGGGAATTCTCGGCGGAATGTTCTCTGATGCCGAAGTGCGGCGTCGACAGCGTAAAATCAACCCTGGTAATTGAGGAAGCTTGCCGCATGCCCTGCGATCACGTTGGCAAGTTCCGATAGGGTATCGACGGCGAGAGGCGTTAGTGATCTGAAATCGGTCTCGTGCAAGCGCGCGCATATGTTGACGGCTGTCACGGTGTTCATCCGCAGAAGCACCAGCCCCCCCCGGATCGCCGACGAGCCGTACTGCAATTGCAACATCCTCCTTGCGCGTGTCGCCCTGGCTGGGCGAGCCCTGCCCGCGGGTTACGGTTGAGCGAATGACGCGCCCGAGGACCCCTATGGTGGAATCTACAAACTGTTCTCTGTATTTGTATATCATTTCACGCCTTCCATCTTATCGGCTACCACATCGCTGATCTTGTATGTTTTCATTGCCGGGGTTCTCTGTAGAGCGGAGGAGGCTCCACGTACAAGCTGTTTTCATTTGCATCCTTTATTATACATTTCCAGAGAGTTTTTAGCTGCAATAAATTCAGGTAGCACGAGGAGATCGGAGCCCGTAGCAGAAGAGATGCCCCGATTTCTACACATACTCTTGGGAACGCATAAAAGCATACGATGCCCGCATCTACGTTTATTTTTCCTGCCACCGTGAAGAAAACACCATGCGGAAGGTGGTCCCCTTTCCCGGTTCGCTGGTGAGGGCGATCACACCCAGGTGTTCGGATACGATCTGCTTTACCAGCGGGAGGCCCATGCCGTAGCGGTGCGACTTGGTGCTGTAAAAGGGATCGAATATTTTTTCCTTATCCTGCGCAGGAATCCCGCTGCCGGTATCCGTTACCGCGAGCGCTACTTTGTCATTCTCGGCCGTGGTTGTGACGGTTACCTCCCCTCCCGC
>Ga0075021_10000110_pt1 | contig 42281 bp, 33 predicted proteins | sample ColStrG_CSR_2012_FD_72749 | JGI IMG/M metagenome (GOLD analysis project Ga0075021, IMG submission 72749) | Freshwater sediment microbial communities in response to fracking from Pennsylvania, USA - Cold Stream Run_MetaG_CSR_2012 | ecosystem: Environmental > Aquatic > Freshwater > Creek >...
GAAGTATGGTGGAGGCGGCGGGAGTCGAACCCGCGTCCGAAAATGTTACTGGTCAAGAGACTACATGCTTATTCACGTTCATGCCCCAGGCATTACCCTGGGACGTTCGCGACCCCCGCTCAGAACGGACAAGAAACGGTGGTCGCTAGCCTGAGATCTTAGCCTCGCTGCCCAGACGTAGCAGAGAAGAGCAGCCCTCTGTGTGACGCTCGCTCACCGCCCAAGGGCGAAGCGGTGGAGAGCGGCTGCCTAATTAATTAGGCTGCGTATGCCATTTCTTGATTGGCAATTATCATTTTGCCCACGATTACGGGTGTGTGCACCCCGGCATGCCTCTTGGCCGCAAGCATCTCCGTCGAAGCCGTGACGCCCCCACTGGTGGGATGGCCATGCAAAGAACAAAGCCCTGTGAGCAATGCAGCCACGCTGCCCCGCTCAAAGAGCCACTTCCAATCTAAGTTGTGACCCGCTGGAAGTCAATCTACCTCTATTAGATGCCCAAATGTTACCGAAGATGCTGCACCGGAGATTGGTCGGTGCCCTTCTGGATACGCTGCAAACCGCGAAAAATGGGCTTAAATCATGGGTAGGAGTTGGGCCCATGCGAAGCTCATCGAAGACCACATTTTTGCTCGTAATCTGTCTTGCCTTGCTGTCGGCTGCGGGGATGGCGCAGAGTAGAGCCGCCAGCCCGGAGCGGGAGTTGTTCGACGCTACCAACCGGGAACGTTTGGCTCACGGCTTGCCGGCGCTCGAGTGGAATGACACGCTGGCGGTCGCGGCCCGCAAGCATGCGAGCGAGATGGCCCACAAAGAGGAGCTTTCGCACCAATTTCCGGGTGAGCCCAGCCTTCCCAGCCGGGTAAACAAGGCGGGGGCGCACTTCGTCTGGCTTTCCGAGAACGTGGCCCTGGGATCGAATCCTGCGGTGATTCATGCCGCGTTTGTGAAGTCGCCGGCCCATCGAGCCAACATCCTGGATACGGACATGAATGTGATGGGCGTGGGCATTGTGGAGCGTAATGGGCAGTTGTTTGCAGTGGAGGACTTCTCCAAAGCAAAGTGAGTGGCTGGGATTCTTAATATTAATATTGCAGCGCTAAGCGTTGCTCCACCCAAAATCGAAATCCGGCCAGGATCAATCCTCAGAGGCACGCTAGATTCCATTGAGGCCAGCAATATAAAGCAGGACTACGAACGGGGCCGCGCGCACGCACCGAAGTTCGCCTCATTCCAAAAATGGTGCGCGCGTACGGCTCAAAGTAAAAGATCTATAAAACATGGTTTTCGACCGTCCTATTCACCTGCAACTATAATTACCAATATGAGTCAGGGAATATTGCGGCAAGTTTTCGTCTCACCGCCGCTCCTCCTGGTTTATCTTTAAAGTTTTGACCCGGAAAGCTCGGCCGGGCATAACCGCGTGAATTCAGCAATGAACTACGCTCCCCCAATTCGGCGACCCTTGGCCGGCGAACGATTTCAAGTGATCGTCATCGGCGGCGGCATCAACGGGGTTGCCATCGCACGGGAATGCGCGCGGGGGGGACGGCGAACCCTTCTGATCGAGCAACATGACTTCGCCGCCGGCACCACCAGCCGTTCGACGCGCATTATTCACGGCGGCTTGCGTTACCTGGAGCACGCAGAGATCGGGCTGGTCCGCGAGTCTCTGCTGGAACGGCGGCGCCTGCTGCAACAGAAGCCGCATCTGGTGCATCCGGTCCACTTCCTGCTGGCACTCGACCGGGAGAGCGGCCGAAATGCCCTGGTCGTCCGCACCGGACTGTGGTTGTATCGCAACCTGGGCGGAGGCAAGCTTCGCGCCGACTCCAGCCGGGACGATCAGCACAAGCTGGAGCGCCTGCTCGACTCCGGACGGCGGTGGTCGATCTTCAGTTACGAGGACGCCCAGTGCGAGTTCCCGGAGCGGCTGGTCGCGGAGTGGCTGGTTGAAGCCATGGATGCGGGCGCGGTGGCGCGCAACCATACCCAGGTGCTGACGGTCGATGTCCGTCATCGACGGGCGGCGGCCGTACTCTTGCGCGACCAGCTCACCGGGAAAGAAGAGAGGGTGGAAGGCACCTGGATCATCAACGCCACCGGCCCGTGGGCAGACCGTTTGTGCCAGCGCTCGCACGTCGACACACCGCATCCCATGGTGGGCGGGGTGCGGGGATCGCATATCGTGCTGCCTCGCTTCCCGGGTGCGCCCGATGCCGCGGTATACACCGAAGCCGTGGACAAGCGTCCGATTTTCGTCATCCCCTGGAACGAGCAGATACTGGTGGGAACGACCGAGGTTGCCGACCAGGACGATCCTGCGCGGGTCCATCCCTCGCAGGAGGAGATCGACTACCTGGTGCGCTCGCTGCTGCACCTGTTTCCACGGGTCAAGCTGTCGGCAGGCGATATCCGTTATACGTTTGCCGGAGTCCGGCCGCTTCCGTTTGGGCCCAAGGAGAAAGCCGCGGCGGTGAGCCGCAGACACTACCTGCACGATCACGCGGATGATGGGGCCGAGCACATGATTTCCGTGATTGGCGGCAAACTGACCACGGCGGCGGAACTGGCGCGTCAGTGCGCTGCCCAGATTGGAATACGAACCTCGGCCCAGTCGCTGGCCATCGCCTCGGCGCAGAATGCCGAGCTCCTGCTGGACCGGTGGACGAGCGAGATCAGCAGTGCGGGCGACATTCGAGAAGGCACGGCTCAATGCATTGTGGAATGGCACGGCAAGCGGGCGCTGGAGATCGCTCGTCTCGCGCGCGGTGCGGAACTCCGGGCGCCACTCTGCTCCCACACCGAGCACATTGTGGCCGAGGCAGTGGATGCGTTTGCCAGCGAGTGTGCCATCACGCTGGGCGATGTATTGCTGCGCCGCGTCCCGGTCGCATTAGGCGCCTGCTGGTCACCCACCTGCAGCCGGGAAGCTGCCGCCCGTATCGCTGTTGCCATGGGATGGGACGACGCGCGGGCCGCCTCCGAACTGCAGGGGTTCGAGACTGAGCGAGCAGCTTTCCTGAGCAAGCCCGCAGGGATAGAGGCTACCCTCGAAGCGGCGCGGACCGGGACTGTGTAGCGGACGCTCAAGCCGCACCTGCCGCCAATTCTTGATTCACCTTAGCGTGCGCACAAGAAGTTCGGTGTCATCGGAAATGATCCCGTCGACCGCCCAGTCGGCGAGTCGTAGCATTACTTCGCAGTCGTTGACGGTCCAGACCAGGATTCTCAGGCCGGCGCCGTGAACTTCCTGCACCAGCTTCTTGTCTACCAGCGACTGGTGAGCGATTACATAGTCAACCGGCAGTTCGTGCCAACGCGACAGTTGAGCATGGGTCTCACAGATAAGGCCGATGGAGACGGAGCGGCTGCGGGCTTCCAGGTTCATCACTACGTCGGGATGAAACGAAGAAACTACATAGCCGCGGTCGGGTGGATGGTCGCGCAGCGCGGTCAGCACCTTGGATTCCAGGTCTCCAACTTTCAGTTCGATATCGAGAAAGGCGCGCTGGCCATAACGCTGGATGACATCATTCATGCACGGGAGTTTGGACAACTGTCCCTGTTTCGCACGCGCCACCGTGATTTTGCCAACCTTGGGATCGTGACAGACGACTGCATCCCCGGAGGCAGTGAGGCGAACGTCAAACTCAAAACCGTCGCAGCCATGTTCGAGGGCAAGGTCAAAGCAAGGGAACGTGTTCTCGGAAACGCCGGGGGACACACGGGCGCCACGATGGCCTAGGAGGAGGGGAAGATTGGCCATTGCGAAAGTTTAACGCCCGAATCGATTTAGTCCCTGGAAAATTTCTGTGGAAAACATCAATCCAAATCGAAATCGCGGATGGGTTTTCCCGTATCGGGGGATTCTTTGGCTTTCTTGACGGCTTCCTGGAATTTCTTCTCCAGCAGGTCGGAGGCATGTTTCTGGGCCTCGACCGATTGGCGAAAGATGGAATCGCGGCGGTTGTCCTGTTCCTTCATGGCGCGGGCGGCTTCTTCGATGTCGGCGAACATCTTGGGTTTTACCGCGGCGGTGTGAGCGATAACTCCCTTGATATCAGCGTCAACCTTCAGCACCGCACTGCAGCATGGGCAGGTGACATCGAAGGGAGGGACACTCTTCGCCATGCCCGAATCATACCCCAAAACCGCTAGTCATGACGCTGCAGCTTGATCGGGAAGATCTTGAAAAGGTTGAGCATCTCCCAGCCCAGAAGAACGATGGAAACCACCACCACCATGATGGCGACGGTTTCTCCGAAGTTCAAACGGTTGCGCGAGGGTTCAAAGCGACGAGCCACCAGGCCGAGAATATTGAGGGTAGCGAAACCAAAGACAAGCACCCACAAAATGTTAAAGATGTCCCCCTTTTTGTCCGCATCTCCGTAAAAGGCAATCATCAGGAACTGGAGCTGGAAAACGGAGTACATCCACGACGCGGGGATAGAGCGAGAGGTGAGCAGCGCAGTCAGAAATGAGGCCATGGGCTCGGTGTTTAGTCTTCGGAAGAACGCAGCATGATGGCTTGCCGAAAGATAAAGATATTACCCTTTTCCGCTGGCGAAGTCAGCCGCATAGCTATTTGCGGGTCATCATGGCGAAACGGCCCCGTCAGGTAAAATGTCGCGGCAATGAGAATAACCTTTGGCCTTATCTGCTGCTTGGCGGTGAGCCTCGCGCCAAGCGCAACGGCACAAACTGCCAACGTGGACACCCTCAGCCCGCCCAGCCTCAAAGCCAGGGCCGAGGCAGCCCTTTCCGTGATTCACGGGACGCTCAGGGTAGCGGGTCTTCAGCAGCCCGTAAACGTTTTGCGCGACCGGTGGGGCGTGGCCCACATCTACGCCCGGAACCAGCACGATTTGTTCTTCGCTCAGGGCTTTGTCGCGGCGCAGGACCGGCTGTTCCAAATGGAGTTGTGGAAGCGCTCGGGGCAGGGTCGGCTGGCGGAAATTCTCGGTCCATCGGCGTTGTTGCGCGACATCAACGCACGGCGCTTGGCCTATCACGGCGCCCTGCAGGCAGAATATGAAAGCTACTCACCGGATACACGGGACATCCTCGAAGCCTTCACCGCGGGAATTAATGCCTACATTGCAAGCCGTCTAGCGGATGGAGGCCCGGGCCTGCCACTGGAATTTCAACTGGCGGGCTTCGAACCGGAACCCTGGAAGCCGGCCGATTGCCTGAACCGCATGGCGGCCTTCTCCATGACCGGCAACGCGTTCAGAGAACTGGAGCATGCGCAGGCCCTGAACGCCGTGGGAACGGATTCGGCTTCACACCTTTTTGGTTTCGATCCGCCGGTGAAGCTGGATCCCGCGCCTGGTGCTGACTTGAGTGGATTCGCGCCTGCGCTGCTGCGCAACCTGGTGGGCAGCGATACTCGAATCGGATTTGCTAAAGCTCCGGCCGAGGGAAGCAACAACTGGACGGTCTCCGGCAAGCTGACGCGCAGCGGCAAGCCGCTGCTGGCCAATGATCCGCACCGGGTTATTGCCGAGCCCTCGCTGCGCTACATGGTGCACCTGGTTGCGCCGGGTTGGGACGTGATTGGCGCGGGAGAGCCCGGGCTGCCCGGGGTCGCGCTGGGACACAATCAAAATGTCGCCTGGGGCTTCACCATCTTTGGCCTGGATCAGCAGGATTTGTATGTGGAGGACCTGAGTCCGTCCGATTCTACACAATACAAGACCGCGCAGGGCTGGGAAAGCATGCAGGTTCGTACGGAGACGTTCGGGATTCGCGGCGGCCCGAACGTGCAGGTGGATTTGAAATTCACCCGCCACGGCCCTGTACTCTGGGAAGACGGGAAGCGAGCCCTGGCCCTGCACTGGGTGGGTGCGGAACCGGGAACTGCAGGCTATCTGGGTTCGCTGGCAGTAGACCGGGCGCAGAACTGGCAGGACTTCGAAGCGGCCATGCCCCGGTGGAAAGTTCCATCCGAAAACATTGTTTACGCCGACCGCGAAGGCAACATCGGCGAGCACTCGGCAGGACTGGCTCCGCTGCGCAAGAACTGGACCGGACTCTTGCCCGTCTCTGGTGCGGGCGGTTACGAGTGGTCAGGATTTGTGCCCACGGCGGAGCTGCCGCACCAGTTGAATCCGGCGGCGGGATTTGTCGCGACGGCAAACCACAAGATGATTCCAGAGAATTATCCCTACAAGGTTGGCTACGAATGGGCGCCGCCGTTCCGCTTTCAACGCATCACCCAGGTGCTGCAGCAGGCTCAGTCGGGGAACAAGCTGGATGTGGAAGCCATGGAGCGGCTGCAGTCCGACGTGCTCTCGCTTCCGGCGCAGCGATTGATTGCGCTGTTGCGTACGGAACTGGGTAACGAGGACACAGATGCCGCGGCCAAACTCCTGCTGCAGTGGAATGGAGAACTCGACCGTGATTCGGCGCCGGCCGCGCTGTATGAAGTTTGGCTCAGAGTCGTGACCCGGGAAACCGTCGAGTTGAGCGTGCCGCCGGCGGTGCGTTCAATTGCAGAAGACTGGAATCCCTACCAGCTGGCGAACTTTCTTGATGCTCCCAGCCGTCAGGGAGGGGATGCGCAGGTCGCGATGCTGCGCAGGAGCCTGCACGACGCCTGGAGCGAGATGCAGCGACTTCAGGGTCCGGACCCAGCCAGGTGGTCATGGGGCCAGTTGCACAAGATGAAGTTCCGTCATCCTCTGGACCAAGTGCCTGATGCCGCCGCACTCGTGGACCTTGGGCCCGTGGCGCGTCCCGGAGACGAGTACACGGTGAACGCGACGGGGTATCCCCAAGATTCGTTCGACCAGGTCGAGGGCGCTAGCTATCGCGAGATTCTTGACCTGGCGGACTGGGACCACTCGGTCGCGGTGAACGTTCCGGGACAGAGCGGACAGCCGGGGAGTCCGCACTATTCAGATTTGCTGCCGCTGTGGAGCGAAGGCAAGTACTTCCCGCTGGTGTATTCGCGCGAAGCGGTGGAAAGGGAAGTGACAGATCAGCTGGTTTTGGAACCGTGAAGCAGTTTCCAGTTTCCGGTTCAACCCCTTGTCATCCTGAGTGGAGTAACTGCTTCGCTTCGCGAAGCAGATACGGAGTCGAAGGACCCCTACCCTCGAGGTTCGTTCTGGGCGCGAGCCTTTCGGCGTACCTGTCAATCGACAACCCTTTTGCGCGTTGGCACCATTCCTGATGCAGGGGTCCTTCGACTCCCCGAGATCATTCGCAAGCGAATGATCCCGCTACGCTCAGGATGACAAGGGGATGCAGGTTACAACGAAACTATCTGGTGGTCGAGGCAGTCGGTGTGGATGGTTTCATAGAGATTCCGCAATAGCTCAGCACCGTGACGCGACGCGAAGTAGACGCCGGCGATCTCTCGTTCCTGTAAGGCTTTGTTGGGGTAAAGCGCATTGCTGAGCAACTCGGCGTGACGGTTGAGGATTTCGCTTTGCCGCAGTTCGGCGCGGGCGGCGCGGGAACGCAGTTGCTCAAGTTGATGGTGCATTTTCGAGCCGGCGTTGACCGCCGCGTCCACCAAAGTTTTGTCCAGACGCTCGAGGGATTGCTGAATCGCCCCCAGGGACGTCTTCAAGGACGAATCGGCCTGATCAAAGGCAGCTTGCAGGTCGGGCGGCAGAGTGTGTTTGGCTAGGCCTTGCTTCAACTCCTCGGGGCCGTGGAAGACATCGGGGACACTCAGGCCATAGCGATCCAGCAGGGCTTGCGGCTTGGTTTCCACGATGGTAGCAGAAAATCTTGGAAGGATCGGCGTGGCTCGTCCCAGCAACGCCTTGTAGACCACCGCGCCCTGTCCGAAGTAGGCGACTTCAGCCGCCCCGCCGACATAGGTCAGGGTCGGCAGAAGGTAATCCTGCACAACCGGGCGCAGCAAAACGTTGGGACTGAACTGGTGGGGCTCAGAGGCAATCTGGCGCAACATTGCAGACTGTGGGATCTTCTCGTCTCCCACCAGAAAGTCTGGTTCCGTCGCATTGCCGTTGGAGCGGCGGTGCACCGGGATTCGCGCTCCATTCCGCAACGTAAACAGAAGGGTAGAAGACGGCGTGACCTTCACCTGCTGGTGGTAACCGGCGGCTTCCAGTTCGCGGCCGCGGGAAAGCAGGGCATCGTCGAGTTCAGCGGCACGTTCCATGGCGGCGCGATAGATGGGCGCCGCAATCTGGTGGAGTTCGGGGTCGGAAGCATCCAGAAGTATCACACCCCAATCGGCAAACAACTTCGAGAACAGGCGAGCGAATGCGCTGCCGAAGTTTTCACCCGCGCGGTATGAGTCGCGCAGGATCCGCACCACGTCGGAGTCGCCCAGGGACGCGGCTGCAGCTTCGACGACCGCTTCGATCTCAGGGCCGAAGCTCACGGTGCCGACCGGAGCGTCGGGCACGCCCTGGGTCGAAGTGGACAACTTCTGCAGTCCGCCATCAGGTCCCAGAATCGAGACGTGGCTGATTTCGTCAAGGTCATGGTCGGTAGTGGCCAGCCAAAAGATGGGCACACAGTCGGAGCCTGCGCCGGTTGCCTGATCCGCCAATTTGACCGTGGAAAGCGCCTTGAAAATAGAGAACAGCGGCCCGCCGAAAAGCCCGACCTGCTGCCCGGTGACGAGCGCGGACGCGCCTTTGCGCAAACGACCAATGTTTTCCAGAGTTCTCGGCGACGCATCCCAGGCCTTGTTCTGGCGTTCCAGAACGGTCGCGACTCGCTCCCGCCGCGCGGAGTCGTAACGGATTGCAGATGTTTCGTCTTTCAGCCACTCCGAAAAGTGAGGAGAGCGGGAGTAAAAGGGCTGAATGGAAGGAAACCAGGAGAGGAAATCAGTGAAAAGCGGTGTGGTGTGCGGAATCTGACGAAATGGCAGACACTGCGACTTCACCGGCAGTTCTCCTGACAACCGTTGTTCTTACCTGGTTGGACGAAGGGGCTCATGGGTTGGTCAACATCCCCGATTGTACAGACGCGTGCCGTACTTGAGATGTCGGAAACGGCGGCAGGATGCAAAAGGTCTCGGCTCTTTTTTTGCAACTAAGCCCGAGCCAGACGCCCGCTACCGCTGGAAGGCTTATTGTTGTTGTTGTTCCTGCTGCGTGTTCTTGACGGGAGGGGGCGGCGGTTCCTGAGCTTTTTCGACCAGCACCGACCACTCTTCGGGAACCGGGAGAATCTGGTCGAGCTCGGGGGCGTCGGCAGAAGCAGTCACGCGCACCGCCACGGAAAGATCGCTGGCCGTGTGCCCGCGGTAGATTCCCCTGGTTGGCGGCACGTCGGCATAATCGCGGCCAATGGCGGTCCGGATGTGACGGTCACCGGCCAGCAGACAATTGGTGGGATCGAATCCGACCCAGCCCATTGGTGGCAGATAGGCTTCGATCCAGGCATGAGTCGCATCCGCGACCGAACGGTCGTGATCCTGAGAGCGGCGGTAGAGGTATCCGCTGACGTAGCGGCAGGGAATTCGCAGGCTCCGCACCAGCGCGATCATGATGTGGGCAAAGTCCTGGCAAACGCCGTGACGGCTCTTGATCGCCTCATCGATCGGCGAATCTACTTTGGTGCTTTTGGGTACATAGTCGAACCAATCGTAGAGTTGCTGATTGAGTTCGCGCAACACGGTCAGGGGATCGTCCCGGCGACAGACTCCGAGCTGATTGGCCAGATCGAGCAGAAGCGGCGTGGGCTGGGCGAACTCGCTGGGAAGAAGCATTTCCCAAAAATCACCCATCTGTACTCCAGCATCGGCTTCGGACCAGGCGTCGGCCGGTAAAGATGCCGGGATATCGGCCACGGGCTGTACATCCAGCAACGACTCGGCCACGATCACCAGGTAGGAATGCTGTCCGGGAATATCGAAGTGGTGAATGTTATTGCCGACGTGATCGCGATAGGCAAACACACGGCACCGGGGGCTGACCGCAAGGTGAAATGTGAGACAGCGCTGGTTGCCCTCGCTACGGGGGTGCATCCGCGCTTCCATGACACTCTCGCTCACCGGAGAGGCGTAGTGGAATTTCGTCAGATGCTTGATCGAATAGAACATGAAGGTTGCCTTTAGCCTCTTTCGCTCCCTAACCTGCTAACGCCGTGTGGATCGAGTAATTCACGTAAAGCTCGTAGATAGTTTCGTGGATCTCGCGGCACTGGCGCAAAATGCCCTGCAGATACGAACCCATGTCCTGCGACAGAATCTCCGAAATTTGTCCGAAGCTGAGCGATGCCTGCAGCCTGCCGGCCAGCCTGGTCAACTGGATCGCGCGCTTTCCGCCCTCGCCATGAATGGCTTCCAGAGCGTTGTGCAGGCTATCGATGGAATAACGTAGCGAATGAGGAAATTCCTGGTTCAGCAGGAGAAACTCGATAATGCGGTCAGGAGTGAATTCGGCGGTGTACACCTTGCAAAAGGCTTCGAAGGCGGTACAACAGCGAAGCAGGCCGATCCATTCCAGATATTCGGCGGCTTCAGGCGTCTGATCGGAAGGGCCCCAGAACTCGCGGTAATACAGGTCGAGAAGCGTGGCTGTGGCGCAGGCGCGTTCGATGTAACGGCCCACACGGATAAAATGCCAGCCCTGCCCGTGGCTCATGGTCGAATCGGTCACGCCCTGAAACAGGTGCACGCCCTCGATCACGGCCAGCAGGAAATCCGAAGGCAGCACATCGTCGGTCTCGTTGGGCTTGTGTCGCGTAACCTGGTGAAACAGGTGGTTGAGCCGCTGCCACTGGTCGGTGCTGATCTCTTCGCGCACCTGGCGCGCATTCTCGCGGGCGGCGCTAATGCAGAAGGTGATCGAGGAGCGGCTGCCGGGATCGAAAGTCAGGATTTGTGCCACCTGGTATGCGTCGCCGCTCCAGGCCAGGTTGGGCGGCGTTCCAAGTGCGGCCAGAACGCGCCGCCAGCGGCGGTCCGCGCTGGACGTGGATTCATCCAGCATCAGGTTCAGATTGACATCCAGCAGGCGGGCAGCATGCTCGGCGCGCTCCAGATAGCGGCTCATCCAGTACAGGTTGTCAGCGACTCGAGAGAGCATGGCTAATTAGTTTGTCTTACTGGTTCAGAACCCACGTATCTTTACTTCCGCCGCCTTGTGAAGAATTTACCACCAGCGATCCGCGGCGCAGCGCTACGCGCGTAAGCCCGCCCGGGACGATGGTGACTTTGTCGCCAAACAAAACGTAGGGGCGCAGGTCCACATGCCGGGGCTGCAGCGTGTCATCGATAAAACAGGGAGCCCGTGAGAACGTAATCGTGGGCTGCGCAATATAGTTTCGCGGATCGGCGAGAATGCGGTCACGAAACTCCTGCCGCTGCTCGACCGTGCTGTGGGGTCCGATCAGCATGCCGTAGCCGCCCGATTCTCCCACCGCCTTGACCACCAGCTTATCGAGATTTTGCAAAACGTAATCACGCTGCACTTGATCGGTGAGCAAGAAAGTTTCCAGATTATTCAGGATTGGATCTTCGGCCAGGTAGTACTTGATGATCTTGGGTACGTAGGAATACAGGGCTTTATCATCGGCAACGCCTGTGCCAAACGCGTTGGACAACGTAACATTTCCAGCGCGATATGCGTTGAACAACCCGGCCACGCCCAGCACCGAGTCGGAGCGGAAGGCCAGCGGATCGATGAAGTCGTCATCCACGCGCCGATAGATCACGTCGACGCGCCGCAATCCGGTGGTCGTCCTCATGTAGACGATGTTGTCGTGGGTGACCAGGTCGCGGCCTTCCACCAGCTCAATCCCCATCTGGCGGGCGAGATAAGCGTGTTCGAAATATGCCGAATTGAAAACGCCCGGGCTTAACAACACTATGGTGGGCTCGGGCCGGCCTTCGGGCGCGAGCGACCGTAGTGTGCTCAGCAAAGCCTGGGTGTAATGCTCGATGGGACGGACACCCTGGCGGCGAAACAGGTTGGGGAAAATTCGCTTCATCACCCGGCGGTTGGTCAGCATATAGGAGACTCCGCTGGGCACGCGCAGGTTGTCTTCGAGGATCACGAACTCGCCGCTGGGCAGACGAATCAGATCGGAACCGACCACCGCTATGTAGACGTTGCGCGGCACCTGCAAGCCGCGCATTTGGCGGCGGAAATGTTTGCAGCTGTACACCACCTCGCGGGGAACGACTCCCTCGGAGAGAATCCGGCCTTCGTGATAGATGTCCCGCAGGAAGAGATTCAGCGCGGTAATTCGCTGCGTCAGGCCGCGCTCGATGTGGTTCCATTCCGCGCTGGTGATCAGGCGGGGCAGAAGATCGTAAGGGAAGATTCGTTCGGTCCCTTCCTCCCGGCCGTACACCGTGAAGGTGATGCCTTGATTCAGGAAAGAAAGGTCAGCGGAGTGTTTGCGACGCCGGATTTCGTCGGCGGGCAAAGACGCGAACATTTCCAGCAAGGGGGCGTAGTGCGGACGGGGTTTGCCCGGGCTTTCAAACGTCTCGTCGTAGGCGACATCGAGGAGATAATTGTGCAGAACCGGTTGGTCGAAGCGGCTGATTTCCGCCAAACCCATGGCGAAGTATAGAGTGAGCCATTCGCGCTAGGCAATAGCGTTATGGCCGGTTCCGGCGGTTCCCGGGAAGCTCAACGAGGCCATCTGGCAGATGGTTGCAGAACTATGGAGTTACAGAGACCCGGCGCAGCTTTATCGATACGAAGCATCGGCAAAATAGTGGCATGTTGCCGGGGAAGCCGCCGTGCGCTGGGCCGCGGGCTTACGCCTAGGTGGGCACCTCTCCCCGGTGCGGTCAAAGTTTTTCTTTGAACTCTTGCAGCCTGGAGTCTTCCAGACCGTCCGCGGACTGACTATCTGAATCGACCTGTCCGGCCTCGGGCTCGTGGGAATGAAACCAGCTCATGTGGGGCAAATCCCGCTCCACCCGCCGGCGCACGGCGATGAGCTCAGCCGTGATCGCCACCGCAATCTCCTCTGGGGTGACCGCCCCGATATCCAATCCGACCGGAGCGTGCACCCGGTTGAAGAGGTCTGCCGCAAGGCCCTCTTCGGTCAACTCTTTGAAGATGGTGATGGTCTTGCGCTTCGAGCCAATCATGCCGATGTATCGCGCGGGGGTTTGCACCGCCCAGCGTAGTACGCGCATATCATCGCGGTGGCCGCGAGTTGCGATCACGATGTAGGAAGATTCGTTCGGAGCAAGGCGAGCCATCGCCTGCTCGTAATCTTCGGCAATGACTTCACGGGCGTCGGGGAAGCGCTCCCGGTTGGCGTAGGCTTCGCGATCATCCACCACAGTGACATCGAACCCGGCGCTTCTAGCGACCTTGTAAAGATTTACCGATACATGACCTGCGCCAAAAACATAAAGTGACGCTGGAGGTAACACAGGCTCCACGAAAATGTCCAGCGTGCCGCCGCAGACCAGTCCGGTATCGTACTTGGGATCCTGATTGAGATTGAAGGTGAGGGTCCGAGGCTTCTCGCTCTCCATGACTTCGCGCGCGGCCTGCCAGACCTCGGCCTCGACGCAGCCGCCGCCAATCGTGCCGACGATCGACCCGTCGTCCCGCACCAGCATCTTGGCCGTCTTGAAGGAGGGAATTGAGCCGTGCGCGCTGACGATGGTTGCCACCGCCCCCCGGCGTCCCTGCTGGCGCAGCTTGACGATCTCCTCGTAGATGTCCATTCCACGCTGATTATCAATGGGTTAACAGGGAGGAGTCAACAGGACAAAACAAAAGCCCCGGTCATCACTCCGGGGCTGCTGGCGTTACACCAGCGGGTACTACAAACACGGCCTGTCACCTGTATCGTCGCGCCGCGCGTTCAGGATGTCAAGCTTACTTTGTGAGTGGTCCCGCAGAGGGCGGCGGACTCGAACCGCAGTGGCTAATGGGCCACTCACCGGCGTGACAGGCCGTGTCCAGTACCCACTGGAAACGCCCTCCAGACAAACGGTCTGCCGCATAAGAAACTAGTCCAAACGTGGGCACACTGTCTGTGATGTGTGAACATGACTGGTGTACCGAAGTGGGAAACGTCGTTGTCAGGTGTGGTAGCTTCGTGCCTGGGGATTTATGAAAGCCGTCCGCATTCACGAATTCGGTGGGCCGGAAGTCCTGCGCTATGAAGATGTCCCGGACCCGAAGGCGCGTCCGGACCAGGTTCTCGTCCGGGTGAGAGCTTGCGCCCTGAACCATATCGATTTGTGGATTCGCGCCGGACTACCGGGAATCAAGCTGCCGCATATTCTGGGAAGCGACGTCGCAGGCGAGATCGTGGAGGTGGGCGAGTACATCACCAACTTCAAGGCGGGGCAGAGGGTTCTGCTGGCGCCGATGCATTTCTGCAATCACTGCGCGAAGTGCGTCGCCGGAGTTCAGAATCAGTGCCCGGAATTCACCGCGCTGGGCAACCGTGTGGATGGCGGAAATTGCGAACTGATTGCCATGCCAGGGGCGAACGTTATCCCGATTCCCGACAGCCTGGATTTCAACCAGGCAGCCAGCGTGCCGCTGGTGTTCCTTACCGCCTGGCACATGCTGGTGGGGCGCGCCGCGATTCGTCCGGGCCAGACGGTGCTCGTGCTGGGGGCCGGCTCAGGTGTAGGCATCGCGGCCATTCAGGTGGCGAAGCTGTTCCACGCGCGCGTGATTACCACGGCGGGAGACGAAAAGAAACTGGACAAGGCGCGTGAGTTGGGCGCCGACCATGGCATCAACCACTACCAGCAGAAAATTTCCGAAGAAGTTCGCAAGCTGACCAATAAGGAGGGTGTGGACATCGTCATCGAACATGTGGGCGCGGCTACCTGGGACGAGAGCGTGAAGTGCCTCAAGCCTGGCGGCATTCTGGTGACCTGCGGCGCCACCACCGGGCCCAACGTCGGCTTCGACTTACGTTTCCTGTTTTCCCGACAGCTCTCGCTGCTGGGCTCTTACATGGGCACGATGGGCGAGTTGTACGAAGTTCTGAGCCACATTTTCGCTGGACGCCTGAAACCCGTGGTGGACCGTACCTTCCCGTTGAAGGAAGTTCGCGCCGCGCACGAGTACCTCGAAAAAAGCCAGATGTTCGGCAAAGTCGTACTGAACCCGTAGCCGGTTGATTTCCCTGCCATGAAGGCTGTTACTCGTTCATTTTGCAGGTTGTACCACCGTAACTTTCCCAATCCAGTCCCGTGAATTACTTTCGAGAGTGCCAGGCCGAAGTGTGTGCTCACAGGCTGGCGCTCGAGCAGGGAAGTTGAGCAGCAAATTTGAGAAGTTGAATTTGAGAAGTTATGGATCAACAAGCAAATCGGCGCCGCTGGCAACGCTATCCGTTTGAGGCCGACGTGCGCGTCGTGGTTGGTCATTCGGAAGACAAGACGATCGTCCAGGGCCGCGGGGTGCGACTGAGCGAAGGCGGAATCTGCCTGTTCGCCGCCGCCGACCTGCCCGTGGGAAGCCAGATCAAGGTAGAGTTCAAAAATCCGCGTACTAAAGAGGCAGTTCAGGTCCGCGGAAAAGTCCGCAATCGGACGGTTTACCTGTACGGAGTCGAATTTCTCCAGGACAAGTTTCAGACCGGCAAGACTGGCGCGCTCGAGCGCCAGGATAGAACTAGCCTGGACTGACTTGCAGCCTTCATAACACTGGTGCGGCTATCCCGCCTCAAAAATTCTCCACCATCCAGACATTGCTGCCGACCGTAGGGGCTGGAATTGCCACGTATCTCCCATTGTGAGAAGGAATGGCCCAAGTAGCCTGGAAGTTCTTCACTTGCCAGAGCGAGTGCGCATTGCCCATCAAGTCCACATACAGCAGAGTAGACAGGCGGCCGGTAGGGTTGCTGGAAATGAAAAAACCTTTTCCGTCCGCAGCCCAGTCCAGGGAAGTGAAACTATTCCAATCCTTTACTGTGATTTCGCGAGTGGGCTTGCCCGACAGCGAGATCAACCGAATCCGGTTATCGCTGGCGCTGAAAGTGTGTGCTGCAATGGAGGTACCGTCCGGAGAAAGGCCCCAGTTCCAACCGTTTGCCGTCTCTTCAAGCTTTGCCACCTCGTGCGGATTGCCTTTTGCTGAATCAAATGTTGAAAGAACGAACTGCTTCGTTTCGGCGATGCCTACCACGCAGACGTCGGAAGGTGCGCGCGAACATTGGTAATTGGTTATGTTTGGAGCTTCAACTACGGTCTGAGGCGGGCCCCCATTGATGGGCGCTCGCATCAGGCGCACAGCCCGTGAGTCTCCCTGGAGTTCCGACCGCCGCTGCCCACCAGTATCCCTCGGATTCGGCGGTACCAAATAGAGAATATGAGAGCCATCGGGGCTGAGCCGCGAAATCGTTTTTTGTTCTGAACTGAAGATCAACATTTCGGCTGAGGTCCCATCAATCCGCTGTCGGAAAATATTAAAGACGTTGCTCGCGCCCGTTCTGTTCGAGGTAAACAACACGGCGCTGTCGTCAGGCGTCCAATCGAAGGGCAGGTCGTCGGCGTCGTCAAGCGTAAGGCGGCGGGGTGTACCGATCCGCGGCCCCTTGGCGAAGAATTCCGCCACATAAACGTCCAGTTGCGGTTTGACTCGGCTAAACACAAGACGCTTACCATCGGCGGTGACGCTAGGCTGATATACGAGGTCGTCGCCGGTTGTGATTCTGGAAGGAGTCCCGCTGAGACGGCCGGCATTCGAGTCTATGTCCACCACCCAGAAGTTCGAGGTATTCGTGCTCGGTGGCGGTTCGTCCACAGCGTAGAGCAGCCGCCCATCGGCCAGCCATTTGAAACCGAGATCCAGCCGTGGTTCCGAGATGAGCACGCTGTCGGTCCCGTGCTCCAGGTTGAAAAGCTCGACCCAGGCTTCATTGCTGTAAGCTCCATACCGCGACCTCTCGTACGCGATCCAGCGTCCATCCGGAGACCAGACCGGCGAGGCAAGAAATGTTCCCGCCTCGGACGAAAGGATCTTGCGCTGATCGGTCCCGTCTCCACGCATAAGCCAGATTTCCTGGCCCGTTTCCCCGAATGCCGCTGACTTGAGGAATGCGATTTGTGAGCCATCGGGAGACACCGAAGCTGACCAGCCCTCCTCGCTGAGCTGCCGTGGGTTTCCTCCCAGGATCGACAACACCCAAAGACCTATCTTGGTGGCTTGGGACGGTGACCAGGCTGCCAGCAACTGCGTGCTGTCGGGATACCAGCCCAGGAATTGAACGTCTGTTTTCTTCGACAACAAAGGATGCACTTCTCCTGTGGATATGAGACGCAAGTAGGTGCCCGTCTTGTCGGAGTAGGCCAGGTACTTTCCGTCGGGAGAAATCGCGGCAGCGGAAATCGGGTTCTCAGTCGGATTTGAGGTCAAGCGTTGTGGAGTGGCCAGCGGTTGCGACATTCTCGACCGCGCCGCCCGATGCCACGCAAACCATCCCACCACCAGACCGGCGAGTACTAAACCGACCAGTGCGACCCCAGCGGCCTTCCAGTTCCTCGTGGAAGGGACGGGAGCGGTAGCACTGCTAGCCGGCACCTGGGCCGAAATTCTTCCGGTTTCCGTGTCCCGCTTCAAACGCTTGAGGTCGGCCCTCAGTTCAGCGGCGGACTGGCAGCGGATCTCACGATCTTTTTCCAGCGCTTTGTTAATGACTTCTTCCAGCTTGGCCGGAACTCCTGGGTTCAAGCGCACCGGAGCAACCGGCGCGCGATTCAAAATCGCATCGAAGATCACTCCCGAGGTATCGCCCCGAAAAGGCAGCATTCCCGTGCACATCTCATAGAGAACCGCGCCGAAGGAGAACAGATCCGTGCGCGGATCGAGTTCTTTTCCCCGGACCTGTTCCGGGCTCATGTACGCCACAGTTCCAATCGCGACGCCGGGGCTGGTCAGGTTTTCGTCGTACGTCGCAGTGGGCGCAGAGGTTGCTGCCCCCATCTCAGGCTTGAGAGTGAGCTTGGCCAGCCCGAAGTCGAGTACTTTCGCCTGACCTCGTGTGGTGACGAAGATGTTTGCCGGCTTGATGTCGCGGTGCACGATGCCTTTGCTGTGGGCGGCATCCAGAGCATCGGCGATCTGAATGCCCAGGTCCAGGACCGTCTCCATCTCCAGCGGCTTTCCCGAAACCAGATGCTTGAGAGTGTTTCCTTCCAGCAATTCCATCGCGATGAAGGTCCGGTTCTCGCTCTCGTCAATTTCATAGATGGTGCAGATGTTGGGGTGGTTAAGAGCGGACGCGGCACGAGCCTCGCGACGAAAACGTTCCAGGGTCTGGGGATCGTGAGCCACTTCTTCAGGCAGGAACTTCAGAGCTACGAACCGGCCAAGGCGTGTGTCTTCGGCTTTATACACGACGCCCATGCCGCCGCCACCGAGCTTTTCAACGATGCGGTAGTGCGAGATGGTCTGGCCGATCATCAACGCTGTCAGTCCGGCTGACATGTTAGGTGGGCAGTTGGGTCAAGTCAAACGGGGCGGTATCAGAAGCGGTGGCTTACCGAACAAGAGTCCGTGCGACGTAAGCAAAAAAGGCAACGACTTCGAGTCGTTGCCCCTGAAAGAACCGCTGTCTGGTGGCCGACTACGGTGCTGGAGTACAGCCTGGCAGCAGATTGCTGGGAGACAGCGCCGTAAGTGTAGTCTCGTCGGGGAAGCTGTATGCACCCAGGTGCGCGGGCGACGGCGATTCAAACGCGAACCAGGGGAACAGGGCTTCGTTTTGCGGGTGATAGGTGAGCCCATTCATTGCAATTGAGTAGGTGGGAAGGCTGGTGAGCACTTCGATGACATCGCCGGTCTCGAGATTGTTCTGGCAAATGGCGAAACCTGCAAATGGATCCACCTCAAGCCACCACGGCGTTGGGTTGTCGCCAAAAGGGTCGTTGAAGGTCTCAGCTAATTCGTGGCTCCAGGCAGTGATGTCTTCGAAACCGAACAGGAATAACCCGGGCGAGAGCCAACTCGAATAATTCAGAACGTAACGCCGCTCGCGATTTCCATTCTTTCTGTCCCCGGGCTCGAAGTCATAAGAGTGGAAGCCTATGACGCAGCAGTTGTCGATACTTGTGTCGTACAGGACTACATTGTTGAAAAGGAATGTTGAGATATCGTGGGTGGTAATGTCGCCCGCGAGTTCAGCCGCGCCGACGGGGGTAGTGTTGTCGACCGGCACGGTAGTCGGGAAAAGAAGACTCCCGAAAACGGTTTCGTCGATTGCGAAAAGCAACGGATTGCCGCTTGCATCGATAAAGACCTCCCAGGCAGGCCCACCGGCAGGCGTCAGGAAGGGTATCCGCATCCGCCTTCCGGATTTGAGTTTCGGCACCAGGTTGTTGTGCCAGCCATTATCGAAGCCGTGACGGTGAATCCGGTCCCAGAATTCAGCACGCATCATCTGGTCATTGAACTGGCCGATTCCCGAAGTGTAGATAAATGGCTGAAACTCGGGTGAGCCGAGAACGTTCTTTATGACATCGCCTCCGGGGCGGGTCGTGAACACGGCTTTCCCGTCCGGTCCAAGCAAGTCGACGGTTACGGGAACGATGGGAGAATTGATGAATGCCTGGTCTCCGGACTCGGGCGGGTTACCAACCATGGTGTACGGCCAAACCGATTGCGGGTTGCCGCTGGTATCGAAGCCGGGAGTCATAAACTGATCTGACCAGGTCAATACGCTGTCGACGCCCGGCAAACTTGAAGTGGCGGCCGCGGTGCTGACGCCGCCCTTGGTAGTGCCAAAAGCCTCGCCGGATCGAGCCGTTCGAGGCTTCATTTTGCGAAGCAGGCTAGCGGGAAGTTGACGGCTGCTGACCGAGGTCTGGGCAAAGGTTACATTCGTCAATCCGGCTACCGACAACAGGATGGCCAGACTGATCAGACGGCTTTTTTCTGTCGCATCGAATTCTCCTGTACGGGTGAACAAGCGGTTCGGTGGAAGTTGTGAGTGGAGCGAGGAACTACGAGGGCTAACGGGACACACCGCATGCGTCCATCGCGTTGCGATCATGCGCGGATCGACAAAGCGGTCGGAACAGGCTTGTCCCTGTTTTCCTCGGGGAGTGGGTTGCCTCAAGATTCGCCCCTAGCTGCAACGAGACACGGTAGTGGCCAGAGTGGGGAGACTTTGCTTCAACGCAACAGAACTTGTCAAGATCTGTTTCTCACAGGAGCTGTCAACTTTAGTGGAAAATCGCGGTCACACTCTTCGACCTTGTGAGCTCGTCGTGCCCGAATTGCAGGTGAGGTTGTGAAATGTCTAACTGCAAGATTATGAGGCATAAGGATTCTGGTGGTTTAGAATAAAGCCACCATGTCTGGCGAACAAAGCTACGGCTCCTACGTCACCACCGAACACGGCAAGAAAGTGGTCAAGGAACTGACCTTCGGCAGTCCGACGCCGGAGGGCGTAGTCCTGGCCACTCTGGATTCGGCGGTCAACTGGATGCGCAAGAACTCCATTTGGCCCCTGACTTTTGGTTTGGCCTGCTGCGCCATCGAAATGATGTCCATGGGCGCGTCCCGGTTCGACATTGCGCGTTTCGGCGCGGAGGTGTTTCGGCCCTCGCCTCGCCAATCCGATCTCATCATTATCGCCGGGCGGGTTTCCAACAAGATGGCGCCCGTGATCCGCCAGCTATGGGAGCAGATGCCCGAGCCCAAATGGGTAATTTCGATGGGAGCTTGTGCAACCTCGGGTGGCGTGTTCAACAACTACGCCCTGGTGCAGAGCGTGAACCAGGTGATTCCGGTTGACGTCTACGTTCCCGGCTGCCCGCCTCGCCCCGAGCAGTTGATCTACGCCATCACCCTGCTACAGGAAAAAATCCAGAACGAACGCGGGACCATGCGGCGCGCGCTGAACCTTACCTGATCTTCACCCGATCCTCCGGGACTCCGCGTTTTTATTGCGGTGACACGAAGCTGACGGTGATCCTGGTTTGCTTCCGGATGGGCTGGCCGTTCAGTGCGAACGGAGTGTAGCGCCACTGTGAGACGGCATCCTTCGCGGCCTCGGCCAGGAGGGGATGGCCGCTTATCACCTGCAAATCCTCGATCTGTCCCTGCTCGCCAATGGTCGCCTCAAGAACGACGGCTCCCTCCAGGTGCAGGCTGCGGGCCTGCGAAGGGTAGACCGGCTGGACCTTGTGCACCAGAGTGCCGCCCGATACCTGGGAAACCGGCCTGTCCAGCTTGGGCAAGGCTGGCGACGTCGAAAGCACGGTGCCGAGCTCGGTTTGGCCGGTTCCGGCCGTTGTCATTTGTGAAACTTCGTCTGCGCCGGGTATCGCATCCGCCGGGGTGTTTGGAGTTCGAGAGGCCGCATTTGGAGTTTCCCCGTTGACATGGCTGCTGTCAGTGACCTGCGGCGAGGCGCGCTTCCGAATCACTGTATCCGGTATCTCGGTTGCTGGAGTTGGTTTTGCGTGCACTGCCGGGGTTGCCGTGGTGGACGAAACCTGGCGCTCGGCGCCGGGTTGCCACGCGAGCCCCGCTCCCGCTGCGACCGGCCCGGTTTCTGCTGGAGTCGGTTGCTGGCTGCTGGCAGCCGCCCGGCCGGGCCGGGATGCGATGCTGGCGTTGTACCAGGTCTTCCAGCCGATCAGAGAAAGCAGAAACAATATCACCACTGAGAGTCCTGCCACTGCGCTGTAACGCCACTTGCGCTCAGTTTCGCGCTCTCGATGAAGGCCGATGGCGATCGCGTCTCCCACGCGCTCCAACGCAACCGTACTGGCCCGGCGAGATTCCTCGACAGCGGGTGCAGCGGCGGCGCGGACTTCTGCGACCGGCTCTTCTTTGACTGGCTCTTCTGTTGCCGGACTCGCCGGGACCATGCCGCGAGCCCAGGCTGCTTCGGCCAGGCCGGCCAGCCGGCCTAGAACTTCCATCTTGTCGTCATCGAAGGCGTAAGCTGCGGTAGAGAAGGCTTCCAGCACTCCCACTCTTCCATACTGCCCGCGCAGGGGCACGACTGCGATCGACTGCAGGCCCATCTCGCGGCAAACCTCGGCGTCGACGTGAAAATCTCTACTGGCATCATCGCAACGCAAACTCACGCCGGTGCGCAAGCATTCGCCTGAAATTCCCGAATCCACGTCCAGGCGATCGCCCAGCTCGGGTGCCGTTTCGCCACTCCGCCCCACGCAGACGACCACTCCCTCGCGCGGCATAGCCAGCGCTGCGCCGGTTGCTCCAGTCAGGGACTGTGCTGCCACGGCAATTGTTCCGAGAATGGTTTCGGTTGGCTGGCTGTCGGATGCGATCATCTTCCGCAGCTTGACGAAGATTGCAGCAGCGTCCGACTTGCGGATGATTTCATCAGAAGGCGCAGAGGAATTTCGCGCAAGGACTCGTGCTCCCGACGGCTCGGGAGGAGTTGGACCCAGGGGAGGGAGAGGAGCCATTCTTACAACTCTTTACCAATACTAGCGTCGCTGCCGCTCGGCCATGACGGCAAACACTTACCCAGCGAGTGTGCGGGAAACTAGCGGGCTTGTCAATGATTTGTCACTGCGATTTGTCGTTGCCCGGATGGGACTTTTTTGGAATTATCGCCTCCGGGTCTTCAGCGTGTCTTGCGAACCAGGTAGCTTGCAATTGCAGGGCTAATTTCCAGCAGGAACAGCAGCGGTCGGCGGACGGAACCAGGCAAAAACAGCATTTTGCGAAGTCTGGAAGAGGCGCGAAACACGGGAAGCAGAGATTGCTGGTAAATTTCGCGATACCTGGCAGTAGCGCCGGCCAGGGAAGTTTCTCCGGCAAAAAACGGCGCCAGGCAGCGCGAGGCCAAAGAACCGCTGCGCAGGGCGAGCGAAATTCCATCCCCTACAAACGGATCCACGAAACCGGCGGCATCACCCACCATCAGGACACCCTGCCGCGCCGGCTGGGGATGGCGGAAAATTAACGGCGAGGTGCTCACAGGATCGCTGAGCGCAGTCCAGTTGCGACTGCGTTCGCGAAGCGCTGGGTGCTGCGCAAAGACGTCAGGCAAAGTGCTAGCCACGTCGGCGCGCACCATGGCAGATGTGTTCACTCTTCCTGTGCTTGTGTTGTCGCGGCTGAGACTTACCGGCTGGACACCGCAGTAGCCGCCTTCGAAAAAATATAAATCCACCGACTGGCTGGAAGGCTCTTCGGCGAAGTGGGCCTTGATTCCCAGCCACTTCTCGCGGCGGGTTCCATCTCCGTCGGGCGGACGATTGAGGTTGGACCAACGGCCCGACGCGTTCACCAGAGCACGGCTCTCGAATTCTCCGTCGGTGGTACTGACCTGGAACGGACCGGATCCGGCGACGTTGTGCACAGTCACGTGCTGGCGGGCGTCCACACCGGCGTTTTCCGCGGAGGTCCAGAGCGCGGCATCGAGATCGAGCCGGGAAATGCTGGCGGCTGCGGGATCAACGGCGGCCTGCACCACGCGGCCATCGAGGAAGACCCGGGCCCGCGAAATCTGGACTGCGTCGCGCAACAGATCTGCATGCTGAGCATCAAGAAGGTCCGTCAACAGGCCGAGAGATTCGGCAGAGACAAATTCGCCGCAGACTTTGTGGCGGGGAAAACGGCCACGCTCCAGCAGCACGACGCGGGCGCCGCCGCGAGCCGCTGAGATAGCCGCCGATGCGCCCGCGGGGCCGCCACCGACGATGATGAGATCGTGCATTGGAAGCTCTCAGTTTAACTGTCAGCTGTCAGCTCTCAGCTTTCAGCAACAGCAACACCTTTTGTCATCCTGCCTGGCCTTCATGCCGCGAAGGACCTCTGCATTTTCCGTGCCAACAAAAGTCAAATGCACAGGTCGTTCGCTTCGCTCAGGATGACATCCCGTATCTATGAATCAACTCTTCCACGCTATCACTCCCATGCGGAACAGGAAGTACCGATGAATTTCCACGCTGGCCGCCTGGGATTGCGCCAGCAATGTTCGCATTTCTTCCGGGGTGTAGGCTTGGCGAACCGAAGCCGGGGCATCATGGCGAGTGAGGCGGCTGTGATAAAGGGGCAGGGCAGCATAGACGAGAGACAGGTACAGCGGATGCCGGACCAGGTCGTTGATCAGCACGGCAACCCGGCAGACGCGCAGGGCCTCGTCGACAAACTGCACCACCTCCTGTGGACCCAGATGATGTGCGAACAGGTTGCAGCTCACGAGGTCGAAACTTGCGTCCCGGAAGGGAAGCGCGAGAGCATCGGCCACCACCGCGCGGTTTCCGTTCCCCCGGCTTTCGTTTCCCCGGTTTTCGTTTCTAAGATGCGACGCGGCCCGATCCAGCAGAGTGACTTCCAGGCGCAATCCGTGGCCATGCAGCCACTGGCTCACGACCTCGGGGACATATCCGGAGCCGGCCGCGACTTCCAATAGCGAGAGCGAGGATGAGTTCAGTTTCCGGGCCACGCGCAGAACCATATCCTGGGTGGTCGCGACCCCTCCGAACAAACGATTGATCTGGCGCAGGTCGGAAAGCGAGCCGGCGACCTCGGCTGGGGTGCCGGAGTCGGTGTCGAGCAGTTCGGTCGTGGCCACACGCTTCATGGAAAGGCAGTCATCGGTAGTCAGTCTTCAGTCTTCAGCCAGGATCGCCACTTATATGATGAGATCGTGCCTTGGAAGAGCTGTCAGCTTTCAGCTCTCAGTTTCAGTCAAATCAACCCCGTGGTCATCCTTCGCTGCGTTCAGGATGACAGCCGCCGCGCTGACGACTGATGACTGAAGGCCGAAGACCGACGACTGTTTCTCTAAACTTCCGCCAGTTCCTCTTCCAGCAATTGCTTGTTGTAGAGGTCGCTGTAGTAGCCATTCCGCACCAGCAATTCATCGTGGGTGCCCAGTTCGACGACGCGCCCGGCGTGCAGTACGGCAATCATGTCGGCGTTGCGCACCGTAGAAACACGGTGGGAGATGAAGATGGTGGTCCGGTCCTGCATGATTTCGCGAAGATGGTTGAGAATTTTGTCTTCGGTGTGAGTGTCCACGCTGGAAAGCGCATCGTCGAGAATCAGGATGCGCGGGTTGCGGATGAGGGCGCGGGCGATGGCGCTGCGTTGCTTTTGTCCACCCGAAAGCGTAATCCCGCGTTCGCCGACGAGCGTCTGGTACTGCTCGGGGAATTCTTCGATGTCGTGGGCAATATTGGCCGCCTCGGCTGCCTCGTGCACTTCCTCATCAGTCGCATTTTCTTTACCGAAGGCGATATTTTCGCGCACGGTCTCGCTAAACAAGAAAGTTTCTTGCGGCACAAAGCCGATCTGGCGGCGCAGGGACTCCAGCGCAAAGTCGCGAACCGGCTTGCCATCAATCAACACGGTGCCGGGCGCGGCATCGTAGATGCGGGGGATGAGGCTCACCAGCGTGGTCTTGCCCGAGCCGGTTGGGCCCACGATGGCGAGGCTGCTGCCCGCGGGAATGCGCAGATTGACATCGTGCAGCACGCGGACACCGTTATAGGCAAAGTTCAAGCCGCGGAACTCGATCTCGCCGTTGATCGGTGTAGAGCGGGCACCCCCGCCCGCTGCTTTCATTTCCGGGCTATCCTCTATCTCCGGCTTCTCCATCAGGATCTCGTTGATGCGCGCCATGGACGCGGTGCCGCGCTGAAAAATATTGATGACCCAGCCCAGCGCGATCACCGGCCAGGTCAACTGCACCATGTAAGTATTGAAAGCGACAAAGCCGCCGACCGTGATGCGCCCCAGCAGGACTTCGCGTCCACCCAGCCAAAGTACCAGCACGATCGCGAAGCCAAGCATGGTCTCGAGCGTGGGCCAGAGCATGCCCATCAGGCGGACCAGCTTCAGGCTGCGACCGATGTATTCCCGGTTGGAAGTCTCGAAAGCCGCGATCTCCGGCTCTTCCTGCACATAAGCGCGGATCACGCGGGCGCCCGAGAAATTTTCCTGCGCCCGGGCAGAGATCTCCGAAAACATGGCCTGGATCTTCTCGAAGCGTTCGTGAATCTGTTTTCCGAAATACTGCACCACGAAGCTCACCAGCGGCAGGGGCAGAAAGGCGTACAGCGTCAGCCTGGGGCTGATCGAGAGCATGAAGGCGAGCGCCCCGGCGGTAAACACGATCGTGTTCGCCGAGTACATGATGGCGGGGCCCAGCAGCATCCTGACCGCGTTCAGGTCGTTGGTCGCCCGGGCCATGATGTCGCCGGTGCGGGTACGCTGATAATAAGAGTAGGAGAGGCCTTCCAGGTGCCGGAACAGGTCGTTGCGCAAGTCGAACTCGATTTCGCGCGAAATGCCAATCATGATCCAGCGGGTCAGAAACTGGAAGATGCCTTTTATCGCCGCCACCCCCATCAGCTGTAGAGAGTAGGTCAGCAGTTTTTCGCGAGTCACTCCTGCCTTCAGGCCGTCCACGGCGTGCCGGAGGACGAGTGGAAAAAGGATCCAAACGCCGTTATTGATGAAAACGCAAATCGTGCCGACAAAAAAGCTACGGCGGTACTTCTTCAGGTAGGGAAACAGCGGACGCAGGCTTTTGGGCAGCATGTGCTTCTAGTAGATGAAATTCTAGCAGCACAGGCTTCAGTTTTGGGGGTGCGTTGGCGTAGGGACCCAGCGGACTAGCCGGAACTCCTGCGGAGCTTTGCTCCGCTGGACAGCCGGGGGCGGCTGTCCCCACGTGGGCATTGCTTATGCGGAATCGCCCCGAAAGGCTAAGGCGCACGCTACCAGGAGCAGGACAACCCAGCCCAGAAGGAAGACCCAGCTCGAAGTGATGAGGTAGACATAAACTGCGTCCATAAGGATCGCCTCTATGAGTCGAGCTCAGACCGGTTGCAGTCCAAGCGTACTTTGCCGGTGAGGTGCTTGTAGCTCTCGACGATTTCGCGAACGGCATTCAGCCGGCCCAGGGTGGTCAGATGGATGTCGGTGAGCGACATGTCGATCTGAGACATCCAGTGCTCCACGGCGGTCTCAACTCCGTATGCCATCTCTTCGGCGATCACTCGGACCAGGTCTCGGTTTACAACTGTAGTGGCCATAAATTTATTTCCCTTCCGGCTCTACTCGTGAGGTCGCGGGCGACCCGGCCCGCGAAAACGGAGAGTCAACTGCAAAAGCCGCGGGCGAGTCGCACGCGACCACACAGCCCCGTTACTGGTTTTGCGTCTGTCCCTGCCCCTGCCCTTGTCCTTGCAGGCGATTCATCAGGTGCTGCTGGTGCTGGGTGATGAGATCGGCCAGCTTGGTTTTCTGGTCGGGCGTGAGAACCTGGTAGAGTTCGGACGCAATGCGCGCTCTCTGCACCGTGAGTTCAGTCATGTTTTGCGTCTGCTGCGAAGCTAACGCGCGGACTTTGGCCTCATCGAAGCTGCCGCTCATCACCAGTTGCTGCAGCTGCTGGTGACCCTGCGCCATCTGCAGAATCATGGGCTGGATCGTGGGCTTTTCCCTCGCCATGATGTCCTTCACCTGCGCCCGCTGTGCGTCCGTGAGATCCAGCTTGCGGCCATAAAAGCCCAGCATGTGTCCGCCAAACATGTCTCCGGCAAACATGCCATCCCCTCGCATATGAGCCCGCTTGACGGTTTGCGATACGCCGATCGCAGCCATCACGCTCAGAGCCAGCGTCACCGCCAGGATCTTGAAGTATTTGGATTTCATCGGTCCTCCCTGTTACTCAACGGCACAGCTTTGTGTGGTCGCGGGCGACCCGCCCGCGGGGTTTGAAGTGAAGTAGCACTTTCGCGGGCGAGTCGCCCGCGACCACACCAGCTCTTTCCTGAGTTATTAGAAGCTGATTCCGCGCGGGCCGCGGTAAAGAGTCGGTCAAACGGAGTAAAGTTTTGTAAAGGGTAAACCGGGTGGGTTGACAATTCTTTACCGCAAGGCAGGGGCAGGACAGGTTGCTGTAGAAGTACAATGAATGTTGTGGATCGCATTTTAGTTATCGATGACGACGTCGAACTCTGCGGCCTGGTGGGTGAGTATCTGGCGCCCGAGGGCTTTCAGGTCGAATCCGCAGCCGACGGAAACCGCGGGCTGGAGCAGGCGCTCACCGGCGATCACCTGCTGGTGGTGCTGGATGTAATGCTGCCCGGTCTGAATGGTTTTGAAGTTCTGCGACGTTTGCGCGATAAGTCGAGAATTCCCGTGCTGCTGCTGACCGCGCGCGGCGAAGATGTAGACCGTATCGTGGGGCTGGAGATCGGCGCCGACGATTATCTTCCCAAGCCGTTCAATCCCCGCGAGCTGGTGGCGCGAATCCGCGCCATTCTGCGGCGTACGCGGTCCTCGGAACGATCGGGCAGCGGCCAGCCCTCCGAAATCCTGCGCGTGGGTGAAGTCGAACTCGATCCGGCGACGCGAACCGTGCTGCAGAAAGGCCAGCCGGTGGAGTTGACTTCGGTGGAATTCAATCTGCTGCATGTCCTGTTGCGCGAAGCTGGACGCGTCGTCGCCCGCGAGAGGCTGGTGGACATCGTGCTCAGCCGCAAATTTTCACCCTTTGACCGGAGCATTGACATGCACGTCAGCAAGATTCGCAAGAAGCTGGGCGAGTCCGATTCCGGGGTGGACCATATTAAGACGGTGCGCGGCGTGGGCTACATTTTTACTCGACCGCAGGAACCCGCGGCTGAGAAGACCGCGCCAGACAAAGCCGGGAGCAGCACCGCATGAGAAGCCTCTTTCTCAAAATTTTTCTGTCCTACTGGGTAGCCCAGGCCTTGTTCGTGGTGCTGGCCATACTGATTACCGTAGCGGTCCGCGAGCGCGGCGAGTCGGCGACATGGGACGCTCAGCAATCCAATGTGTTGGGCAAGGCGGTGCAGGATTTTGAGCGCGGAGGCCCGGCGGAGCTTCATCGCTACATGGATGAAGTCCGCGAATCACAGCATGTCCGGGCCTACCTGCTGGACGAGCAGGGGCGGGACGCCGGAGGACGCGATCTGCCACACTGGGCCGAATCTCTGGCCAAGGGAATTACTCCTCCGGCGCGAGACTTCTGGCAGAAGGTGATGCCCACTCCGTTTCGAAAACAGTCCCTGACTGCGGCCAGCGGACACCGCTACACGCTGGTTGCGTTCCTGCCGCCGAACGGGCCCTTTGGACCGGGCGGGGTTCCCGGCCTGAGTATTCTGATCGGAATCGTCTCCTCCGGACTGGTGTGTTATCTGTTGGCGCGATATTTGACCTCGCCGGTGGTGCGCCTGCGGGCAGCGACCCAGCGCCTGGCGGCGGGCGATCTGAGTGCCAGAGCGGGCGGGGTCGCCGATCGGCGCCGCGACGAAATGGCGCAACTGGTTCGCGATTTTGACACGATGGCCGAGCGGCTGGAAGAATCGGTGAACGCGCAGGCCCGGTTGCTCAACGACATTTCCCATGAATTGCGCTCCCCGCTGGCCCGGCTCAACGTGGCCTCAGCGCTGGCCCGGCAGCGTGCCGGAGTGGAAGCGCACAGTGCCCTGGAGCGCATCGATCTGGAAGCCGATCGCCTGAATGACTTGATCGGAGGCCTGCTTACCATTGCCCGCCTGGATAGCGGAAGCGACTCGCGGCAGAGGTCGCCCATCCTTCTGGGAGAGATGATTGAAGAAATCGCCGCGGATGCGGATTTTGAAGGTCAGGGCCGTAATTGCGGGGTCAAGACCATAGTAAAAGAAGACTGCCGGGTACTGGGCTCGCCCATCCTGCTGCATAGCGCCATCGAGAACGTAGTACGGAATGCCGCGCGCTACACCCAGGAAGGTACCTGCGCTGAAGTCTCACTGGAGCGGGAACAGGGCAGCGAAGGACCGGAAGCAGTTATCCGGATCGTCGACTCGGGTCCGGGCGTGCCGGAGGAGGCGCTCGACAAACTGTTTCGCCCGTTCTACCGCATCGACGATGCGCGTGGCCGTAAGACCGGCGGGGTCGGACTTGGTCTGGCAATCACCGAGCGAGCGGTCCGCCTCCACGGCGGAACGGTGAAGGCTTCCAACCGGCCGAAGGGCGGTCTCCAGCTCGAGATTCGTCTCCCGATCGACGTTACTGAAGAAGCGCGTGCGGTCACCGACGACCTCGCCCACGACAGAGCCGAGAGCTTAAAAGCCGCGGGCGAGTCGCCCGCGACCACCCGAGCCAGGTGACCACCTGAGCCCGCTGACCACAGAATTGGCGGGCAACTTTCTTTCGGGCTGCTGATTCCAACCACGCAGCGCGGTTTGCTCTTGCTGGATATTCCTGATACACAAATGAAGGTACTTTTGGAGCTCGATTGGCTGGCTTGAGAGTCCGGCGGTTCGGGAGCCTGGAGAGAGGACAGGGATAAAGAATGGGGACGAGGTTTCGTTTCCTGGCGGCGGTGCTGCTTCCGGCTTCGCTGCTGGTGTTGAGCGGCTGTTCGAGCGGCAACAATTCAACCACGAGTTCAGGCATCGGCGCTTTGTATGTCACTACTCAGGGAGACTCCCTGGTTACAGGCTTCACGATCGATCTCTCCACGGGAGTCTTATCGACCAATGGCAGTGGAGTAGCTACCGGCAACACGCCCTCGGCGATGATTATGGCGCCCTCCGGGGCTGCGTTATTCGTCAGCAATAGTGCGGCGAACACGATTTCCGCATACACCGTGAAGTCCGATGGCACTCTCACCGCAGCCAGCGGAACCCCGGCTACGGGAATGACCCCGGTAGGGATGGCGATCGACTCGGGGGGACATTTCCTTTTCGTGGCCAACCAGGGGCAGCAGATTGATCCGGCTTCCGGCAGCATCTCGGTATTCGCGATTCAGGATACGACTCTTACTCCGGTCTCCGGCTCACCGTTCTCCACCGCTGCGCCGCTGGCGCCTTTCGGTACCGGACCGTCAGCAGTAGCGGTCACTCCCGACGCGAAGTTCTTGTACGTAACCAACCAGTTCGATAACACGGTGACGGAATTTTCGGTGGATGGTTCCGGGGTGCTGACGAGACTACAAGCGATCCCAGTCGGGACCGCGCCCTCGACTGCTGCCATCAGTCCCGACGGCGGATTTCTCTATGTAGGCAACTCCGGCTCAAGCAATCTGTCCGCCTTTGCCGTGTGTAACCAGGTCCTGACCAGTTGCAGCAACCCCACCAGTCCGGACGGCAGCCTCACTCCAGTTACGAACTCTCCTTTTTCAGTTGGTCTGGATCCTTCTTCGATCGTCCTCACCCCCGACGGAAAATTTCTCTTTGTGGTCAACCGGCGATCCAACCAGGTTTCGGAATTCAAGGTCAGCACCGGTACCGGCGCGCTCACGGCAAACACGCAAGCTACGATCTCGACCGGAGGAAACCCGGCCTGGGGTGCGGTACGAGTCGGAACCACGGCGATCAGCGCCACCGGTGGCACCACGAACTTTCTGTATGTGGCGAACCTGGGCTCCTCCACGGTTTCGGTTTACAGCTTCGATTCGACAGTGGGCACGCTGAGCCAGGTCGGTTCGCCCGTGACCACGGGAGGATTCCCGTCGGCGGTCGCGGTAAAGTAATTCCATCGCAGCCGGGCGGAATTCCTGTCATCGCCTTATCCAATCAGGCTCAGTGCACGAAAGTTGTGTTCTGACTGGTTCTGGATCGCCTTCACCAAGCCCTGAAAGATCAGCACATGAATTGGGTAGAGCAGCCACCAGTAGATTTCGCCGGCGATGCCGCGAGGCTCGAACCACGCACAGCAGCGGAGGAGCGTGCCCGGCGCGGGAGCGGGAAGAAGCGCAAACTGTAACCAGGCGCGCCCCGGCAATTTCATTTCGGCGCGCAACAGCAGACTCTCGCCGGGCATGACTTTTTCAATCCGCCAAAAATCGACGTGGTCGCCGGCTCGCAACGTCTTCCCGCTTCGCCCGCGCTTCATGCCTACGCCGCCCAGCAAGAGATCGATGAACCCACGGATTTGCCACAAGAAGTTGGAATAGAGCCAACCGCCTTCTCCGCCAAGGCTCTCGACCACGGAGAATATCTGCTCGGCAGGCGCGTTGACGACGATCTGCCGCAGGTCGCAAATCAGGCCTTGGCGGCGCACCGATCGGTGTAAAACTCCTCCAGGAACATTGGTCAATGTTTCATCCGGCACTTGCCGCGAGAGGGCCGCTTCCACCGCGGTGGCATAGGACATGGGGACAATCTGCGGGAATAACTCTTCCGCCTTCGAGCTGGTGCAGACAACTTCGGTGCGAAGGCCTTCAATCAAGGGGCGGGTGATGGCTGCAGGGAACGGAGTGACCAGCCTGAGCCAATAGGAAGACAGCTTCGGAGTAAGAACGGGCACGCGCAGCAACCATCTCCTGAGTCCTCTGGCCCGGGCGTAAACCAGCATCATGCTGCGGTAGGTTTCGACGGTAGCCCCACCGATCTCGACAATTTGCCCGCTGGAGGCCGGGACGGCGAGCGCGGCCACAAGATACCGGAGAACGTCGCCGATGGCGATGGGCTGGGTGCGCGTGACTACCCACCGCGGACAGATCATCACCGGCAGCCGCTCCGTGAGATAGCGGATCATTTCGAAGGACACGCTGCCGTTGCCTACGATGATCCCCGCCCGGAATTCGGTTACGGGCGGTCCACATTCACGCAACATTGCGCCGGTTTCGTGGCGGCTCTTCAGATGTGCAGATATGGGATGTGCGGATGTCGGGTGCGCATCCGTGGGCGGGCCCTGAGACGCGAGTCCGCCAAGGAAAATGAGCCGCTGAACTCCAGCTCGCTTGGCCGAGGTGGCAAAGTTGCGTGCGGCCCGTAGGTCGCGCTCTTCAAATCCAGCCTTGTTACCACCCATGGAGTGAATGAGGTAGTAAGCGACGTCGATCCCTTCCAGCGCGGAGCGCAGGCTGCCGGGGTCGAGGGCGTCGCCTTGAATCAACGTAGCTCCGGGCAGTTCATCGGCTTTAGCGGCTGAGGGATTGCGAACCATGCAGCGGACCTCATGTCCAGCCGATACCAAGAGTGGGACCAGTTTGCTGCCGACGTATCCGGTTGCACCGGTAACCAGAATTTTCATGCTGCGCCCGAATTCAACCGCCAAATGGCGAAGTTGAGCAGACTGGCAAAAGACACCCACGCCGCGTAAGGCGTCATGAGCCAGAAGGCGGTTCTTGAAAATGGGAGGAAGCCGACGGCAGTGGCGATGATGGTCGCGAGCAAGGCAAAAATCACCAGCAGAGCCATGCCAGGTTGACGAAGGCCGAAAAATACTCCCGACCAGGCTACATTGAGTCCCAATTGACCCAGGAACAAAAGGAGCGCAGCGCCGCCTTCCTTCCATCCCGCATTGCGCCATACCAACCAGGCGCTGACCGCCATCAAGAAATAGAGAACCGACCAGACCGGTCCGAAGATCCACCTGGGCGGATTAAAAGCCGGTTTCTTTAGTTGTGCGTACCACGTGTCCACCGAAGACGACGTAAACACAGATCCAATCGATGCCGCCCCGAAACAGATGACGAGAAAAACCACGAGCATCAGGCCGAATTGATCAGGCGTGGAATTGATAGACATGATTGCCTTAGTGACAGTCGTTGGCCTTTGGCCGTTGGCCAAAATCAGGCCCCGCCTCGTGAATTGAAATCCTTAGCACTGGGCCTAAGACCAACGACCAAAGACCAGCCGCCAACGACCGTTTGTCCGCCTACCGCGACGTCAGGGCCGACGTATGGTTCCAGCGTTGCTGTATGGCCTTGAACGACACGGCCTGGTACAGGGCCGCGAGGCCCACGAGCGAGTACACCACGGTGCTGAGCACCGAGGTCTCACCGAACTTCATTCCGAAAATAGCTGCCACCAGGTCGAAGTGCGCTATGCCCACCAGTCCCCAGTTCAGCCCGCCAATTACGAGTAGTACGGCTGCTACTACGTCCACAGTTCTCATTGATGTTCTCTCCTTTTTTGGTGAAGTTTTCTTATACTGCCCTAATTCGCGGGGGGCAGCATGACCGTATCGATCACATGGATTACGCCGTTTGAGGCAGGAATATCGGCCTTCACGACCTTGGCGTCGTTGACCATAACGGTGCCGTCGTGGCTGTCGATCTTCAGTTCCTGACCGTTCAGTGTTTTCGCGGACGTAAGCTTCATCGCCTGCGCCGCGGTCACTTTGCCGCTGACCACGTGGTAGGTGAGGATGGCCCGCAGCTTTTCCTTGTTTTCAGGTTTCAGCAGGGATTCCACAGTTCCCGCGGGCAACTTCTTGAACGCATCGTCCGTGGGAGCAAAGACAGTGAAGGGGCCGGGAGCTTTCAGTGCGTCGACCAGGTCGGCGGCCTGAATCGCCGTGACCAGGGTGGTGAACGAGCCTGCGGCTACGGCGGTGTCGACAATATCCTTGTTCGCTGCCGCAGCGCGGACGGGGATGGCGCCCACGAGGACGCTGAGAATAAGCGCAAAACCAGCTGAGTTCATCGGATCTCCTTTTTCGATTGCACCATTTTCTGTTTGCATATTTTTCCGGTGCGATGTATTAACTGTAGTGCACAATTATTTGCACAACAGGACAATTACAAATTAACCCTCAAATCATGTTCCTGGCAGTCAAACCGGGTGGTTTCTTTTGCGTGAAGGGAAAATAGGAGATCTGTTCTGGCAAACAAGACCATAGTCGAAGGACTCAAACCGTATGGACTGGGCGAGAAGCTCAGGACGTTGCGTCTGAAAAAGAGCATGGGGCTGGTGGAACTCGGCAAACATACCGGGCTGTCTCCTGCCATGCTGTCGAAGCTGGAGCGGGAGAAGCTATTTCCGACGTTGCCCACGCTGCTGAGAATCGCCATGGTATTCGGTATCGGGCTGGATTATTTTTTTACCGACGAACGCAAACGCCATGTAGTGGCGATTGTCCGCAAAGACGAACGCTTGCGCTTTCCTGCGATTTCGGGTGGCCCGGTGGCCTACCATTTCGAGAGTCTCGATTTCAAAGCGACGGAGCGCAAACTAAACGGGTTCTACGCAGAATTTGAACCGGTGCCCGCGGAGAAAGTGACAACGCACCAGCATCCTGGAGTGGAACTGCTCTATCTGATCAGCGGCAGGCTGGAATTGAGCATTGGGTCGGAGGTTTATACGCTGGCGTCGGGCGACGCCATCTACTTCGACTCGGCCGTGCGCCACAAGTATCGCGGAATCGGCAAGCAATTGTGCAGCGGCGTCATCGTCACCACCGGGTAGGCATTTCGCAGGCCGGCGTCCCGCCGGCTGTCCCGAGGGCGTCTCGCCCACGAGGGCGACAATTGTGGTCGGCGATGCAATTCCGATGCATTGCCACTTGTTCCGGGGAAAGTCTTACCGCATGTGGGGATTGGGTCAACCCAGTTTCCAGTTTTATGTTCTCCGTTCTCAGTTAAAACCAGAAACTGGAAACTTTCTTACGTCGGCACTTTCAGGATCAAATATCCGCCGGCTAATCCGAAGATTACGTCCGGAGCCCAGGCGGCCAGGACCGGGGGCAGCTGGCTGACGTTTCCCATGGACTCCGACAAGCGCGAGATCATGATGTAAAGCACCCCGATGCCTACCGCGGTGGCGACGCCGGCGACCGCCCCTCGTTTTCCTGCGGCCAGCGCGAAGGGAATGGCCAGAACCGCCATGATGAGGGTGTTGAGCGGGAAGGCGAATTTTTCCTGCAACTGAACCTTGAGCCGGACGACATCGAAGCCGCTCTGCTGCAGGTCGCGAATATAGCGCCGCAGTTCGTCGTAGTTCATTTCTGAAGACTGCCGAACTTCTTTCTTGAAATACCCGGGCGGCTCACTGATGGCGGCGAACGTGGCCACGTCAAACGTCCGGTAATCGGCGATGGCCGAACCGTGCACACTTCGTTCCCATCCCTGCGTGCAAACCCAGCGCTGCAAGCGTTCTTCCCAGTGTGCCTGGTCGGCGTAGACGCGGTCGGTCAGGCGAAAAGTCCCCGGGTCGAACTGAAATACCGACAGGTTGCCGAACTGGTTTCGATCCGGATCGAAGAGTTGGTAGTAGTAGATGGTGGAGTGCTGCCCGAAAATCCACTTGCGATCAGGATTCAGATAAGTCTGCGCGGGTTTGCCTTTGATCAGATTGCGCAGCGCGTCCTGGCGTTTGTTGGCGTGTGGAAGATAGAACTGGTCAAAGAAAAACAGGCCTGCCGCGAGTAAGGTTGAGACCACCAGGATGGGCACGATCACGCGGTAAATGCTGATGCCGGTAGCCTTGATGGCGGTAATTTCATTGGCCCGCTGCATCAGGCCGAGGGTGACCAGCACAGTCAGCAGAATGCTGAGGTGCAGAACGTTGTACAGGAAAAAAGGCGCAACGTTCAGCAGGTACTCGCCCACCACCAGCGGCGAGATCCGGTTGCGCAGGATGTCTCCCAGCAGCTCAAACAGGGTGAACACCTGTAACAACATGAGGAATGACGCCAGGATCATGGTCAGATAGACAAAAAAATCGCGCAGGACATAATCATCCAGAATCATCGGAAAGCTGGCGCTGAGCACGCGGCGCCGGCTGACCGCTCGCTGGAAGGCGTCTTCGGGGCGTTTGAAACGGATCAGGTTCTTTCCGCCTTGCGCCAGTCGTGATGCCAGAGGATTCCAGCGCGCGCGCAGGGAGGCGAGTTCAAACGGACGGTGTTCGGCGCGCCATAACAGAAATGCGCCGCCCAGAAAGAAGACGATATTGGCCAGCCACGCTCCCAGCGCGGGAGGCACTTTCCCCTGGCGTGCGAGAGAAACGCCAATCAGGGTCACCGAATAGTAAGCGAACACCAGCAGGATGGTAAGAACGAATCCCGCCGACTTGCCCCCTTTTTTCGATGAGAGCCCCAGCGGAATGCCTACGAGGGCCAGCACCATGCACGAGGTGGGCAGAGCGAAGCGGCGATAGAATTCGATCAGGTACCAGGGCGCGGAAGCCTTGTTTACCCGGCTTGCCTGGGCCCTTAGTTCTCCGGTGGGCAGTTCCGATACCGGCAACGGCTCCTGGTCCTTGCTATCAGTTTGAGGAACCGGGATCGGTATATCGGTTTGCTCGAAGGTCTCGATCTGGTAATGCTCAGGCGAAGCGGGATCGGTTTCGTGATTCGAGCCATTGATCAGGTGCAGGTGCAGCGTCTGCGGCCCTTCACTGACCAAAACGCCTTGCTGAGCCAAGGTGATCCGGGGAGACGCCGGGGTGCTGATGTCGGCGATGAAAACGCCTTTCCAGATGGCCGCGCCCGGCGCGCTCTTCACATCCTGTACGTAGAGCACGAGCTTGGGAAATCCTTCGTAGAAGACTCGGGGCTGCACTTCGAACGATACCTGCGAAGCTTTGAGGCGGTCCTCGAGCCGGCCCAGCGCGGCTTGCGAGGCAGGCGCCAGATACACGGCGTTGAACAGAGCGAGCAGCCATGCTGCCGCCGCGAAAATAGAAACCACCCGCAGGAAAGTCCAGACGCCGATTCCGCTGGCCCGCATGGCAGTGATTTCGCTGTCGGCTGCGAGACGGCTCAGGCCGATGAGAATTCCGACCAGCACGCCCATAGGAATGGTGTAAGTGAAGGCTACTGGCAGAGTGAAAAGGAAGATCTGCAGCACGCTGGGCAAAGGCGCGCTGTTACGCACGACCAGGTCGAGAATGTGTCCCAGGTCGCGAGTAAACAGCACAAACGTGAACACCGCTACGCCGATGCCGGCGTGCGAGATCACTTCGCCCAGAATGTAGCGGGTCAGAATGCGCATGCGGCTCATTCAAGTGAGCGGGAGGGCACGACTTTCAGTGCTGCCGAAAGCATCGTCACAAAGATTTTTCGGCATGGCTGAAGGCCGTGCCCTCCCAAACACTAAGGGGAGCATAGCATGCGGAAATGCCGTGGGTGGGTCGGGAGAAGTACCTGCCACGCCATGTGTGGGACCGGGTCTCTGACCCGGTCAGGCGGCCCAAGGGGCCGCAGTCTTAACTTTCATCCAGGCTTGCTGCGGTGCTTCGCACCGCCCGACCGGGTCTCTGACCCGGTCCCACACAGGCAATTCCCACCCTTTTTCGCAAAGAGCGCGAAAAGAGGGTGGGGCACCCTGCGCTATTCGGGTTTCAGGAAGAGGGCAGAAAGCGGAGGCAGCGTCAGGCTTACCGAATAAGGACGTCCGTGCGCAGGCTGAGGCTCCGCGTGGACACCTCCCATGTTCCCCAGGCCGCTTCCAGAATATTCCTGAGCGTCACTGTTGAGAAGCTCCCGCCAGAACCCTCCGGACGGAACGCCGATACGGTATCCCAGGCGCGGTACGGGAGTGAAATTGCACACGATCAGGACTTCATCCCCGGGCGCCCTGCCCTTGCGCAGCAGTGAAATAACGCTGGCGGCAGTGTCATTACAGTCGACCCATTCGAAACCGGCGGGATCAGTGTCAAGCTGATGAAGGGCCGGTTCCTCGCGATACACCCGGTTCAGTTGCTCTACCCAGTTCTTCACACCGCGATGTACAGGATATTGCAACACGTGCCATTCCAGGCTGGTATCATGCGCCCACTCCCGCACCTGGCCGAATTCGCAGCCCATGAATAGCATCTTTTTTCCGGGTTGGGCGTACATGTATCCGAACAGCAGACGCAGGTTGGCGAACTTCTGCCACTCGTCTCCCGGCATTTTGCCGACGAGCGAACCCTTGCCGTGAACCACTTCGTCGTGGGAGAGCGGCAGGACGAAGTTTTCGGTGAAGCCATACAGCATACGGAAGGTAAGCTGGTTGTGATGGTAGCGGCGATGGATCGGATCCTGGGAAAAATAGGCGAGGGTGTCATGCATCCATCCCATGTCCCATTTCATGCCGAAGCCCAACCCGCCGACGTAGATCGGCCGCGACACCATCGGCCACGCGGTGGATTCTTCCGCGATGGTCTGGATTCCCGGATACTCCTTGTAAGCCTGGGTATTGAACTGGCGTAGAAAATCGATGGCTTCCAGATTTTCCCGGCCACCGAACTTGTTTGGAATCCACTCCCCGGCTTTGCGCGAGTAGTCGAGGTAGAGCATGGAGGCAACGGCGTCCACTCTCAACCCGTCGATGTGATACTTGTCCAGCCAGAACAGCCCGCTGGCCATGAGAAAGCTGCAAACCTCGTTGCGCCCGTAATTGAAGATGAACGTTTTCCAGTCAGGATGAAAACCTTTGCGGGAATCGGCGTGTTCGAACAGGTGAGTGCCGTCAAAGTAAGCCAGCCCATGCGCATCGGAAGGGAAGTGCGATGGCACCCAATCGAGAATTACGCCGATGCCGTGCTGGTGCAAATAGTCCACCAGATACATAAAATCCTGCGGCGTGCCGTAGCGCGAGGTGGGCGCGAAATATCCCGTGGTCTGGTATCCCCATGAACCGTAGAACGGATGCTCCATGATGGGCATCAGCTCCACGTGGGTAAAATTCATCTGGCGCACATATTCCGCCAGGCGCGGCGCAGTCTCGCGGTAGGTCAGCGGCCGGTCGTTCTCTTCCGGAACCCGCATCCAGGAACCAAGGTGTACTTCATAGATAGAAATCGGAGCCTGCAGGGAACTTTTCCGGGCACGGGTTTCCATCCAGGACTGGTCGGCCCACTGGTAGTCCAGGTTCCACACCACCGATGCAGTGCGTGGCGGTTTCTCGTGCAGCATGCCGAAGGGATCGGCTTTGTCCACGACGTATCCCTGGTTGTGGGACACGATGTGATATTTGTACAACGCGCCCTTGCCGATTCCCGGCAGAAATCCTTCCCAGATGCCGGAATTCTCGCGTGCCCGCAGTGGATGAGATTCGGTGTTCCAGCCATTGAAGTCCCCGACTACGGAAACTGAGCTGGCGTTGGGCGCCCAAACCCCAAAGCTCGTTCCTTGCTCTTCACCCTCAGCGCTCAGGTGTGCGCCGAGCTTGTCGTAAATGCGATAGTGGGTGCCTTCGTTAAACAGATGCAGGTCCTGCTCGGTAAGCAGGCTGGCGGGCTGGCGGAGAGGCTGAGCCAACGTCGATGTTGTTTCTTTTGCCATCACTAAAGTAACGCTGCCCTAGTGTACCGGACTTTGTTGGTTATCGCGCGAGTCGTTGCCCGCCTGCTAGACTGCTAGCTTCGATCTGGAAATCTCACCCTCATGCCCGTCCTGCGCGTCGTGGTTCTCTGGCATCAACACCAGCCGTTTTACAAGGATCTGGTCTCCGGCGAGTACCGCCTGCCGTGGGTGCGCCTGCACGCGCTAAAAGACTACTACGGAATGGTCAAACTGCTAAGCGAGTTTCCCCAGGTCCACCAGACCTTCAATCTTGTCCCTTCGCTGATCACCCAAATTCAGGACTACGTCAGCGGGGCCGCGCGGGATCCTTTTCTGGATGTCGCGGCAAGACCGGCGAACGACCTTACTCCGGGCGAACGGCGTTTCGCGCTGCAGTATCTTTTCCAGGCCAATCCGACGCACATGATTGGACGTTACCCGCGCTATCGCGAGCTTTGGGACCATTTTCGCCACTCGGGCGGCTCACCCGAGCGGGCCGACAAATATTTCCAGCCGCAGGACTTCACCGACTTGCAGGTGCTTTCGCAAATCGCCTGGTTCGATGAATTTTTCCTCGACGATCCGGATGTCGCCGGGCTCATTCAAAAAGGGCGGGGCTACTCGCTGGAGGATCAGCGCTTCGTGATGGCTCGGGAGCGGGAACTGTTGGCCAAAGTCTTGCCCGCCCATGCGGAAGCCGCCCAGCAGGGACGGATCGAGATTTCGACTTCGCCGTTTTATCACCCCATCCTGCCGCTGGTGTGCGACACCAACATGGGCGCGGTCTCCACGCCCGGCCTGCCGCTCCCGCAGAACCGTTTTCGGCATCCCGAAGATGCGCGCGAGCAGCTACTGCGCGGGATCAATTTGCATCAGCAGGTATTCGGGGTTCGTCCTCAGGGCGTTTGGCCGTCCGAAGGGAGCGTTTCGGAAGAAGTGCTCGGCATCGCGCAGAGTCTGGGCGTGAAATGGATGGCCACCGACGAAGAGGTGCTGGGCCGAAGCCTTGGCCTCTCTTTTTCACGCGACGGCCAAGGGCATCTTTCGCGGGATATGGCCGCCAAGCTATACACCATCCATCGTTTCGAAAATGGACAGACCGAGATGCGCATGATCTTCCGCGATCACACCATTTCGGACTTGATAGGATTCGTCTATTCCGGCATGCCTCCCCAGGAGGCTGCCAACCACCTCATGCAAAACATCAGGCAATCGGCCCAACCGGTCCTGGATATGGGACAGGATGCGATAGTCCCGATCATCCTGGATGGCGAGAACGCCTGGGAATACTATCCCCAATCTGGCCGGGAATTCCTGCGCCGCTTCTATGACGCTTTGCAGCGCGAGCCGAGGGTAGAGGCGGTTACGGTTTCCGAGGCGATTGCCCGGCACAAACATTTCTCTCAACTCAGGTCGCTGGTTCCGGGCTCCTGGATTCACGCCAATTTCAATGTGTGGATCGGAGCCCCGGAAGATAATCGCGCCTGGGATTATCTTTACAACGCTCGCAACTTCTATGCGCAGGCGGCTCCGGGGGCAAGCGAGGCGCAACGCAAACTGGCGTTTGAAGAGATATTGATTGCCGAAGGCAGCGACTGGAACTGGTGGTATGGGCCCGAGCATCATTCGGCAAACGACCGTGAGTTCGACGAACTCTACCGCAAACATCTTTCCAATGTGTACCAGGCGCTCGGCGTCCGCCCGCCGGACTATCTGGCGCAACCCATTGTGGGCGGGGCGATGCGGCCCGCGGTTATCCCACAAACTGCGTACATCCATCCTCGAATTACCGGCGATATGGTGCGCTACTTCGAGTGGATGGGTGCCGCCGTCTACACCGCTGACCGGCGGGCTGGAGCCATGCACGGCAAACAGTTCCTGCTGGACGCGGTTCACGCCGGCATCGACGAAACTTATGTATATGGCCGCCTGGATTTCGCGGAGAACCAGGTGCCGGCCGTGGACTTTGAACTGGTGGTGAATCTCGAGTCATGGGCAGCAGAAGGGCAGAGGGCTCGACGAGCCTTGCGCCTCGATGCTGGCGTGGTGTCAGGGAAGATCCGGAGCTGGAAGATCAGCCTTGCCGAAGCAGATCAGGTTCTGGCCAGCACCGACCAGCCATCGGATCAAGTCGCAGTGGCGTTAGTGAGAAATTTTGAATTCAAGCTGCCGCTGGCGTGGCTGCTGGCGGCACCGGTTGCCCCGAGCGTGAACCCGGTTGCGCCGAACCCTGTCATGCAGAAAAACGAAATGGCCGATCGCAAGCCGACGACGCCCGTGGCGACGAAGCTTCAACTCCGATTCAGCCTGTGGCAGAACGGTCTCCCCACGGACGCGCTTCCGGTGGAAGGATGGCTGGAGCTGCGACTATTAAGTCAGGAAGATTTAATGACGTCGTGGTAGGGGGAGGCGGGTCGGATTCTTGTAGCG
>Ga0075021_10000112_pt1 | contig 41629 bp, 41 predicted proteins | sample ColStrG_CSR_2012_FD_72749 | JGI IMG/M metagenome (GOLD analysis project Ga0075021, IMG submission 72749) | Freshwater sediment microbial communities in response to fracking from Pennsylvania, USA - Cold Stream Run_MetaG_CSR_2012 | ecosystem: Environmental > Aquatic > Freshwater > Creek >...
GCACGAATATCTTATGCAGAAACAGACCACCGCACGAGCGTAGTCCGTTTGCTCGTTGCGCGGTCACTGAAGTTCTTTCGCTGATAGGACCGGGTCTCGCGATTACGCGAGACCCGGTTTTTCTTGCTTACTCCTATTCTATAATCTCTGCAACCCAAGCAAATTAATCTTGAAATCGCGCGGGCTTTATGACATAATTCGATTTCATTAAGATAAGGCGGGTGCGTTAATGTCAAAAGCAAGTATTCTACTCGTTGAAGACAATAAGGGGCAGGCAACGATCATCAAGGAATTCCTGGAAAAAAACGGCTACCAGGTCATCTGGGTGGAGGAAGGCATGGCTGCTTTCAAGATAGCCAAAACCCAGGAGTTGGATATCATTCTTCTTGACCGGATCCTGCCGGACATCGACGGGAATGAAATCAGCCGGTGGCTGAAACTCGACCCGAGCACCCGCAGTATCCCCATCATCATGCTGACGGCCAAAGATGCCGTAGCCGACAAAGTTGCCGGATTGGAAGCCGGCGCGGACGACTACCTTCCCAAACCTTTTAACGAGAGCGAGCTTAATGCGCGGATCTACGTCCACCTGAGGACAAAATCGCAGCAGGACGAACTCCGGACGAAGAACCGCCAGCTCGAGGACATGCTTACGAAGGTGGAAAGCCTCGCGATCATGGACTCGCTGACCGGCCTTTACAACCGGAGGCGTTTCGAGACGATCCTCGCAAACGAAGTCAAGCGTGCGATGCGGTATCAAACCCCGTTGAGCTGCATGATGATCGACGTTGACCACTTTAAAAAAGTAAACGACGCGCGCGGCCACCAGGAAGGAGACGTCGTGCTCCGCGAGATCGCCCAGCGTATTCAGTCGAGCATCCGCGAAGTGGATACCGCGGCCCGGTGGGGCGGCGAGGAGTTTACCATCTTGAGCCCGAACACGCCGAAAGAAAATGCAAAACTGGCTGCAACAAGAATACTGAAGGCCGTTTCCCAACATCCCTTCAACGGGTTCGGCGAGGAACAGATCACGGTCAGCATCGGCATCGCAACCCTGCCCGCCCCATCCATTGACTCGCAGGACAAACTGGTCAATGCCGCGGACATTGCGCTGTACGAAGCGAAGAAAAACGGAAGAAACCGGGTCGAAACATCTTCATAGGCCGTATCCCCTCACCCCGCTCTCATATTCGGGGCCGCCTGTATTGTTATGAATAAACTCTTTGCATACCTCGAAAAATACGGTCTCCTGTCGCTCGAAAAGCAGGACAAGCTTGCACACGTGATCGGAGAGCACACATACGCACTCGATCTTGAAAACGGGACTATCCGTTTTGACAACGCCGAATTTCCCTTTCAGGTACTCGGCACGGAGTCGGATAATACTCTTACCTGGCTTTGGGCGTGGGCCGAAGAACAGACAGAGACCCCGGAGGACCTCATCACCACATCCCATGCGCTGAGGGACTGGGGCGCGAAAGAGGATATTCAAGAATTTCTCAATCCGTCTGTTGATATCGGCACGGTTGACGGCCTGGCGTTTGCCATGATCGCGTCGGAAGTCTGCAAGGCAAGCTGTTTTTACCGCGACGTGTACGAAGGCGGCTCTCTCTTTGTTCTGCTGTTCGATAAAGAGATCGACAGTCAGCCGCCGTTTAATCTCACCCGCCTCTCAAAGCAGTTTTTAAATTTGATTTCCCTGTATGAGCTGAACCATAGAAACGCGCTCCTCTCCTATCTGAACGCGAAGGGCCTGTCCCCTGTTTCGCACGGGTCACAAATTACGTGCAAATTGGAGTCCGGAGAATTGTTGAATGCAGAGTTTGACACTGCGGGTCGGCTGACGTTGTTGAATGGAGAGGCAGTAGAGATATGAACTGGGGTTTACATTGAACGCTCAAGGTAAGCGGCACGGCAAAGCCGTGTCCGACTTGAGCGAGTTGTTAGCGGTTTTGATTTGTCGTTTCGTGCCGTGGTTGTCGTTGTTTCGTCTTTGATTGCTTCGCTTAACCGAAAACGCCATTTGCGAAGCCTGACCCAATAAAGCCAAGCAAAAGTGCGGCCATAAATAACCAGAACAGTTTACGTTTTTCCTCGGCATTGAAGTCCTTTATTGACCAATGAAAAAGGGCTAATGCAAATGGCTCTCGACCAAGCCTGCGAAGGTGTCGCCTCCATAGGACGATTCCGCCAAAGAGCCAAAAAAAACCGCTGAAAACCATGATAGCAATACCGATTGTATGCATATTCATTTATCCGCTAACCTAACGCGGGTCACGCTCCGTGTTTTGGCGCGTCGCTGTGGACCCGCTGGTTAATGTTCGCAACATGCGTTAGTTGTTAGCTCCTGAGCTATGTTCGAGGACAGGTGCGCCGCATTCTTCACAAAATTTAGCGAGAGGTGATACAGGATGGCCATTTCTACATCGTCTGCCTTTATCAAATGAATCTGCTTTTGTAGCGGAATATAACATAGATAGTGCGGCAGAATAAAATGCCATCCAATGGCCAGAAAAACCACGAAACTGTGCTGCATCATTTGCCGTTGATGTATTGCCCCCATTTCTCATTAAAACTGCGAAGATGATAAAATTAATGACTGCATAACCGAAGAAGAAATAAGTCGTTCGCCTCATCCATGTCGGGCAACCACGCAATGCCGCTTTCCATAGGTCTTTTTGTTTGAAATCGCTTGAGTATTTATTCGCCACTAAGACCGCTGGAAGCCATACAACAAAAATACCGATGTGTAAACCCCATGCATAACTACTATACGGGACTTGCCCCCCGAATAAGGCAATAACATGCACGATTAAACTCAATAAAAGTCCGACGGCGGATAAAGCAATAAAGGGCTTAAGTAATACGTTTATCATTTTCACCTCATATTATGATTAACGCGCGGGTGAGACGCGCGTTTCTTGCGCGTCGGACTCGACCTGCTCGTTATACCATTGCTGTTTTACCAATCAACCGTTTTCAGTCTGATCCTACTTGAGATAAAGCAGTATGATTAAGCATAATAGGCCAACTACTAACGTAATCAGAAGCAATGTTTGAACCCAATCTCTTTTATCGAAAGCGGCAAGAGCGTTGAACATCTCGGAAAGTTTCTTGTTTCGGATAGCATTGTAAATTTTTCGACAAACTGCGACGATCGATAATACTGCAATTACGCCTATTAAAATCACAATCAGGCCTATTAAAATCAATTGGTACTTATCAGGCTCCGTCTTGTGCTCCAAGGATATCGTCAACCATAATAGGCCAATTATGGAGATAATCAGCAGAAGAAATTTTCCCCAATCCCTTTTGTCGAATTTGAAAATAATTAAGGGATTCAGCATGTGACCGAGAAAAAGTCTCTTCTTTCGAATAGCATCGTAAATTATCAAATTGCCTACGCCGAGCCATAATACTGCAATGATGCCTATTAAAAACAATTGGTGTTTATTAGGTCCCACACTCTTCTCCAGGTATAACCAGTGTATGATGGGACGGAAACCGTTCTGCCATTTCCGGAAAACCGGTAATAGCGGGGCGAAGTTTGCGCCTTTTTATTTAATCGTGTTCTCTTTTGTTGACACCGGAACCCGCCCTGCAAAATACGGATTTCCGGAATTGGCGGGGCGGATTTTTTTTTGCTATAATGCCTTTGTGGGTAGTTGACTGTAGCATAAACCGTCAAGTGCGGCAAGACAAAACTTGGTACAGCTTCGGGCGGAGGTTGTCACGAGATGCAACCCATTCCGGAATTTTTTTTGGCTCAATTCGACGCAATTCTGAAACAACGAAATATCCCCGTAGACGCTCACAGTGACTACCGGAAATGGCTGCGATATTTCCTGGATTTTCGCGCAAAACATTCGCCTCCCGATTCCCGGTCCGATAAGGAAGTTGCCAGTCCGCTTGATTTCTGAGTCTGCCGCTGCATGAAGGAATGATGACGACCAATTCTATTGAGTTTCCCATCGATGGAACGCTTGATCTGCACACTTTCCAACCGAATGAGGTGAAAGACCTCGTCCCCGATTATCTCGCGGAGTGCAGGAAGCGTGGAATTTTGCAAGTGCGCATCATCCATGGGAAAGGCCAGGGAACGCTCCGGCGCACAGTGCAGGCGGTTCTTGAAAAGCTGCCCTTTGTAGAATCGTTTTATACTGCGGATGAATCGGCAGGAGGCTGGGGAGCGACGATTGTGATATTAAAGAAGATTTGATTGCGAAGCAGCAACTGATAATTTTTCATGTGACTTCTGCGCATTTTTGTGGCATGATTGATCTTATATTTATCCTGGATACTTTGTTTTGGAGGCTTCATGCGTTTGCTGGACACCCTTGAAAAGAAATTCCGCCGTTTTGCCATACCGAACATCACACTTTACCTTATCATCGGCCAGGTGATTTTCTATCTATTCAACATGAGCGGTAAATTCATCCTCATGCGCGTGGTGCTTGTCCCCGAACTGGTGCTCGATGGAGAATGGTGGCGGCTCATTACGTTTCTCCTCATCCCGCCTTTGACTAATCCCATCTTCGCGTTCTTCGCATGGTATATGTTTTACCTTATGGGCGGCGCGCTTGAAGGTCACTGGGGCACATTCCGGTACAACCTCTTTCTTCTGGTCGGGTATATCGTTACCGTAGCCGTGTCCTTCCTGTTCCCGTTGGATGCTGCTACGAACGTCTTCATCGGCGGGTCGGTGTTCCTGGCCTTTGCCTTCTTGTTTCCTGAATTTGAAATTCTTATCTTTTTCATCCTGCCGGTGAAGATGAAATGGCTGGCGCTTATTACCTGGCTCGGATACGGATACCAACTCCTCGTCGGTACGTGGCCGACGCGGCTGCTCGTGCTTGCATCCATCAGCAATTTTCTCTTGTTCTTCGGGAAGGACATTTTCTGGAGGATGAAGAGCGGCAACCGGAAGATGGTCACCAAAGCAAGGGATATCTCAGGAATAAGAGACGCGTTTCACCGGTGCGCCGCATGCGGCATTACCGATCAAACGCACCCTGCAATGGAGTTCCGCTACTGTCCTGAATGCAGCGGCCTGGGGTACTGCAAGGATCATATCATGAATCATGAGCATGTGAAGAAGAAATAAACCCGATAATATTTTACCACGCATCGACGTGGATAAAACCAAGAAAACGCAAAAGGCAGGGAGAATGTCCCCTGCCTTAGTAAGTATCTAACAAATTCAATTGTCGACTATGTAGTAGAATTTTTCATGGGTATCTTCAGCTTCTGGCCTACCCTGAGCATTCTCCCCTGCCGAAGGTTATTCGCCTCAAGAATCCGCTGCATGCTGGTCCGATACCGAAGGGCGATCAGCGACAGTGTCTCGCCGCGCCTCACGCGGTGGACCACAAATTCCACTTTCGGCGGCGACCATTTAGCCAAGGTGGCGAAGCTTGCGAGCAACATCTCGCTTTTCCCGGACGGCACCTTCAGCGAATATGCCGTATTCGGCGTTGCGCTGTGTCGAAGCTCGGGATTTAGCGCGGCAAGATCGTCCACGTCGACATCCAGTTTCTCCGCAATGGTTTTGAGCTGAACCGGCCTCTCGACGGTCACGGTCTCGTAGGACAGCGGCTTATCAAGTTCATCCAGCGTGAACCCGTATTTAGCGGGTTCCTTGACAATGGCCAACACCGCGAGGAACCGCGGGAAATAGCGAGCGGTTTCGCGCGGCAGCCGCTCGTAGAAATCCCAGAAGTTGTCGAGGTAATCAGCCTTCTGGGTTCTGATGGCCCGCGCAACGGACCCTTCCCCGCAGTTATACGCCGCGAGAACAGTGGCCCAATCGCCGAACATCTGGTGCAGTTCATTGAAGTAAGCAATAGCGGCTTCGGTGGATTTTTCCGGGTTCAGCCTCTCATCGATCCAGGCATTTCTTTTGAGACCGAATTTGTATCCCGTTGACGGAATGAACTGCCACAGACCGAAAGCCCGCGAACGCGACAAAGCCCTGAGTTTGAAACCGCTCTCGATCAGCGGCAACCAAGAAAGGTCCTCGGGAAGGCCGGCCTCTCTAAACGCTGCAGCCATCTCACCGCGATACCTGCCGGACCGTTTATACGATTCAAGAAAAAAATCACGCTCCTGAGTCTGGAACGACTGGATTTCACGCATCACGTGATCATTCACGATCATGGGGATGGCATCATAGCTTCCCTTTACCGTGGTGTTCCGCGAAGCATACAGCTCCATGATCCTTTTGGAAATCATGAAACGCAGATCTTCCTTCTCCTGGGATACCTTCGGATTGTTGCCGGGAACTTTCAGCATGAGCGCATAGGCCTGGTCCAGCGATTCGATCGCATGGTCCATATCGTTGTCTTCCCAGTACTCTTGCGCTGTTTCCGTAAGTTCCTGGGCGGTATCCAGAACGGCCTGTTCGTCCTCTCCGTTCTCTTTCTTCGCGGAAGGATCAGCAGCCTCGGTATTCACCGCAAGGGAAGGAACAGCCGCCTCATCCGTCATCGCTGTTTTATTCCGAGCTGATGTATGGGAGCAACTGGATAAGAGAAGAAGAGACGCAAGCAGGACAACGGCCCGATATGAATAATTAGCAGTCATAGAGTATAGAGATGATATACTAACGAAGCAGAAATTGCAACTCAAAAGAGCAATGATGCTGTTTAACACCCCGAGGACCGCCTTGAACGCCTTGGTGATCCGCATCACGCAGTGGTGGTTGTTCTTCCGTCTTTATTTATTGTCCTCATCCACCGCTTTCTTCAGCATTTCTAAAATACCCGGAATGGCGAATGTCACACGGCTCCAGTTGGGAATGAGCGGAGTTCCCATGGGATTCACCATATAGGCATCAGCGGCCAGGGCGATGGCCTTCGTAAATGCATCCACCGCCTTTGCCTCTTCATGCCCATCGAACAGAAGGCCGTTAATGGCGGCGTCTGCTTCATATTTCATGAGCGTGTCCTCGGCATGGCGCAGGTACGCCACCGAAAGCGACTTGAAAAAACCATCGGAAAACGTGACGCCTTCCGAGGCTAGGGTCCTGAAGATGGATTTGCAGATGTCAATGGTCATCTTCATCAGGCCTTTCTCGGGATTCTCCGCGGAAAGGTCCTGGTGTTTGTGCTCATACGTAGCGGCAATGTCCACCTGGCATACCCTGCGCGGCGAATAGTTCCGGTAAACTTCGGCAAGAGAGCCGACTTCAAGCCCCCAATCCCACGGGATCCTGTTCACGCGCGCCATGTCCGCTATCATGCAGAATTCTCCCGCCAGTGGATAGCGGAAACTGTCAAGGAAGGTGAGGAAAAGATGCTCGCCATGCAGCATTTGAAGAGATCGCACCAGCGGGGTAATGAGAAGCCTTGTCACCCGCCCATGCATTCTGTCCGACACTCTACTGTAATAGCCCTTGCAAAAAACATAATCAAGATTAGGATTCGCTATAGGATAACAAAGCCGCGACAACAGTTCCCGGCTGTAGCTGACGATATCGCAGTCGTGGAGCGCGATGATGTGCGACTGACCGCGGGCGAGCACATACCCGTACGCAAGCCAGGCCGAGCGCCCCTTGCCGCGCTGCCCGACATCAAGCTTATTCCGCGCAAGGGTATCGTAAATCTCGCTGATTCTCCTGCCGTCGTTATGAACAATTTTTACCTCAGTGGATATGGGCATCATGAATTCTTTTACCCTGCTGAAATCTTTTTCCGAGGCCTTGTCGAGGACCAGGACGATTTCTTTGAGGTACTGCACCTTGGCAAGCTCCTCGACGATCTTCGGCATTGCCGGCCCCTCGAACTCGGAGTACAGCGCGGGCAGCACCAGGGCGATGGGACGCGTCTGTGAATACTGACGCAACTCCTGTTCGATCCGCTCCAGTGAAGGGTTGCCGAGATTGTGGAGCGTGGTGATGATCCCTGTCTGATAAAAGTCCGACATGATGTCTCCTCAAATATGCTCGATATCGCTTTTCCCTTCTTCTTTCTTCTGAGGTTCCTGCTCGATCATTTTTTTTGCCGTCTCAATCCCGCCCACGCCGAAGGAGATCGCCAGGGCAAGAACGATTCCGCCGAATATAATGGAGAAAGCGGACGTCACGATTCCAGGCGCCACCTGGAGCTGCTCCAGGGCCATGGCCACGAACAGCAGGATCAAAAGTATTCGCACCGCTTCAGCAAGCAGTTTGGCAAAACGGTAGCCCCTGTTTACTGCCGAGATCAAAATGGCCCTGTTGAAAAATCCGGTCACAATGTACCCGATAACGATGATCAGGACAGCGGAAATGACCCGGGGAATATACAGCACAAATTGCGACACAAGGCTGTCGATTGCCCGGATTTTCAGGGCGCTGAACCCGGCCATGATCGCGGTGATGATAAGGAGCCAGAAAAGAAATGCTCCGACGGCCGCCGATGGTTTAGACCAGAGGTCGCCTTTCCTCATGATTGCGGTCACGCCCATCCTGTCGCTCCAACTGTCGAAATTGATCGCTTTCAGCAGTTTAAGTACGACAGCGCGGACGACCCGCGCCGCAACGATGCCGATCAAAATAATGATGAGCATCGCAAGCAGGTTCGGTAAAAATTTTATAAACTCCGTGTACACCCCCCTGAGCGGTTCAATGATAAGGTCTAAAAAATTCTGCATGATAAGCCTCCTGATGCTATTTCCAGCTGGAGATTAGATATTCTTTCCCGTCTTCAAATTCACGGCAAAGATCTTCAATCAGAACCTCCGCCTCATCCTGTCCGCTGTTTTCCGTTTCCCTGATGAATGAGGCGGTCTTCCCGAGATACAACGGCGTCAGGGATTTGAGCAACTGCTCTCGCGGAAGTTTCTTCGTATGATAGGCAAGGGCGAAATCATACACGATCCGGGTCCAAAGCCTAAGCGGAAACCTGAACTCCCGCAACGCGAGGCCCCCGATCCGTTCGAGTTCTCCGTAATCCCCCTTCCCGAGGACTTCGATCCATATGTCGCGCAAATTTTTGAGCCCTTCCTGGAACAGGGCCGACATCCGCTCCACGTTCACGTCCACCTGTTCAAGACCGACCGTATAGTGAAAACCGAAGGTCGGGACCGGTTCCGAATCCCGGACTGACTTCCAGGCATCGGGGTACGTCTCCATGAGATCGAACGCGGCCCCCACCACCTGAAAGAGCATGGAGCTCAGGTCCGCGCCGGGGTCCTTGGTATCATGGATCTTCGCGCCCAGGAACGATTGCGCAACCCTGAAGCCGTTGGCTATCGCGGTCGTCGTCATCCAGACGTCGATCCCGTACTTCGCAACGTCTGTTTGCCAAACATCCTTCGTAAGGTAAAATTGGGCCAACTTACCGGAAAAACCGAAGTCGCCGCCGATCGGCTGCCGTACGCGCTTGCCGTAGAGCGCGCGCGTAAGCGGGTAGATGATGCTGTTCGTAATAGTGCCGTCATACTTGTGTCGATGGTAAAGCGGCGCGACATAGTCAAAACCGTGGTTGATCACCGGCTTAAGCAACAGCTCAACCCACTCAGGGGTGATGCTCCTGAGGTCCGAATCCACCACCGCGCATGCCTTGACCTCCAGCGCGCTTGCAATTTCAAAGATCGTGCGGAACGCGCTCCCTTTCCCCGGCATGCCGGAATAAGGAGTTGTCAGTTTGAACAGCGGCGCGTTGCGGTGATGCAGAAGAATCGCCTGAAAATCCTCAATGGCCGCGCTTCGCACGATTTCCATGGTGCCGTCGCTCGACCCGCCGTCCGAATTCACGAGTACGGCCTTTTGGTCCGGGAAATATTTTGCAAGCCCGGCCTGCACCGCCCGCACGACGTGGCCGATGGTCCGGGCGTTATTGAAGCTCGGAATGCCGATGAGGATATCGGCTCTCTGTATCTGGTGGAGCTGCTCTTTTATCTCTTGTCGTAATGTTGCGGTTTTCATAGTGACGTCATGCATAGTCAATAATAGCAGAGATAAGGAATACAGGGAATATTCATTATTGTAATAATTTGAATACTGCTTCGTTCCAGCCTCGAGGGCCGATCCCTTCGGTCCGGTAAAGACCCGGAATATTGACACGGGAGTCGTAGCTGCCGTCCTCTTTTCGGATAAGAACCGGCCTGTCAACCGTAAGAAGAAAGGGCAGATCATTCAGGCCGTCACCCAGCCCTATGGTGATTGCCGGTCCCTGTGCCCGTTCAAAAAAAGCCCTGAGCATGGTCATTGCTTTTCCTTTATGGTGATTGCCCATGATATGGAAAAACCGTCCTTGGGTCCACCGGAGTCCCGCTGCCTCGATGGCCGTAAGCAGACGTTCGTCCGGAACATCGGGAAATACAAAGGGTTCATCATATTCCCGCTGCATGGCGAGGACGGCTTCATCTTTTGTAAGGCCGGTCAGCGACGCGACCTCGTCAGGCGTCATATCTCCGAAACCGATTGTCGGTATCTTAAGTTCATCACGAAGGCGCACGAATTGTTTCCGAATTTCCGCGTACGGCGTCCCGAGGTGCACCACCCGGTATTCGCCGCGGCCCTCCCCCTCTACAGAGAAAGGAAAGTATCCTTCAGGAATAAATATTCCCCCGCCGTTCTCAACAATAAAAGGGTGTCGATTATCAAGCCGTTTGCGGTATGCCTCGATCTCCGTTCTCGTCTTGCTGGAGCAGAAAATCAGGGGGATGCCTCTTTCCCGGATCAGTTCGAGAGCAGGCATGGCGTCCTTAAAAGAATATGTTCTCGGATGAAGTAGTGAGCCATCGAGATCGGTAAAAATTATTGTCGTCGTCATTGACCTCCAAGTACCTTCCCTGGCAGCGTCTGCATGTGATGACCGAAAATAAAAAAGACCGGCGCAAGCATGTTCAATGCTTTTTTACCAGCCCTCTTTCCCGAAGTACTCCCCTGAGGGGAACGCTGACGGGCGCGTCAGTCCGCTTATTATTATTGTCCGATTAATTTAAGTATATGCCAACTTCTCATTCGTGTCAAACAACTTGTCGGCAAAGACCATCGTTTATTTTCACGGTTGAAAAAGTGACCGATAGAGAGTATTTGACAACAACCGTTCCGGCGTATTATAGTATTACTACATAGTTGTAGAAAGCTCAGACATCTACTTTTAATGACCAGTTGATAATGGATTTCAGCAAGGGGATCGGTTGATGAAAAAAAAGCAAGCCCAGAGTACCGTCCTGCGGCTCGGATTGCCGCTTATGCTGCTTATCCTCGTCGCTTCGTGCGCAGGACCGCAGCCGCGCACACGACCTATTCCCGAACAAAGAGACAGGCCGGCAGTACATGGTCCGGAACTGGAAAGGCAGATGCATGTTCTGATCAACAAAGAACGACGTAAGTACGGGTTGTCTTTACTTGAATGGAAAGCAACTCTCGCCGATATCGCCCGAAATCACAGCCAAGACATGTCAAAACGAAATTACTTTTCCCATTATTCTCCGGAAGGGCATGATTTTTTTTACCGATACAAGCAACAAGGATACACCTGCGGCGTTCATGTGGGCAGAACTATTTACCAGGGGGGCGAAAACCTTGCTCTCAATCATTTATACGATTCAGTTACAACGGTGAATGGAATAGCGACATCCTACGACTGGAACTCACAAGATAAGATTGCTGAAACAACGGTCCAGGGCTGGATGAACAGCCCGGGGCACCGGAAAAATATTCTTACCCCATACTTTAAATCCGAGGGAATCGGTGTGGTCATCACTTCTGACGGGGATATATATATAACGCAGAATTTTTGTTGATAAGAATTAGTTTGAACAGATCAAACAGCTCAAACCATTACCAGAGTTACTTAACTGCTATAAAATCCATCTCCACCGCAACATCCTTCGGAAGTCGTGAAACCTCTATGGTAGCGCGGGCCGGCGGATCAGACGGGAAATACCCTCCATACACCTCGTTCATTGATGTAAAATCAGCCATATTTTTGAGATAGATTGTTGTCTTGACCACCTGGGACATGCCGCAACCAGCCGCCGCAAGGATTGCTTTGGCATTATCCATAACCAGCTTGGTTTGGGATTTCATGTCAGCCTGGAGCAGATTCCCTGTTTTAGGCTCTATCGGGATCTGGCCTGAAACGAATACGAAGCCTCCTGCCTCCACAGCTTGAGAATAAGGGCCGATTGCCTGGGGCGCTTCCATTGTTTTAATGGTTTTCTTGTCCATAACTACCTCCAGCAATTACTCATTAATTCACTACATCATATTGCTTTTTAAGTCATTTTGTGGCCTAAAGTAAACCATTACCTATTGACGATAACCGGTTTTCCTTAACCCATGACCCTTGCCCCTGGACCCTGCTATTCCCTACCCGGTCTTCAGCCTTTTGACGTCCAGCACACCGCTGATCGCCTGGATGTTATTCATGACCCTTGCGAGATGCTCCACATCATGAACGTCTATGGTAAAGGAGAATAAGGCTTCCTTGTTTTCTCCGATGGTTGCTTCGGCGTGGGTAATATTTGCCTCTGATGCGCTGATCGACGACGACACGCTGGCAAGAAGCCCCGGTTTGTCCTGGGTTCTGACGGCAATTTTCACTGCGTGAGATGAGGACTTAACATCTCCCCATGAAACCTCAACAAGCCGCTCCTTATCAAAGGTAAGCTCAGCTATGTTGGGACAGTCGGCAGTGTGGATCGAGACCCCTCTCCCTCTGGTGATGAAACCGATCACCTTTTCTCCGGGAACGGGGCTACAGCATTTGGAAAGATGGATCAGCATGTTGTCCATGCCGCTGATCTTCATGCTTCCACTGGACGGCTTTGCCTGTTTTGGGGTCGGCTTCCTGGGAACGGGTTCAGCGTGCGTCTTGTCCGGCGCGAGCTTGTTCGCTACCATGTGCGCCGATACCTTGCCGTAACCAATGGCCGCAAGAAGGTCATCAAGACCGTTATGGGACATCTCGTTAGCAATGGCTATAAGAGCGGCGGATTTAAATACCCTGGAAGGCTGGAGGTCGTGCTTGCGAAGGTCCTTTTCGAGGAGTTCCCTCCCCAGGAGAATGCTCCGTCTGCGTTCTTCCGTCTTGAGCCACGCCTTGATCCTGGTGCGCGCCTTGGAGGTCTTGACGTATTTGAGCCAGTCACGGCTCGGAGTGTGGCCGGCCTGGATGGTAACCTCCACCTTGTCGCCGTTCTGGAGCACGTGCTTAAGCGGAACCATTTTATCGTTCACCTTGGCGCCAACGCATTGGTGACCGATATCCGTATGTACGCTGTAGGCAAAATCTACGGGCGTCGACCCCTGCGGAAGCTCCTTCACGTCTCCCCGTGGGGTAAAAACATAGACCATATCCGGGAACAGGTCGCCCTTCACAGTCTCCATAAACTCCTTGGCATCCGGCACGTCTCGCTGCCATTCCAGGAGTTGCCTGATCCAGGCAAACTGCTCCTCCTCGCGCTGGCTGATGGGCGACCGTTCCTTGTACCGCCAGTGCGCCGCAATGCCCTCCTCCGCAAGACGATGCATCTCGTCCGTGCGGATCTGGAACTCCACACGTTCTCCCTTGGGACCGATGACCGTGGTATGGAGCGACTGATAGAGGTTCGACTTCGGCACGCCGATAAAATCCTTAAACCGTCCCGGCACCGGGGTCCAGAGCGAGTGAATAAGACCGAGGATGGCATAGCAGTTGACCTTGGAATCCGTGATGATGCGGATCGCAATCAGGTCGAAGACATCCTCAAAGGGGATTCCCTGTTTCAGCATCTTCTGGTAGATGCTGTAAAAATGCTTGGGCCGGCCCTTGACCTCGCCCTTGAACTTTTGCTCCGCGAGATGGCATTTTACGATCTCGATGAGCTCGTTCACGTACGCCTCTCGTTCATTGCGGCGCTGCGTGACCTTGCGGACGAGTTCATCATATGCCTCGGGCTGGAGATACTTAAACGAGAGGTCTTCTAGTTCGATCTTGATCTTGGAAATACCGAGGCGGTTCGCCAGGGGGGCGTAAATATCGAGCGTTTCCTGGGCAATGCGTTTCTGTTTTTGGGGAGGGAGAAACGTGAGGGTGCGCATGTTATGGATTCGGTCCGCGAGCTTGATGAGAATCACCCTGATGTCGTTGGCCATGGCCACGATCATCTTGCGGAAGTTCTCGGCCTCTCGCTGCTCACGGCTCTGGAGCTCCATCCGGCTGAGCTTGGTCATGCCGTCTACGAGCCTGGAGACCTCTTCGCCGAACAGTTCCTTGATTTCTTCCGGCGTGGCGGTCGTGTCTTCGATCGTGTCATGCAGAAGACCCGCGGCCACCGTGGCCGCGTCGAGTTTTAGGTCCGCGAGGATGCCCGCGACTTCTATGGGATGATTGAGATACGACTCTCCCGAGAGACGCGTTTGTCCCTGATGACGGCTGGCCGAAAAGATATATGCGCGGCGCAGCATGTCCACGTCAGCGTCCGGATGATACTGTTGTATGCGCTCCACTATGTCTTCGAAACGAACTACCGCCATAAATTATTCAAGCTCCAAGCTACAAATATCAAATCTCAAATAAATTTCAACTTTCAATATCCAATTTCAAAATGTTTAGTATTTGAACTTTGGAATATAAATTTTATTTGTGATTTGTAATTTGGAATTTCACTTTTCTGTTTTTAAATCTCTTATCTCCAGTTCCACCGACGTCTTTCCGTTCCAGGTATTCAAGCGCGGAGTGAAAACCGCGGCCATTCGCGCGCCATCCCTCACCTGTCTGCCCAGGAGATTGCCGCGGTTGAACGCAATGGCATCAAGAGACACGCCGCTCTGCTGTCGGAGCCGCAGCTTCAGATGGTTGTTGCCCACAATCCTGGATGAGACGACCTCAAGGCCGCGCGCGCCGAGCCTCGGTTCGGGATTGCCCTGGCCGAAAGGCGCCAGTTTCTCCAGCTCAAGCATCAACTCGGTGGTGAGCTCGTCGAGCATGACCGCGTTGTCCACGGACAGCGTGCGAATAAATCCCTGGGCTCCGATACGCTCCAGAACAAGGGAACTCAATTGTTCACGAAACCGGGGGATGTTGTCTTGCGTAATGGTAAATCCCGCGGCATATTTGTGCCCGCCGAACCCCATCAGTAAATCCGAGCACGCGACAAGCCCTTGGTAAAGGTCAAAACCCGGAATGCTCCGCGCCGACCCCTTGCCGATCCCGTCTTGAACGCATATCAGGGCCGTGGGCCGGTAAAATTCTTCAACGATCCGTGAGGCAACGATGCCGATAACTCCGGGATGCCACTCCTCGGACGACAACACGAGCGCGCCTGCGGCTTCGGTATCCGTTCCACGGCACTGTTGCCGAGCCTCTTCCCATATGCCCTCTTCCATGGCCTGGCGTTCCCGGTTCACCGCATCGAGCGCCGAAGCAAGTTCCACGGCCTCCTCCAAGGAGGCCGTGGTCATGAGACGAAACGCCGTATCCGCCCGGGCCAGCCTGCCGCTTGCATTGATCCTCGGCGCAAGGCTGAAGCCAACGGTCCCCACGCCGATCTTCTTGCCGCTCAAGCCGGAGACCTGCTTGAGCGCCGCGATTCCCGGCCGCTGTTCTCCCGAATCAGATGACAGGAGATCAAGACCGTGTTTTACAAAAACTCGGTTCTCGCCCGTGATTCTGCCCACGTCCGCCACCGTTCCAAGAGTCACGAGATCGAGATAGGACTTTATTCGCTCATCACGGCCATCCGCGTTGAGAAGCGCCTGAGCCAGTTTAAAAGCGATGCCCACGCCCGTAAGGCTGCTCACCTGCTCTCTCACTCCATCAGAAATATTCTCTCCCAGGAGCGATGGGTGAAGGACCGCATAAGCATCAGGAAGATTAAAACCGTTTAAGTCGTTCGAGCTGTTTGAATCGTTTAAACGGTCAAATTCATGGTGATCCGTAATGATGAGGTCAAGCCCCAGGGAACGGGCTGATTTGGCCTCTTGAATCGCGGTAATGCCGCAGTCCACGGAGATGACGAGCCTTGCTCCGGAAGTCTTTATCGACTCCAAAGCCCGTGCGTTCAGTCCGTAGCCTTCGGCCATCCTGTCCGGGATGTAGCAATCCACGTCCGCGCCCAGACTCTTGAGCGCCGAGTACAGCAGCGAAGCCCCGGTCACGCCGTCTACATCATAGTCCCCGTAGACCGTGATCTTCTCTTGGCTGCTGATCGCCGCGCGGATGCGGGCCACCGCCTTTTCCATGTGGCTGAAAATTCCGGGTTCCGACAACGTTGACAAATCACAAGCAAGAAAGGATTGCGCTGCTGACGGGTCGATGATGCCTCGGTTTACCATCAGTCTTGCGATAAGCGGATGCAGTCCCGCGCTTTCGGCAAGTGCCGCCGCAACTCCATTATCAGGCTCTGCGAGGACCCATTTCATAGGCTCCGGCCTTGCGGCCTATCCCTTGTTCTCTTGGTTGTCTTTTTTGGTTTTCTCGTCATCAGAGATGCCCTTCTTGAAACCCTTGATGGCCTTTCCCAGTCCCTCGCCGAGCTGCGGCAGACGGTTCGCGCCGAAGATGACCAGCACGATGACCAAAATGACTAACAGCTCCGGCATTCCGAGTCCAAACATGCTGCCTCCTTGTATTCTTCCGGTGTATTGAGATTTTTAAACGACCGCCGTTCCGGATCGAAACGATCGATCTCTGATTCCGTTACATACCGCACCCGCGCCTCGCTGAATACCCCTCGAATCTGCCGGGCATCGCACTGGATGCGTTTTTCTATGACCGGGAGGAGCTGTTTGCGATAGATCCCATGGAGCGGCTCGATATATTCCCCGACCTTCGGCACGACCACATCGTAGTCTCCGGCCAAACCTGCCATGTAAGAGAGCAGGCTGGAGTTCAAGAAGGGCATATCGCACGCTACTACGATGTTGTATTCATCCGTTGAATGCAAGAGGCCGGTATAAATCCCGGTCAAAGGCCCGCGTTTGGCCGACGCGTCCGTTACCACCAAGGCATCATAGGAAGCATAGGCCTGTGGTGAGTTGGTCACGATGATGATGCGGTCTACAACGCTCTGAAGCGCCTGCAGGACATGCTCGATCATGGGTTTTCCGGCGATCTTAAGGAACGCCTTGTCTTTGCCCATGCGTTTGTTTTCCCCGCCTGAAAGCACAATGCCCGTCATATTTAAAATTACAGTATTTACCGCGGAGTGTCAACTGGGAACTTACTGACGATGATTGACGCCAGAGGAATAAGCGCTATAATTAAGCAAGAAATGAGGAGGCATGATAGTGATGTCGAAGTGTTTACCCACAAATTTTTCATGGCTCGTGTTCCGCTTCACTTTTATCATACTCGTCGCCGCAATCCCGGCGACTTCGTTCGCCCACGGCGTCGCAGGACAGCGTTTTTTCCCGACCACCTTTGCCGTGGATGACCCTTTCATTTCTGACGAGTTTTCCGTGTTGTATAATTCGATAAAGATGAACGATGAAACAGGAGGGCCGCGGGTCCAAACATCGTCGTTTGATATCGCATACTCCAAACGCATCTTATCCAACTTCGGGATAGAAGTCGATGAACAGTACAAACGCCTCCACACCGAGGGCGATGGAACAATGAGCGGTTTCGGCAATCTCGGGGTGAATTTAAAGTACCAGTTTTACACGAGCCCTGAGCATGAAACGATCCTGTCCGTCGGCGTGTCGGATGAGATCGGAAAAACCGGCAATCATAGCGTATCCGATCCCTTCTCAACCATTTCGCCGGCCTTCTATTTTGGAAAAGGGTTCGGCGACCTATTCGACTCATCGAGCTTTCTAAGGCCCCTCGCCGTCACCGGCGTCATCGGTCCGAACTTCCCCACGCAGAATACGACGACCGATGATACCGGCGTGGTTACAAACAACCCGACCACCTTGACGTGGGCGTTCTCTGTACAATACAGCCTGATGTATCTTCAGTCCGTTGTGAAGGACGTGGGCCTCGGTCGGCCTTTCAACCGGATGGTCGCGGTCGTGGAATTCCCGATGGAGACCTGCCTGAATGCGGACTGCAAAAATCAAACGACCGGGACCGTAAACCCGGGAATCGCCTGGATCGGTAAATATTCCGAGCTGGGCATTGCCGCGGAGATTCCCATGAACCCGCGTTCGGGAGCCACTATCGGGGTTTTCGTCCTTTTTCACCTTTTTCTCGATGACCTTTTCCCAAGAAGCATAGGGAGACCGATCTTTCACTGAGGCGACCGTGCGACTTTTGAATCTAAAAACTGTAGTTGCGGTTTTTTCCGTTGCGCTTCTGAGCGCCTTCCCTGAAACGTCATGGGGCCATGCCTTTCCCGATCATGCCGATCCGAAAGTGGGCTCGATTGTATCCGCCGCTCCTACCCGGGTCCGCATCTGGTTCGACAGCGAACTCGAACCGGCCTTTTCAACGATTATGGTCCACGCTGCGGACGGCTGGATGGCAGACAAGGGGGATGGACGCGTCAATCCAAACGATGCCACGCTGCTTGAGATAAGTCTGCCTCCGCTGCCCGTAGGCGTCTATCGCGTAATCTGGAGCGTCGTGGCCAGAGACGGACACCGCACCTCGGGGGACTATACATTCTCTATCAAATGACCCAATTTATTCATATCATTCCTGAATGGTTCGAACTCGCCTCGTTGGCCTGCTGCCTCGGCGTTCTCGTTTGCCGTCTATGGGTTATCGCTCCCTTGGCGCAGACGGAATTTCCCCCTCGAGATACACTTCTCGTTGGTCTGTCTCGGCTCTTCGGAATCAGTCTGGCGCTCATGATCGTAAGCAGCGTCGCTAATCTGCTGCTGCGCGCCTCGGAGATGAGCGGCTATCCCCTTTTGTCCGTTTTTCCCGCGCTCCCTACAGTTCTTTTTCACACACATCTTGGACGCGTCTGGCTTATTCGCATGGCAATTTTTGCAATAGGAACGATTACGCACATAGCAAGCAGGCGACGCCGTGGTTCACGTATATTCCCGACATTCTTGCTCGCCGTCTCGGTCATTGCTTGCATGACCGAGAGCGCATCAGGACATGCCTCGGACAAAGGCGATTTCAGTATCCCCGAAATCATGGACTGTCTCCATCTCCTTGCAGCTTCCGCCTGGGGAGGCGGACTGTTTGCGCTCTCTTTGATAATTCTTCCGAACATGCAGAAACAAGGCGACCAGGCAGCAACGTCTATTGCAGGTGTTGCCGCGAAGTTTTCAAACATTGCAGGCATCGCAGTCATGATTATTGCGCTTTCCGCGCTGTATCAGTCATGGATTTATGTGGGCAGTTTTGACGCACTGCTGAAATCACCCTACGGCAGGACAATCATCGCCAAAATCATTCTCTTTTCCCTGCTTCTCTGTCTCGGAGCGTTCAATCATTACCTCAGCGTTCCCCGTTTGCAGGAATGGGGAGAGCTCTCATCCGGCAGCCGGGGAATCATCTTTCGCATTGCAGGTCAATTCCGCGCGCGCTTTCTCCGCAATCAAACTGGGCGCACGGTTGTTACACAGTTCACGCGCATCGTGAGAGTTGAAGCTCTCCTCATGGCAGGCGTTTTCCTGTGCGCCGCGATGCTCCGCCACGACGTCCCCGCGCGCCATCTTGCTCACCTTGAGCATGCCCAAGTCGTCACAGCCACCGGGGCTGAAATAATCGTAGAACTAAAGACAAACCCCGAAACGATCGTCGCGGGCGTTCCCGTAGCGATGACAATCCACATTAAAGATCTTGACGGGAGGCCGCTCAAAGGGCTGGTAATTTCCCATGAACGAGCGCTTCATGTTTTTATCATCGGTAAAGACCTCGCCTTTTTCGGCCATATCCACCCCGAGGACATAGGCCCCGTCACCGATGAGATGCTGAAACAGGCGGCGTTTCCTCTTCGTTTTGTTTTCCCGAAGGCAGGAGAGTATCTTGTCGGGCTTGACTTCGCTACGACTAATAATAACATCAGCGAGTTTTACAACGAAGGGTTATCAGTCAGCGTCTCCGGCAGACCGGCCATGGGAAAGCCGAAGGTTGACTTCGCAAGGAAGAAAAATTTTGGTGCTTACCAAGTCACGCTGATGACGTTTCCGAAGAACATCAAGGCTGGGGAGGAAGCAGTGCTCAGATACAATATCGAAACAGACGGAAAGGCGATCACGGACCTGGCGCCGTACCTGGAGGCCGAGATGCATCTTGTTGTCGCATCTAAGGACCTCAGGGTGTTTATGCATACCCATGCGGCCACCCCGGACGAATCTCACGCGCATCACGACCCTCTGCATGCCAAGCTTCCCGAAAAGTTCGGCCCTGAGCTGGAGGCAACAATTTTATTTCCGGGCAAGGGGATTTATAAGATTTTCAGTCAGGTGAAACACCAGGGCAAGGTCCTGCTCTTCGATTTTACGGTGAATGTACAATGATCAAATCATTTAATGTTATGAATGGCCTGATGTGAAGGAAAAAACACTGCGCTGCCTATTCGTACCGAAGGGCCTGGATGGGGTCTTGCAAGGAGGCCTTGCGCGCGGGATACACGCCGAAAAACACGCCCACTGCGGCGGAAAACGTGAACGCCATGATAATGGACCAGGCGGAGACACTGGTAGGCAACGCGTCCACGAACATTGGAATGAGGAGCGCCAACCCCACGCCGACGATGATGCCGATGATTCCGCCCACGCCTGAGAGCGTCATGGCCTCTATCATGAACTGGGCCATGATGTCCTTGTTCGTGGCGCCGAGGGCCTTCCTGATCCCGATCTCCCGCGTGCGTTCCCGCACCGAGACGAGCATGATGTTCATGATGCCGATGCCTCCAACGAGGAGCGAGATGCCCGCGATGCCGCCGAGCACGGCCGTCAATACGCCGAGAATGGTGTTCATGGTCGAGAGAATGGCGCCCTGCGTCTGGATGGTAAAATCCTCGCGGTGCGCGTGTCGTTTGATCAGGATGTCTTTGATCTGGGTTATGGCCCGGTCAACGTCTTCCGAGCGCGGCGTTGACGCAAGGATTTCGAATAGGCCGTCGGTATCGAACAATTCCTGGCCGCTCGTTACCGGGATGAACACAACATCATCGATATCCCATCCGAGGCTCGTCCCCTTTTTTCTCATAACGCCGACCACCCGATACCGCGCGTCGGAAAGCAGCACGAGCTTGCCGAGCGGGTTCTCCTGTCCGAAGAGCTCGTCCTTGACCGTCCTGCCGAGCACCACCACCTTGAACTTGCTGTCAACGTCCTCTTGGGAAACGAATGCGCCGGTGTCCACGAACAGGTTTCGCACCCGCTCGAACTCAGGCGTTGTCCCGATGATGCTCGTATCGCGGCCTTTATTCTGATATTTTATCCTGCCCGTGCCGAACACGATCGGCACCGCGTCGCTCAGGAGCCACGCGCGCCGCCTGAGCGTGAGCGAATCGTCATACGTGAGCTTACGCACGGTCCCCGCGGACGGAGGATGGAACCCGCCGCTGGTGGTGGTTTTGCCCGGCGTGATGATCAGCAGGTTCGTGCCGAGACCGGTAAGTTCCTTGGTAATATAAATCCTCGCGCCCTCGCCGATAGACACGAGCAGGATCACGGCCATGACGCCGATGATCACGCCGAGCATGGTGAGACCCGACCTTACTTTGTTCGACAGGATCGCCTCGATGGCGACCCTGAATGTTTCGAGAAAATTCATGCATTCACCTGGTCGCTCACGATGCGTCCGTCCTTTAAGGTAATGACTCGTTTACACCGAGCGGCAACGTCCCTATCATGCGTAACGATGACGATGGTGACGCCCTGCTCGTTCAGTTGTGTCAGAATATTCAGGATATCTTCGCCGGAACGGCTGTCGAGGTTGCCGGTCGGTTCGTCCGCAAGCAGAAGCGGCGGGTTGTTCACCAGCGCGCGTGCAATGGCCACCCGCTGCTGCTGGCCGCCTGAGAGTTCCGTAGGCTTATGCTGCACGCGATCTGCCAAGCCGACCCGTTCCAGCAGCGGAAGCGCGCGTTCCCTGCGCATGCGTGACGGAACCCCGCTGTAAATGAGCGGAACTTCTACATTTTTGAGCGCGGAAAATCTCGGCAGGAGGTTAAACGTCTGGAATACGAAACCGATCTTCTTGTTCCTGACCGCTGCAAGTTCATCGTCCGTCATTGTGCTGATCTCGCGGTTTTCGAAATGATACCTGCCGCTTGTGGGCCGGTCCAGACAGCCGATGATATTCATGAGTGTCGATTTGCCCGATCCTGACGGCCCCATGATCGCAATCAGCTCACCCGGTTTTATGGAAAGAGAAATGTCCGTGAGCACGGTGATGTCCACGGCGCCCATGTGGTAGGTTTTGGTTATGTGGGCAAGTTCGATCATAGTGCGTCTATGCGTTGATGCGTGTAAGCGTTTATGTGTAAAGCGTGAATGCGAAAATGCGGAGAAGCGCAGATGCGAATAAGCGTTTATTCGTTAGGCATCTATACAGCTTTCCCTTTAACATACTTAATAAAGTTTAGAAGCATCCTTCGCAGATGTTCGACCTGTTCTAATATATCCGGATCATTCAGATATCCGAGCCGTTGCGAAATCAGGACCTGTGTCTCAATTTCCGATAAAGACCCGAGGCTGATATACAGATATTGCAAGTATTCTTTTTTTGAATTCCGTGCAGCCCCTTCGGCGATGTTCGATGGCACTGAAACAGCGGCTCTGCGTATCTGTGCAATCAAGCCGAATAGCTCACCCTTGGGGAATGCCTGAGTGATCCGGTATACTCTTTCAACCAGATCCATACTCATCTTCCAAATATCCAGATCCTTATGAGTCACCATACGCATCCCCGCTTCTAAGCATTCACGCCTCTAAGCCTATGCGCATTCCCGCATCCACTCTTCCACGCTTGTACGCTTAAACGCATCACCACATTCACTCTATTTTTACCGCTACCCCCTCTTTCAATCCTTCGGCCTCGGGCGTGGTTATGACATACTCGCCGGTGGACAGACCGCCCGTGATCTGGGTGAAACTCCAGTTGGTTTCACCGAGCTGGATCGACTTCAACCGTGCAACGACCTTGTCTCCTGTCTTGAGCGCCCTTCCTTCGGCCACGTAGATCTGTTTTTTTCCTGCGCGTTCGATCACTGCTTGGGAGGGAACGGAAAGGACATTCTGGAGCGTCGTCACCAGGATCTCAACGTCAGCCGACATGCCGGGTTTGATCTTTTTTTGGTTTTCGTTGAAATAGATCCAGACGTCAGCGGTGCGGGTCTCGAGCTTGCCACCGCTCACGATCGGCGATATGCGTTTGATCGTGCCTTTGAATTTTTCTCCCGGGAACGCATCAACCGTAATGGTTACCGGCTGTGTGATCCGAAGCCTTCCCACATCCACCTCATCAATCGTCGCAAGCACGTAAATACGGCCCGGGTCTACTACCTGGACGATCTGTTTCCCCGGCAAAAGAAGCTCGCCTACTTCGGTATACTTCTTCGCGATCACCCCATTGAACGGCGCTTTGATGATTGAATAGTCCCGCTTTACGCCCGCATCCGCGACCGAAGATCGATACTGCGCCTGCGCCACTTCATATGCCCTACGCACCGCGTCGAGATCCTGCTGCGCTATCATGCCCGTGCTGAACAAGTCCTCGGACCGTTTCAGGTTCTTTTCCGCTTCTTCATACGTGGCCTTGCTCTGGGCAAGCGCGTTTGTTGTCTGGACCGTTTCCTCGGTCAGGTCAAGCTGCGCGATAAGCGCGCCTGCCTTGACATAGTCGCCCTCCTTGACCGTCAGTTTGACGACCCTGCCTGTTCGTTGAGCAGAGAGCATTACCTCGGTTTCGGATTTGACCGTTGACGTGGTCGTGGCATTCACGATAACACGAAGCTCTCCCGGTTTGAGTTCGGCCACCTTGACCGAGACGGTCTTCTTTCCGCTCATCACGAACACGAGCGTAAGAATGGCCGCAATCCCCGCAATCCAGAGTAGCTTACTTTTCAGCAATTTTATCATGATCGACATGGAAAAGGCCCTCAGTTCTCCTTCCCGGCTTTTTGCTCGAGGTGTTCTTTGATGTTTTTAATATAGGTTCGGCCCAATGCTCTCATTCTGTCTCCGACAATGATGTCCTGGAGGATGGGAATCGGTCCGATTACGCGTCCTTCGATGCGATAAATAATTTCGGTTTCGTGCTCGCTGATTTTGCGGAACTCCACGGTCCCGGAAACAACAACCAGGTCATGGGATACGTTCCAGGCGATACGCTCATTTTCGATCAACTCGGTGGTATGCCCTTTTAATTCCATGGTACGGCTGAAAGGCCCGAGAGAAAAGGAAACGGTCCAGAGGGAATCGAGCTCATTCAGGAGCTTGACCTCCCGGCATCCCGGAAACAGTTTGCTGACCATCATGCGGTCGTTCATAAACTTCCATACGACGTCAATGGGCAGATGTATGGTAAACACATATTCCTGGGAAGGCACGTTTATACACTCCGTAATTTTCAAGCACCAAATCTCAATACCCAAATAAGCTCCAATGTCGAAAAAGCCAAACGCTGCATCATTGCGTTTTGGTTCACTGGGTATTATTTGGAATTTGGTTTTTGGGATTTGATATTTGTCCCTCTGCTCCTATTGCCTTTAAAAGCCGCGCTGAGGCAAGCTGGTAATCATACAGGGCCTGCACGTGATCGGTCTCCGCAGTTACCGCGGCTACCTGCGCGTCCGTGACCTCAAGGTACGGACCGACGCCTGCCTCGTACCTGCCCTGTGCGATAAAAAGATTTTCTCTCGCTTTCTGGAGCGAGCTTTCCATAACATCGATGCGCACCTTCGCGCTTTCCATGTCCGCATACGCCTGACTCAACTCGATCAAGATAGACTGTTTCAGCGTGTCACGCTGGGCCTCGGCAATAAGCAGATTCGCGTGGGCCTCGCCCACCTTTCCTTTGGTAAGGCCGCCTTCAAAAAGCGGCAAAGACAGCGTAATGCCCGCATTCCAACTGTCCTGTACGTCTCCACGGAACGGCCCCATGGAAGCAGTTCCATGCGCCCAGTTATACGCGCCGTTCGCGGACAATGTGGGGTAATAGTCTGATTCCGTTGCCTTGACTCGTGAGCGCGCTGCTTCGATATCCGCGTCTGCTTTGCGCATTTCCGGCCGGTTTTTGAGTGCCGCTTCTTTCACCTCGTCATACAACGGAACTTGAGTTGAATCAGAAAGGATATCCTCGATAACAATATCTCCTCCGGGCTCGATTCCCATGGCGTTATACAGCGCAATAGTGCGTATGCGAACCGTGTTGTTCGCGTTGATCCGGCTGAGCCTGGCGTTGTTTACCTCCACCTCGGCCCTGGTCACGTCAAATCTCGGTTTGGACCCTGTACGAAAAAAAGCCTGGGCCTGTTTCAGATGGCTCTCGGTCTGTTCCACTGTTTTTTGCGCCACAATGATGAGACGTTTAGCCTGGAGCAAGCTGAAATACGCCTGTTTTACGTTCAGGATCACGTCCTGGGCCACGCGGTCCGCGTCCAGCTCTGTAGAGCGTGCGCTGGAGCGAGCTGCATCCAAGGCGTTTCCGGTCCTGCCGAAATCATAAATCATCTGGTTGGCTGAAAGCGTTGTTGTGTAACTTTTCGTGGTGCTGTCGCCGAATGCGCCGCCGAGCTGGCGATTGTCGGAGTAGCCGGTACTTGCAGTGATCTGGGGCAGATAGGGAGACCTGGCCTGTATTTCGCGGCCTTTGCCAGCTGCTACGCCGGCTTGTGCGGCCTTCAGAGCAGGCTGGTTCTTAAGCGCTGTGTCGATACAGTCTTGCAAGGTCAGTTTCTTCTCCGCATGTGCTTGCGAAAAGGGAAACAGGAAGATCAGTATAAGGATAATTATGCGCATGATCGTCGACTGGTCATATTTCGTCCATCATGTTGCGCTTGCATTTCAGCAATGGGTGTTGTATAAGATTTTATGCGAATTCCGCTCAAGCCCGTAGAAATACTCTCGCTCTGCTTTATCGCCTTGCTGAGCTTCATCACTATTCTCCTCATTCCTGCACTCAAGGCATGGGGCGGGATGCTCGCAACCTATGGTCTGCTCGCCCTGGCAATCGTCTCGCTTGCAGTGTATAGAAAAAAGAGGCATTCCGGAACGCGCACATCCTATCTTTACCCAACAGCTTATGTCGTCATCATTCTCGTCCTTTTCAACAGTCTCGGGGACATCATCCCGTCGCTCCGGGGCCGCATGTTCGACGACATCCTGATCCGGACCGACGTTGCGTTGCTTGGCGGCCACCCGACGCTCTGGATGGAAAAGCTGATCAACCCCCTGCTGACAACGCTGCTCCAGCTCGCGTATATTAGTTACTATTTCATGCCCCTCTCTCTCGGCGCAACGCTCATTGCAAAACACCGGGACCAAGAACTCGATGAGGCCATGTTCGGCATTGTGCTCTGCTTCTATCTTTCCTACCTCGGCTACCTGCTCGTACCGGCAATCGGCCCCCGTTTTACGCTTGCCCATCTGCAGACCATGGACCTGCAAGCCGGGCCGATTACCCAATCGATCCAGGGCATCCTGAACAGCCTGGAGCACAACAAGACCGATGCGTTTCCGAGCGGCCACACCGCGGTGGCGCTTATGACCCTCTATTATTCCTGGAAACATTGCGAGAGGACACTCTTTCGGATCTTGCTTCCCCTCGTGTCACTGCTGATCTTCTCGACGGTCTATCTCAGGTACCACTATGTCATTGATGTTATCGCGGGCGTGCTGCTTGCCGTACTGACTATCTCCCTTGCTCCGAGGGCTTGCCGGTTCTTATCGCCCAACCCACCGCAAGGCTAATTCCATCACGGCGCCTGACACGATCGGGATCGACAGATTATCATTCACCATGAGCGGCAGAAGCTCGACCCCTGCCGCAACCAGCGAACCGACGATAATGAGCCAGGTCGGAAGATGGACCCCTACAAAAAACAGCATGAACCCTGCGATAAACGCCGCAAACGCAAACGCGATTGTTCCTTCAAGACTCTTATCGTTGATCTTTGTTTTGCCGTAACGTTCTCCAACCGTGGTAGCAGCTACGTCACCAACAGCGAGAAAACAGATGGCCGCGGTCGCAATTTCCGGAGCATAAGCATACAGCGACAGCCCGATGCCGAGGACGTAAGACGGTGTGCCGGTCAGCTTGTGTCCTTCATTTTCCCGGACAAAACTCCTGAGATGGGTAAACACGAACCGGTTCCATGCCGGGACCAGCAACCGCGCCCCGTCAAGAGCGAGGACCATAATAAAAAGCGTTGCATAAAATACAAGCGCCTGATTTCTGCCGAGGAGATAATAGACCGACAAAAGGCCTAAACCGCCGATCAGATGATATAGTTTGCGACCGATATGTTTCATAGGGAAATCTCCGAATCCTGTCATTCCCGCCCCTGCTGCAATCATGCTGGTGCAAGCTCTGAGCGGGAATCCGGTTTTAATTATTTGAAAAACCATATCCCCGATAGAAGAACTCGGGGATGACAATCTTATTTGCAGTGTGAAATTATATTTTCTTTTCGTAAATCCGGTACTTCTTATACAGCTTTCCACCCATAAGCTCGCAGCCTTTCTGCATCAAAATATTGTCCTCAAGAACCCAGGACATCTCCGCCCGTTCGTACCCTTTTCGCATGGCTGCTTTGAACGATTCAAGGTACAACAGGCCCTCGATGCCTTTCTTCCGGTACTGTTCTTTTACGCCCATGGTCAGCACGCGGATGTCGCTGATCTTTCTTGAATACCACAAAAACTTCACAAGTTCGATGGGACCGAGTTTGCCGTTGATCTTGCGGAAGACCTGGTTGTAATCCGGCACTGCCATGAAAAATCCGGCCGGTTCTCCGTCCACCTCTGCCATGATGAGCAGCTCGGGCACGATGAGGGGTTTCATTCTTTTGGCCATGGACTCTATTTCTTCATCGGTCATGGGAACAAAACCCCAGTTGTGGCTCCACGCGGAATTATAGATGTCCTTTACAGCCTCCAACTCCTTTTGAAACTGTTTCATATTCGCAGGCCTGATAACGAGCCCCGGGATCTTCGCCTTAATGGAAGATGCCATTTTTTCAAGCCTTCCGATGGAAGAGACTTCTTTGATGATCGAAATATAGGCGTACAGGTCTTTGGACTTTATCAGTCCGCAGCGCTCCATGTAGTCGAGATAATACCGGGGGGTATAGGTCATCATGATCATGGGTTGCGAGTCGAAACCTTCGAGAAGAAAACCACACTCGTCGTTCGTCGAAGGGTTCATGGGCCCACGCATAGTATCGATATCGCGCTCTTTGAGCCAGGTCGCGGCCGTGTTCAGCAGGTCCTCCGCGATAACCGATTCAGGGAGGCATTCAAAAAATCCAAAAAAACCGGCTTGCTCGTTATGGATGTTGATGTGGTTCCGGTCGATGATCGCCGCAATCCTGCCGACGATTTCGTTGCCCCGTCGCGCAAGAAAATAAGCCGCCTCGGCATGATGAAAGAACGGGTTCTTCGCGCCGAGAAGGAACTTCATTTCGCTCAGAAGCGGCGGCACCCAGTTCGGATTCCCTTGATAGACCCTCCAGGGAAAGCGTATGAATTGGTCCAGGCTTGCCTTATCAGAGACACGCTCGATGTTTATATTCACTATTCCCCAACTCAGATAAACCGAAATGAAAACTTGGACAGGATTACTGGATACCAGAAGTAGGCGCTTCTAAGCGACTTCGGATTTAAAGCTTTTTAAAATCCTGCAAATCCGGTCATCCTGTCAGAGAAGCTTTTGATTTTTCTTTTTATTTTAAAAAGGATTTTATCCCGTAGTAACTTACGAGATCAAACCCAGTTTCTTCCCGGCCTTTTCGAGTATTCCGAGCACCCGGTCGAGCATTTCTTCGGTGTGGGTCGCCATGTAGCTGGTGCGAATCATGCACCGTCCCTGCTGCACGGCCGGCGGGACAACAGGATTTACGAACACGCCTTCTTCATGAAGGATCTTCCACATCATGAAGGCCCGCTCCATCTCACCCACGAGGATCGGTATGATGGGCGTTTCAGTAGGGCCGGTTTCGAACCCGAGTTGCGTAAAGGCCTTCATCATCTTGTGGGTATTGTTCCAGAGACGTTCCCTGCGCTCCGGTTCCTGGTCGATGATGTCGAGCGCGGCAATCACCGAGGCCACGGACGCGGGCGGCGGGCTCGCGGAAAAGATGAGGGGCCGGGAAGTATGCTTCATGTAATGGACCACGTCCTCGTCCGCGACAACGAAACCGCCGATGGACGCCATGGACTTGCTGTAGGTGCCCATGATGATGTCCACCTCATTCTCCAGGCCGAAATGTTCCGCGGTGCCGCGGCCGGTCCTTCCCAGAACGCCTACACCGTGGGCATCGTCCACCATCAATCGGGCGCCGTATTTTTTGCAAAGCTTCACGATATCCGGAAGCGGCGCGATATCGCCTTCCATGCTGTAGACGCCGTCCACGACCACCAGCTTGGCGCGCTCCCCGCACTCCTTCAGGACGAAATCGAGGCTGCCCATATCGCTGTGCTTGAATTTTTTGACCTCGGCGAAAGACAACCTGCACGCGTCGATAATGCTCGCGTGGTCAAGCTTGTCGAGCACCAGCACATCGTCTTTTCCCGCGAGCGATGAGATGATCCCGAGGTTGGTCTGGTACCCCGTGGAAAAGGTCAGTGCGGCTTCTTTACGAAAAAAAGAAGCGAGTTTATCTTCAAGCTTCACATGAAGGTCGAGGGTCCCGTTCAGGAACCGGGAGCCCGCGCAGCCGCTCCCGTATTTTTTTATGGCTTCAATAGCGGCTTCTTTTACCTTCGGGTGGCTGGTCAGGCCGAGATAATTGTTCGAACCGAGCATGATCATCTTCCTGCCGTGGACGATCACCTCGGGGTTCTGCTCTGATTCCACGACATGGAAATAGGGATAAAATCCCGCTGCCATCACTTCTTTTGCCGCCGTAAATTTTTTACACTTATCAAAAAGGTCCAAATTCATTCCCCTCCGCTTTCTCGAATGATGCGTAATTTCTTACGGTAACCAGTTATTATCACGATACCATTTCCAGGTAACGGCCAATCCTCGCTGTAACGGAAAGAGCGCCTGGAAGCCGAGTTCGTTCTCCGTTTTGCTGAGGTCGCAGGTCCAGTACTTCTGCGCTGCCTCCCGTATTTTTTGTCTGTTCGTCAGGGCCGGTCTGGCGGTAATCAGGCCTCCTATTTCCGAAACCAAACCGATCATATACGCCAGAGCATAGGGTATTTTGACATTGAATGCGTTCACGCCTCCCGTGGCGAGCAAGGCCTGCCTGAATGTCGACCAGGAATAGGCCCTGTTCTCGGCCACGAAATAGATACTGCCGCTTTGGGTCGATTTCTCCGCAGCAAGAAGTAGGGCCGCTGCCAGGTCTTCAACATAGCAAGGGTTGATATACCGCTCCCCGCCGAAGAGCTCGAGCGTCATTCCGCGGACAGCCCAGCGGAAGAGCTCGTACATATCCCGGTCCCGTGGTCCATACACCGCCGACGGCCTCAGGATCACAACGGAGAACACGTCCTTATACCTGAGCGTTTCTTCTTCAGCCAGAAGTTTACTCTTGCCGTAATCCGATACAGGCTGCGGGACATCACTGTCGTTAACCGGGATCCCATCCGGGCTCGGCCCTGCTGCCGCGAGGCTGGAGACAAGGATGAACTTCTTAATACTTGGATTGCCGTGCGCGCAGGCCTGTAAAATATTTTTCGTGCCGATGTGGTTGACCGTATAATAGTCACAGGCCTTTCTCGCTTTGGTGAGACCGGCAACGTGAAAAATAGCTGAAGCATTCCGTACCGCGTGAACGAGTGTTTCCGGCTGTGAGCAGTCGCCGACCGCCACGTCCACATTTAACCCGGTCAGCCAGCGTAACCTTTGCGGGTCCCTCACGAGACAGGTGACGGCATAGCCTTTCCGCAGCAGCAATTCAACGAGATGGCTCCCGACGAAGCCCGTACCGCCGGTAACAAGGACCCTTTTAACGACTGTCTGTTCCATGAGCTCCGTGCAGAACGCAATAATAGACTATGCATCAGTGTAACGAATACAGCGTGTACTGTCAAGGGATTCAATAGGTGGAACGAGTGCTCGGATCACCGCGAATTGCCCGCGTCTCTCGGAAGGCTACAGACGCCGCCCACTTCGCACTTCTCGCACTCGATCTGGATCGTGCTGTGTTCTATATGGAATTTTTTCGACAGGAGGTCCTTGATTTCGGCGATTACATCCCTGCACCCGCTCACGAGCCTATCCTCTATGATAACATGGGCGCTCATGGCATAGACTCCGGAGGTGATGGTCCAAACATGGATGTGGTACGCTTCCCGAATCCCCTCCACCGTGGAAATCAACGCGGCAATGCTCTCGATATTGATATGGGAAGGCGCGGATTCCAGCAGGATGTTCACGGATTCTTTCAAAAGCTCCCACGCGCCGAAAATAATCACGAACGAAATAAGGATGCTGAGGATCGGATCGATAAGATACCATCCGGTGTTCACGATAATAACGCCGCCGATAATCACCCCCACCGATACCGCGGCATCTCCCATGATATGCAGAAACGCGCCGCGAATATTCAGGTTGGTATGCCGATGTTTCATCAGGATGGATGCGCCGATAATATTGGCGACAAGGCCGATAGCGGCAATGACGAGCATCAGCGCGCCGTGAACAGGTTGGGGATGCAGTATCCGGAAATAGGCCTCGTAGATGATATAGAGGGAAATAACCACCAGCGTGACGCCGTTGATTAAGGCAGCCAGAATCTCCAGCCGGTAAAATCCGAAGGTCTTTTTATCAGTTGCCGGCATAGTAGCGAACTTCATGGCAAAGAACGATAGCAAGAGGGAGATATTATCAATGAACATATGCCCTGCATCCGACAGGAGCGCGAGGCTGTTAGAAATCAGGCCCCCGATTACCTCGGCAATCATCATAAGCACGGTGATGCCAAGGGCGATCAGCAGGTCTTTCCCGCCGTTTGCCGGCAAGGTACGCGCATCAAGCTCGTGTTCGTGAGCATGACCGTGATGGTCGTTATGGGAATGAGAAATCGACATGGATCAGCGCGCTCCCTTCAACTTACTTTTTCGTCCAGAACTTCAGCTCCGTTATTGGTTTGATCGCTCCGAGCTGCGCGGCATAATCATAGAACTGGAGAAGCCCCTTCCGTTCATCATCCCCGAAAGCATAGCTGAACGAATTCCAATACTGAATAAGCTTCTGCGCCGGGATCTTGAACCGGTCCGCATACTCGTGACCCAGTTCCTGCAAATGCGACAAACCATATGACCTTGATAGTATAAGTATATCATAAAGAGCGCAAAGCTCTTTTTCGATCTCTTTTGTATAGTTCACATGCCACAGCGCGAATACGAACGGAAGCCCGGTAAATTCGTGCCACAGCTCGCCGAGGTCATAGCGGTATGAATACCCCGGCATTGCGGCCTGAGTAAGCGCAAGGTCCCCGATGGTCAGAAATGCGTCCGCCCGGCCCGAAGGGTTTTCAGCGCCTTGCGCATATCGGATATACGAGGGATGAATTTTATGCAGCAGTTCGAGCAGGATCCGCAGAAGTATGACCGATGTTGCCGAGGCCGTCGTGAGCGCCACGGTCTTCTTATCAAGATCGGTAAGCGGCACGCGGCTCTGAAGAATGATGCTCATGACCTGCTTCCGCGAGGTGATGGAAAGGTCCGGTAGAAGCAGGTAGCGGCCGGGATTCATGGCATACTCTATGGAAGAAGAAGGCGACACATCCACTGTGCCGTCGTACAGCAAGCGGTTCAATTCCGTGGGGATTCCCTCCACCAGCGTGAAAGGAAAAGCGACCTGCTTGGTCACGATTCCGGCATGGGGCGGAAAGCAGTTCGAATAGCTGATATGGCCGAGTTTCAGCATACATCCCTTCTTCAGGCGAGAACACTTATCACTAACGCTACAGCAACACTTCTTTGTCATTCCCGAAGGCTTCTAAAGCCTGCCCCGGCAAGATTAAAGCCGGGGGAATCCATGTTTTTCAAACAATGAGCAAACCAAAGTCTCTGGATTCCGGCTTGAACCATGCCGGAATGACGGGTAATGATATACGATGCTAAATCATGCCGCAGCTTGGCCTCTCTTCTTTTTCATCCACTGTTCAAAATCATCGATGAGCGTGTACACCACGGGAATGACGACCAGGGTGAGCAGCGTCGAGGTGATGAGCCCGCCGATAACGGCAATGGCCATGGGCGCCCGTGATTCAGAACCCTCGCCGATTTTCAAGGCGGTCGGCAGCATGCCGAAGACCATGGCAGCCGTGGTCATCAGGATCGGCCGGAGCCGCACCGGCCCTGCTTTTAAGAGCGCGTCATTCCGTTCCATGCCCCGGTGCCGGAGCGTGATCGTATAATCGACCAGAAGGATCGCGTTCTTGGTCACCAGGCCCATCAGCAGAATAACTCCGATAAGGCTGAAAATGCTGACGCGCTCTCCCGTGAGCATGAGCAGTCCCATGGCGCCGATGAGGCTGACCGGCAGCGAAAACATGATCGTAAACGGATGCACGAAGCTCTCGAACTGCGCCGCAAGAATCATGTACACCATAATAACCGCAATAAAGAGAGCAAATGCAATATTTTTGAAAGAATCCAGCATGGCGTCGCTCATACCCATGTGGCGAAAAGACATTTCAGGCGTCAGGTTCTTTTTCGTGATCTGCTCCAGATCGGTAATGGCTTCCCCCGCGGGTTTTGATTTATCGGTGCTTGCAAAGACCGTTGCCGCGCGCTGGCGGTTGAGGTGTGTAATCACGGTCGGTCCGGTGCCGGTACGGAATTCGGTCACATCCTGCAAACGTATCACCTCGCCGGTTGTTGAACGCACCTTGAGTTTATCAAGATCCGACGGGTGAATACGCTCGGCCGCGATCAAACGGGCATTGATGTCGTACCGTTCGCCTTCTTTCTCGTCTTTATACTTGCCGATATTTTCACCGCCGATCATGGTGTTGACCGTGCTCCCGATGCCGGCTGCGGTCACACCGAGGTTCGCCGCCTTGTCACGGTTGATCAGGATACGCACCTCGGGTTTGCCGGTCTGGATATCCGTGTCCGCGTCCACAATTCCGGGTATTTTTGCAAAGGCGTCCTTGATCGCCAGCGTTCTTTTATACAGTTCATCGATGTCTCTTCCCTGCACCATCATTTGGATCGGAACCGACCGCATGCCGCCGCCCACCATGGCGACCATTTCCGTGGATGACTTTAAATCAGGCACCTTGGCAAGCTCGTCGCGGACCTGTTTCATGGAATCGATCTGAATAATGTTTCTGTCTTTCCGCTCTTTCAAGTTCACAAAGATTCTGCTTTTGTTGATGTCCTGGCCCAGCTCCGTTCCGGTCACGTAGAAGGTGCTCAGGACTTCGGGACGTTTTTCTAATTGAGCGTCAATGCTTCTCATAAAAGCGTCGGCCCGGGGCAGAGAATAATCAATGGGCGTTTCCAGTCTGACCATATATCTGCCCTGGTCTTCGGCAGGCATAAATTCTTTTCCCAAAAGCGAGAAAAGAGCGAGGCCCGCTGCCAGGCTCGCGCCGGCGGCGAGCATGACTATCCAGCGATTCTTTAAAGCGAAGCCAAGAAGCGGACGATAAATCGTGTATATTTTATCAAACCCCCGCTCCAGGAACAGATACGCTTTCCCATGCTTTTGCCGGTAACTCAAAAACCGGGACGACAGCATCGGCGTGAAGGTCAAGGACACAAAGAGGGAGATGAGCACGGCCACGGTAACGGTAATGCCGAACTCAAAGAAAAACTTTCCTACGATGCCCTTCATGAACGCTACCGGGATGAAAACGGCAACAATGGAGAAGGTCGTCGCCATCACGGCAAGACCGATCTCGGACGCGCCTTCCCGAGCCGCGGTCTCGGGCGCCTCCCCTTCCTCCATCCTTCGGTAGATATTCTCGAGCACCACGATGGCGTCGTCGATCAGGATGCCGATGGAGAGCGACAGCCCGAGCATGGTCATGACATTCATGGTAAATCCGAAAAGATTGATGAAGGCGAAGGAGGCGATGACCGAGAGCGGGAGCGCAACTGCGCTGATCAACGTGCTTCTGACACTCCTGAGGAACACAAAGATGATCAGGACGGCAAGGATCGCTCCGAGCCAGAGAGAGACCTGAACATCCTCAATCGAACGGCGAATGAACTTGGACTGGTCAAACGTGATGTCCAACTTCATCCCTTGGGGCGGTTTGATTTTCGCGACCGCGTCCTTGATGCGTTCCGACACCGCAACGGTATTCTCTCCGGTCTGGCGTTTTACGGAAAGCCCGACGGATGTTTTTCCGTTAAAACGGGAGATCGAGCGTTCATCCTCGAGCCCGTCCTCCGCATGGCCGATATCGCGGAGTTTGATGAGCCTGCCGTGCCGGTAGGTTATCACCATATTATTGAAGGCCTCGGGCGTTTCATATTCACCCTTGGTCTTTACCGTAAACTCGGTTTTGGTGTTTTCAATGCGGCCGCCCGGGACTTCCTTGTGCTCCTGGCCTAATGCAAGCTTCACGTCTTCCGAGGTAAGCGACAAGGCGTTCATCTTTTTAGGGTCCAGCCAGAAGCGGACCTGGCGCGCTCTTCCGCCGTTGATCGTGACCGATCCCACGCCCGGGATCTTCTCGATGTCTCGTTTCAGGATCTTGTCCGCGTAATGCGTCATGTCTTTGATCGACCGGTCCCCCCACACGGCGATCCAGACGATCGGCTGGTCGTCAGGGCTGATCTTTTCGATCACCGGAGGGTCCGCGTCCTTGGGAAGCTGGTTCCGAATTGCGGCGACTTTATCACGCACGTCCTGCGCCGCCTGCTCGATGTTCCGTTCGAGATAGAACTCCACCGTAACAATCGAATACTCCTCCATGCTGCGCGAAATGATCGACTTCACACCGTTGATCGTATTGGCGGTCTCTTCAATGAGATCGGTAACATCGACCTCCATGATCTCCGGGCTGGCGCCCACGAGTTTTGTCGTGATGTTCACTACCGGGAAATCGACTTTCGGGAAAAGATCGATCGCCAATTGCCGGTAGGCGATCACGCCGAATACGATCAGGGCGAGCCCGATCATCGTGATAAATATAGGTCTCTTGATGGCTATTTCCGGAAGACGCATGATTGTCCCTTATGGTGCACTTCGTTAGAGAACTGGCGAATTAATATTTATTCAAAATTTGATAAAGTCGTAAAAATCTATCTCACACAAAGCCACGAAGCCACAAAGAGAAAACATCTTCATTACTAATAGGATTTTCTTCGTGTGCTCCGTGCCTCCGTGTGAAAACTTGTTTGTCACGGATTCATCAAAGTTGATACTCGTGTTTCGGAATTATCCGATCTCAGCATGCCGATGCTCTTTTTGAGTTTCAGAATCGCCATCTGGCGGTCGTAGCCCGCGTTCATCAACTCATTCTCCGCCTGGTCCAATGCCTGTTCGGCATCGATAAGCGACAGGCTCGGCGCCAGCCCCTGTGCAAAAAGACCCTCCACGGCGTCGAAGTTACCTTTCGCGTAATCCAGTTGGAGTTTCGCGGTGTCCAGCACCGACGAGACCGTCTCAAGATTTACGTACGCTTCCTGCACTTCGGATTCTATGGATTTTCTGAGAAAGTCCGTCGTGAGCTGGGCCTGTCGGACTTTGGAGTTTGCCTCCGACACCTCGGCCTTCATCAGGCCTCCTTCGAAGATCGGCACCTGCAGTCGAAAACCGCCGTAATAGACGCCTTTTGCGTCCGTTATGAGGGCCGGGTGCGAATCCTGGTACGATACTCCGGCCTCCGCGTAAATCTGGGGATGGTGGGCGCCTTTTACGATCGTGACGTTTTCCGATGCAATGCTCTGGCTCAATTTTGAGCCTGCATAATCATCCCGGGTATTGAGCGCCGTTGTCTGGAGCGTTTCGAGAGTTTCACCCGGCTGGTCAGCCGACACGGGCTCGGATACGAGCGCGTCCTTCGGAAGCCTGGTGAGCAGGCTTAGTCTTTCCCGCGCCACCTTCAACCGGTCCTGAGCCCGTATGAGGTTGATCCTTGCCTGGCTCACGAGCGTATTGGCCCGGAGGAGAGACGATACGTTCGTCTTGGTCTTTCTGGTCGCGGCCTCTCGCTCCGTCACCTGCTTGTGATGCTCCATCCGCTCGAGCGCGTGGCGGTTTATTTCGATGGATTTCTGCGCTTTCAGCACCCCATAGTATGCCTCTGCCGTCTTGAGCAACGTGTCCTGCTTCGTCACGGACAGACTGTCTCTGCTTGCTTCCCGCAGTTGTTTCGCGGCCCGGAGAGCCGCGAGCGTCCTGCCGCCGGTATAAAGCGGCTGGGTCAGGACCAGCGCAGCCTGGAACTGTTCCGTCGGCTGGAAAAGGAATGGACCGCCGCTGGATGGAAGCGTTTCATTGAACCTCGTATACGCTGAGTTTGCGACAAGGCGTGGATAGAAGTAGGTCCCTGCCTGATCGAGCCGGCTTTCAGACTGCGATACATCCTCCTCGGCAATATTTACCGTTTCGTTCGAGCCGAGCGCGGCCCGGTACGCGTCCTCAAGCGTATACACTTTGTCCTGGGCGGATGCGACAAGAGTAAAAGACAGCAGGAAGCCCGCAAAAATCGCACAGTATTGTAAGTTCATTTTCATCGCGTTCTTTTCCTTCGGCCGAGACCGCTGAAAAACAATTCCAGTACGAAATTGCCGAATTTCTTCGGCGACAGGTTCATGCGCTTTCCATGCACGTGCTCGGCCATGGGTTGCATGATGAAGCTGTGGATGATCACGCCGATGAGCGACGACGCAGCCAGGGATGGATCGACTTTGTTGATCTCATGGTTCCGTATGCCTTCACGGAAGAGCCGGGTCAGCCGTGAGAAGTTGTCCGCAAAGAATTTTTCGCAGAGCCAGGTGATGTCCCCCCCGCTGCTCGCAAATTCCATTGCCATGATACGCCGCAGGTCCTCATTTGCCTGGTGGAATTGTATATACCCTTCGATATACTTCCCGATCTTTTGGCGAACCGGGACCGGCGATTTGAATATCGTGTCATCCCAGATGGCGGTCAGAGCTGAAAACGAATCTACCAGAACCGACCGGTAGAGATCTTCCTTGTCCTGAAAGTGATAGTAGATCATGGCCGTGTTCACCTTCGCGGCCAAGGCCACTTCCCGCATTGAAGTGCCGTCAACGCCCCTGGCGGCGAAAATCTTGCGCGCGGAGACGAGGATCATCCCTCGCGTGTTCAGTCCCACGCGCTGTGTTTTCGGCCTCCTGCCGATGGGGGGCTTTTTTTGTTTTTGTTTGGGTGCCATACGTATTATTTAACTAACCGGTTAATTAACGACAAACTATATAGATGATTCGGTTTTTTGTCAAGCTATTTTGGGTAACCCAGGGACGCACGCGTGGGAACGATGCTTACCAGAACCTACTGTGCGATATCCATCCGTTAAACGCCAAACCGCGAAGCAGGGTTTTGATTCCGAGGAAAATAATGAGAACTGCGGCGAGACGATACAGGGCAAGCTTCAGTTTCGGCTGGATCTTCGTTATCAGGAACCCGAAGAAGATCAAGGCCGGAGCGGTCCCCAGGCCGAACACGGCCATGGTCATAACGCCGGAAAAGAAGTTTCCGCTGGCAGCGGCATTGATGAAGATGGGATACAGCAACCCGCACGGCAAAAAACCGAGCAGCATGCCGAGGAGAAACACAGCCCAGGGAGAATCCAGATCGAGAATGCGGTGAAGCGTTTTTCGGAAGAACGATGATTCAGTGATCCCGTTCTCTTCAAAGAGTCCCCGCTTTCCGAGGACCCCTGCTATGTTCAGACCCATGATGATCATCATTGCGCCAGCAATCAGCAATACAACGCCGGGAATGCCTCTGTGCTGTCCGACATACGCAAAAAAGGACCCGATGTAGCCGAGCATCCCGCCGAGGAGCGAATAGGTCGTGATTCTGCCGAGATTATACAGAAGATGGTACGCCAAGGACGGTTGAGCAACGGGCTTCTTGAGCGAGTACATGGCCACAAACCCGCCGCACATGCCGATGCAGTGCGCGCTGCCGAGAAGGCCGATGAGGAATATTTCGAGATAGGTTTGCATTCGTTAATCAGGGTATAGACGATGGAAAGCGGCGATCACAAAACAGAACGACCGAGCGGTCAATCGCAGTAGATTATATATGGTTTCCCCTGGTCAATCTCCGCGCTTATTTGCACTGCGAGTATTCTACTCCGTCGGCGACAATGATCGGGTAGCCGCTGTTGTTGTGCTTGAGGACGGTTTTCACGTACGCCGGCTTGGCCTTGCCTTCGGACAGGTAAAGCTCGCCCTTGACGACTTTCCAACTGCCGTTGCTGCCGGAATCGTGCTGGCTGGCCATACTGCCGTATTTACCGCTCGAATAACCCTCGCCGCGATTGCCGATCCGGTATGTGCCGTCCTTGCTGAAACGCACCCTCGTCGTTTTCGAGTAGCCCGTGACCTGGTTGTAGGAGAACGTACACCAGGCGCTGGAGAGGAGGAGGTTGTTTGACAGGCCTCCGGCCTGGACCGGCAAAGCGATAGCGAAAAATAGTGCGTCAAGAAGAAAAACTCCGGCTTTTATCATCACAACCTCCGTTAATATGTTTATTAACGCTGCACGATCAGCAATTGTTTCAACAATTGCTCGCCTTCAGGCCACGGACCGAACCCTGCGTCAACGTTAATATGGCCCTTTGCACCGATATTGATAAAGCGGCTGCCCCATGCGCGAGCGAATTCTTCCGCGCGGTCGATCCTGACAAACGGGTCGTTCGTGCTTGCCACGACAATGCTCGGGAACAACAGCCGTTGACGCGGTATCGGCGCCCATCCCGCGTCCGCCATGATATCCGGCGAAGGGAACCCTTCGATCTCCGACTCGAAGTCCGTAGGAGCGACCAGGAGCGCGCCGAGAACCGGGCGCGTATGGCGCGCTGCCCAATGGATAATAGTCATCGTCCCCGCGCTGTGACCGATCAGGAGAACAGGTTCATGGAACTCCGCAAGGGCGTGATCGAGGGCTTCAATCCAGTCAGCGCAGAAAGGGTTGCTCCAATCATCCTGCATCATGCGTCGCGTACGCGCATAAGCGCGCTCCCAATGGCTCTGCCAGTGGTCCGGACCCGAGTTGCCCGTGCCGGGAACAATGATAAGGGGAATCGAAGTTTGTGTTTCGTCGGCCATTATTGCCGCTCCTTTAGTTTTTCATGCTGTGCTGTCAACTATCCTCATCCATCATCCTATGCTTCGGACGTTCGACGTCATCGAACTGGCCACTCTTTGCGGCCCAGAGAAAAACGAGCCACGCGGCAAGGCCGATAAAGAACATGAGAACTATGAGCGCAGTGATGGTCCAGAGCATAGAGCTAAACTCCAAGCGAAGAATTCCAGATTATTCCCAATAAGGGTCATGTAATACTGCATGTTTCAATCCGTAGCTAATAACAAACCTATATAGATAGGTCTCGACAAATACCGGTTGTAACCTGCACACGCCCTGCATGGGGTAGGTCAGAACTTTGGGATTCGTATGCGGCTGATCATGAGCGAACCGGAAACCGCGTAAAGCAATACTATCGGATGAAGCGTGAAGCCTGCAAACATGACCTGCCCGAACCAGAGGGATTCGCCCAAGGCTCCCTGTGAGGCAGCCCATACTATCAATAATACCAGCAGCAGCGACGTTGTGATAGGAGTTCCTTCAAAGTACTTCACTTTGCCTCCGCCCTCAGACAGTGCCTCGGCCGTAATGTTGTAGCGCGCCAAGCGGGATACTCCGCATGCAACAAAATAGGTCAGGATAATACGGTCGTATAAGCCCTGCATGCCGCAAGCGTACCCGATCACGGCTGGGGCTATGCCGAAGGAGATGACATCAGCGAGAGAGTCGAGCTCACGACCCATTCCAGAAGTCTTCTGTCGCCACCGGGCAATCCTTCCATCCAGGACATCGAAGACTGAAGCGGCAAAGACCATCCCGCCGGCAATATAGATATGAATGACGTTGGTCGTTTGCAGGTACGTCAGCATGGAAAACATTGCCCCCGTGCCGCAGGCCGCATTTGCCAGCGTGAACCAGTCGGCAAGATGGAACTCTCGAATCATGGAGAAGGGCTTATGCAGTTTATTTGTCTTCATGGCGGAAAAAACCTCCAAAGGAAACATTATTCGCTTACAACGTCTTCAGCCATTTGCCGAGGCGCTCGCACCCGAGCTTCAACTTCTCGACGCCCGTAGCGTAGGCAAAGCGGACATGGGACTCAGCGCGGAACGCGCCGAAATCGTACCCCGGTGTAAGGGCCACCTTTGCTTCGGAAAGCGCCCGGTCCGCGAATACGCGGCTGTCGAGGCCCCATTGCTCAATGCCCGCGTAAATATAGAAGGCGCCCTCGGGATCAGCGTTTATCCGGAAACCGAGCTTTCTCAGTTCAGGCAGGAGAAAGTTTCTCCGCTCCTCGTAGGATCTCCGCATGTGCTCGATCTCCACGTCAACGTTAAACGCCTCCAAGGCAGCGTACTGGGACAGGGACGGAGGCGAGATGAAGACGTTCTGAGCCACGGTCTGGCAAGGCCGGACCAGCTCTTCCGGCA
>Ga0075021_10000115_pt1 | contig 41382 bp, 40 predicted proteins | sample ColStrG_CSR_2012_FD_72749 | JGI IMG/M metagenome (GOLD analysis project Ga0075021, IMG submission 72749) | Freshwater sediment microbial communities in response to fracking from Pennsylvania, USA - Cold Stream Run_MetaG_CSR_2012 | ecosystem: Environmental > Aquatic > Freshwater > Creek >...
ATCTCAAGCGGACATGTCATGTACTACCGACAGAGATCTAAGTTTACCTTGACGGTACAGACGCCCGAGACTAGTCTCTTGGTCGTATTTGGAGCCTCGCGGTGTACTCCGTGACGAATAACCTTCGCATTTGCGTTGGGCGAGCTACGCTTGCGCTTCTGGGTGGTTTGTGTTTGCTCAAGGCTTCCTCTGCCTGCCAGAACAGCGGCGATCAAGGCACGAATAGCTTTGGCAGAAGCGCCGAGATTGTGATTACGGTTCGCGATAGGTCCCGTCAGGCAATTACCGTTCCGACGATGGTGAAGCTCTACAAGAACGGAGCGCTGGAAGACCAGCAATCAACGTCACAGGGCCACGCCTTCTTCATTCTGCGAGGTCTGGGAGAATTTACCGTCGTCGTGGAAGCAGCGGGCTACAAAGCAGCGCACAAGGAAGTCTCGATTCCGGCTGCGATTCAGTACCAGGAGGACGTGTATCTCGAATGGGACACGACCTCGGGGGGCGGAACGGGGGCTCCCGGCAGAGCTGTGCTTGCTCCGAAGCCGAGGAAGGCACTGGAGAAGGGAGCGAAAGCTCTAGCAGCGGGGAAACTGGAGGAGGCGCAGAAATTTATTGGCGAGGCCATAAAACTCGCGCCGGCAAATCCGGATGTGCTTTACCTTCAAGGAATGCTCTATATGGAGCAGAGCAATTGGGAGCAAGCACAGACCACGCTGGAACAAGCCAGCCGAATGGACCCCAATCAGCCCCGCCTCCTTGCGGCGCTGGGGATGAATCTCGTACATCAAAAGAAGTTTGCGGAAGCCATTCCACTGCTGGAAAAATCGATCCAGTTGCAGCCGGCGTCAGGCTGGGGAACCAAATGGGCGCTCGGTAAAGCCTATTATTATCACGAGCAGTACGAACAGGCTCTAAGCATGGCGGAACAGGCGCACACTGACTCTCACGGATCGTCTGCCCAAGCCGAGTTGCTTCTGGCCCAGTGCCTGACGGTGGTGGGGCGCTATGAAGACTCCGCGCAAGTCCTGCGGGAATTTCTGAAAAACAACACCGAGGGCCCGGACGCCCAGACAGCACGGCTTTGGCTGGAGCGCTTGACCACGAATGGGAAGATTCGCCCATAGACTTTCAAACCCAAATATTGAACCGACGTTGTCCGTTGTTCCGCTTCGTTTAGCAAACTCTGATTAAACCCCCTTAGGTTGAAGCGGCTTCATTGGCGCACGGGCCGGTCTGAACGCTTTTTCTAACGAGAAGACTCGATCAGAACCTCTTCAGGACGGTTTCAATTTGGAGCGGATCAGAGGACATGCCCCGTAACGGATGTAATCAGGCGATTACACTCAAAATCCCCGCCCAACGGTTAATGAGTGTAATGGCGAATTACGTAACACTATCGAGGGTCACCGGCGTTCCTGACTGTCTCCGCCCAACTTGGTCCGATATTATTGTCCGATGAGTTCCGAAGCGAGCAGGATTGTCGGCCTTTATGAACGAAACGCCCAGAACTACGACAAGGATCGAGGGCGCGACCTTTTCGAGAGACGTTGGCTCGTGGACTTCCTCAGTCTTTTACCGCCCGGAGGCTCAATCCTTGATATTGGGTGTGGCTCAGCCGAACCCATTGCCCGGTTCTTTATCGAGCAGGGGCACCCAGTCACCGGCGCTGACTCGTCGCCGTCTCTTATCGACATCTGCAGGCAACGATTTCCGACGCAGAACTGGATTGTTGCGGACATGCGGGAACTTAACGTGGACGGGGAGTTTAGTGGGATCGTCGCCTGGGATAGTCTCTTTCATCTTTCCCCAGAACATCAGCGCGGCATATTTCCAATTTTCCGAAAGCACTCTGCCCCGAACGCAGCGTTGCTGTTCACCAGCGGCCCTGTGGGTGGGGAAATAATCGGCGAATACAGAGGTGAGCCTCTATACCACGGCAGTTTGGACGGTGTTGAGTACCGCGAATTACTCGACCACAATGGATTCGCGGTTGTCTCACACGTCGTAGAGGACAGCACGTGTGGACGCCACACGATCTGGCTCGCCCAACTTCGATAGGCGATTGTCGCAATCAGGCGATTACACTCGAAACCCGGTCAATGAGTGTAACGGCGATTTATCGCCAATTGGCAGTCCGTGCATAATGTTTGTAGCCAATCTGAACGCTCGATGGAGACACTTAGGAGGCAACTACAATGCACCGCTCGGCGTGTTTGATTTTGATGTTCTCGCTCATTTCAGCAGCAGGGCTGGGACAGACCGCTCCTACGGACTCCCAAACTCTGCAAGCTATTCTCTCGGAGATTCGTCAATTGCGACACGACCTACAGACGAGCAATGCGATGGCTGCAAAAGCACAAATCGCCCTCTATCGGCTTCAGCGCGAAAATGAGGCGATGGACCATGCGATGCAACGGCTCAACGATGCTCGATCCAAGTCTGAAAGGCTGGAGACCGAAAAAAACAACAAAGCACTGGACATTCAACAGGCACGCAACGCGACGAGTCATAGCGATAATCCGAATGCGCAACAGCATTTTGAGGAAGTCGACCTTCCCACACTAAAGTCCCAACTCGAAGTTTTGCAGCGGCAGGAACAACTGGCAAAAGCACAAGAAGCAGAATCTGAACAGCAACTTCGGGATGAGCAGACGAGGCTGGCAGGGCTTAACGATCTGCTCGACCGCTACAGTAATGCTCTAGAGGAAGTTGGTCGGAAGTAGTTGACGAAATCAGGCGATTACACTCAAAACCCGGTCAATGAGTGTAACGGCCATTTCTTGCCAACTGATTGCCTGGGTCAGTCATGCGGGGCTTCGGACAATTACCGGAGAGATGAAAGTCCAAATCTACGAAGAATATGGCGATTCGTAGAAGGGAATCCTGTAAACGACGGAGTCATATTTAGGATCCGTGCGTTTGCCTAATGATCTCGCCGTGAAGATTCTCAGCGATTCGCCTGCTGGCGGTGTTTTGTACGGCGACCGGATAGATGAAACTTCCTTTGCCGAGAGTTGCGTGTCCCCACTCAACAAGTGCAGCCACGACTTCCCGGCCAAAACCCTGCCGGTGCGCGCTTTCCTTGAGCCAAAGGCCGAGTTCGGGCGAAACCGAATCCGCGTCTTCGAACGAGGCCATGCCAAGGCATTCCCTGTTATCGAGCCGCCGGATGACGAAAGAAAATTTGTCCGGTTCTGGAGCCTGCACTCTCTTCTCGCATCGCCTCACGTACTCGCTCCACGATGGCGGCTCCCATGGCATGAATTTGGCGATGGCGGGCGTGATGCATCCAAAAACCTCCTGTGCATCCATCATCTGGAACTGGCTGAGCTGCAATCTTGGGGACTGGATTACGATCATTGTGTCAGCTTAGCGGCACGAGTGAACTCGTGCCTTCCCGATGACATTCGTTTGGTCAGGTCTTGTGTCAGGCAAGACTTGCTCTGTTATGCCCCGCGGAATGCCAGCAGCAGGAGCCAGGCGTTCAGGATTGCGATCAAAATCGCAGCGACCCAGGCGAGGAATTTCAGCCAGGAAGGGTTGGCGAACTCGCCCATTTTCTGCGGATCGTTGGTGAACATCACCAGGGGAAAGACGGCGAAGCTCAACTGCATACTTAGGATTACCTGGCTGAAGACCAGCAGCTTGGCGGTCCCGCCTGTTCCCCAGAAGGCTGTGACGACGACTGCGGGAATAATCGCCACCACGCGCGTAATCAGGCGGCGCAGCCAGGGACGCAGGCGAATGTTCAGGAAGCCCTCCATCACAACTTGACCTGCCAGGGTGCCGGTCAGGGTGGAGTTCTGGCCGGAGGCGAGGAGCGCCAGCGCGAACATAGTGCTGGCTCCGGTGACTCCGAGCAGAGGGGTGAGCAGTTTGTGGGCATCGTTGATTTCGGCCACGTTGTTGTATCCGTTGCGGAAGAAGGTGGCGGCGGACACGATCAGGATGGCGGCATTCACCAGCAGAGCGAAGGTGAGGGCGATGGTGGAGTCGATGGTGCCGAAGCGGATGGCCTCGCGCTTGCCTTCGGGGGTGCGCGCGAAATTGCGCGTCTGCACCAGCGCCGAGTGTAGATACAGATTGTGCGGCATCACCGTCGCCCCCAGGATGCCGATGGCGATATATAACATTCCGGGATCACGGATGATTTGTGCCGAAGGGATGAAAAATCCCTGCGCGATGCCCAGCAAACTCGGCCGGGAAAATAAAATCTCCAACCCGAAGCAGACTCCAATGATGCCAATCAGGGAAATCACCAGCGCCTCGACGAAACGGAAGCCCTTCTGTTGCAGGAAGAGAATCACGAGAACGTCGAGCCCGGTCAGGCACACGCCCAACAGCAGCGGAATGCCAAACAGCAAGTTCAGCGCGATGGCTGAGCCGATCACTTCGGCCAGGTCGCAAGCGGCAATGGCGACCTCGGCCGCGATCCACAGCAAAAACGACACCGGACGGCTATAGTGGTCGCGGCAAGCGGATGCCAGGTCGCGTCCGGTCACCACGCCCAGCTTGATGGCCAGGGTTTGAAGTAGAACAGCCATCAGATTGGAAAGCAGAATGACCGACAGAAGCGTGTAATTGTATTTGGAGCCGCCGGCCAGGTCGGTGGCCCAATTGCCGGGATCCATATAACCCACGGCCACGAGGTAGCCGGGTCCGGCAAAGGCCAGAAGTTTGCGCAGGAAGCCCGCCGATTGCGGAATGGGCAGACTACGGTATATCTCGGGTAGACTGGGAGTGCTGACCGCATGCCGCCATCCCGGCTCCGCAGGAGTCTCCGGGCTGGACAAAACCTGAGGTTCAGACGGCGACAGCATTAGCGCAAGTATACACGAGCGTATAAACCATGGTTAATTACTTTTGTGCAAGACTTGAAGGCTTGGCGGAAGACGATGGTGGGATGACGTTGCGCTGTTTTTTGCGGTCTGCTGCCGTGACCCAGACTCGTTCGGCCGCGGACCCACCCAGGGATACGGTTCCGGCGTCGGTGACCAGGGTCAGAGTATGGTCGTAATTTCGTCCTGAGACGTGAACCTGGGAGCCCGGCCGGATGCCGCGCTGCTCCAGAAACTCCAGCAGACGGCGGTCACGCTCGTAAATGCCGCTGACCCGGTAACCGCTTCCGGCTTCGGCGTGGGCAAGCAGCAGCAGACCACGCCGGCGCCGGCTGCTGGGACTCTCCAGTTCGCTGAGATTGCCGTGAGGACAGGCGCCTCCGCGGCCCAGCTTGGCTAGCAGTTTGGCCTCAAAATCAGTGGAGACAGCGTGCTCCAACCGCTCCGCCTCGTCGTGCACCTTGTACCATTCCATGCCGAAGATCTCGGCCAGCATACGCTCGATCAGGTGATGGCGCAGCGTGAGTTTGCGCGCGATCTTCCGCCCCGCCGCTGTAAGGCTGACCTCCCCGGTGTTCTGCACCCGGACCAGCCCGTCTTTTTTCAGACGGCGCAGGGCCATGGTGACCGCCGGCGGCGAAACTGAAAGCCAGTGCGCCAGCGTGGCGGAGATAACGATCTCGCCCTCGCTTTCGGCCTCCAGGATAGCCTTGAGATAGTCCTCTTTGGAGACGGTGATCATGCAGAGAACATTATACGTTAAGCATAGTTAACGCGATTTCAGATTGCGGATTTCAGGTTGCAGATTCTAAAAATCGAGCGCCCCAAGACCAGGAAAAATCTAAAATCTGAAATCCGCAATCTGAAATCTGTTTTCTCGGTTTGACATCGTCCGCACGTCCTCCTAACCTTGTCAGTCTCCAGCTATGAAAGTTCTGGTCATAGGAAGCGGCGGACGCGAGCACGCCCTGGTGTGGAAACTGCGGCAATCTCCGCGAGTTTCCCAGGTGTATTGTGCGCCCGGGAATGGCGGCATCGCGGAAGAGGCCGTGTGCCTGCCCGCGGACGTGAAGAGCATCGAGTCACTGGTGACGGTGGCCACCCAGGTCGGTCCGGACCTCACCATCGTCGGGCCGGAGTTGCCTCTGTCCCTGGGAGTAGTGGACGAGTTCACCCGGCGGGGCTGGCGCATTTTTGGGCCGAGCAAGGCGGCGGCGCAGCTGGAGTCAAGCAAGAGCTTCGCCAAGGAGTTCCTGCAGCGCCACCACATTCCCACTGCGCACTTCGCGATTTGCGATTCCATTGACGAAGTTCTGGAGGCTTTACCGCATTTTCATGCGCCGGTGGTGGTGAAGGCAGACGGGCTGGCGGCGGGCAAAGGCGTGGTGATCTGCAAGACGAAAGAGGAGGCCGCCTCGGCCGCGGCGGAGATGTTCAGTGGAAAGCGCCTGGGTGAGGCGGGGCGGCGGGTGGTTCTGGAAGAGTGCCTCACCGGGGACGAGCTTTCGTTTCTGGTGCTGAGCGACGGGGAACGAGTGGCGCCGCTGGTGGCCGCCCAGGATCACAAGCGCATTGGAGATGCCGACACCGGGCCGAATACGGGCGGGATGGGCGCTTATTCGACTGCCAACATCGTGGACGGGCAGATGACCCAGTGGTTGTTGCAGCACGTGGCGCGTCCGGTGGTGGCGGGGATGAAGGCGGAAGGCGCGGAATATAGAGGGATTCTTTACTGCGGGCTGATGATGACGGCGCGGGGGCCCATGGTGCTGGAATTCAATTGCCGTTTCGGCGATCCCGAGACCCAACCTATTTTGATGAGGCTCGAAAGCGATCTGGTGGAAGCTCTGGAGGCGTCCATCGAAGGCCGGGTCAGCGAAGGGGATTTTCGATGGTCGCAGGATGCCTCGGTGTGCGTGGTGATTTCTTCCGGCGGGTACCCCGGCACCTTTGAAGTGGGCAAGAAGATTCTTGGCCTCGACGATGCAGGCAAGGTTTCGGGTGTGAAGGTATTTCATGCCGGTACGACACGGCACGATGGCGCGTACTTTACCGCCGGCGGACGAGTGCTGGGAGTGACGGCGCGGGCGGCGGATTTGCAGACCGCGGTGAATCGGGCGTATGAGGCAACGTCGAAGATCAGGTTTGAGGGAGCGCATTACCGCACCGACATCGCGGCCAGGGCATTGAAGAAATAACAAGATCGCTGCTAGCTTCTAGCTGCTGGCTTCTAGGTACTTTTTGACAACAAGACTTCAAGGACCATTCATGAGCGCAAAACCTCGGGTTTCGATTGTGATGGGAAGCGATTCTGATCTCGACATCATGCGGGAGTCGGCGAAGGCACTGGAAGAGTTTGGAATTGAGTACGAGATAGATGTTACGTCAGCGCATCGCTCTCCCGAGCGCACTGCCGAGTACGCGCGCAAGGCGGCGGCGCGAGGGATTCGCGTGATCATCGCAGGAGCCGGTGGCGCCGCGCACCTGGCGGGCGTGATCGCCGCGCACACTACGCTGCCGGTCATCGGCGTGCCGATTCCGTCCACTTCGCTGCAAGGTATGGATTCCTTGCTGGCGACGGTGCAGATGCCCGCCGGCATTCCGGTGGCGACTGTGGCTATCGGCAAGCCCGGCGCTACGAACGCTGGAATCCTGGCGGCGCAGATTCTGGGGCTTTCGAGCGCACCGCTGGCCCGGAAGCTGGAAGCGCACAAAGAGAAGCTGGCGAATAGCGTGGATGAGAAATCGAGGAAGCTGAAGATTACGCTGGGGGCGGGGTGAAAAGTGCAAGGCACTTCAGATTGCAGATTTTTCAATCATCAATCTGAAATCCTAAGTCTGAACTCCCCGCCCGAGCCGGACGCTCGCGCCGATTTGTTTTTTTACAAGTTCAGGCTCTTGAGATATTCCCGCAACGGTCCGCCGAGATCCGGGCGCTTGAGGGCAAATTCTACCGTGGCTTTCAGGAATCCCAGCTTGTCGCCAGTGTCGTGGCGCTTGCCTTCGAAAACGTAGCCGTAGATTTTTTCTTTCTGCAACAACGCCCGCAGCCCGTCGGTGAGTTGCAGTTCGCCTCCGGCTCCGGCCTTGAGATCTGAAAGAGTTTCAAAAACCGTCGGAGTAAGAATGTAGCGGCCGATGACGGCGAGATTGGATGGGGCATCCTGCGCGCGGGGTTTCTCCACCAGGTTCGAAACCTCGTATAACTTGCCGTTTGTCCCTGGGACCGGCTTGGCGTCGAGCACGCCGTAAGCGGAAATGCCCGGCCCCTCGACCACCTGGGTAGCAAGAACCGAGCATTGCACTTTCTCGAAGACATTCATCAATTGTTTGAGGCACGGGACTTCCGCGTCAATCACGTCATCGGCCAGCAGCACCGCGAAGGGCTCGTTGCCGACCAGTTCGCGTGCGGTCAGCACGGCGTGGCCGAGGCCGAGGGCTTCCTTCTGACGTACGTAGGCGATGTGGATCAGGTCGGAAATCTGGCGCACGATCTTGAGCAGGTCGGTCTTGCCGCGCTCCTCCAGCATTTTTTCGAGTTCATAGCTGACGTCGAAGTGGTCTTCGATGGCCGATTTTCCACGTCCAGTGACGATGATGATCTGATCGCAGCCGGCGGCCAACGCCTCCTCGACGCCGTACTGGATGATGGGCTTGTCCACCAGCGGCAACATCTCTTTGGGTTGTGCCTTGGTGGCAGGGAGGAATCGCGTGCCCAGACCAGCGGCGGGGAAAACGGCTTTGCGAACTCTCATCATGGCTGACTTCCTGTACCGCGGAACTGGAAGATGACGCTGCGGGTTGAAACCCGAACCCGGTTTTTCCCTCAGACCGTCTAGTGATTCTACATGTGCCGCGAAGCTGCAACTGGTGGACGTCCCGCCCACCCATCGGGCCGGCGGGACGCCGGCGCTACGACCTCGGAGGGCCATCTACAAAGTCGGACTGTCCTGCCCCAACATGCTTTTGCGAATGATTTTCATGGGCACTGAGCCTTGCCGCATAAAGCGGTCGTGGAACTCCCTTAGATTGAATTCGCCGACGCGCAGTTTCCTGTAGTCATCGCGCAGCTTCAAAATCTGCAGTTTACCCAGCGTGTAGTAGAGATATGTGGGGTCGGAGGTGCCGCGCTTGGCTTCCTCCTCGGCCACGGGTGCAACCTGGAAACCCTCGTTGATGAAAAAAGTTTGTGCCTGCTCCAGGGTCATCCTGCCGGTGTGCATCTCGATTCCAGCGATGAAGCGCGCGTCGCGCAGCAAAGCATCTATCAGCTGTCCGAGGCGCAATTTGGGATCGTGATCGCCATAGCCTTCGTCGAGCATCATCTGCTCGGTGTAATGGGCCCAGCCTTCGGCGTTGGTATTGCTGTACAGCAACTTTCGTGTCTTGGAGGGAGCGTCATGGATCCAGAGAAACTGGGTGTAGTGACCCGGATAGACCTCGTGAATGGCGGTGCTGACGATGGTGCCGCGGTTGAATCCTTGCATCCACATCTCGGCCTTCTCCGGCGTCCAGCTCGGTTCAGGCAAGGTCACATTGAACATCGCCTCCGTGGCCCTGGTTTCGTAGGCGCCGGGTGTGTCCATGGACGCGGTGGTTAACGCGCGCTCGAAGGGCGGGGTCTCCTCCACGATCGGCGGCACGGTGGAGGGGAGGGTGATAATTTTCTCTCGCTCGATGTACTGGCGCAAACCACCCAACGTGTCGCGGAAAGTTTGCAGCAACTGGGCGGGCTGGGGGTGGTCCTTTCGCAGATCGTTCAGCACCTCCGCCGGAGCTCGCTTGGGATCGATCTGGGCGGCGACTTCCTTGAGGTGCGCCTGGTTGCGCCGCAAGTCGGCGTAGCCGATCTCCAACAGGCGATCAAGGGGAATGTCCACCATCTCGTCATAGAGCAACTTCTTGCTGAAGTTGTCGGCGCCCAAACGAAAATCACCGTTGGAGGCGGGCAGCAGGTTGTCCTGGAGAAAGGTTTGAAAATTTCTCAAAGCCTCGACCACCGCGTCATTGCTTCCCCTGAACCTGGCTAGCAACTCGGGATCTTTCACCTCCGGGAACGCTTCCGGGACATCCTTCTGGAAAAACTTGATGGTGTCCGGCAGCTGCTGCAACGCTACTTGCGTATACACCTTGGGTGGATTTTGGAGGTTCTGACGCGCCGCTTCCAGGACCTTGGGAACTTGCAGCTCACGGGCGACCAGGGAGCGAAGGCGCTCATCTGGGGGCGCGAAATTGCGCCTCATGATGAGGAAGATGCTGTCGCTCAAGTCGGAGGTATAGAGGTCGGGATTCTTTCTCCACATCTGAATGGATTGCAGTTCGAGCAGACGTGCCCGGATGGCGGAGGTCAGAATCTCCAGGTCGCCGGCGGAGTCTTCAGGCAGTTCACTGCTCTGAAGTCCGCCGAATTGTTTCTGGAATTTCTCCAGTCCGGCAACCTCGGCTTCCACTGCCGAACGCGAGAGGTCTTCCAGTTTGCCGTCGTATTGATGAAAGCCCGCCTCGGTGGCCTGGGAGGGATGGAACTGAAAGTAGAAATCGAAATACTTATCTACCAGCTGGTGGAAGGAAGCCTGAGTTTTTGGAGATGGTGCCGCAGCGGTGCCAGCCCCGGCAGACGAAGAGAGCAGGAAGAGTTGAATAACGAGCCCAAGTGCGAGTGTAGAAAGTTGTTTAGTCATTCCTTATTGAATCGTTTCAAGATTTTACGCAGTAAATCACCAAGAACAGCTAAGTCACGATCATGTGTGAACGGATACGGCTTACGACGGAACCGAGGGCAAGGTCTGTGCTGAGAGCGACAACTCTTCCAGCAGCCCCCGTAATTGTGCCAGCACTTCCGGCGGCGATACTGCTTTTGAACTAAATTTCAGCGTGCCGTCGGGAGCAAACTGCGCTCCCCGCTGCGACGAAACGAATTTGGCGAGTCTTCCCGGATCGATTTCCGCATTCTCGCGAAACTTGAGGCTGACCAGGTCGCGCTTGCGTTCGATGGCGGTTGCACCGATGCGGATGGCCAGCAATTTCAACCCTGCATATTCCAGGAGATTTCGCACCGGCGCGGGCGGCTCGCCATAGCGATCTTCAAGCTCGGAGCGGACATCGGTCAACTGCGACTCGGTTTCCACCCCGGCCACCCGTTTATACATCCTCAAGCGCTGATTTTCTTCCGGAATATACTCTACTGGGATGCGGATATTGAGTCCAAGGTTGAGTTGAGTTGCGGCTTCGTCGGGTGCCGCCTCGCCTTTCATCTCCCGGACGGCGCGATCGAGCATCTGGGTGTAGAGCTCGAAGCCGATGGCTTCGATATGCCCACTCTGTTCGCCGCCCAGCATGTTGCCGGCCCCGCGGAGTTCGAGATCGAGGGCGGCGATTTTGAAGCCTGCGCCCAGATCGGAAAACTCTTTCAAAGCGGCCAGGCGACGGCGTGCGATTGGGGTAAGCTCGATTTCGGCGGGCAGCATCAGGTAAGCGTAGGCGCGGCGGTTTGAACGCCCTACGCGTCCGCGCAACTGGTAGAGCTCGGACAGTCCCAGGCGGTCGGCCCGGTTGATGAGGATGGTGTTGCACAGCGGGATGTCGAGGCCATTTTCGATAATGGTAGTCGACACCAGGATGTCGGCTTCGTGATGCATGAATTTGAGCATCACTTTCTCCAGCTCGCCTTCCGACATTTGCCCGTGACCGACGATGATGCGCGCCCGCGGCACCAATGTCTGAAGTTTCGCGGCGATCTCCCAAATGCTGTCCACACGGTTGTGCACGAAAAAGACCTGGCCGCCGCGCTCGAGTTCCTGCTCGATGGCGGACTGTATGAGCTTCTCGTCCCAGCTGGCGACTACGGTCTGAATGGCGATGCGGTCCTTGGGCGGGGTCTCGATCACACTCATGTCGCGCAGCCCGACCAGCGACATGTGCAAAGTGCGCGGAATCGGAGTAGCTGACATGGTGAGCACGTCGACCTGCTTGCGCATCTGCTTTAGGCGTTCTTTGTGGCGCACCCCGAAGCGCTGTTCTTCGTCGACCACCAGCAGGCCGAGGTCGGCGAACTTCACATCTTTCGAGATCAGCCGGTGGGTACCAATCAGGATGTCGATTTTGCCGGCCTCAACTCTTTGCAGAATTTCTTTCTGCTGCCTGGGAGAGCGGAAGCGGCTGATCATCTCGATGGTGACAGGAAACGCTGCGAAACGCTGCTTGAAGGTTTCGTAGTGCTGGAAGGCGAGAACCGTCGTGGGCGCGAGGATGGCGACCTGTTTGTTGTCGCTGATGGCCTTGAATGCCGCGCGCATGGCGATTTCCGTCTTTCCGTAGCCCACGTCGCCGCACAGTAGGCGATCCATGGGCTGCCTCGATTCCATGTCGCGCTTGACGTCGGCGATGGCAGTTTCCTGGTCTTCGGTTTCGTTGAATTCGAAGGTATCTTCGAATTCGCGCATCCACTCGCTGTCGGGTGAGAAGGCGTGACCTTCGGCCGTCTTGCGCTCGGCGTAAAGCTTGAGCAGCTCGTCGGTCATGTCCTTCATGGCCTTGCGGACGCGAGCTTTGGTCTTGGACCAGGCTGCCGTGCCCAGATGGTTCAGGACAGGCTTGGCCCCTTCCGACGACCGGTACTTCTGCACCAGGTCGAGACGAGTCAGGGGCACATAGAGACGGGCGCCCTCGGCGTATTCGAGCAACATGAATTCGGCGTTCCCGTTGCCCTGGTTGATCTCTTTCAATCCCTGATACTGGCCGATGCCGTGTTCGACGTGCACTACGTAATCGCCAACCTGCAAGTCACGAAAATCGGATAGAAACGCCGAGGTCTTGGATTTGTACCGCTGCGGACGAGTGACCACCGAATCCGACTCGTCAAACAGATCGCGCGCGCCCAGAATTGCCAGGTTGGCTTCCGGCAGCATGACGCCGTCGGGAACATAAGCCTTCGCCAGCGTGGCGGTGAGAAGTTCGCCGGAAAAGTAGGAAGTTTCGTCGGCGTAACTTTCTCCGCTGCGGGTGCGGCTGCCCAGGCGGAAGGAGACAGCGTATTCACTGAAGATGTCGGCGAGGCGCTCGACTTCTCCGGTGTTGGGGACGGCAATCAGGACCCGCTTGCTGTCCGCAATCAACTTCTTTACTTCCTCAAGCATGGCCGGAACTGAGCCGTGGAACCGCGGAGTCGGCTGAGACTGGAATGAAATGACCGACGTGGAATTGTCGCTGCGCGCGATTTCCAGATGTTCGACATCTGCGCCGGGCAGGCTGAACAAATTCTTCCACCAATCTTCCGGCGGGAGATACAGATCGGCCGGTTGCACCAGTTTGCCCACGCCGCTACTTTCGTGGGCTTCCTCGATGCGCGACCAGACGTGATCGAACTCGCGCTTGAGAGTGTCGGACTCGTCGGTCAACACCAGCGCGCGCGGCAGCAGATCGAACAAAGTGTGATTGGCGCCGGCCACCGGGGCGTAGAACTCCCATCCCGGAAACACAGTCACGCCGCCGGCGCGCACCGCCTGCTCGATGATTTCCTCGTTTCCGGTAATGCGTTTTCCGGAAAGACGGGCGTGCACCGCGCCCAGAAGTTCTTCGCTGACGGGAGTTTCAGTAAGAGGAAGCAGCAGAGCTTCATCCACGGGATTCGAGGATCGTTGGGTCGCGGGATCGAACTTTCGTATGGATTCGACTTCGTCCCCAAAGAACTCGATGCGCACCGGGCGCTCGTCTTCGGGCGAATACACGTCGAGGATGCCTCCGCGCAGGGCGTATTCACCGGGCATTTCGACAACATCGGTAGAGTGGTAGCCGACCGTATTGAGATGAGGAAGCAGCGAGTCGACTTCCAGCATTTCGCCGCGGCGCACCGTCCGCGCCAGATCGGCGTAATACTCCGCCGAACGCAGACGAAGAGCGGTCGCGGCAATCGGTGAAATCACGAACGATGCTGCCCCGGTCGCGATCTTCCACAGCGCGACCGCACGTTCTTCCTGGATCTCGGGGTGAGGAGAAAGATTCTGAAAGGGCAGGACATCGTGGTTGGGGAGGCAAACGACGGAGTCAGGGGAGGCGGCACCGGTCAGTTCACAAAAGGCCTGCAGCACCGGTACCAGGTCTTCCGCAGCCCGATTGTCCGCGACAACGACAATGAGGGGGCGCCCAACTGCCTTCTGCAAGAGGACCAGAAGCAGGGCCTTAGCGGTGGGGACGAGTCCAGAGACACGAATCCGCTCCGTGTTCTCCTTGAGATGGGAGGCCACACGCGAAAAAGCGGGCAATCTTTCCACGTCCGCGAAGAGATCGCGAACGAAGGGGAGGACCATCGCAACTTAATTTTAACAGGCCCGGGAGGAAAGCGCCGGAGCCGGAAAGTCCACGTAGGCCCAGATTGTCCTCGTCTGGGCGGCGAGCGAAGCTCGCAGGCATTCCGTTCGTTATGAAAGTGACATAACCGGCGGAGCTTTGCTCCGCCGGGCAGATGAGGACATCCTTCGACTTCGCTCAGGACGGGCTCTGCCCCTACGCGGTTCGTAGTAAAGGGCGGGTGAGGCAGGTGGGGCCGCCGCCGCCGTTGATGCAGAGTTCCGAGCCGCGGAAAGTGCGCACGTCAAATCCTGACTGGCGGAGTTTTTGATTTGTGTTTTTGTTTTCGTCCAAAGCGAGCAGGCGTTTGTTGCCGAGCGAGAGTACGTTGCAGGCCAGGGTCTCGCGTTCCGAATAGTCGATCTCGATAAGAGTGTAGCCTCGGGACTTCAGCAGCTCGACTGTTTCCACCGCCAGCCAGGGCAAATCCACCAGCGCGGTGTGCTCGTCGAGCAGACTCATCAGGGACATCAGATGCAGACATGCTGAAGGCCCGGAGCCATGGGGCAATGGAGCGGCAACCACCTGCACCCCGTGAGGCTGAAGCAAGTCGCGCATCTGGGCAATTCCTTCGGCGTTGGTACGGTAGCCCTGACCGATCAGCAGCATTGTGGGATCGAGCCAGACCATGTCGCCGGCTTCGGCCTTTCCCGGAGGACGCACCAGACCCGCCAGCGGTATGCCGAGACTGCCACAGAATTCGACGTGCCGCGGCGCTTCGGGAATGCGATTCGACTTTCCGGGGTTCAGGCCGATCAGGCCGCGATCCGTGGCCAAAGAAGGATCGTGAGTGTAGACGGCGTCGAGCGTGAGATCGGAAGCGGGCGGCAAATGGAAGACTTCTGCCCCGGCAGACTCCAGCTGGCGGCAAAGCTCTTCATGCTGGGATTGCGCGCTGGTGAAATCAGGGACGTGAAGGAATCCCAGTTCACGCCAACGATCAGACTGGGCGGCATGGTCCCATCCCGCGGCTCGGGGCGAGCACACCAGCACGCCCTGGAGGCTCCCCACCATGGAATGTCCATTGAATGCCGGGCCTGCGAGTGATTGCGGGATTAATTCTCGAGAGATGTTCAAAGACTGCGACCGCCTTCCCGTCCTGCAATCTAAACGGGTGTTCTGGCAAAAGCAATCTGGGAAGGCGCAGTACTTGGGGATTCGAATGAGTGTGAGGCGGCAAGCGTGACCACGATGTGGCCTGGACCTATCACCAGCCTGGACTGGCGGCGAAGCAGATCAGACAATGTGGCGTTCTGGAAAGGCCAAGGTTGAACCAAGGCGAGAACTGCCGAGCTTTGCTCGGCCTGACCGGGTCTGAGACCCGGTCCCACACAAGATCGCGGGTGAAGGAAATAAAAAGGGACAGCCCGGAGCCCCCCGAGACTGTCCTTAAGCCCTTCCGGTTAGAAGAGCATGTCACTGTCGCGAGGATAGTGCACCCATGTTGCGGGAGTGTTGCTGACTCATGAATTTCCGGTAAATTCCAGCCCTGGCGTGGGTTGTGTTGAGGCGGGCTAAGTGCCCCCAAAATCCGCGGGCGGGGGCTCCTTCGACTTCGCTCAGGACAGGTCCGCGCCACTCTAGGTTGCTGCTATATTTATGGCCGCAACTATGGCCCGCAAAGACGAAATCTCACGCAGACTGCAAAAGCGCGCCGAGCAGATGATCCCTGGCGGCGTCAACTCGCCGGTGCGGGCATTTCGCTCCGTGGGAGGAGACCCACCTTTCATCGTTCGCGGGCAGGGAGCGTATCTCTGGGACGTCGACGACAACAAGTACATCGATTATGTTGGCTCGTGGGGACCGTTGATCCTGGGCCATGCTTCGCCGGGCGTGCCCGAGGCGATCAACGCGGCAGCGAGAAATGGAACCAGCTTCGGCGCTTCAATCGCTGCCGAAGCCGATCTGGCGGAGATTGTAATTTCCGCGTTTCCCCAAGTGGAGAAAATCCGATTCGTCAGCTCCGGAACTGAAGCCACCATGTCAGCCATCCGGCTGGCCCGCGCTTACACCAATCGCAAGTACATTGTGAAGTTCGAGGGTTGCTATCACGGGCACGCGGACGCACTGCTGGTGAAAGCCGGGTCCGGCGTGGCGACGCTGGGCATCCCGGGCTCTGCGGGCGTGCCGGAGGAATTTACCCAGCTGACGCTGGCGCTTCGGTTCAATGACATTGACGCGCTGGAACTGGCGTTCAAGAAATTCAAGAATCAGATCGCATGTGTCATCGTGGAGCCGGTGGTGGGCAACATGGGTTGCGTTTCGCCCGCTCCGATGTACCTGGATGCGTTGCGCGACATTACCATTCGCAACCAAACCCTGCTCATTTTTGACGAAGTCATGACCGGGTTTCGGATTGCGTTTGGCGGAGCGCAGGAACGATATGGAATTCTTCCCGACTTGACCACCCTGGGAAAAATTATTGGCGGCGGGATGCCGGTGGGCGCATACGGCGGACCCGTGGACATCATGGACATGGTTGCCCCGCTCGGCCCGGTGTATCAGGCCGGGACCCTCTCCGGAAACCCGGTTGCCATGGCCGCAGGCCTGGCTACGTTGCGCTATCTTCGCATCCACAAGGGCACGATCTATGCGCTGCTGGACAAGCTGACGTCAGAATTGGCCGAGGGAGTTACGGCAGCGGCGAAGGACGCAGGCGTGCCAATGTGTTGTAACCGGGTGGGATCGATGTTTACCTGGTTCTTTACCGAGGGGCCGGTGACCGATTGGAATTCGGCCGCGAAGTGCGACACTGAAGCGTTTGCCCGCTTCTTCCGTGCCATGCTGGATAGAGGGATTTATCTGCCTCCGTCGCAGTTCGAAGCGGTGTTCCTGAGCGCAGCCCACACGGAAAAAGATGTCGAGCAGACAATCGCAGCGGCCCAGCAGACGTTTGCGACCGTGTGAGACGGTGATTGTGTAGGACCGGGTCAGAGACCCGGTCCCACACAGACAAAATCCGAGTCCCACACAATTAAGGCCCTGGTCCCGTACCGACATTGCTGACCGCTGAGAGCTGACGGCTGACGGCTGCTCCTCGCATCATCTCTGGAATCGTGACGAACTCATAGCCTTCCGACTTATAGCGAGAGATCAGGTGGTCAGTTGCGGTGACTGTACACGAACGGTCCGCGCCGAAAGCCAGATGTCCTCCATCGTGCAGCAGGATCACATTTCCGCCTCGAACTTTGCTCGTCACCTTGTGCTCGATGTATTCGACGGACGGCGCGCGCCAGTCGTAGCCGGTCACGTTCCACATGACGGGTTCAAGCCCCATCTGTCGCGCAACGCGCAACACTGCCGGGCGGCGGCCTCCAAAAGGTGGACGGAACAGCCTGGAATGTTCGCCCACGGCCTCGGTCAGGGCGCGGCCGCAGTCGGTTAGTTGGGTTCTCAGTTCCTGCATGCTTTTGAAAGTCAGCCAGGGATGGGTGAAGGTGTGATTTCCGATTACGTGCCCGGCGGTCACCAGTTCACGCGCGATGTCCGGGCGATGCCGCACGTAGCGGCCGATCAGGAAAAATGTGGCATGAACATTGTGGCGAGCCAGGACTTCGAGCAAGCGCAGCGTATGCGGGTCATTGGGTCCGTCATCGTAGGTGAGCGCCAGTTGCTTTGAGCGCGGGCTGAGGCCGGTGAAGGTGCGACCGAACCATTGGCCGGTCGGAGCCATCGACTGGTAGCCAGCGGCGGCAGCAGCGGCAGCGGCGGCAGCGGTAACAATGTAGCGGTACATGCTGACGCCGATTGTAAATGGGAGCGAAGGTACTGACCTTCGCCAATTTCGAAACCGCCTCGGACCGCGATCGGACTATAAGGGCTTGTTCGAATGTGGGACCGATTGCTTCGGCCCCGGAGTAGCTGGACTCGAATCGCGGGTTCCCAGCCCGATCAGCATCGACATGTCTTTGGGATAATTCACGTCGCGTCCTCTGGCGAGAAAATGGGAGTACACCGACATACCCGCGCCATAGAAGCCAAAGCCCGACGCGACGATCCTGGAGTGCGCAAGTGCTCCAACAATCGTGCCCAAGAAGCGAAATCCGGAGGCTCCATTGGCCGCGCCCTTGCCCACGTCTCCACCATCGGCCCCGTGAATGCCCGCATCGCGGTCGTGGTCCGCGATCGACGAACTGGCTAACGCCACAGAAATTGCGGTGGTCAGGTACCGAGTCCTTGGGGTAGTGACCTGCGCGCCGCCTTCGGAGTCGAGGCTCAAGTGTTCCCCTCTTGCCACCGCGACGCCTTCGAGACTGGCCTCTACGTTTTGCTGAATGCCGGTCGGAGGAACAACCTGGTGAAATACGATCCGGAGTTGCCCGTTCCTTCCCAGCCGGCGGGCCGGCCGCGATTGCAGGACTGAGCCCCGGATGTGGCTGCCTTCCGGAAGAAACAGATGATTGGAAACTACAAGAGGCTGGCTAATGACCGCGTCGACCGAGTCTCCTTTCCTGGTTCTGGCCGAGTTCAGAGGAGTAACCAGCAGGGCGTGCACCACGCTTCCGGCTGGAGGTAGATCTCCGATGGCGGACAAGGTTTCCGGCCTTAGCAGCTCGGTTCCGAAATCGAGCGGCCGCTCGAGATCGGCGTCAAAACCTTCCCCAGCATTCATGTATTGGGGATGGTAGGGAAGCTGAGCCATGCCGTACCGCTCGAGGCGATGCATCTTGGCGGGCTCATGCAACTGTTTCTTGGCTGTCTCCCATTGTCGCTTGACCTCCTGCCGGGCCTCGCTCGCTTTCTGCGATGCCATGTTTCTGCCGGTGCTCTTCACACCCTCTTTTTTCTCTGCGCCGGCTGGTACAAACTGCAGAACACCGCTCGCCCCGCGGGAAACCGATGTCTGCACAGGCAGGTGACGGCCATCGGCCAGCACCAGCTCATCAAAGTCGATGTGAACCTCCCGATACGGAGAGAAGTCGCCATTCAGCGCCGCGACGGTACGCTTTCTTTTGGAGACGCCATCGATCCCCGCAATTCTGCCGTTGACTTCACTGCCGGCCGGGACAACAAGTCTGTCGAACGCGTATACCGGCTCCATGACTTTTCCATGAACCTGCTGGCCAATGCTACGGATTCGCACTTCTCGATCCAATGCCACTTTCAGCGGCGTTCCCGCCGGTACGGAAAGCGGAATGGAAGAGGCTGGGGTCTGGGGCAAACTGGGGTTGGAAGTTGGTTGAGCAGGTCCTGCGGGACGAACCTTGAGAGTTTGGCCCGTGGCCCAACTGTGACAGAGGAGCGCCAGGAAGAGCGCCCAAAGAAACCAACGCATGGGCTTTTCTCCTTCTCTCGGCCTTGCACCTCCGCCTCGCCGGCTGCGAAGCCTGGTAGGAAGAAGTCCCGGGAAGAAAATAGTACAGGAAATTAACGCCGCAGCAGCCGACAATCCGCCAATGGCTCTTGCGGTTGGATGTGGGGCTTCGCAGAATTGTTGTATCCGGTCTACTTTCTTCGATCAGCCACCGCTGTTAACTCTTTCGCAATTGTGTCCAGGCCGCAGGCGAGATATGCTGCGAAGGAACTTCACTGACCCATGGCCAATCTTTTTGAACTGCCCCGATACATTGCAGTGGAAGGTCCCATACGAGTCGGCAAAAGCACGCTGGCGCGAATCCTGGCGGAGCGTCTCAACGCGCAGCAAGTCATGGAGTCGGAGGACAATCCTTTCCTCAGCGCGTTCTACAAAGGCGAACCTGGGGCTGGCTTCCAGGCGCAGTTCGCTTTCCTGATCCGCCGCTTCGAGCAGCTGCGCGCCCTGGACCTGGGTTCGCGGTCGCAGAAAATTGTGGTCACCGACTTTGTCTTCGAAAAAGATAAAGTCTTCGCCTGCCTTAACCTCAACGATCAGGAGCTGGAAACCTATAACCGCTACTACAACTATTTCCGCGAGCAACTGCCCACGCCCGACCTGGTGATCTACCTGCAAGCCACGCCCGAGGTGCTGAAGAAGCGCCTGAAAAAGAAAAACGCGCCGGGAGAGAAAGCGATCAACGAAGACTATCTCGAAGAAGTGATCAAGGCCTACGAGCACTTTTTCTTTCACTACACGTCGTCAGACCTGCTGATCGTGAATACCTCGGAGATCGACTTCGTGGAGCGGAACCAGGATTTGCAGGAGCTGCTGCGCAAGGTTTCGGCGCCGATCAAGGGGACGCAGTATTTCTTGCCGCTGGGGAGCCGGGAAGCGGCCAGCGCGTGAAGTCCAGTCGTTGGTCCTTGGCCGATGGTCGTTGGCCCTTAAGGAGAGGAGCTTCAGTCCGAAGATGTCCGCCCATGTGAATTACTACCGATGTCCCAAAGACTCGACCGAATGGGCCGATGCGTGGTCTTGCACATGCAACGACAAATGCCCGATCTGCAATGCCGAGGTCGAACCGTTCCGAAGTGATCCAATCGATGCACCGCTAGCTCATGAACTTACGATGCAGCATTGAGCTTGCCGCGCGCTACAAGGGCTGCTTCCCAGATAGCGCGCGTCCTGAGTGAGGATTGGTGTAGTCGCGAGCTCTACTGTCCTGCGTGCGATTCCAATCACGTATCACAATCCAAAACGAACACTCCGGCAATCGATTTACGCTCATTTCCCGCTTGCAGACTCCAAAGCGAGTTATTACAATTGTAATAACTGGAGAAATGTCATGGTAGAACTCAAGGTCCGCAAGTTCGGCAATTCGCTGGGAGTGGTGCTGCCTAAAGAGGTCATCCATCGCTTACGCACCGAAGACGGTGAGAGACTTTTCCTGATTGAGGCCGAGGAGGGCGGCTACCGGCTTACACCCTACGATCCGGCATTCGAGAAGAAAATGAAGAAGGCCGAAGGCATCATCGGCCGCTATCGCAACACCTTGCGCGCCCTGGCGAAGTGAAGAGAGAAGTGAAGCGAAAGGAGCCGGTCTGGATTGACGAGCGCGATGTCCTCGCGATCCACGACCAACTGTTAGCCGCCTACGGCGGCCACCCGGGGTTGCGCGATGAAGGGCTTCTGCAATCAGCTCTGGCTCGACCCCGCCAGCATCATGCCTATGCCCACCAGTCTGACGTGATTGAGATGGCGGCGCTCTATACGGCGGGCATCGTCCGCAACCATCCGTTCGTGGATGGTAACAAGCGGGCTGGTTTTGTCGCGGGCGTTCTTTTCCTTGAGCTCAACGGGTTCACCTTCATGGCAAGCGAGGAGGATGCCACTCAGGCCGTCTTCGGTCTGGGGGGCGGCACGCTTGACGAGGCGGCCTACAAGGCCTGGCTGCGCGCCAACAGCAAACGTGGTAGAAGCCGATAAATATCGGACAAACGGCATCATGGCGCAACGGCAGTAGTGCCGCCTGATTACTTCTCGTGCCGGGGCAGCGAATAGATCAGCAGCCCCTTGCCGACCTTGGAAAACTCGGGATCGGCCGTTACCAGCCAGCCTTCCCGCTCGATGGCCAGCTCGGCAGCGAAGGCATCGGCGTAGCCCAGGCCGTGCCTTTGTTTCAGTGCCCCAGCTCGCGTGGCTCTGTCGCGATCCGCGGCGATCACCGAGATTGGCATTTCCTGCAGACTAGCTTCTGCTTCGCGCGCCTTCGATTCGCCGCGATACCGCCACTCCATGTAGAAGACTTCGCCCCAGTTCACGGCTGACATTAGCAGGGGCAAGTCCTGTCGCAGGGCGTCGCTCAACAATTTGCTCACCCTTCCTGAAACACCCTGCCGCCCTTCAAAGAAACCGATCAGGGCGTTGGCATCGAGCACGTATCGTCTGGTGCCCGTGTGAAGTGCAGGCGGCACTATTTCTCTCTCCTGCGCTCGCGCTCACGTTCTTCGAACGACATTTCGAAGACAGACGGCTCGCCCGGAGCCGGCTTGAGAAAGCCCATAATCTCGTCGAGGCGCCGCTCAGTCATCGGGGTGAGCACGAGCCGTCCATGTTCTTCGCTCCATGTGGCCGGGGTGCCTTTGCCCACGCCGAGGCGCTCGCGCAATTCTACCGGGATCACCACCTGGCCTTTCGAACTGACGACGGTGCGATAGGCTGTCATGAGTTGATCTTACCATAAGGTAAGACAATATTGAATTATCTTACATCGCAAAGACGAGGCGTCATTGTGTTCGTCTGCCGTTTCGGCTAACCCATAGAACTGCCGGGCTTTGGCAGTTGGGCGGGTGGGGACACCCGCCCCCTGCGTGGGCGCCTGGGGGTTCTGAGAGACCTATCGACTTGCCGCGGGTTTCGCGACTACAATAGCGCTGTTGGCATCCAAGATGTAGACAGGCTCTATCCGCCCAGTTGCGGAGGGGCACTGGAGGACATCGTGAGTCTTATTCCAATTGGCGGGCCTCGCCAAAAGATTACCGTTGCGTCTCTTCGCGACAAGAAATTTCACCACGAACCGATCACCTGCCTGACCGCTTACGACTACACGTCCGCGCGTCTGGTGGACGAAGCCGGAATCGACATAGTTTTGGTCGGGGACTCGCTGTCCCAGGCCATGTTGGGCTATGAGAACACGCTTTCGGTCACGCTCGAGGAGATGCTGCATCACACCCGCGCCGCCGGCCGCGGCGTGAAGCATGCCCTGCTGGTGGCGGACATGCCGTTCGGGTCGTATCAGGCTGACCTCAGCGACGGCATCCGCAATGCGGCGCGTTTCGTGAAGGAAGCGGGGGCGGAAGTGGTGAAGGTGGAAGGCGGCGAGAAGCGCGCCGACCTGATTCGCCGCATCATCGATGCCGAGATTCCGGTGGCTGGGCACATCGGCCTGACGCCGCAGTCGGTGAATGTGATGGGCGGCTACAAGGTGCAGGGCAAGAGTCTCAGCGGGGTCGAACAACTGATGCGCGACGCGGTAGCCCTGGACCGGGCCGGCGTGGCGTTCATTGTGCTGGAAGGCATGCCGCGCGAAGTTGCCGCCATGATTACAGCCGAGGTCGAGACGCCGACCATCGGCATCGGCGCCGGGCCCGATTGCGACGGACAGGTGCTGGTGTTCCACGATATTCTGAACCTGACCTTTGGACCGCCCGCGAAGTTTGTGCGGCGATACGGCGATGCAGCGGCGCTTATCACGGGCGCGGTGCAGGCGTTCTGCGCTGACGTGGCCGGACGGCACTATCCGTCGGACGAAGAGTCCTATCACCTGCCCAAGGAAACGCGGGCGGCACTGGAAACCGTGCTCGAACGCAAGCAGGCGATGAGGCGATAGAACAATCGAACGCAATCGCATGATCCAGTGGCATCGTGTGGTCTCGACAAACCTTGCCGTGGTGAAGGTCGCCTTGACGACGATTTCCTGGACGACGATTGTCTTGATGACCATTGTTGCAGTTCTGCCTTCCTGCTCCGCTCCCAAGGATCCCGATCCTGCCGCGCTGGAAGCCAGTGCCGCGGCGCGCATTCAGGCGATTCCGCCGGCAAGCCCCGAAAAATATCGCAGTATGCGCGACATGAAGGGCTGGCGAAACCCTTATCTGATCGTTCGGGCCGACGGCGTTGCGCTGCTCGATCCCGATGATCATGTGGAACGTTTGTTCAAGGCGGAAGAATTGACGCAGGAGTTGGGCAAGCTACCCGCGTCGGCCTGGCCTTATGGACGAGTGGTGGCGGTAACGGAGAACGGGGTGGCGTCGGGGGACATGCTCGTACTCATGCGCAAGAACCGGGCCATTGTAGCCGGCACCCTGGAGAGCATGCATGTGGTCATCAACTGGATCCCGTCGGCCTGAAGCGGAACCCACCACGGCGCGATGAAAATCTGCAATACGATCGATGAGATGCGCGCCGCGCGGGCGAGTCGCCCGCGACCACATGGCTCGCTTCAGTCGAACGGCGATGTCGTCGGCCTGGTGCCGACTATGGGCGCATTGCACCAGGGGCATATCTCGCTGGTGCGCGCAGCCAGGAAAGAGTGCGATCGGGTGGCGGTCTCACTCTTTGTAAACCCTCTTCAGTTCGGTCCCAGTGAAGATTTGGCCAAGTATCCCCGGAATTTTGATCGGGATTGCACGCTACTGGAGCGGGAAGGCGTTGAGGTTCTGTTTGCGCCCAGCGTGGAGGAGATGTACCCGGCGGGTGCGGTCACTTACGTCAGCGCCGAGGGTCTCAGCGACAGGCTTTGCGGCCGCTCGCGACCGGGCCATTTTCGTGGCGTGACCACGGTGGTCGCGAAGCTTTTCAATATCGTGCAGCCGGACCTGGCTTTCTTCGGGCAGAAAGACGCGGCCCAGGTGACGATCATCCGACGCATGGTGCGCGACCTGAATATTCCGGTGCGAATAGTATCTTGCCCCATCGTGCGTGAGCCGGATGGGCTGGCAATGAGCTCTCGCAATGCCTATCTTGACTCGCCGCAGCGGAAGCTCGCGCTGGCGCTCTATCGCTCGCTCATGCGAGTGCGAGAGCAGTTCGATCAGGGAGAACGAAAGACAGTCAAGCTGATCGAGGCGGGGCGGCGAGTTTTCAGGGAAGAGCCATCAGTGCGATTGGACTACCTGGAAATTGTGGATCCCGACGCTCTGGACCCGATTGACGAGGTTTCGCGAGCGGCATTGGTCGCAGTGGCGGCCTTTGTGGGTAACACTCGGCTGATCGATAACATCGTGCTGAAGCCGTGAACACGTGGGGACCGCCGCCCCCGGCCGTCCGGCGGAGCGAAGCTCCGCGGTTTAAATTCCGCAACTACCGTGGGCGTGGGACAGACAAACTGCCGAGCTGCGCTCGGCTGGACAGCTGGGGCGGCTGTCCCCACGCGGTTCGTGGCCGGTCAGGCTTTTGAGACGAATTTGTTTTCGGCGATGATGTAACGCAGCGGGCGCTCGGCCGCCTTGGTGATGCCGATGCGTGGTGTGATTTCCACGCGTCCGGGACGAAAGCCATCCTCGACAATGAAGAGATCCGAGCGGGCACTAGTCAGGTCCTTGTCGTTGTCACGCTCTCGCGTAATGCCGAAGGCCTCGGCCAGCCGGCCGGGCCCGCTGGTCAGCTTCCGCAAGTCGGCGACCCCGCTGTCCGGATTCAGGGCCACGCCCCGCGCCTCCGCCATTTCCCGGATTCCTTCGATCGGCTCGAGTGCGCGGAACAGGACTCCTCCAGCCTCTCCATCCGGAAGGCAGGAGACGTTGAACAGGAAATGATTGCCGTAGATGAAGTAAACATAGGAACGGCCGGGCGGTCCGAACAGGACGTCGTTCCGGAGGGTTCGTCCGCTAAAGGAATGTGACGCTGGATCATTCTGGCCAAGATAAGCTTCCACTTCCACGATCCTTGCGGTAAGGACTTTTCTTTTTCCCCGCCGCACCAGGATTTTGCCCAGGAGATGCCGGCTCACGACGCGGGGATCGCGCGAATAGAAGTCACGATGTAAGGGTTTGAGGGATTTGTTCACGGGGCGGTCTGCTGCCATTGAATTCCGGGCTTGGCTATCGTCATGCAGCACCGCATAATATTGCCACGGGTTAATCCTGAAGGAGGGTTTCATGCTTGGGAAATTGTGCAAAATTGTTTCTGTGGCCATGTTGCTGCTGCTGGTGGCGGCCGCGCAAACCATTCCCGCCGGCACCGCGCTGACCGTGCGGGTGGGGTCGGAGATCAGTTCCGGCACCGCGAAGGTCGGCGACAGATTTGACGGCACGCTGGCGCGCAGCCTGGTGGTTAACGGAAAGACGCTGGCGAGGGCTGGTGCGCCGGTCAAAGGCAAAGTCACGTCGGCCAAGTCCAGCGGGCGGTTGCACGCGCCTGGGGAACTTGCGATCCGGCTGACTTCCGTACAGGTCAATGGCAGGATGGTCCCCATCTCCACTCACTCCTATTTCGCCAAGGGCAAGAGCCACACCAAGAGTAATGCCACAAAAATCGGTGGCGGAGCGGCGGCCGGAGCCCTGATTGGCGGGCTGGTCGGGGGCGGGAAAGGTGCGGGCATCGGCGCTCTAGCCGGTGGGGGCGCGGGAACCGGAGTGGCGGCGGCGACAGGCAGGGAAGAGGCTGTGGTTCCGGCAGAGGCGGCAGTGACGTTCACAACGACAGCGGCCGCGATGGTGAAGTAGCAGCGACCAAGAAGCACGCCAGGATTTATCGGTCGTGCCGGGCGGCAGAGAACTGCCGAGCTGCGCTCAGCTTGGACGGGTCCCTTCGACTTCGCTCAGGGCAGGCTCCGACCCGTCCCCACACGAGTCGAGGTAGTCCCAACGCTGGTGGTGCGGTCTGAAGACTGCCGGGCTTCGCCCGGCTGGGCGGGTGGGACACCCGCCCCTCCATAGGTCGCGGTTAGGCGGCGCCTTTTACGGCGCTTTTCAGGTACGCCAACACTTCTTCGGCGTGGCCCTCGGCCTTTACTTTGTGGAAGATGTGTTTGATCTTGCCATCAGGACCGATGATGAAAGTCGTACGCACGACCCCCATCACTTTCTTCCCGTACATGTTTTTTTCCTGAATCACGCCGTACAAATTGCAGACCTTCTTGTCGGCGTCGGCCAACAGCGTAAAAGGCAGGTCGAACTTTTCTTCGAATTTCTTCTGCGCCTTGGAGGTATCGGGCGAGATGCCGAGGACGACGGCTCCGACTTTCTGAGTCTTCTTGTGGGAGTCGCGGAACTCGCAGGCCTCAATGGTGCAACCGGGAGTGTCGGCACGGGGGTAGAAATAAAGAACCACCCATTGTCCGCGAAAGTCCTTCAGGGAAACTTCTTCTCCATTCTGGTCCGGCAAAGTGAAGTCCGGGGCTTTATCATTGATATCCATGGCTGTGTCTCCTGTAGGTACAAAGTTATATCGCACCGCGCGGTGGGCCGTCATCCTGGCGGCAATTGGTTTGATGGCGGCTCAAATCGTTGCGGCACAGTTTTCTCCGCATGAAAAAAAACTGAAAGGGCCGCGCGCCTTGGGCCTGGTGGAATTGTCGTCCAGCGGGAAGGGTCATTTGATTCCAATCGCGATCCTGATTGACGGCGAATTTTACGACGCCGGCGCATACAAGGCAGCGCCCGTGCCCATGGCGCTTGAAAGTGGAACGGTCTATGAAGCCGTGCGGACGGGAATCTCGCAAGGACTATTCACCGTCTCCGGCGCGTTAGAAGCGAACAATAACTGGATTGCTGAAGGAACCTGGCAGTCGGCCAGCGCGCTGGCGGTTGCGGCCGCCGCGGCAGCGAAGAAAAAGGAAGCACAATCGAAACCGGCCACCGAGCCAGTCGAAGGTCCGCCGGTATTGAGGCGAGCGAGTTCCGCGAAACCAGCCGAGCCACCGCCACCTGCACCGCCTGCGGAATCGAAGCCTGATGCGAAACCTTCTGCCCCCGCTCCGGCAGCCTCTGCTCATGGTGCTCCAGAGGCGCCCGCAGCGTCCGCTGCGTCTGCATCCGCATCGGGGCCGGCTGTTTCGGAAGAAGACGATCCGAACCGTCCGGTTCTGAAGCGTGGCGCGCCGTCACCGGCGGAGGTGAAAAAACGAAATGCGCCCGTGGCGTCGCCTGCCAAGGTAGCTGCGCAGACGCCGGCAGATGCGCATAAGGCATCGACTCCGGCATCTTCAGCTTCGGGCTCGATGCAACTCATTCCTGCGATTTCGGATGCTGATGGTCCCGATCCGCGGCCCTATGCCTTCAGTCTCAAGCCGGACGAGGAACAGAAGTTGCGCAAGAAGATTCTGGCCCTGGCTGGCGATGAAGTGCGTGCGCGAGCCGAGCAGTTGGCGGCGGAATCGCAAGCAGCCGCTCGCCCCCCCACGCCATCAGGGTCCAAGGCAAAACCGCCCCAACCCAGCTTTGAAGATGTACAGTTCCGTGCCTTTGATCTCTCGAACAGCAACGAGCCAGTGTTGGTCGTGACCGCGAAAGCTCGCATGCCGGCTCGTCCCAATGCGGCCGGCACAGATCTGCAATACATCATCACGCTGGTGACTCGTGACGATATGTATGGGGAATTGCACAAAGTATTCTCCAGCATTACCGACACGCAGCACTTTGACGTTCTGGCCCGGATGGAACTGATCGACGCGGTGGACGCGGATGGCGACGGTCGCGGCGAACTACTCTTCCGCCAGGTTTCTGACGCGGGCAGCGCGTTCATTTTGTATCGCGTGATCGGTGACCGGTTGTGGCCGTTGTTCCAGGGCACACCGGGGCAATGAAGGTGGCCGATACGGAGGTTCCCCGCCCCTTGTAGCGCCGCCGTCCCAGCGGCTGTCCTGCGGGTGTCTCGCCCGCAGTGGAGAGCGCAGCGGTGCGAGGGCAAGGCTTGCCCTGAGCGGAGTCGAAGGGATGCCCTCGCGACAGCCGGCGAGACGCCGGTGCCACAAATGCGCGGTTTTGACCCCTCATGCCGACGGCGTATTATGGCCCTCACTCGAGCCCAAGGAGGGCTTCGGCATGAAAAAGCAAGTCGCTTCGGTTCTGTTGCTGGTCTTATGTTTCGCGTTGCAGGCTTTTGCGCAGGAGCATTACACCGAGGGTCCGATCTGGCAGGTGACCCTCATTCGCGTGAAACCGACCCAGATGGATGCGTACCTCACAAGTTTGCGGGCCAATACCAAATCAATCTATGACGAAATGAAAAAACAGGGAGCGATCCTGGACTACAAGGTGTTTCTCAATACCACCCAGCACGATCTCCAGGACTGGGACATTGCGATTGGAGTCCAGTACAAGAATTTCGCGGCGCTGGATGGACTAACCGCCAAAAGCGAAGCCATTCGGGACAAGGTTCTCGGGTCCAAGCAAGCCGCCCTGCAGCTCGGCGAAAAGCGTCAGGACATGCGAGAAATAGTAACCATCATGCTTTTGCGGGAAGTAAATCTGAAGTAGAACTCCGGGACGACGGTCCGGTTGCGCTTGCAGCCGGGCCGCTACCGCTCATTTCTGGGTCATCACCAGTTCGCCATTCTCGACTTTCATTCCACCGACATTGTCGGGCAGCTTCAGGCGATCGCGCTGCTCGTTGAGTTTCTTCTGCAGGGCGTCATTGACGAGCGAGACGGGAACATTCAGATCGCCAACCTTGAACTCGGTGGGATCGAACGTCGCATAGCCGTCCTTGGACCCGAGATGGCCGGAGAGCGTTACCCATACATCCTTGCCGGCGATCTGGGTGAGAAACTGACCGTGGGCGACGTCGCCGTCAAAACTTACCTGATAATCCTTGACCTCGGGCTGTCCGGGGGCCACGGGCGCCTCAGGGGACGAGAGGCCGGACAAGGCCTGGGTCGCGGCTGCCAGCGGGATCTGGCCCGCCGCTTGAGCCAGGGCTGCGCTTACCTCGTTGGAGTTGAGGCGAACTTCCGCGGGAGGCTGTCCTTCTTCCTTGGGCTGGTCGAGTTGCTGGACTTTTTCCTGGAAGGACTGCGCATTGGCCACCGCCGCTGCGGCTGGCTGTGGTTGGGCCACGGGTGCGGGCTTCTTCAGCACCAGGAAGAGCGCCATCAGCGACGTGACCAGAGTGGCCACGCTGATGATGCGATCAAGCTTCCATTTCTTCATGAGCGCCTCCGGCTAACAACATGTTACCGAGGTCGGGCAGAAGGCTCACATGACGGAAGGTACTGGCCGCGTGGTTACCCTGTAGTAACTGAGCCTGTGTGGGACCGGGTCTCCGACCCGGTCGGGCGGCCTGAAAGGCCGCAGTGCTTAGAGGATCGGAATCGTTCCCCTCCACAACCAAGGATATTCAGAATCTTCCTTCACCAACCCCGCCCGAACCGGATTCTGGCAGATGTAGTCTGCCTTCTCCGCAAGACTGTCATTCGACCTCAAAACATGATCGAAGAATTCTTCTTGCCAGACTGGGCCGCGGCGGTTCAGAAGTAAATTGATCTTCCTGGCTGAAACACCCTTGATTGCATGCATGATTTGGGAAGGCTGAAGTTCCATCCGTCTGTAGCTCTCAAAGGATTCAAAAGAAGATGGGCATGATCTGGCATGACTACCACAGTGTGCAGGTCGAACTTAGTACCGTTTTCCCTCAGGCAGCACTCCAACACAATACTTCTGGCTTCAGGTGGGAGTTGCCACCTGTGGTCGGTGGTGAATGTAATGAAGACTGGCCGATTGTCTTTTTGAATGTGGGGAAGACGGCGGCGGTAATCATACTTCGGCTGCATCGAACTGCGGCCCTTTGGGCCGCCTGACCGGGTCGGAGACCCGGTCCCACACGAAACCCTATTCTAATTTCTTAGCTAACAACTCGTTCACTAGCTGCGGATTCGCCTGGCCCTTTGATGCCTTCATCACCTGGCCGACGAAGAAGCCGGCTACCGTTTTCTTGCCGGCGCGGTATTGTTCAACTTGTTTCGGGTTGGCCGCGATGATTTCGTCGATGATCTTTTCGAGAGCCGACGTGTCGCGGGACTGCTCTGGGCGGCCTTCTTCTTCGTAGATCGCGGTGAAATCTTTTCCCCGCTCGAAGGCGAGGTCGTAAAGGTCTTTCAGCATCTTGCCCGAGATGGCACCACTCTCCACCAAGTCAGCCGACGCGGCCACGCCCTTCATCGAGATTGGGGACCGCTCGATCTCCAGGCCTTTGGCTTTCAGGCGGCCCATCAACTCGCTCTGCACCAGGTTCGCAACCCGTTTCGCACTTTTGGCCGCTTTGGCCGCCGATTCGAACTGGTCGGCCAAGGCTTTGGTGAGCGTGAGCACCTGCGCGTCCTGCTCGGTGATGCTGTAGTCTGCAACCATGCGCTTGCGCCGGGCCTCGGGAAGTTCGGGCAGCGTGTTGCGAATTTCCGACTGCCATTTCGCATCCACGACCAGCGGTAGCAGGTCTGGCTCCGGAAAATAGCGGTAGTCGTGGGCCTGCTCCTTGGAGCGCATGCCATACGTCTTGCCTTCATTTGAGTTGTAGAGGCGGGTCTCCTGGGTGATTTTTCCGCCGGATTCAATCACGCCAATCTGCCTCTCAATCTCGTACTCCAGCGCTTCGCGGATGAAGCGGAACGAGTTGACGTTCTTCACTTCCGTCTTCGTGCCAAACTCTTTCTGCCCGCGCGGGCGCACGCTGATGTTGCCATCGCAGCGCAAAGAGCCTTCCTCCATATTGCAGTCGCTGACCCCGGTGTAGAGAATGATTTCTTTCAGGCGCGTGAGGTATTCGTAAGCCTCGTCCGGCGACGCAATATCGGGCTCGCTGACGATTTCGATTAACGGAACTCCGCTGCGGTTCAGGTCGATGGCGGTTGTTTCCGAGGAATTGACGAAGCCTTCGTGCAGGCTCTTGCCCGCGTCCTCTTCGAGGTGCAGGCGCGTGATACCGATCTTCTTGGTGGCGCCATTGATCCTGATGTCGATAGCGCCATACTCAGCCAGCGGTTTGTCATACTGCGAAATCTGGTAGCCCTTGGGCAGATCGGGATAGAAATAGTTTTTACGGGCGAATATAGACGTCTCGTTAATGCGGCAGTTCAGAGCCATAGCCGCGAGGGTTGCGAACTCAACAGCTTTACGGTTCAGCACCGGCAGTGCTCCCGGCAATCCCAGGCACACCGGGCACACATTCGTGTTGGGGGAATCGCCGAACCTGGTGGAGCAGGAGCAGAAGATTTTGGTCACAGTCAGGAGCTGGACGTGGACTTCCAGCCCGATGACCGGCTCGTACTTGGCGCGGGCGGCGACGGAAAGTTCCGGCGTGGTGGCCATATCAAGAGATTATAAAGCCGGTTTGCAATTGTGGGGACTCGTCAGAGTTCGGTGCCGGATCTCAGTTTGCTTTCGCCGGGGCGCTCAAATACTTTTCCAGCGGGATCTCAAAGTACATCAACTCGTTTCCCCTGGCATCGCGTACGCCGGTGAGATAGAAGTGCGCGCCAGCCAGGGGCACGGAGATTTCCGAGACATCGAAGAACAGGAATCCGGATTGGGTGGTGTGTGGCTCGACCGCTCTGGCAACGAACTGGGCGTTCTGAATTTCCTCGATGGCCTGTTTGCTCAGGCCGCCCTTCACTTTCTTGGTGGGAAAGGGAATGGGATAACGGTTGGTGCTGGCCGAGGGTCGGGTGAGCCGGCGGGCGATGTCGTCCTCGACGGCGGGAGAAATCTTGGCGCGGTTCACGGTCACCAGTTGCGCCTTCATGCCGGCTAACTGGACGGGCTGGTCGCCATCATTGGTGACGGTCACAAAAAGCGGAAGGAAACCAATTTCGTTGTACTGAACCGAGAAGATTTTCGCCTTGTCTGCCAGATCGTAGGGATCCACGGCGACCGCCACCCGCTCCATGGGATGCTCGTCGTGCGCGGGATATGTCTTCGCGGACTGGGCTTGCGGCATCACGAATTCCTTCGCCGCCAAAGCCAGCAAGGGAACGATGGCGACGGCAGCTAGGGCAGCAGTCCGAATCCAGGAGATAGTTGGGCGAGACATCGTGGTCGATTATAAGATGCGACCGGCCAGCGTAGCGGTGCCTTGCTCGATGCGCTTGCGGTTAGAATATCTCTTTCCCCGTGCCCTTCCTCATGTATTTGCTTTATAGCGCGCTGCTGGCAGCGGGCCTACTGGTCAGCCTGCCCTATTGGGTTTTTGGGCGAAGACGCCACGGCAAGTACCGCGAGGGTCTGAACGAGCGACTGGGCAAAGTGCCGTCAAGGTGGCAGACGCAGGCCGGGCCGGCAATCTGGGTTCACGCGGTTTCGGTCGGCGAGGTGCTTGCGGTCAGTGAACTGGTTGCGGAACTGCGCCGGCGTTTTGCGCGGTATCGAGTGCTGATTTCTACTACGACGGCTACTGGCCAGAAGCTCGCGAAAGAACATTTTGGAGAGGAAAGCGTTTTCTATTTTCCGCTGGACTTCGCTTTTGCGATCCGACCCTACTTGTCGGAACTCCAGCCAAAGTTGATCGTTCTGGCGGAAACAGAGTTCTGGCCCAACTTTTTAAGATTGGCGCATGCGAGCGGGGCGCGTGTCGCGGTGGTAAATGCGCGCATTTCGGATCGCTCATGGCCGGGGTATCGACGGATGCGCCGCATTTTGGCTGGAGTTCTTCGCAACATCGACCTGTTTCTGGCACAAACCGAGGAAGATGCCCGCCGCCTTCGCGACATTGGCGCGCCCGCGGAGCGCATCCATGTGAGTGGGAATTTGAAGTTTGACGTGGCGGCGCCGGCTGCTCCTTCGATCGTCGCCAGCCTGCGTGCGGCTTTCCAGCAGGCCGGGGCTGGGCCCGTGATCGTCTGTGGGAGTACGGTAGAGGAGGAAGAAGGGCTGTTATTGCGCGCTTTCGAGAATGTGCTGGCCAGTCATCCGCGCGCGGTAATGATTCTGGCGCCTCGCCGCCCCGAGCGCTTCGGGGAAGTCGCACAGTTGCTCGAGCACCTGGGAATCCACTTCTGGCGGCGCTCCTTGTGGAACGGCGACCCCATTGTCAGCGGAGTCTTTCTGGTCGATACCATCGGCGAACTGGCAGCGCTCTATGCGCTCGGGGACGTCGCCTTCGTTGGCGGCAGCCTGGTTCCGGCTGGCGGACACAACATCATCGAACCGGCCCAGCATGGCGTGCCCATCATGGTCGGCAACCACACCGAGAATTTTCGCGACATCGTGGGGCTGTTTCAAAGTCAGGATGCGGTTCGCGTAGTAGGACCCGCGGAATTTCCCCTGGTGCTGTTGGACCTGTTTTCCAATGAAGCGGAACGCACAGCGCTGGGCCGCCGCGGGGCCGAGACTCTGCAATCGCAAATGGGCGCGACGAGGAGGACTGCGGACGCGCTGGAAGAGTTGCTCGAATCGACCAGAGACCGTGTAGGGGCGGGTGGGAGCCTGCCCTGAGCGCAGTCGAAGGGACACGTCCAGGCCGTTGCGAAGCCACGGCAGTTGCGGTTGCGCAAAGAGTAAGACCGGCAAACCCACACGGTTCGTGGTCACGACAGAATGAATCCGCTGGCATCACTCTTCGGGCTGGGCGTTCGGGCGCGGAATGCCCTCTACGACCGCGGCATCGCTCGCGCTGACCGGCTGCGGGGTCCAGTCGTCAGCATCGGAAACATCTCGGTAGGCGGCTCGGGCAAGACTCCGTTCGTCCTGCTGATGGGCGAGTTGCTCAAGGGAAGAGGGATCAAGTTCGATGTCCTTTCACGCGGTTACGGGCGCCTTACAAAGGGTGTTGCCCTGGTTGATCCCGCTGGATCTTCGCATGATTTTGGCGACGAACCTCTGCTGATAGCGCGGCGGCTGAATGTCCCTGTGATCGTCGGAGAAGGGCGGTATCTGGCTGGCACATTTGCTGAGAAAAGATTCGGGCCGCAGTGGCACTTGCTCGACGACGGCTTTCAGCATCGTTCGCTTACCCGTGATTTCGATATCGTGCTGGTGACTCCCGAGGACGCTCGCGACCGCCTGCTTCCTGCGGGACGACTGCGGGAACCGCTGTCCTCGTTGCGCCGAGCCGATGCGGTCGTGCTTACCAGCGGCGCGTCCCAGAGCGAGTTTCCCGTGGATGGCAAACTGGTCTGGCGAGCGCGTCGCGGCATCGTACCCAACAATGTTCCGGGAAGGCCTCTGGTTTTCTGCGGCATTGCGCGCCCGAAGAATTTCGTGCTGCAACTGCGGACCGCTGGAATCGAGCCGGCGGCCGAGGCTTTCTATAGCGACCACCACGCCTACAGCGAGCAGGACATCCGCGATTTGCTGAGCCTGCAGCAGCGCAGCGAGGCTGACGGTTTTGTGACCACAGAAAAAGATGCGATCAACCTGGGTGGATTTCTTTCCGCACTTCAGCCACTGGCCGTGGTTCCGGTCAAAATGGAGCTGACCGACGCGGCTAACGCTGTGGATACCATGCTGGCGAGGATTGCAGAGCGGAGACAGCGGGCGTGAGAAAATCAGTGGTCGATTGTGGGCTGCGCCGATTTTTGTCGCGCCGGCGTCCCGCCCTCGACCGTGCGGGCGAGACGCCCCCACGACAGCCGCCGAGACGGCGGCGCTACGGTGGTGAGCAGCGAAGCGAGCCGCTTCACGATGAGCAAACATCTCAAAGAGACCGATCGGCTGAGGAAGATCGTCGAATCGTTTCCTAAAATCACCGTTACCGTGCTCGGCGACATGGTAGCCGACGAATTTATCTTCGGTGAGATTTCCCGGGTTTCGCGGGAGGCGCCAGTGTTGATCCTGAAGCATCGCGAACGCACCGTGCAGCCCGGCGGTGGCGCAAATGCCATCAACAATCTCGCGGATTTGGGCGTCAATGTGCTGCCTGTAGGTGTGGTGGGCGACGATGAGCCAGGGAGACTGCTGCTCAAAGCTTTTCGTCATAAGCATGTCCCGGTGAGCGGCGTCTTGAAAGATAAGAGTTACACCACCGTGACCAAGACGCGAATCCTGGCGGGCTCGACGCATTCCGCCCGGCAGCAGGTCGTGCGTGTGGATCGCGAGCCAGAAGCGGAGCCCAGTCTCCATTTGAAACGTGAGCTGGTGCTGGCGGCGCGGGAGTACGCTCGTGCTTCCGATGCACTCCTGGTTTCAGATTACGGCTACGGTGCTGCCACGCCGGGAATCCTGAATGCCGTTCGTGCGAAGGGTGTACTGCGTGGGGTCCCCGTGGTGCTCGATTCGCGCTATCGCATGCTGCAATATTCCGGCGTGACTGCGGCTACTCCCAACGAACCCGAAGTCGAAGAAGCTTTGGGAGTGCGGATCGGCCACGATTGGCCAACCCTCTGCACCGCCGCGGAGCAAATCATGTCGCGGATGAAACTGGACTCGTTGGTGATTACGCGCGGGCGCGATGGCATGGTGGCCTTCTCCCGCCGCCACAAGCCTGCCGACATCCCGATTTTTGGGTCCGACCAGGTGGCGGACGTGACCGGCGCGGGCGACACGGTAATTGCCGCGTTCACCGCAGCTTTAGCCGCGGGAGCCAGCGCGGAGGATGCGGCCCACCTGGCGAACTATGCTGGTGGCATCGTAGTGATGAAGCGGGGGACCGCGACCGTATCGCAGCAGGAGTTGCTGGGCGCACTCGAGCAGGCTCCGCCCGCGCTGCGGCCCCATTGATTGCTTAGAATCGATTGCTTAGAAGATTGATTCTCAAAAGGATTCCAAGGAAAACCATCGCAAACAAGATTGTCAATCGCGAAGAGCTGCGACGGCAGGTGGCGGACTGGCGCCGGGCCGGCGATTCCATCATCCTTGCCAACGGTGGCTTTGATCTGCTGCACGTTGGACACGTGCGTTACCTGCAGGCTGCCAAGCGGCTGGGCGGGCGATTGATTGTGGCGGTGAATGCCGATGCGTCCGTGCGCGCGCTGAAGGGCGAGGGCCGTCCGTGGATGCCTGCGGAGGAGCGCGCCGAAATTCTGGCCGCCCTGGCCGACGTAGATGCGGTTGTGATCTTCCCTGAACTGGATGTGCGCGCGCTCATCCGCGAACTTCACCCAGACGTTCACGCCAAGGGCACGGACTATACCGCCGAGAACGTACCCGAGCGCGATGAAGTGATCGCTTGCGGCGGCCGGGTCGAAATTGTGGGCGATCCCAAAGAGCATTCCACCACCGAGATGATTCGCTCGCGGCTGGGACGGCCGCGTTCGTGAGCATGCCGCCCCCGGACGGAATTTCTCAGGGAGATGCCGCGGCTCCGGTGAGCGAGCCGAAGCTGGCTGATCGGATATTGATCGTGCGCCTCGGCGCCATGGGCGACGTGATCCATAGCCTTCCGGCGGTCACGGCGCTGCGCAATGCGCTTCCTGACGCAATGCTGGGGTGGATGATCGAAGAGCGCTGGGCGGAATTGCTCTGTACTTTGGCTGCGCCGCGCTCGGGCCCGCGCTCGCCGCAGCGTCCGGTGGTGGATCGCATTCACACTGTCACTACCAGGCAGTGGCGTGCTGCGCCTTTTTCCATGCAAACCTGGGAGCGCATGGCGGCGGGCTTCAGCGATCTGCGGGCCGTACGCTATCAAGTTGCGGTTGACCTTCAGGGCGCAGTGCGCTCGTCGCTCCTGGCGAGGTGGTCGGGAGCGCCGGTCATCTACGGCGCTGCCCAGCCGCGCGAAAATGTGGCGAGCATGTTTTACACGCGTCAGGTAATCGCAACCGGCGCCCATATTGTGGAACAGAACCTGTCGATCGCGGAGGCGGTTGCAGATCGTCCGTTGACAGTGCCTCGAGTCGAATTCCCCCACGACGAAGCCGCCGAACAAGAATGCGATCGCAAGTTGAAGGAGCGCAGCATTCAGGATTTCGCGCTGCTCAATCCCAGCGCCGGTTGGGGCGCGAAGCAGTGGCCGGCCGACCGCTACGGGCAGGTGGCCAAACAATTGGCTGAAGGCGGAGTGAAATCATTGATCAACTTCGGCCCGGGCGAGGAAGACACCGCACGCGCGGTGGAGGCAGCCAGCGGCGGCAGCGCTGAAACGTTTACCGGATCGCTTACGCAACTGATCGCACTCACGCGTCGCGCACGCTTGTTTATCGGTGGCGATACCGGCCCAATGCATCTGGCTGCTGCCCTCGGCATTCCAGTCGTGGGTATCTTTGGGCCGACCGATCCGGCGCGCAACGGCCCTTTTGGCACTCGCAATATTGTGCTGCGCAGCGCCTCCAGCAACACCAGTTACAAACACCTGGCCGAGACGGATCGCGGCTTGCTCGAAATCAGTCCGGACGAAGTGGTTGCCGCTGCGCGGAAACTGATACTGGAGCGCCATGCCTAGCTGGAGCGCCATCGCACGCCGGATTCGGGTTCCGCTTGGTTTTGCCTTCGCGGTGGTCTTTTTGGGGCTGGCCGAGCCTACCCGGAAATCAATTCTTGCAGGTACGGGTCTGATAATTTCCGGACTTGTGGTTCGAGCGATGGCTTCCGGACATCTGCAGAAAAACGAGCAACTCGCAACCGGTGGACCGTACGCCTACACCCGCAATCCGCTCTATCTCGGTTCGCTGATCCTGGCCGTAGGATTTGCTCTGGCGGCGCGGAGCTGGTGGATCGCCGGCGGGATCGTTCTTATTTTCTTTGCGATTTATCTGCCCGTGATTCGATCTGAGGAAGCATTCCTGCGCGAGCGCTTTGCGCAGTTTGAGGATTATGCGCGCGCAGTGCCTGCGCTGTTCCCGCGTTTGAGTGCTTTCGGCAAACCAAGCGGCGGGTTCTCCTGGGATCTGTACTGGAAACATCGCGAGTACAACGCTGCACTGGGCGCAGCGGCGATTATGGCGGCGTTGGTGGTCAAGTTGCTGATGAGGCGGTAGCGGTGCCTACACGACCCGTCCCTACACAAGCATTTCTACTTCTGTGCTACGAGCGCCTTGGCTTTGCCCAGTTCAGGGCGATCGGAGTTTGATCCGGCGCAAACCTTTACCAGTTGCGCGTAGTACGCAGCAGCCTTTTCATTTTTCCCAGCCGCTTCGGCGGCGCTGGCCGCGCCGTAGAGTCCGTTAAAGCGATTGGGATTGAATTTCAGGTCGGTCTCGTACTCGGCGAGCGCCTGATCGGGATGCTTCGTCTCCAGCAACAGGTCAGCGAGCATCTCTCGCGCCGGGATGTCTTCGGGTTCCTCGCCGGTAGATTCTTCCTCCTCGGCGATGGCGCGCAGCGACTTGGTGGCTTCCTCGTCTCTGCCCTCGGCGTGGGCCACCCAGGCTTCGACTTCTTTTTGCGCGTCTGCGACGGCTTGAGCGTAAGACGGCTTCTTGTTTTTCAGGAAATCCTTGCGGATCGAATCCAGTTCCGCAAGATCCTGGCGCGCTGCGGCTACGTTTCCGGTGCGGGCCGCGCCCATGGCACGGGCCCAGTGAGTGATCGACTTGTCCGTGGGGTCTGCGCCCGCGGCAGGCGTCAAGGCGGCGGCTTCCGTCCAATGGTGGAGTTCCAGGGCATAAAGTGCGGGGAATTTGGACAAAGCGTATGCTCGCGGATCGTAGCCCTCGCCGTACATGTCTTTCATTGCCGGCATGGTCCGTACTTCTGCGATCACGCTTTGGGCATCAGCTTCGCGCCCGCTCTGCATGTAGGCATAGACCAGGAAATCCATGGCATGAAACTGGTGGCCTTCGCCGCCCATGTGCATGGCTGCGGTCTTGCGGGTAGCGGCGATGGAAGCCAGATTTGAGTCGATGTCGTCCTGCCAGAGCCCGAGGCGGGCAAAGATGTGCGATGGCATGTGCAGCGCGTGAGGGGCAGCCGGGGCGATCCTGGCATAACTGCGCGCAGCGGGCAGTCCCAGCTCGGCCAGTTGTGGCTTGTCATAACTGTGAATCAGGTAGTGGGCCACACCGGGATGGGTCGGTTCTTCCTTGAAGAGTTTCTCCAGGACCGCGGCCGCTTGCTTGCGATTGGCGAAAGTTGTGTCGTCTTCCGGTTCCGACGCCAGCAGTGACAACGCGTAAAAGGCGGCCGCTTCCGGATCGTCGGGATACCGCCGATGAACCCCTTCCATGGCCCGCGAGTAAGCTGTGGCGCGAACATCGTAACCCCCTTTTCCCTGGTAGAACGCGCTCAACGCTGCAATATAGGCGCGCTCACGATCAGTCGCGGGATGCAGCGACCGCGCCTTCTTCAACTCCGCCACGCCTCGCTTGATGGTGGCCGCGTTGGGATGGTCCCAGAGTTGGTGCCACAGACTCATCGCCACTCCCCAGTGGGCCATGGTGCAGCCCGGGTCATCGGTTGCGACTTGCGCGAATTGCTTTTCTGCTTCCTCATACCAGAACGAATGCAGCAGGGCGACCCCGCGTTCAAAGGGTTTCTGTACGGACACTGCACAAGAGACCGGAAAATGTACCGTCCCCAGTTGCTCCACTGTCAGATCTTCGTGGTGATGGGTTTCATCGGCAAAAGCCAGAACCGCGAACAGCGATGTAACGGCGACCAGCAGGGCGGCATGTTTCATGGGAGACTCCGCAGCGAGTCTAGACCGGTACGAAAGGAGGGTCAATCCGGAGCGGGGGTGAGAACATAGCGGGATGGAATATGCACTTGTCGAGATAGTAAACACCCGTAAACTAGGCAGCAAATACTGTGCGAACGTGATTTTCCCCGCGCGGGCGAGGGCGCGAGCGCCAGCGGGCCAGATCACCCTCATGAACTGACACAGGATCCCTATGAAGAATGTGCGGATCCGCATTGGGGTGTCCGGAATTATTCATCAGAGATTAACAAACGATGTCCCTTCTCCGGTTCTAGACTGTGGCTTTCGCAGATCGGTTCTATCCGCCCCCTAGATTCTCCTGTGTTTCCCGTCGGTCTGGTAGGTGACATGCGAGAGAGTGCGTCAGCTACGCCAGTACTCCCTATCCAGGCAGCACAGTATGTGCGCATGTCCACTGAGCATCAGCAATACTCGACGGAAAACCAACTAGATGCTATCGAGCGTTACGCCCATGGTCATGGCATGCAAATCGCCAGAACGTATTCGGATTCCGGAAAAAGCGGCCTGAACCTTGCGGGAAGAGAAGGTCTCCGCGACTTGTTACACGATGTTGAAAACGGTCGAGCTGACTACAGCGTCATTTTGGTGTACGACGTAAGCCGTTGGGGGCGCTTTCAGGATGCAGATGAGAGTGCCTACTATGAATACATTTGTAAACGGGCGAGCGTCTCCGTCCATTATTGCGCCGAACAATTTGAGAATGATGGCAGCCTGCCTTCGTCCCTACTCAAGGCTATCAAGCGCACAATGGCAGGTGAATACAGCCGCGAGTTGTCGGTCAAGGTTTTCGCCGGGCAGTGCAGGCTAATCGAGCTCGGCTTTCGTCAAGGTGGTCCGGCCGGATATGGTCTTCGCCGGCAGTTAATCGATCGCGATCGTAATCCCAAAGGACTCTTAGTGCGTGGAATGCACAAGAGTATTCAAACTGACCGTGTCATTCTTGTACCTGGCCCCGCGGACGAAATTGAAGTGGTAAAAGATGTCTACAATCGATTCACCAGAGACCGTAGGACCGAAAGAGAAATTGCAACGTGGCTCAATGAGCGTGGGGTGGTCACCGACCTCGGCCGACCGTGGACGCGCGCAGTAGTTCATGAGCTTCTGACCAACCCGAAATATGCAGGGGTCAACGTTTACAACCGCAGGTCGTTCAAGCTAAAACGAAAGCGAATCAACAATCCAGCGGAGATATGGATTCGGCGCGAGAACGCTTTCTCGCCGATCATAAGCACGGAGCAGTTTCGGGAAGCACTGGCGATTGTCGAGGGCCGTCACCGTCATTTCACGGACGATCAGCTCCTAGAGTGCCTCAAAACTCTACTGTCGAGGTTCGGTACACTCTCTGGCATCCTTATCGATGAAGCCGAGAACATGCCGTCG
>Ga0075021_10000116_pt1 | contig 41357 bp, 41 predicted proteins | sample ColStrG_CSR_2012_FD_72749 | JGI IMG/M metagenome (GOLD analysis project Ga0075021, IMG submission 72749) | Freshwater sediment microbial communities in response to fracking from Pennsylvania, USA - Cold Stream Run_MetaG_CSR_2012 | ecosystem: Environmental > Aquatic > Freshwater > Creek >...
GTCCACCGCGGCCCTGCCGGCCCCGACCGCAATCGCCGCGGTGGACAGCCTCGCCGATGCCACCAGCCGGTCGACCGCCAGCTCAGAACCCGCCGCAAGCACCGAGCTCGCCGGCACCCGCACGCCGGCGAGCCGGATGTTTCCGGTGTGGGCGGCGTTCAATCCGAGCTTTCCGGTGGTCCGGTCGTCCCGGTCGATGTTGCATCGACCCGTGTCGTGGCGATCGAGAACCACGGCCACCGCTTGATCCGAGTACCGGCCGATGACCACGGCGAAGTCGGCAGTACCTGGCCGGACCACCGCAATCTTGCGACCGTCAAGAGTCAGTTGGTCCCCGGTCCGCACGATTGTGGTCAGGTATTCGTCTGGCCCGCGACCAAAGCCCTCGTAGAACCAGAGGCTCCCCAACGGTAAGGCGCCTGAGGGACCTTGATCGACAATCGAAATTCGTTGCGCATCAGATCCGATCTGGCTGATCGCCAGCGCCGCATGCGCCCCTGACATGGTCTCGTACGCGACTCCGGGATCCCCGGCGCCGAGCTCTTCCGCGATGACGACCATCGCGACGGGGTCGAGTAGCTGGTCGGCATTCGAGTCCAGCGGGGAGAGGATTCCCAGTTCGTTGAGGGAACGAATGATGTGCGCGGGAATCAGCCGTTGATTTTCGGCGTCGCCCGCCGCCGGGGACAGCCGATCACGGCACAAGGTCCGCACAATCTCCCTGAGCTGCTCGACTTCCGGGGCCAACGCCAGGTGAGTCACATTCTGATCAGAACATCCGCGGGCACCGCAAGGAACCGATCATTCCGGCCCTCGGAACGACACGGTCACACCTGAAGCGCGTAACGCGCCACCACATCGGCGAACCGCGTGGGCTGCTGCATCGGTCCGAAGTGATCGACACCACGCAGCACGAGGGGCGCGGTGCCGAACTGCGCTGCAAGAGCCTGAATCGTTAGGCGCTGCAGCGCATCCGACTCGGTGCCGGTGACCAACGTGACCGGGCACGTTATCTCGTCCAGGCGCCGGCCAGTGTCATGGCGCAACGATGCCGCATATATGCGCGCCTCGATCTCCGGAGCGCATTTCAATGCAACCCCGTGTTCGCCATCACCGATCCGCTCGGCGAAACCATGGCTGACGTACGCATCCAGTGCCGCTGCCTCGAACTGCGCCATCGGCGGCTTGCTCACGTAGTTCGCCAGGGCGTCCGCCCGCGACGGGAACGTCGCACGCCTACGTCTGGTGATTTCGACCATCGCGTCGCGCATGCCGGACAGCAACTCCCAGCCCCCGTCACCCATGTCGGTGTGCACGGCGGGTTCGTAGAGCAGCATCCGCTGGAAGCTGCCCGGCGCCTCGAGCTCGGCCATCAACAAGGCCGCTCCACCGAGTGAATGGCCGACCCCGATGGCCTCACCACCGCCCAGGGCACGCACGGCAGCCAGCACATCGGCGCCGAAGCAGTGCCAGGCCAGGTCGGCGCCCGGCGGCAATACCGAATCACCATGCCCGCGCAGATCGACTGCGACACAGTGAGCGCGATCGAGCAGACGGTCGATGACCGGCTTCCACACCCACCCGTGCATGCCGGTGGCGTGAGCGAACAGGAGCACCGGACCGTCGCCGCCGAAGTCGTGGATCGTTGTCGCCACACCGTCCGGCCCGTTGACTTTCGTTGCCCGGGGCAAGCATCCCGACGTCACGCTGCGGGCACCATCTCGTCTCCGATCCCCGTTGCCCCGAAAGTTGCTGTCGGCGTGCACGGTACGGGCGCGGTGATCGTAACGCCCGTTGGGCTTCCGGCACACGGAACAGGCCCTACCTTTCGGTCCCCCCGGCTATGAGAAGGTGTCGCTTCTGGACCCTCGTATGTCACACTGACAAACGGAACACATCAATCTTTTGGATAGTGACGAAAAGCGGTGATTTTGCGAAATGGCGACGAACACGCGAACGGCAGCCACGGAGCGCCCGGCCAGCACTGGCGAGCGCTTGGTGGATGCTGCGCTCGAGGCCTTTTCCACCACCGGCTTCGACGGTACCTCGGCCCGCCAGATCGAACGCCTGGCCGGCGTCGAGCGAGGGCTGGTCGGCTATCACTTCGGGTCGAAACAGGTGCTCTGGAACAGAGCCGTCGATGCGCTGTTCGACCGGTATACGGACGAACTCGAATCATTGCGCACCGCGCTCAGGGACGTATCCAGGCGCGAACGCGCCTCCGCCATGCTGATGGCTTACGCCCGCTTCAACGCCCAGAATCCTGAATTCTTCCGCATCCTGGTCATCGAAGGTCACGTCAAAAGTGAACGCAGCGAACGACTTGCCCGTCACCTCAGGCGCGCCATGGCGGTGTTCAGCGACATTACCGAAATGTCCGACGCCATCCCGATAGAGACGGCGATCCGCTGGTTCCAAGTCATCGGTGCTGCCGGAGCGCTGTTCTCACTGTCAGTACACGCGGAGCAGACCTTCGGTACCACGCTGCACGATCCTGAATTCATCGATCGATTCGCTGCCTCGCTGGCAGTGATCGCCATGGAAGAGACAGCGCATCCGACCGACACGTCGAACACCGGTCTGGGCGATGTCCACTTCCTCGGCGGGACCCTCGATTCAAAGGCCTAGCAGCGTCGCGGCGTTGGCGCCCGCAATCATCTCGACGTCGGCGTCCGCGAGCCCCGCCAGGATCGACCCCCGGACGTCGTCCTGGGCGGGCAGTGGGTAGTCGCTGCCGAACAGAACCCGAGCCGATCCGATTTGCTCGCACAGGTATCGCAGGTTCGCCGCCTGGTAGACCACGGTGTCGACGAACATGTTGCGCGTCAGGGCGTCCGATCTGATGTCGTTCATCTTGTCCCACAGGAACGCCATACGGGAGAGCGCCCAGAAAAACGTGCCGCCGCCATGGGCCAGGCAGATGCGGAGCTGAGGGCAGTCTTGCGTCACCCCACCGAATGCCATCCGCGACGCAGCAATGGCCGTGTCCGTGCCCATGCCTAAACCGAAAGTGGTTGCCAGGCCAGTGATTCGGGCCGTCCAGCCGGTTTCCGCTCCGAGGATGAGGGGATGGACGAACACGAGCATCTGTAGCTCTTCTGCCGCCTGAAAGAACTCACGTAGGTCGGCGTGGTCAAGCTCGCGATCGCCGGCGGACGTGCCGATCTCCACCCCCGCCAGACCGGCCTCGTGAGCGCGCCGGAGCACGTCGGTGGCCCGGTCCGGATGGTGCAACGGCACGGTGCCAAGCCCGGAGAAACGTGTGGGCGCGCTACGCACCATTTCGGCGACCCCGGCATTGACGCGGTCCGCCCATTCCGTAGCCGGCCCGGGCTCGCCGAAATCGCAAATCAATGGCGGCATCGGTGAGAGAACCTGGCGATCGATGCCGACAGCATCCATGTCTTCGATACGCCGTTGCGGCAACCACGCGGAAGGGGCAAGACTCCGCACCACCTCCCCGTTGCGGGTCAACCTTCCCACGCCGCCGACGGAATTGAAGGTCGGCCACCGCTGGTCGCCAAAGCGATCGGCGAAGTCGGGCAGCTCGACGACGAGATGGGTGTGGAAGTCGATCCTGCAACTACTGTTCGAGCCGCTTTCCACAGTCTTGCCGTCCTTCCAATCCAGACCGGCGCTTGATGACCATAATGCCCGGCCTTCGTCACCCGAAATGACGCACCGGGATTCCGGCGGGCAGAATGCGCCGACCAACCTTGGCCGGCGTCATTCGGCGGCAGGCAGCTTCCCTTCCAGGTCCGCCTTGATCAGCAGCGCCAGAAAGCGCGAATATAGCCGGGCCTCCATCAGCGCACCACCCATCAACCACAGATGGTCTTGTCCGGTACGCGTCCACATGTTCTTCAGGAATCCCTGATCGTCGAAGCCCCAGATGTCCCCGACCTTTTCCGAGACACGGTCACCGAAGAGTCCCCGAACTGCTTCGGTCTGCTTCTCGTAACCCGTTGCCAGGACCACGATATCGGCCGGGATGTTGCGTCCGTCGGACAGTGTCAATCCGTGCGGGGTGAATGTCGCGATATCCCTTGCGTGGGCGAGCGCGATCTTGCGGTCGGCGATCAGGTCGGAACATCCCACGTTGATGTAATAGCCACCTCCGGTGCGGAGGTACTTCATGTGGAAACCGGTGTCGTCGTCACCGAAATCAGTTTCGAATCCCACGGCATGCAGTTTGTCTAGGAGCTCGGAGTCCAGTACGCAGGTCTTCTTCGTCAACGCCTGATAGGTCTCCCGCAGCACCGGGTGCGGTATGGCGGCGGTGATCAGGTCGATGTCTTCTGCGGGCCCCTCCGCGTAGATGGCATAAACCATGGTGCCACTGGGGACGAGACTGACAACGCAGGTCGGGCTGCGCTGGATGATGGTCACGTCGGCGCCGTTGCTGTACAGGTCCTGGGCCACGTCATGACCGCTGTTCCCGGTTCCGATGACGATTGCGCGCTTACCGGAGTAACTGATTCCGCTTCTGAAATCGGTGGAATGAATGACTTCGCCGCCGAATGCGTCGAGTCCGGGCAGGGCCGGCATCTTCGGTTTGGCGCTGACAGCACCGGCGGCCATGACGATGTGGGGCACTCGCATCTCACGTTCGGTGCCATCCTGGCGTCGCAGTCGCGCGGTCCAGGTCCTCGAGACCTCGTCGTATGCTCCGCCGACGAACTCTGTTCCGGTCCAGACGTTGAGTTCCATGAATTCGGCATACGCTTCGAGCCAGCCGGCGAGCTTGTCCTTCGGGAGGAAGGTCGGCCAGCTATCAGGAAAAGGCATGTACGGCATGCTGTTTGCCCACACCTCGTTGTGCAGGGTGAGCGAGTGATACCGGGTCCGCCAATTGTCACCGACCCGGTCGTGCTTCTCGATGATGAGGGCATCGACATTGATCTGGGCAAACCGCGCCCCGAGCGCCAGGCCGCCCTGGCCGCCACCGACGATGAGCACTTCGGGATCCCTGTCGGCGAACGCTGCGGATTTCACGCGCTGGTCCAGCCAGTTGTCACCGGCGAAGTTTTCGGAGTATTCGACGCCAGAGGGCCGGCGTTCCCCTACCGTCTCCTCGAAACCCTCCAGCTCCTGCAATGTGGTCAAGACGATCCAAATCGGCGACTGGAGTGGATCCGTTTCGTCGAGTAGCAGCCGCACAAACCCGGTACCCCGCCCAACCGCAGTATCGAAGTCGAAATAGCCTTCGATCACCGTGCGTCCGGCGCGCCGAGACTGCCGTGGTGGAATCCGGCCGGGCGCGACGCGAAATCCCCGGGGCTTCACAGCAGCGAGCCGGCCCCGAAGGCCCTTCTCAATCTCCTCCCGACCCGCGAAAGTCCGGTAATCCCAGGTGAAAGCGAGAATGTCGCGCCAGTATCCGTCGGCTGCGAACCGGCTCGCCGCGAGCTGGGCATCGCCGCTCTCCAAAGCAGCGCCGTACGAAGCGACCCAATGCGAAAACACCCGAGTGGCAACGTCGGTTAACGTCGCTTCGACCACAGTCATAGTCAGTCCTTTCCGAGTCCCGCTGGGTGATGCCTATTGGATACCGCAGCATCGATTTCGTCAACGGATATGTTGATTTTGTACATAGGCGTCAGTTTCGGGACACCACCGTGCAGGTCGAGAATTGAGTGGAACCGCCCTGTCCGGTGGCCACCCCCAGCCCGGCGCCCGGAACTTGATGCTCCCCGGCAGTTCCCATCACCTGCATCGCGCATTCGGCGAGCCGGATCAGCGCGGTGGCGCCGACCGGATTGGCGGCCTGTGGCCCGCCCGAAGGGTTGATGACGGTCCCGCTGTCCCAGGCGCCGTGACCCGAGGCCACCAGCTCGGGGCCGTCATTGACCGCGCATAAGCGAAGTGGGGCGTAGGCCATGGCTTCGGCACTATCGAATGGCGCATGTATCTCGATCACGTCGGCGTCGTCGGCCGATCCGAGGTCCGCCTGACCCAATGCAACGTCTGTCGCCTTGCGCAGCGTCAGCAGTTCCACCAGATCCCCTTCGGGGCGACCCAATCGGTCGCCCTGGTTGTAGGTATCGGTGAAAGTCGCGCGTCCACGGACCAGCGCCACGGGCGTCGCCCTGTTCCCCAGCGCGCTGACCCGCGCGACCACGATGGCACACACCCCCTCGGACACCGGGCAGGCATCCAACTGGCGGATCGGCCACGCCAGCATCCGGGACGACAGCACTTCGTCCTCGGTGTAGGGCTTCCTGATGTGGGCGTTCGGATTTCGGGAGGCGTGCAGGAAGTTTCGCGCCGCGATCCTCGCGAACTGTTCGCGGGTGTATCCGTATCGCTGCATCATCCGGGTGGCGCGCAGCGCGCACATCGATATCGTGGACAAGCTCGTGTCGCGCTCATAGATGGGGTCGAAGATCGAGTTGAACACCGCAGGGACGTTGTCGGCCTGAGCCATCCGTTCGACTCCGACGACCAGTGCCAGATCTCCATGGCCCGCCTCGAGCAGGTCCATCGCGGCGTAGGCGGCGGCGATGCCCGTGGTGCCACCGGTATTGATCCGCATGCTCCACTTGCCCACGGCGCCCGCGGCCGGCAGGAATCGCTTCTCCGGGCTTGCCTCGCCGGCCAGGCCATCGGGCGCGAAACCTCCTATCACCATGTCGATATCGCGATGTTCGACCCCGGCGCTGGTGAGCGCCTGGCGCACTGCCCGCTGGACGAGCTCCGACGTGGAGTCTTCGTACCGGCGGCGGTACGGCGTTTGACCGACGCCGATCACGGCCAGCTCGGCGGGCTTCGTCACCCAGCCTCCCCGAAGACGAACCGGAAATCGGTGATGCGCCCCTGCGGCTCTTCGTCGAACACGACGTGAACCCGAGGCTTGTGGAGCAAGCTGGCGCCGGCCGCATCGAGATCAGCTAGGTCGACGCCTTCGACGAAATTCAGCAGGGCGGTGGACGCGCCGTCGAGCGTGACATAGCCAACGATGAACGGCGGCTCGGGGGAACCGGGGATGGACGACGTGAGGATCGTGAACGTTTCGAGGACACCTTCGAGGCCGACCTCTCGCCATTCGGTGGTGTCCACGAAACACGCATCACAGAATTTTCTGGCCGGAACCAGAACTCGATTGCATTGCGGGCAAAGGCTTCCGACAATCCGGCCATCGCGAAGTTCGGCGAAGAACCTGCTGGCGGCCGCGCCGGCATAGTAGGTGTAGTCGAAGTCCCAGTGTCCCGCGATCGTCACCGGTGGCACTGTCTTGTCAGCTATCGTCATGTCGATGCTCCTAGGGAGTTCTTTTGTGCGACAGCACAACAGCCGCCTGGTTCTGAGCTGCCACCGAGGATCCGGTTGCCAGGGCTGCCGTGGCGTCCTCATGGATCAGTCGCTGATAGGCATGCGCGATCCGCACCAGCCCCATGGCCGGTGCACAGTACCCGGCAGAGGAGCCCCCACCGGTATTCACGCCCAGTTCGGAAGCCATCGCCCGCATTCCCTGGCCGCGCTGTGCGGCGCCCACCGCCTCGAGCGCCAGGGCATCATCGAAGAGGGTCAGGCCATCCAGTTCGAGGATGTCCACGTCACCGATGTCCAGGCCGGCGCCGTGCAGCGCCTGGGAACTGGCCTGGCGCAGCGCAGGAAATCCCAATAGATCGCGGTCCCCTATGTCGAAGGGCTCGGTCGACATGCCCACGCCCCGCACCTCGACGGGAGACCGCTCAGAGGTCAGGACCGTGGCGCTGACGACATCAGCCCACACCGGCAGTTCGGCGGAGCGGAGCGGCCACGGCGGTGCGGGAACTCGCGACGGGTCCGCCGGCGCACTCCTGCGTGAAGTCGCGGCCCGCTCGCGCTCGGCGCTGTATGAGGGATAGTCGGCGATCGCCTGCGTTGCCCGTAGGCCGCTCACCGCGACTTCGGTCATACCGAGCGGTTTAGTGGTGAACGGATCGAACAATGCATTGGAGATACGGTCGACCGGGCCTTCGCTGGCTCTTCCCCACGCCGCGACCAGGCAGGTGCGAACCGATCCGGAACGCACACGTGCGTCGCCGAGTACGAATGCCGTCGCACCGTCCTCGCCGAGCCGCGTCTCGTCCTTCAGGTAGGTAGCGGCGGCAGGCGCCGTTACCATACTGGTCAGGCCCCGACCATCGACCACATCGTGAGCGCCCAGTACCACGGCATCAAGGTCGGCAGCCCGAATGTTGGCGTCCGCGAGCGCCTTCTGAACGCAATCGAAGATCAGGTCCGTCAGGCTGAACCGAGCGTCGGCCCACGTCGTGCTGACCGCAACGCCGCTGACATACACCGCTTGCACTTTCGTCCAATCTCCGACGGGGTACTTCCATGAGCGATCGCCGTCCGCCACCCATTATTACTGTCTCAACGACCACTTTGTCAACGGGGTAGTTGATAATAGGTGGGGCCGGGCAGGCGCTGCCTCTGCAGCTAGAGTCGACCCGACGGCCAACCACAGTGGTCGAACCGGGTGTTGGTGGAGGAAGGATTCAACGTGACGAACGACGCCAATGCCGACATGGGTACCAAGTCGATCTCGCAACGACGACGCAGCGCCCGGCGCGAGGCGAGTGCCGGCTATGAGCAGCGTCGGCAACGACTGCTCGAGGCTGCGGCGGCGGTCTTCAAGGACAAGGGCTTCGGAGCCACCAGCGTCAACGATATCGCGGCGCGGCTGGGCTCCGACCGGGCCAGCGTCTACTACTACTACGGGAGCAAACAGGAGATCTATCTCGATCTGATCCGGCGTGCTGTCGAGGAGATAGTCGTCCTCGCCGAAACCACAGCCACCGGCAGTGGCCCCGCGACAGTCCGACTTCGGCATCTCTTCGAGACGACGCTGGACGGATTTGAGCGGCACTATCCGTACCTCCATATCTTCATCCAAGAAGACGTGCGGCGCTTCGCCCCCGAGGACGGGCCCGGCAACGTCGAACTCGAAGCATGGGCCACTCGATTTGAGAAAGCCTTCGGTAAGGTCATCAAGGACGGCATCGCGAAGGGGGAGTTCCGCGGGAATCTCGATCCGCGGCTCGCGATGCTCGCCATGCTTGGGACAATCAACTGGTCCCATCGCTGGTTTTTGCCCGGCGAGCGATTGACCGGTGGAGAGCTCGGCGCGGGATTCGTGGAGATCTTCCTAGAGGGCATCCGGACTCCGCGCAGCAGAACTTCGCGCGCGGCCGGCAAGCCGTCACGCTGACCTCCCGGCGAACTCAATCCCTCACCGGCGCGCCGTTGTACCCGGGAAGTACCAGCGAGCCGGCGTCCACCGGTAGCTCGATACCAGTGACCTGTTCGGCTTCGTCGGATGCTAACCAGGAGAACGCGTTCGCGATCGCGAACGGCGACAGCACCGACCGCTTGCGCAACACCGACATTCGCCGGAAGTAGGCGGTACGGCGATTCTCTCCGTCTTCGGCGTTCGGGTTGAGCGCTCCGGCCGAGTCGTTGTCGATCATCGGTGTGTGAATCGCGCCGGGGAGAACGGTATTGGCCCGGACGTTGTACTCGCCGAGTTCGAGGGCAATCGATTTCATCAGCCCGGCAACCCCGTGCTTTGATGCCGTGTAGGCGCCCAGCCCCCGACGAGCCGTTCGCGCCTGCACTGACGCGGTCGCCAAGATGACGCCCGAAAGCTGCTCGATCATCGCAGGGGCGACCGCCTTCGCCGTGCGCCACACTCCTGAGACGTTGATATCGAGGACGGCCTGCCAGGTTTGTTCCTCCACCTCCCAGAACGGCTCGGAATGCATGATCCCCGCATTTGCTATCGCGACGTCGACGCGACCGAACTCTGATAGGGCGGCAGACACGGCGGAGTCCACCGATGCTTGATCACGAACATCGACGACACGGGTGAGACACGGCACCCCGTGGCTCCGCACGGCGCGCCCGGTGTCGTCGAGGTCACTCGCGGTAGCCGTCGACGCCTGCGCCTGTGCGACGTTCTCGGCGATGTCGCAGGCCACGACGGTTGCCCCCTGGGCGGCGAACAGCTCAGCGGTCGCACGGCCGATCCCTCGCGCTGCACCGGTGATGAGCACAACCCTGCCTTGGTGACGCAGCATGTGTCGCGCTAGCCGGTCCTGTCGACAACGACCGGAAGCGACCGGATTCCCTGCGTCGGCCAGATCGTCCTTTCGATATCACCCGATACGTGAAAGTTGGGGAAGGCCTTGAGGAACTCGTCGATCGCGACGCGGATCTGGGTGCGGCCCAGGTCGGCGCCGATACAGTAGTGGGCACCGAATCCGAAGCTCACATTGCGTGTGGGCGGCCGGTCCAGGATGAACTCATTGGCCCGGTCGAACTGATCCTCGTCGCGGGCCGCGGACGCCCACACCAGGGCAACCTGCTCCCCGGCCTTGATCTGGCGGTCGCCCACCTCGACGTCCTGGACGGCGCGTCGCCCCAGTCCGATCAGCGGTCCATAGAACCGGATGATCTCCTCGACGGCACCGGGTGTCAGGCTGGGATCGTCGATCAGCCGGGCCCGGTGCTCGGGGTGGTGTCCCAGATGGTTAAGCGCGTGCCCCAGCGAATTGGCCGACGTATCGTGGCCCGCCGAGGTGAGCAACATGTAGTAGCCGTGCAACTCGGCGTGCGTCAGCTCCCTGCCTTCCACGCTGGTTGCCAGCAGCGCGCTCATCAGGTCGTCACCCGGGTTCGCGGCCCGCGCCTCGGCTTCCCGCTTGACGTACTCCGCGACGGAATTGGAGACATCGAGGATCAGTTGAAGGTTGCCCTCCGAGAAAGCCCGCGCGATGTCAGAGGTCCATCGCCGGAACTCCGCCCAGTTCTCTTCGGGTAGGCGCAGCGCCAGGCAAAGCGCCTCGCCGGCGAAGGGCTGCGCGAACTCTGCCGAGGCATCGAAGCTGGTCCGCCCGCGCAGCGGCTCCAGCAGGTCGAGAGCCAGCTCACGAAGCCGGGGCACCAACTCCGTCACCTTGGGCTTGGACAGGAACGGCAGGAGCGGCGATTTGTAGGTTTGGTGTTGCGGTGGATCACTTTGCAATGGAAGCCACGGGAACCCGAGGTCGAGATGTGGCACGGTGAACTGGGGCGCCGACGAAAATGTGCCGGGCTCCTTGCACGCCGAGACGATATCGTCGTGCTTTAGCAGCGCCCAGAAGCCACCGAAGTCCTCAGACCAGGCAACCGGGCACGTCTTGCGCAGCTCGGTGAACGTTCGCCCGTACGTCTTGTCGTCGTCGGGCGCGAGGGGACTCCAGTCGCTGACGCGGGTCTCTGCTTCGGTCATGCCCAAATTGTGTGTCGCGGGGCGGCCTTTCTGCCTGTGGTCCGTTCCACATGTCAGAACCTCGATCGGCATCCGCCGGTCTGACCAGGTTCCGGCCCCCAGAACGCAGGCCTTCGCATTCACGGCGCATCCGCGGACGATGGCCGCAACGATCGAAGGGGCAGATTGTGACGGCAAGTCGGGTCATGACGCGGGTGATGCGTCTACCGACTACGGTTACCGCAGTTTCCCGCCGTTGGAAAAGACGTCGATCGCCGATGTCGGACAGCTGTCGGCGGCCTCGAGTAGCTCGGCGGAAGTCCAAGTGCCGGCCGGCTGAAAAACCGACAGCCCAGCGTCGTCGAACTCGAACCCCCCGGGGCAGCTCAGCGCGCACATTCCAATGCCCACGCAGCGATCATGGGACACCCGCGCGCTCATCCCCGCCTGAGACGATTCGGACGGCCCGTTCACGACGTGTGGAAGGTGATGTGGAGTTGCCGAAGGCTGCGCGAGACCACAGTCGGGACGTAGGAAAGTGTCGTTTCAGTGATGTCGAACCGAGCGAATTCCGCGGTCAGTGCCTTGAACGCCTCCTGCGCTTCGAGGCGGGCCAGCGGCGCACCCAGGCAAGTATGGATGCCCTGCCCGAAGGTCAGTTGCCGGTTGGGCGACCGGGTGATGTCGAACTTTTCCGGGTCGGCGAATCCCGCCGGATCGTGGTTCGCGGCGTATTGCACGAGCAGCATGCGATCGCCCTGGGCGATCTGGTGACCGCCGATCTCCAAGGGCTCCTTGGCCCACCGGGCCATCGCGCGGATCGGACCGTCGTATCGCAGTGCTTCCTCGGTCGCCGAGGCCGCCAGCGAAGGATCCTCGCGCAGCCGCTGCCATTCCTGCGGGAATCGCGAAAAGGCCACCATGCTGTTGGCCAGCAGGTTCATCGTGGTCTCGTGGCCGGCGAACACCATCAGGACCGCGTTGGCGATCACCTCGTCCTCGGACAGGAAGTCTCCCCGCTCTTCGGCCCGGACCATTCCGGTGAGCAGATCGCTGCGCGGATTGGTCCGCTTGTCGCGCACGATCGGGCGCAGAAACTCGACGAGTTCAGTCATCGCCGCTTCGCCCTTGGCCATCCGGTCCTCGTCGTGGCCGCTGACGAAGATCACTGCGCCGAGATCTTCGGCCCACCGCCGCATCCGTTCGCGTCCATCCTCGGGCACTCCGAGGTACTCCGCGATGACGATGACCGGCAGGGTGAACGCGAATTGCGCGATGAAGTCCACCTCGCCCGCCCCGATCATCGGCTTCACCAGGGACTGGATCAGCTCAGCCACCTGGGGCCGGATGACCTCGACACTTCGCGGCGTAAAGGCTTTGTTGACAAGCGATCTCACCCGGGCGTGATAGGGCTGATCCTTCCAGACGAAGAACTTCGACAGAAAGCCGAACAGGTTCTGGTACTGCGAGGATGCGGCGCTCAGGTCCTCGCCGAACGGCCCCGCAAAGCGGTCCGAGGACAACCGTGCGTGGTCACGATATGCCGCAACGACCTCCGGGTATCCGGTCAGAATCCACCCGTTCCACCTCTTGTTCCAGTACACGGGATCGACTGCGCGCACATTGTCGTAGTAGGTAACCGGATCGTTGACCGCGTCGTGGGAGAGCAGATCATCCAGGTCGGACCGGTCCAGATGGGCAATCGTGTCGGTCATCGGTATCTAGTCCCCAATGCGTGTTCGGTCAGAAAAGATCTCCGACAGGTTTGGCCCGCTCCTGAATCGACGTGTCGGTGCGGAGTGTGTCTCGGGCCGCTTGCCCGCCCGTACTGCGACTCACAGTGTAGGAAGCCCCGACGCATACGTCAACGGGTCCGTTGACAGTATGCGTCGGAAATAGTTGAATTGTGTGACGCCACGACCACACGGCGCCGGAAGGGAGACGACCATGCTGGGCTGGGGCCGATGGGGATCCGACGACGAGTTAGGTTCGCTCAACTTGCTAGGCGCCAAGGAGGTTCAGCGCGGAGTCGCCGAAGTTCGCGACGGCGCCGTGATCTCGCTGGCCGCTCCCATCACGAGCGGGCGGGGATTCAACATCGTCGGCCGTACCCCGCCGGTGCACTACATGGTGCGTGACGGTGGCGACTACGCCGCCGGCCTCACCGAACGCGCCGGATTCGGCTTCGCCGATGACGTGGTGACCCTTCCGACCCATGGCGTCACCCACGTCGACGCATTGGCCCATGTCTGGCAGGACGGCCAGATGTACAACGGTCATCCGGCGAGTGCGGTGACCAGCCGTGGGGCCGCCAAGCTGGGAGTGGAAAAGATCAGGCCGATTGTGACTCGGGGTGTGTTCGTCGATGCCTCGCCAGGAGGGTGCCGGAGCGCAGACGATCCCATCCATGTCGTCGAGCTGCAGAGGCGGTTGGCCGACACCGGCGTCGAACTAGTGCCAGGCGACGCACTACTCATTCGGACAGGTTGGCTGGACGCCTTTGCGGCCGGAACCGCAGACGGTTCCAGTTGGCCTGGCCTGGATCGGGATTGCGCAGACTGGCTGGCCGACTCCGGCGTGGTACTTGTCGGTGCCGACAATGTCGGCGTCGAGTCCTTCCCCTCCTCGGACCCGGATTGTCAGGTCCCGCTGCATATTGCGCTGCTCCGCGGGCACGGCGTCTACTTCTCGGAGCTGATGGACCTCTCGGGGCTCGTCGAAGCCTGCCGGACGACCTTTCTGTTCGTGCTCGCTCCGCTGCCGTTGGTCGGCGCGGTAGGCAGCCCCGTTGCCCCGGTGGCAGTGCTATGAGCGCCGCCACCGTCACGCGCTCCAAGACAATGGAACTCAGCCGCACTGGCCCCGACCACTACCGGCTGATCGGCAGGCTCACCGATATCTCGTTGCACGGCGACCACGGCTCCAACCCGGGCGTTGGCGAAACACCATACGACGGAGTGATTCACGACTTCGTCGTCGACGGCGAGTTGCAGGGTTCCGATCTCATCGTCACCAACCTCGACGTCCGGGCCGAAACGCACCCCTATCGTCAATGCCCCGCGATCCTGCACAGCTGCCAAAAACTGGTCGGCCAGTCGCTTGCCGGGGGATGGCGCAGGACGGTGCTTCAGACCCTCGGCGCGACCGCCGGCTGCACACACGTCACCACATTGCTCCTCGGCCTGGCCGAAGCGCGCACGATGGCGTTCTTCCTCCGGATGAATGCCGCGCAGGCCTACACCGAGCAGACCCGTGCGGATGGGCGATGGACTGCGGCGGGACTGGATCTCGCGCCTAGCATTGTCGACGCATGCCACGTCCTGAGCAGTTCAGGCACCGTGGTCCAGGACGCCAGGAACGTGGCGAAAGGTATTTACCATCAGCGTCAACAGGATCGTTGACGCTGATGGTCCGCTTTGCTAATCTCCGGTTTCGCCGATTCCGAAGAACGCCTATCCACCAACCCACGTGGAGGACACCGTGCTCGACGTCAGAAGCGCAATGCGACGCTCAGCGAACTTCCATCGCGATCTGGTCGCCGTGCGCAGCGGCGGGTCCACGCTGACGTTCGGTGAGGCGTGGGATCGGGGACTTCGACTGGCCAACGCGCTAATCGCCCTCGGCGCAAAGCCCGGAGACCGAGTAGCCGTCCTCGAGGACAACTGCATGGAGGCGTGCGACTTCTACCTTGCCACCGCGATCGCGAACCTGGTTCGGGTTCCCCTGTACCGACGCAATTCCAGCCTCGCCCACGAGCACATGATCCGGCACACTGACGCCAAGATCGTCGTCACCTCAGCGGAATACGCCCACGAGATCGACGGGCTGGACGACACGGTCGACGGCCTGAAGATCATCGTGCGCGGTGCCGGATACGAAGACTGGCTCGCCGCGCACGAGGCGACCGACCCGGATCCTGACGTCGCCCTGGACGACGTCTTCATTATCCGGCATTCCGCCGGCACAACCGGCAAGGCGAAGGGAATCGCCTACACCCACCGAGCGTGGATGAGCGCCACCCGCGATTGGTTCTACATGCTCCCGCCCGTGAGTCTCGGCGACAACTGCCTGCACGTGGGACCGATCTCGCACGGCTCGGGCTACCTGTTCCTGCCGATCTGGCTGGCGGGCGGATGCAACGTGCTGGCTGCGAAATTCGATTCTGAGACCTTCATGTCGACCCTGCGGGAGCAGAAGATCGGCTACTTCTTCGCCGTGCCGACCATGATCGCCGACATCGTGAGCCGAGTCGACGGACAACCCCAGGAGTTGCCGCACCTCAAAAGCGTCCTGGTGTCCGGCGCCCCGATCAGCGAGCGCACCGCACTGGCCGGGCACGCGGTATTCGGAGACACGATGTACCAACTCTATGGTCAGACCGAAGCCGTCCCGGTCGCCATGATGGGACCCCAAGAATGGTTCGGCACAGTGGCCGGCTCTGAGCCACTGCGCGCAGCGGGACGCATCATGCCCTTCGCCGAACTCGAGATTCGCGACGAATCAAACCGTCCCGTTCCGGTGGATGCAGTCGGCGAGATCGCCATCCGGTGCGAAGGCCAAATGACCGGGCTGTGGAACGACGACGAGCTCACCGCAAGCCGGCTGCGCGACGGTTGGGTCCTCACGGGGGACATCGGCCGAGTCGACGCGCACGGCTTCCTGTATGTCGTCGACCGGGTCGACGACATGATCGTCTCCGGTGGCTTCAACATCTGGCCCGCAGAACTCGAGCAGGTCATTGCCGCCCTGCCCGGTGTTCGCGAGGTCGTCGTTGTCGGTGTGCCGCACGAGAAGTGGGGTGAGGCGCCGCTGGCTATGGTGTACGCAGACGCCGACGCCGGACTGGCAGAAGAAACCATCATCGAGGCCTGCCGCGCGACTCTCGGCTCGTACAAGAAGCCGGCACGCGTTGTGTTCCGCGCCGAGGCCATGCCACGCAGCCCGGTCGGCAAGATTCAGCGAAAGGTGCTCCGAGAGCCGTTCTGGGGGGACCGGAACCTTCGCGTCTCAGGTTCCTGAGCGGCAACGCTCTTTCAGAGCGACCGGATCCCGTTCTGACGCAACACGGTCCGCGCGGCACGCCGCCCGGGTATGCCCGACACTCCCCCTCCCGGGTGGATACCCGCACCGCCCAGGACGAGTCCCTTGACCGGGAGCTTTGTCCCGCCCAGGCCCAGAGCCGGACGAAGGGGACCCTGGCTGAAGAGCAGGTGGTCCACATGCATCGCGGTTCCGTTGGTCGCGCCGGTCCGTTGTGCTGCCAGTTCCGGCGTCTCGACCCACCTGCCGATCTCGAGTTCGGCAATGCCATCGTAGAACTGGGCCGCCCGTTCCACGATCGTGTTGGCCGCCTTGTCTTCCCATTGCGCCCAGCCGCCTTCGGGATGTAGCGGCATGTTGGTGGCGAACAAGTACAACGAGTCTTGGCCTTCCGGCGATTGCGAGGGGTCCGCTGCGTTCACGAGTACCGGCCACAGCGCGACGTCGTCCGGGTCGGGAACGATACCGGCCGCCGCCCGCGCCCACCCACGCCGAATCTGATCCGATGTTCCCACCAGCACCGCCGGCTTCCGCAGGTCGAGACCGTCACCGCGCCAACGTTCATGGCGTTCCAGAGTCACCCGCCCCGACAGCGCCAGGTCCGCCTTCATTGCGCCGGCTCCGCTGCTGTTCGCGGGTATGTGCCGGACCCGTACGTCGAGCTCATGGGACAAGGTTCCCGCGGGGAGCAATGTCCCCAGCGTGGTGCGCGGGTCAGACGTCGCCACTACCGACTTGCGCGCACTGAACACCCGGCCGTCGGCAAGCCGGACGCCGGCGGCCCGTCCGCCCGACACCACGATCTCGGATACCCGGCTATTCGTCAGTATGGTGCCACCGAGATGAGTGAAACGTTTGGCCAAAGCGTTTGGGATAGCCTGCATTCCGCCAACCGGCCGCGCAGTGCCGCCGCGGTGCAGAAACGCCAGGAACAAGTGTGTCACAGAGGTGCCGTTGAGGTTTATCGGATTGGCGCCGGCACCCAGGCAGTAGAGCAGCGACTGGGTGACCGGATGCACGAAGCGCTGATCGATCGTCTCCTCCCCCGACGCCAGCAGGAATTCGCCGAATCGACGAAGCAGGCGACGGTGCCGGAGCGCCCCTTTGGCAATGGTCATGAGGGTGCGAGGGTCGGGCCGACCCGGGTTGGTGAGCATGTAGGGGTACGCGATGTCGAACAGCGCGTCGAGGAAGCGAGCGTATTCGAGATACGCCGCCGCATCGGCTTTGGAAAACCGGCGAATTTCGTCCGCAGTTCGGCGAGGGTCGTTCCAGACAGCGATCGATGCGCCGTCCGGATGGAGGTAGACATACGACGGGTCCATCGTGATCTTCTTCAGCCCATACTTGCTGAGCTCGAGTTCACGCTCGACGGGGCTGGTCTGCCAGAACAGTAGATCGGCCGCGCAGTAGTTGATCACATGCGCAGGGGCCTTCGAGATTGGCGTACCGGACGCCGTCATCCCACCGATCTGATCCGCGGCCTCGATGACGGCGACGTCCATGCCTTCGGCAGCCAGATAGCACGCCGTCGCCAGACCGTTGTGCCCGCCACCAATGACCAGCACCTCGTAGATGGTTCGTTCGGTCGTGTTCATTTACATCCCTCCCAGAAAATGAAATCCGATGATCACGCTGACGTTTACCAGGAGCCACGTGTCGAAGAACAGTCGCCACCGCGCCGGGAACCAGCGGACGCCCATGAACCACACCAAGATGACTCGGCCCTTCACCGCCGCCGCCGCGATCACAATGACCGTCGCGACGCCGCCGGCGATCCCTGACGATTCGGCAACCACGAGCGACAGCAGGGTGAGCGCCACCAGGGCGATCCACGCCCAACTCAACGCGCGCCGCGTCTGGATCATCAGCTCACCTGGCCAGGTAGAGCAGCGGGAAGATGAACATCCACAACAGGTCGATCAAATGCCAGTACGACGCACCGCATTCCAGTAGCAGCCGGTCCTGCCGCGCGCCACTGCCGCGACGTACCCGCACACCGATGATGACCAACGCGATCACGCCCACGATGAGGTGCAGCAGGTGGATGCCGGTGATCACGAAGTAGTACATGAAGAACGAACTCGTGGACAGCGTGTGCCCCGAGGCCAATTCGATCCAGTATTCGGTGATCTTGACAACGGCGAACACAACGCCGAGCAGGACCGTCCCGGCAATCAACCAGGTGGCCCTCCGCACGTCGCGACGGTGCGCCGTTCGGATCCCCGAGGCCAGCAGAAAGGAACTGGTGACCAGAACCAGCGTGTTGACGGCGCCCAGCGGGACCAGCAGGGCGCGCTGACCGGCGCCGAACACGGCGACATGCGATGAGCGATCGAGGGAGAACTGAAAGAACAGGAGCGCGAACAGCGTGGCATCAGCGGCGATAAAGGTCCAGAAACCGGCATCGCCGGGCAGGGACGGAGGCCGCGGCGCGAGCCGGTCCGCTCCCACGCTTGCTGCGGAAGCAGCCTGCCGAAGCACGTTCGCCACGTTAGTGGTGGGCAAGACCCGAGGCAGCCGCCGACCGCTCCGACTCGTGCTCCTCGGTCAAGCGGGTCGTCGCCTTGAACATGTACAGCGCAACACCGATCATCCACACAAACGGTCCGAAGAACGGCAGCCAGTAAGCGAACAATCCATTCCAGGCGAACGGTCCCGAACGGAAGTACGGCATGATCAGCTCGACAAGGAATTCCAGGCTGATCCAGATGCCCAGCCAGGCCAACCACTTAGGGAACAAGGGCTTTTCTCTGGTGTCACGGATGGCAACGACACCCAGTGCGCAGTACTGCAGGATCGTGACGCCGAAGCCGATATCGATCGTCAACCAGCCCAGGTCGAACAGCAACCGGATGAGCGCCGGATCCTGTTCCGGCCGGAACGCCGCCGTGAGCCAGAAGATGCAGGCGAAGAGAGGCACCATCCCGGTGAGCACGCCGCCGATTAGTTGGGTATAGGAAAGAAGCTGACTGCCCTGCTCCATCCGCACCATGATCCGGAACAGCCCGATCGCCCAGGCAACCAGAAACGTCGAGCTGAATGCTCCGACCGCGAATCCGATGCGCATGGTCGACGCGTGGGCACGGTAGATCGACGCCAGCTCGTCGGCCGGCATATCCGGCGGATACGGCGGAATGTTGCGGCCGAGAACCCCCCACCCCAGCGCGAAAACCACAACAAAGACAATGCAGGACCAAGCCGTCAGTCGGACCAGCTTCGCCTCGTTGCTCTCCATCTGTCCTCCACGTGCTCAACTCGCATACACGATCTCGAGCGTGGCCCGGACGCTACAAAGGTTCCGCCACGGGGCATGCCCTCCGCGTTCCGTTGGCCGAAACCGACTTCCGCACCGGACGGTTCCGTAGAGCGAAATAGCGACCTTGCCAGGCGCGCCCGCACCGGCCAGCATTTGGAGGGCGAAGTGCGTCTGATCGAAAGGATGTGGTGGTCGTGGCCCTTACCGACGAGGGACTGCTCGAAGTACCCGGGATGATGAGCCGCTGGGTTCGGCTCGCTAATGGCGAAAAGGCGCATTACATGACCGCGGGTGAGACCGGGCCCGCGGTGGTCCTCCTGCACGGTGGCATTCCCGGCTCGTCGGGGTTGGCGGGCTGGCGCCTGCTGGCGCCGCTCCTGGGTGCGGCGGGCTTTCGCGTGTATTGCCCCGATCAGCCGGCATTCGGGCTCTCGGATCCTCGCCCCGAGTACTGGCCTGTCCATGGCGCCTTTTCACACGTCGATTTCCTCGAGCGTTTCGTCGAGGCTCTCTGCCTGGGGGAGTTCTACCTGTCTGGTAACTCGATGGGCTGCCTCAACACCTCCCACTACGTGGTTCGCTACCCGCACCGAGTGAAGAAGTTCATCCTCATCGCCGGACCGGTTGGTGATCTCGTATCGTTCGGGGCTCCCGACCTGAAGGCACCGATCGGCTGGGACGGTAGCCGCGAAACGATGAAGGCGATGATGAACTCGATCATCCATCACCCGGAGGCGATCACCGACGACCTTCTCGAGATGCGGATGCGGTCTGCGGACGTCCATAAGGAGTCGTGGGTCGCGTGGCAGAAAGCGGCTCTCCGCGGAGAAGTGCCTGCCGACGTTGCCATCGCCATGTCGACGAAGAACCGGCTCGATCGCCTTGAGATCCCGGGCCTGTGCCTCTACGGCAAGAACGACGTCATCCTGCCGACAGCAGAGCTCGGTTACCGGGTAGAGGACGCGCTCCCGAAGGTGCAGTTCTTCTACCCCGACGACTGCGGACACCAAGGCCAGACCGATCAACCGGAGCTGTTCGCCCAGGTGTTCGTCGAGTTCTTCCGCGATGGCCGGGTGAGCCGCGCTACCGCGGAACGCGCCGGGGTGTCGACACGCCGGAAGGAGATTCCCGAACTGGTCGAGGCGCGGCAGCCCGCAAACGTCTAGTGAGGATTGTCGAGCACCATTCAGGTGGGGCTCATAAGCTCCTGCGCATCGAAACCGAGGGCTGCGCCGTTCATATCGCGATCGGGTTGCACGATGCGGACGGACGACCGTTCACCTCAATCGAGATCGAGCCCCTGCAGCCCGCGGACAACTCGGACGTCTGGTACCTACAGGGTCCGGCCACCACGGTTGTCGTCAACCACGGCGCGCAAGTCATGGCCGGCGACAGTACGCGGCGCTCAGGAGAGGACGGCAAGTAAATCGGCAGCTGACGCCCCCGAGGAGATCGCGCGGCGGCCTTTGAGCATCCTCCGTGGACCGTCGATGGTTAGCATTCCGACCACCCGCCCCGCTCGCTCGTACACAGCGACGTGTCGGCCGTCGGACTGATCCTCGAGCACGGTGACGTCGTCGCCCGCCCTGGGGCGTCCGACGATCTGGATCTTCCGGTCGTACTGGTCGGACCAGACATACGGCACAGCCCCGGCGACCTTGGGCTCACCGAGAAGCGACGACGCGACGATATCCGCGTGCTCGTTTGCATTCGTCCAGTGCTCGACCCGCAGTTGCTCTCCGAAAACCGGGTGCGCCCAGCGTGCGACATCGCCCACCGCGTATATGTCGGGAAAGCCGACAGCCCGTAGATTGTCCTCGCAGCCGACCCCGTCGGTCACGTCGAGCCCGCTGTCCCGAAGCCACCCGGTGGCAGGTGCGACACCCAGTCCCATGACGACGACGTCAGCGTCGAGCCGCGTTCCGTCGGACAGCTCGATCGTCTCGACGCGCCGCTCACCCGTTACTCGGGTCGCCGTCACTCCGCAGTACACGCGGACGCCGTGGTCGCGGTGCAGTTGGCCGAGTAGCTCGCCGACCCTGGTTCCGAGTGCGCTCGACATCGGAGCGGGCAGGAGTTCGACTAAATGAACGTCGAGATCCCGCTTGCGGGCCGCTGCGGCGACCTCGGCGCCGATGAATCCACCGCCCAGAACGACCAGGCTCGGACGGCGGTCGAAGTCAGCGCGCAGCAGGTCGGCATCAGCCAACGTCCGCAATGTACGCAGGCCGTCGAGCCCGCTGCCCAGCGGCACTGTTCTGGCATCGGCGCCCGTGGCTATCACGAGCTTCTGATAGGGCACGACGTCGCCGTCTGCCATGCAGATCAGGCGGCGTTCCGGGTCCAGGCCTGTGGCTCGTGCGCCGAGCCGCAGATCGACACCTAGCTCGTCGAACGAATCGGCGGCCCGCAACAGCGGGATGCTCGCTGAAATCTGCTGGGACAGATATTCTTTCGACAACGGCGGACGGTCATAGGGGAGGTGCGGTTCGGCACCGATCAGCGTGATCGGCTCGTCATACCCACCCTTGCGCAGCGCCTCAGCCGTCCGCAGACCAGCGAGCGATGCACCGACAATAACGACACCCACCCACCGAGCATCCCGGACGGATCGACGAATGCCGGTGTTGGAATGCCACTGCGCGGAACGGACTTCAGCCGGCTCAGAGTTTGAGAGTTCGCCCTGAAACTAGGCGCATTTGATGCTGATAGCGGTGGCCGCATGACGCAGCAATCGCTCGGTCGTGGGCGGGATCTTCTCGGTCAACGGGAAGCTCATCGAGATGGCGCCCAGCACCTCTGAGGTGGACCGCCGCAGAATCGGCGCGGCCATGCAGTGCGCTCCGACCGAGGAGCCTTCGCTGTCATGCGCGATGCCGGTTTCGCGGGCCTTGAACAGAGAATCCGCCAGGATCGACCGATTGGTCATGGTCTTCGCGGTCAGTCGCGGGACCGGGATCGACAGAGCACGCGCGATCGTCCGATCGTCGGAGAACGCGAAAATCGCCTTACCCAGCGCGGTACACATCGCGGGCACACGTCCACCGATCTGGCTCGGCACGTCGACGCCGTTGTGGCCGTAGATCTTCTCCACGTACAACACGTCCATGCCGTCGAGCACCGCCAGATGCACGGTGGTGTCGAACATCCGATACAGGTCGGTCATGTACGGGATGGCGACCGCGCGAAGACTGTGTGGCCGACACTCGGCGACCATGTTGCCGAGCTCGAACGCGGCGCGTCCGAGTTGGTAGCGCGCGTCGACCCGCTCGACATATCCACGGTCGACGAGTACGCCAAGGAGCCGGTGCGCCGTGCTCTTGGGAACGTGCGCGCGTTCGGCGATCTGCGAGACGCCCAGCAGCACCCCTCCCCCACGAAAGGCATCCAGAACGGCCAGCGCCTTGCCCACACTCGTCCCCAGCGCCATGCCGCCATCCTGGGGCGATCCCAGCCCGCGGTCCAGCCGCACGGCTTCTGCGCTTGAGCGGATAAGCGCTGCTACAGCCATCTGTTCTCCTTTGCGTCACCGCGTGGCGCGACACTTATGCTGAAAGCCACAGCATGGTGTGTGACTCAGGCAACACTACGATTGCGTGGGCATTTCGTCAACGATATCGTTGAAAATCCACACAGGTGTTGAAAATTCAAACCGCCGTTGAATAGAGTCAGTATTGGCCGGACCGATCCGGTCCCGAGGTGCGGAACGCGGCCATTGGCGAAATCCCGATTGTGACGTACACCGCTTACAGCGGCGCTCGTTAGACCGGAGCAGTCGAGGAAAGGGGACACGAATATCTATGGACATCGTGCACAAGTTCGGGTACCTGGCCGTCGGGGTCAGAGATCTCGCCGAAGCTACCGAGTTCTACTCACGCTTCGTCCGGCTGGACCTCACCGAGCGGGTCGGCAACACGGCATTCATGACCGGTGGCACCGACCATCACTGGCTCCGCCTGGAAGAGGGGTCCGGCCAGGGCATCAAGCGCATAGGTTATGAAGTCACCAGCGAGGAAAGCTTCCCGATCGTTCGGGCGGGCCTTAAGGACTGGGGCATCGTCTTCGACGAGGGCGGTAGTCCTGACCAGGATCGCGTCAACCATTGGCTGCGCTTCACCGATCCGGGCGGCACCGATATCGAGCTCTACTCAGGTATGTACGAACGCGGCGTCCCACCGGTGAACACCGGAGTCACGATGCAGAAGTTCCTGCATGGTGGGTGGGAAACCGCCAACTTCGACGAGGCCAACCGATTCCACCGGGAAGTCCTCGGGTTCAAACCGTCCGACTGGATCGCCGACAAAGTCGTATTCCTGCGCGCGGGAGATCGGTATCACCACTCCCTGGTGATGATCAGAAGCCAGCGCTCGGCGTTCAACCACTTCTGCATCCAGGTCGAATCTATCGACGATGTCATGCGTTTCCGCAACAACGCGCTGCGCCATGGTGTGACGCTCCGCGACGACCTGCTCAGGCACGCGCCGTCGGGCTCGATCGGCGTCTACATGCGCGACGAGGCGCGCGGCTTCGCCGTGGAATTCTGCACCGGCCATCCGCAGGTCGATGACGAGACCCATAAGGTGCGGGTTCTGCCGATGGCCCCTGAGACGACCGACATCTGGCTCTCCCCGCTGCCGGAACTTGCCATCCAGCCGTCATCACCGCCGATGGTCCTGCCGGCGGGCAAACCCCCGGCGATCGGTTCCGCTGCCCACGTGATCGACGGCTTGGAGAACGGTGCACTGACCGGGTCGAGCGCGGCTGTGAAACGGAGATGACGTGACATCTATTGAGAAACTGGTCGTCGACGACCGCGAGCGCGGCCTGTTCCGTGTCCATCGCTCCGCGTTCACCTCCGAGGAGATCTTCAAGCGCGAGCAGGAGCAAATCTTCAATGAGAGTTGGCTCTACGTCGGCCACGAATCAGAGATTGCCAACCCGAACGACTTCCACACCAGGCGGGTCGGCGGACGGACCGTGATTTACACCAGAGACAGGCACGGCGAGATCCAGGTCATGCTCAACAGCTGCAGGCATCGGGGCGCGGAAGTCTGTCGTGAGCGGCGGGGCAATCGCAAGGTCTTCACCTGCTTCTATCACGGTTGGGCATACAACAACGAGGGCAAACTGGTCGCCGTTCCCGACGGTGACTCATACAGCGAGGAATTCGATCGGGCCGAACACGGCCTGCACAAGCCGCGCAGCGAGACCTATCGCGGATTTACCTTCGTGAACTTCGGCGCGGCGGCCCCGTCCCTCGAGATATATCTTGCTGACGCCCGATACCTGATCGACTTGGTCGCCGACCAATCCACCACCGGCATGCAGATTGTCCGCGGGATTCACAACTACTCGATGAGGGCGAACTGGAAGCTCCTCATGGAGAACAGCTGCGACGGTTATCACGGGTTCACCGTCCACCAAACCTACTTCGAGATGATGATGAACCTCGGAGTCACTCCCGGGCTAATCGCGGATAAAAGCAACGGCAGCGGGCGTGAACTCGGCAACGGGCACGCCGTCGCGGAAAGCCCCGAACTCGGCATGCCACTGATGTCGGAAGAGATTCTTGCCGCCACCACCGAACGCCGGGCCGCAATGGTGGCGCGGCTCGGCGAGGCCCATACCAAGCGGATGTTGAACACCACACGCAACCTGATCCTGTTTCCGAACATGGCGCTCATCGACCTCAACTTCGGCATCCAGGTTCGCACCATGTTTCCGACGGCGCCCGACCGCACCGAGATCACCGGCTGGCAGCTGATGCCCAAGGATGCCCCGGCCGCGGTAAAGCCGTACCGGATCGACAATGCGCTGACGTTCTGGGGCCCGGCCGGACTCGCTACTCCTGACGACGTCGAGGGGCTGGAGCAATGCCAGCGCGGCTTTGCCTCGATGCGGGAGATCGAATGGTCGGACATCTCGCGCGGTATGCGGTCCGCCGAGCCTACTGCCGTCGACGAACTGCAGATGCGGTCCTTCTGGCGGCAATGGAACGAACGCATTACGGGCGAGAAGTCGCTGCCCGAGGGGCCGCGGTATGACACGTCCTACCTCGGCGGTGCAACACCTGATGCCGTACTGGAGACCTCGGGCAGTGGGCCAAGCCAATGACAAATAACCTGCAAAGTTCGGAGTTGACCCGGAGCGACGTGGAAGAGTTTCTGTACTGGGAAGCGGCGCTGCTCGACGAGTGGCGACTGGAGGAGTGGCTCGACCTCTTCACGATCGACTGCCTCTACGAGATCCCGGCGCCCGACCGGCCGGACGACGACCCTGGGGAAACGTTCGCGCTTATTCACGATCACCGGGCGATGCTGGAGCAGCGTGTGATCCGGCTGAAAAAGCCGACCGCCCATGCCGAATTTCCACACTCCAGGACCCGTCGCATGATCAGCAACGTGAGAATTCTCGGCCGAGGAGCCGACGAGCTGAAGGTGGGCGCCAACTTCGCGGTGTTCCGGATGCGGCAAGGGATCGAAGTGACCTACGTCGGACGCTACGAGTATGTGCTGATTCCCCGCACTGACGGACTGAAGATCCGCCACCGTAAGGCGATACTCGACCAAGAGGTTCTCGACCCGCACGGCAAGATAAGCATCATCCTCTGATGAAGATCAGTGGCAGAACAGCCATCGTGACCGGCGCCGCGAGCGGCCTCGGGCTCGGCATTGCCCGACATCTGGCGTCGCTTGGCGTCCGGGTCTGCTTGGCGGACGTCAATAAGGAGCGTCTCGATGCGGTGCTACCGACCGTCCCGTCCACCGATGCAGGCGAGATATGCTCTGTCGCAGGCGATCTCAGCAAGCGCGAAGGCGCGCAGAACCTGGTCCGTTCCGCGGTCGAAACGATGGGGCACGTCGACATCCTGGTCAACAACGCCGGCGGTGGAGTCATTCGGCCGACGCTCATGCACACCGAAGAGACCCTGCGCGAGACGTTCGACCGCAACCTCTGGACGATGCTGTACTGCACCCTCGAGGTGATCCCGCACATGATCGAAAGGAAGTACGGCCGCGTCGTCAGCATCGGCGCAGAGTCCGTACGCAACGGGTTGTGGCAGCACGCGGTCTACAGCGCCGCAAAGGGCGGAGTGCACGGGATTACACCCGGGCTGGCACGCGAATTCGGGCAGTACCAGATCACTTTCAATGTCGTTGCCCCCGCCATGGTGATCACCCCCGAACACGCAGCGCTGATAGAAAGCATGCCGGCGGCTGATCGGCGTGAGCATGATCGGTTACTCGAACAAATTAAGGGCAGCATCCCGCTGGGCCGCGGCGGCACGGTCGACGAAGTCGCGGCAGCGACCGCCTATCTGGCTTCTGATGACGCGGGCTTCGTCACCGGTCAGATCTTGAGCGTCAACGGCGGCAGCTCGATGTTGTGACTCGAATCGTCCACACGGATCGCCGACAATTCCCAAGGAGTCAACCCGTGTCCCTCGTATTCGCCTTCACCACAGCTGAATTGGCTGACGGCGAAGCCAGCTCGATGCCGGCGGCACCCCATATCGCCGTCTACCGCGTCGGCGATGAGTTCTACGCCACCCAGGATTCCTGCAGCCACGAGGAATGGTCACTGGGCGAGGATGGCGAGCTCGAGGGATACGAGGTGCTGTGCTCGCTGCATATGGCCCGCTTCGATATCCGCGACGGGAGGGCACTCTGCTTGCCGGCACTGAACCCGATCAAGACCTACCCGGTGACGGTGACGGACGGTCGGGTAATGGTGGACGTCGACGGTGAGGTCGACGCCGCCGAGAGCGCCTCCGCCGGCGGCGAATCCGGTCCAGGCCTCGCGACGACCGGATGAGGTCGCGATGAGCGAACTCGCGCGGAAACGCCTGCGGGCCACCCTCGAGCCAAGCAAAGCCTACGCGCGGCGGCGCAAGGCGATGATCGATGCGGCGGCACAGGTATTTCGCGCAAAAGGCCTGTCTGACACGAGCTTGAACGACATCAGCGCAAGTATGGGCGTCGACCGCGCCAGCATCTACTACTACTTCGGTAGCAAGGAGCAGCTATTCCGCGCGGTGATCCTGGAATCAGTTGAAGACGTGGTGACTCACGCGAAGGCGATCAGTGAGAGGTCGGAGAGCGTGCGCAGCCGGCTGACTGCCCTCATCGAACACATCGTGTGTTCTTTCGAACACTGCTACCCATCGCTGCACATCTTCGTGCAAGAGGACATGCGCAGATTGGACGACAGTGGCTGCGCCCAGGCGGATGCCGAAGCACGCCGGTTGGCCGAGCTGGCAGACATCTATATGGCAACGCTGGAGAATCTCATCAGCGAAGGCGTCGACAGCGGCGAGTTCCGTGACCTTGACGCCCCGCGCCAGGTGGCTCTTGTCGTCCAGGGAGCGGTCAACTGGATGCATCGGTGGTTCACGCCGGGCGGCGAGCTCGTCGCCGGCCAGCTCGCGCATTTGTTCGTGAGCATCTTGCTCGACGGACTGGCCACGGTGCCGGCCATCGAGCCCGGTCGAGCTCAGTCCTGGATGCTCAAGGCCCCGGTAGGACACTGAGCCACCGCATCCTTCATCAGTTCGCGCTTGTCTTCCCCCGGGTCGGTGAGCAGGTGGGTAAAGGCATCCTCACCAAGCCGAAAGACCTCCGGGTCCAGCCCCTCGCAGACTGCGTGGCCCATACACAGGTCGTAGTCGACACAGATCTTCACGCATCCCTCACCGTCACCACCGCACGGGAAGGCGCGTCACGTGGCGGGCCAGGTATCCACCGATGACGATCTCGGCTTCATCCGTGATGGTGTAGTTCGGAATCCTCTTCAGCACCTCCTGGAGAACGACACGCATCTCCAACCGCGCCAGGCTTGCTCCGAGGCAGCGATGGATGCCGTCCCCGAACGCGACGTGAGGGTTACGGGCACGATCGAGCACGAACTGGTCGGCGTCAGCGAAAACCGTGGAGTCGCGATTCGCACTCGCCCAGGACAACACAAGCCGATCACCCTCAGCGAGGTCGACTCCGCCGACGGTGACGTCGCGCGCGACCGTTCGCGCCAGGGACTGGACGGGCGGCTCGAACCGTAGCGCCTCCTCGACCGCCTTTTCGACAAGGGTGGGATCGTCGATGAGTCGCTGCTTGACGCCGGGGTTCTTGGCGACGTGCATCAACATCATGCTGATCCCCCCGATAGTGGTCTCGTGGCCCGCCATCAGCAGGAAGAAAGCCAACGCCAGCACCGACTCTGACGGGATCGGTTCGCCGTCGATCTCGATGGCCAGCATCCGCGTCAGCATGTCGTCGGCCGGGTTGCTGCGACGATCGTCGATCTGGGCATTGAGGTACGTCAGCAGTTCCATCGCGCAGACTGCGCCCCGCTGTTGGTCCTCGACCTCGGCCGCGGCGATCATGTCGTCGCCCAGCTCGCGGAATCGAGGCCAGTCGCCTTGTGGCAGCCCGAGAAGCAGCGCGATGACAATCGGTGGTACCGGAGCAGCCACGGCCTCAGCGAGATCCGCCTCGCCGCGGGGTGCGATCTCGTCGATCAGCTCAACGACGATTTCGCGGATTCGTGGCTCGAGCTTCTCCATCGCGCGCACCGAAAACCACGCCTGCAGCGCACGCCGATACTTCGTGTGCTCGGGCGGATCCAGCTCAATGGGCATGAATGGCATAGGGTTTCCGGCCGGAGGCAGTGTGATGCCTTGCCTGGAAGTGAAGAGTTCAGGATTGCGCGCCACGTCTTTCACATCGTTGTAGCGGCTTAGCATCCAGAATCCGCCGAATTGGTCGCTGTGCGCGACCGGGCACTCGTTGCGCAGCCGCTCGTAGGTCGGATAAGGATCACGACGAAAGTCCGGGCTGTTGGGATCGAGCTCGACGCCCGGAGCCGCATCCTCACCGTCTCGGACCTCACTGGTTTCTGTTATTGCCATTCAGTGTTCCTCTCCCGATCACATCGCTTTGAACGCGCGCGCCATCAGCGTGGGCGGCAGGACACGACTCATCACCTTGGCCAGCTGGCCCGCAGATCCGACGGTCACGGTCGCCCGTCCCTTTCGCATCGCGGCATAGCCGGCCCGCGCCACGCCCCCGGCGTCGAGCTTCTCTCTCGCATAAATCTTGCCCAGCAGGCCTGCACCAGTGACGTCAGCGGTGGAGGCGAATTTGGACTGGAAGGAGCCGGGGGTGACGCACGTAACCGTTACACCCGTGCCGCGCAGTTCGGCGCCGAGGCTCCAGGCAAAACTGTTGGTGTAGGCCTTGGTCGCGCAATAGGCGCCGAGACGTGGGGTCGGCGCCATACCCGCGGTGGAACCCATCACCAGGATTCGGCCCCGGCCGCGCTGCTTCATCCGGCGAGCGAACAGCACGGACAGCTTGGTACAGGTGGTCACGTTCAGGGCGATCATCGTCTCGACGCGCTCGAGGTCAACCTCGGACGGCGGCCCGTAGATCGCGAAACCCGCGTTGTTGATCAACGTGTCGACGACGTGGCCTTCCTCATCGCACCACTCGAGCAGCCGTTCAGCAGCATCGGGCTCACTGAGATCGGCCTGCTTGACGACGAGCTGCCCGTCACCGGGGTCACTCGCTGCGACCAGATCGTCGAGTTCATCCTTGAGCAGGCTGACGGCGAGCACGTTGGCCCCGTCGGCGAGCAGCATGCGGACATACTCCCGTCCGGTCCCGGCACCCGCTCCAGTCACCAGTGCGGTTTCGACGCTCATCGCCTAATTGCCTCTCGTGCGGTTGCTGCGGGCCAGCCTCTTGTTGATGCTCTTGCCCCAGATTCGGACTGCCGCCCGCAGGCCCTTCTCCAGTCGGGGAGGAAAAGGCGGGCTGAGCAACGCCACTGGGCTGAAGGCCTCCGGAGACACCGCGAAAGCCCTTAGGTGGCTGAAAGTCTCGAAGCCGTAGTGGCCGTGGTAGTAGCCGGCGCCGCTGTTGCCGACACCACCGAACGGCAGCCCCTCGACGCTGGCGTGCAGGGCGAAGTCGTTGCGCGTCACGCCACCGCTGCGGGTACGGGCGACGTATCTGCGGAACTCGCTCGACTCGGGTCCGAACCAGTAAGCCCCGAGTGGGGTGGGCCGTTCGTTGACGTAGTCGATGACCTCGTCGATGGTGTCGTAGGCGATGACCGGCAGGACCGGTCCAAAGATCTCTTCCTGCATGACCGGCATATCCGGCTTGACGTCACTGATGAGAGTGAACGGGATCCTGCGCGTCTGCGGCGACGGCAACTCCTCGCCGACGGGGATGACCTCGCACACCGTGGCACCTCGATGCCGAGCGTCCTCGACGAGGCCCCGAATCCGTTCGTAGTGCGTGTCATTAATGATCGTGCAGAAGTCGCCGTTGGTCAGCACCGTCGGGAGGGCTTCCAGGCAGACATCTTCCGCCGCGGCGAGAAACGCCGCCATCCGCTCACGTGGGACGAAGACATAGTCCGGGCTTAAGCAGATCTGGCCGCTGTTGGCCAGGCGCGCCCGGACGATACGGCCGGCCGCCTTGGCGAGGTCTGCATCCCTGGCGACGATCGTCGGGTTCTTGCCCCCCAGCTCCAGGGTCACCGGCGTGAGATTCTCCGCGGCAGCTCGCTGCACTTGCTTGGCAACGGCGGGGGAACCGGTGAAGAAGATGTGATCGAAGGGCAGTGCGCTGAATGCCGTCGCCACCTCCAGTCCCCCGGTAACGACGGCGAGCTCGTCGATGTCGAAGCGCTCGGCGAGGGCGGTCGCGAGGGCCTCGCCGGTCCTTGGCGTCAGGTCTGACATCTTGATCATCACACGGTTGCCGGCGGCGATCGCGGCGATCGCGGGCTGGACCGCAAGCGCTACGGGAAAGTTCCAGGGCGCGATGACTCCAACCACCCCAAGGGGGGTGGGCTCGACCCATGCTTTGATGCCGGCTGCGCGCACGTACCTTGGCTGCGGCTTGCGCGGCGCCATCCAAGAGTCGAGGTGGCGCTTGGTACTTCTGATCTCCTGAAGCTGCAGCAGGACTTCGCCGGCCAGCGCTCCTGCGAGCGGCCGGTTGCCGAAGTCGGCGCTGATGGCGCGCACCAGGGTGTCGGCGTGGTCGCTGAGTGCAGCACCGAGTCGATCGAGGCGGTCCTTGCGTAGTTCGCCATTGGGCGGACCGGACGCGAGTTGCGCATAGCGCTGGAGTTCGAGGACCGCTGCGATCCTGTCGGTCGTCCACTGATCGTGGCCGGCGGCGCCCGACCGCGTCGAGGGCAAGGTCATGCAGCCACCTTGCGCCACCGTCGGGCGGATCGCCAACTACGGTTTCGGCGGACGGAACGCGATAACTAGTGGACGCCAGCCCGAAGGTGTGGACTGGTGTTGCCGATCTACGCGGGCACCAATGAGACTAAGCGAAATCATCAACGGCTCGCCGGGTTTGCGCCCGCGATATCCGCTCGAGGATGCGTCGCGCGGCGTGCTCGCCCCAGCGGCCGGGGATTTCGTCAAACACGCACCGCACAGATCGCCCCACCGAACAGTGATAATTGCCTCGTGACGGCGACCCCGACCGACAAGGCAGATGATGATCTTTTGACACGGATCGTCGCGGCGGCACGGCGGCTGTTCGTCGAGAACGGGGTGAGCCGCACGCGGCTGGAGGATGTGTCGGCGTCGGTGGGGATTTCCCGCCAGTATCTCTACCGATTCGTGTCCGGTCGCGACGGGCTGATTGAGTTGGCTTTGCTGGCGAGGTCTCGGGAACTCGGCGCGCAGCTGGAGGCGCGCGCGCACCTCTACGCCGACGACGTGACCGCGGCGGTCGTCGACCAGGTCGTCGCCGGCGCGATGATCGCGCATGACCACGAGTTCGGCTTGTTGGCCGAAGCGGTGCCGCGGGATCGGCTCAATGCGCTGTTGACCAGCCCAGATTCGCCGTTTCACCGCATCAATACGCGCGTTTTCGGCTCCTTGTTCGCGCGCGCTATCGCCGCGGGCTTGTTGCGTACCGATGTGTCGGTGGACGCCATGGTGACGTGGCTCCAGGGCGTGATGACCATGCTCGCCGGGCGCAGTGACCTCGACAAAGTCTCGATGCACGACGTAGTCGACACCTTCGTCGTACCCAGCCTGTTTCGTTGACATATTTGTGATTTGTCAAATGACTTGCACCGAATATACAACCCAGTTGCGCATTGATGGTTGACAGTCATTGACGTATGTCATATTTTTGTGATGTTCGCGTCATCGTCGACCAAAGGATTGACATGGCACCGCTAACCGCTTGCCCAACCCCCGCTTCTCGTTCGGGCGCTTCGTCATGGTGACCGTCGCCGGCGCAACCGCCCCGAGCCACGGCGGCACCGACACGGTGCCGCAACCGCATACGACGAAACCGGTGAAGTTCTGGGCCCTGATCGGCTGCGCCATCTGGGTCTTTCAGATCTACATCTTGTTGAAGTGGGTCACCGGGCCCTACTTCACACCCGTGTCGAGTGGTCCGGTGCAGCCGCCGATGGTGATGAAGGTGTCGATCGTCACCTACCTGGTGCTGCAGTGGGCGGCATTCGGGTGGCTGGCGATCCGGTGGGTAATCAAGCCCTGGCTGCGGGACCGCCGCATCGGCTTTGACGGTTTGCTGTTCATCGCGTGGGCCGGCTTTTTCTGGTTCTGGGATCCCATGGGCAACATGAACGGCATTACGTTCACGTACAACGCGTGGATCCCCAACATGGGGTCATGGGTCAACGGCATTCCGGGGTGGTCGACACCTGGAGCGCCGGGCGCGCAAGCCCCCGAACCGTGGTTGTTCACCGCAGGCGCCTATTCGGTGTTCTTCGTCGGGATGCCCATCCTCGGCTGCTTCGTAATGCGAAAAGTCAGCCAGCTTCGGCCGCGGACGGGCAAAATCGCTCAGCTGTTGATCGTGTACGCCCTGGTGTTTGTTCTGGAAACACTGCTGGAGGGCTTCTTCTGGATGCGGATGGGTCTCTACACGTACGCCGCGTCGCCACCGCAGTTCGTGTTGTTCAGCGATCACTACTACAGGTATCCGATGATCGAGTCCCTGTTCTGGGGTGCGGCGCTGACCGCCGTCACATACCTGCGCTCCACGCGCAACGACCGCGGGGAATCCCTCGCCGAACGAGGCGTGAGTCAGCTCCGTACCACCGAAGGCGCCAAGACGGGATTGCGGTTGATGGCCATCGTCGGCATGAGCTACACCCTGGTCCTGGCCGCGTTTTGGGTGCCTTACTGGCTGGTGTGGAGCGCCCATACCCAAGGCGTCCCGTTGGACATCCAAAAGCGGTCCTATTTCATGAACGGCCTGTGCGGGCCGCAAACCCACATCGCCTGCCCCGATCCGAACGTGCCTGCCTTCCGGCCACATTCGATCACGATCACCCCCGATGGAAAGATCTACGTCCCTCCTGGTTCCGAGTTGCCTAATGGCCCGACAACGTTCGATCAAGCAGCCAAGTTGGCCGAGGAGAAGAAATGACGGAACGTGTGGATAGCGCCGGCCTCCGGGATCCAGACACCCTTCAGGGGTACGCCTGCATTGCCGTCGCGGTCGCACTTGGATTGACGGTCCTGACGATCATGATCCTCAGTGTGGCCCACTGGATCATGCACTAAATCGCCGCCGCAGCGACGTAATCCCGCAACGCCCTGAGCGATTGGAAGAGCACCATGGCGATCATTGAACGAGTTTCGGGCAACGACCCGACCACTGCTCGCGGAGGCCGTCGGTGGAATAGGAACCGTGTCGCGCCGGTCGCCGCGGCCGTTGCCGGGGTGGCAGGCCTGTGCTGGGCTTTTTCGGTCGGCACCACCCAAGTTTCAGGTACCCGGATCGCCAATCCCGATTCGCCGTTGCCCCTTCCCGAGATGCGCTGGGTTGGGATATCCACCCATCACTTCTGGATACCGCTGTTCTACGCAATCACCGTCGGGGTGATAGCCGTGATGATCTACCAGTTCGTCCGGCACCGTAGGCAATTCGGCAATCACCACCCGGCGCTGCCCATCTTCGTCGTCCTGTGGTTGCAGGTCCTGCTGGACCCGATCTACAACTGGGGCTTTTACTGCGTCTACGACCCCGCGCTGCTGCATTGGCCCATCACGTGGGCGCCGTTCAACTTCTCCCCCTCAGTCGAACCGCACTGGATTCTCATGGGCGCCTATCAGGTGTTCTTCATCGGGCCCGCCTGGCTGATCCTGGCTGGATACCGCAAGGTCGTCGACCGCCGGGTGACACCGGGATCCTGGGTCGACCGGCATCGGACACTAAGCCTCTTCCTGGTGGGTTCGGTCCTTGGCGGGCTCACCGACATCCTGATGGAAATATGGATGATCAACATCGGCGTCTACAAGTACACCCAGATCGCTGGGCCGTCGCTCGGGTGGGGAAACGCCCACCTGCAGGTCAGCGAAATCATCTGGGTCGGACTTCTCATCGCAGGCACGGCGGTTCTGATGCGGCGTGACGATAAGGGCCGGTCGTTCGCCGCAGTGTTGGCGAAGTCCAACAACGTGTTTCGCCGTTTACGGCTGGGCGAATTCGGTACGACGCTAATCCTGGTCACCGCCGCGCTGGCGATATATGGCAGCTTCTTCATCGGCGCCCGCATCGCGGGACTGGCAACCAACGTGGTCTACGACCACTGGCCCTACCCGGCGATCAAGACTTTCGACCCGGACGGCCGACTGCGCGATGCGGGCATCCCAGGCCCGTACTACGGCGGAACGCTCTGCCTTCGCGACACCTGCCCCGGTCGCTAGCCGGCCGGACTGCCCGCTCGAGCCTGCAGCCGCCCGCGGAATTCGCGCCGCCACTGCTGCAGGAGCGATTCGTGAACGGTCGTTCCGACTCGCCATCGGTCAACCGTAGCGCACGCGGCCCTGTGAACCAGGCAGTTGTCGTTGCGCAGCAACGAGATATCGGGTGCCCGCACTACGGGGGACTACGCATAGCACGAGCGAGTTGTTCATGTCTTATTCGTGCTGACCGGACTGCACCTGACTCACGTGATCGTCGCCCTGGCTGGCGCCTGCTTCTGGCAGGTAGTAGAACATGTTGAAACCGGTTGGTCTGCGGAGTGATTCCGGCCCCGATCTTGTGGCTGTAATCGATCACCTTCAGGATCGAGAAGCCCACGCCGCAGGCGAACGCGCCGGCAATAAGCACCGGCGCTACACCCACGACCTTCTTGTGGGCGCGCTGACCGCCAGAACCACGAAAAATGAACTAAGCAGCAGGAGAAGAGTGTTCACTACCCCGAGCACTGAGTTCAATGCTTGTTGGGAGTGGTTGAACAGCGCCGGGTCCTGCGACCGATAGTGCATGTAGGCGCCGAACACGATCGCGAAGATCGACATGTCGCCTAAGGTGAACACCCAGACGCCGTCTTCGCCCGGGACGCGACGGCGCCACGGAACCGACGGCGGTTCGCCCTCCACTGCGTGAACCCGAGGCGGTGTCGCCATCGCCTACTCCTGATCCGGACGATAACGCCGCGCCGGCGGCTGCGCAGCACCTCTCGCCCCGCCTGCTGCCCAAGCACCCTGCAGAGTTCGGCACTTTGGATACTTGCCGCCCTGGAGATGAATAGCTCTCGATCGGCGTGCGATAACCGGCCAGCTCGTGGATGGGGCGCAGCGATCTGAAGCGGGGACCGATCGGGTCAACGCAGCGCCATTCACCGTTCATGAGTCATGACGAATAGCGCCTGTCCCGCTTGCGGTCCGTGCCGCGAAGGACCTCGCGCGCGGCCATGTACCCTGGCGCGCCGGTGATGCCGCCACTGGGGTGCGAGCCGGATCCGCCGAGGAAGAGCCCGTCTACCGGCGTGCGATAACCTGCGAGTCCGCGCGCCGGACGTCGAGGTCCAGCCCGGCTCAGGGTCATGTCGACATGGGTGATGCTCCCGCCGCTGGCCCCGACTAGGCGCTCGAAATCCTGGTTGGTGAGCACCCGGCGACCGATCTCGAGTTGCTCGACACCCTCGTAGAACTTGGCCAGCTTGTTCACTGCCGCCTGTCCGGCCCGGTCCCGACCCGTCCGGCCGTCGGCGTCCGGGACGTCCCATCCGTCGACGGGTGTGTAGGGAGCGACAGCGAGGTAACAGTAGAAGTTGTCCTGCCCGGCCGGCGCCTGCGACGGGTCCGCGCCGGTCGGGATGACATTCCACATGGTGAAGTCGTCGTCGTGGGGAACCAGGCCGGCGGCGGACCGGGCGAACGCCCGCTCGATACCGCCCTCGGTGGCCAAGACATGCATCGGGCGGCGCAGGTCCACCCCATCGCCGCGGCGCTTCTCGTAGCGCGCCAACGAAAGTTGGCCTGAGAAGGCAAGATCCACCTTCATCTGGCCGTAGCTCTGGTTGGTGACAGCGATGTTGCGAACCCGGGCCTCGACGTCGGGCCCGAGGGTCCCTTCGGGAAGAAGCTTCCCCAGTGCAGTCTTCGGATCACAGCTTGCGACGACGGCCTCGGCCGCCTCGATCTCACGGCCGTCAGCGAGCCGGACCCCGACCGCCCGGCCGCCCCTCAACAGGATTTCCTGCACCGCAGCATTCACGGTGACGACGCCGCCAAGGGACTCTAGTCGCCGCGCGAGCGCGTTGGGCAGCGATTGAATGCCGCCGATCGGATGCTGGTGGGAGTGCCGGTGCTGATTGGCCAGCCAGAGGAAACCGGCCCCACTCCCGTCGGCGGAGTTGGGGATCGTCGAGCCGGCTGCCGCGTGCAGGGCATTGCGCACTACAGGATGCTCGAACCGCTCGCCGATGGCCTCGGCCGCGGTCCCGGTGGCGAGCGCCGCGATGTCGCGCAGCTTGCTGCGGTGCCGCCAGGCGTGGCGGGCGGTCCGCGCCAGCGGACGGGCGTCGAACCGGGCTGGGTTGGTGTTGAAGTAGGACAGCGCGATGTCGCTGAACGCCTTGAGCAACACCGCGAACTCCAGGTAGGCGCGGGCATCGGCCTTGGAGAACTTTCCGATCTCCTCGGCGGTGGCCCGCGGGCTCTCCCAAAACCCGATCGACGCGTCGTCGTCGGGATCCAGGTAGACCAGACCGGGATCGACCCGCACCCGGCGCAGGCCGAACCGATCGAGTCGCAACTCCGTGGCGGGCGGGAACGAGTCCCAGAAGAAGGGATCGAACGAGTACGGATGAGTAAGGTGGTCCGGCGCTTCTGGGATGAATCGACCGGACGCGGTGAAACCTCCGATGGTTTCGGAGGCCTCCACGACGACCACCCGACGTCCCGCGTCGGCAAGGTAGTTGGCCGCGACGAGACCGTTGTGTCCGGCACCGATGACCACCACGTCGACGGCAGTGGAAGTGATCACAGCAGAATCCTTTGCGAGTGGAGCGGTTACGGCGCGGTGGACAGTTCGGGAGCATGCGGCACCGCTACGCCCTTCGGGACGACGAGCGTGCCGTGCGGGCTGATGCGAGCGGAGTCCACGCCGGCCGGAAACGGCAGCCGTGGATCCGGGCAGGCGACGTCGCTGGCCGCGCCGCACATCTTGGTGACGAAGTAGGAACGCTTCTGAACATCGTCAGGCCAGGCATCGCCGCGAAGGGCAATCATGGCGTTGGGGATGTGGTAGAGCACGAAGAAGATCCCGGTGATAGCGCCCGACACCGCGAAGAACCTCATCACGCCTTTCAGACCTGTTGAGACTTTGAGCTGGTCGAGACCGCGTTCGGCGAAGCTGTGCCCGCGATCGTCGCGGAAGTAGCGCATCGCCCCCCAGGTTGTGTAGAGGAGGCTCGCGGTGATGCCCTGGTAGACGGGGAACTCATAGTATTTACCGGGATTGAGCGCGAACGCACGGATCGCGGAGGCGTAGGTGTGTGAGCCCATCACCATGAACGAGGCCTCCCACAGCGTGCCGACGACCATCATGGGGACGAATGCGATCAGCCACATACTGGCCGGGCTGATGGTCGGCCACCGCCGACGAAGCATCCGGAAGATCCAGTTGACGATGACGACCATCAGGAAGAACGCACACGTGTACACACCGGGCAACCAAACCAGCGGCTGCGGGATCTGAGTCGCGTTGGGCGACATCCAGCCGGGTACGTGTCCGACCCAAGACCCCAGATTGATGAAGTACGCGTTGTAGTTGAAACCAGGGGTGAAGTAGTTGTACAACGGGTCCGACCACCACATGAGGGCGAAGCTGATCACCATCAGCCCGTCGAACGGCACCGTGCCGGAGCGCAGCTTGGGACGAATCGCCTTAAACCAGATCAGCGCGAGCATGCCGGCGAACAGGCCCCACTGCTGGATGCCCAGGCTGACCTTCATGTAAGTGGGAAGCGGCGTCGGCCCAGTCGGGACCCGCTGTGGCTCGCCCGACGCGATCCAGGCCACGATGAGGTAGGCGGCAAAAGCCAGGAAGACGAAGCCGAGAGCCGCCCACCATGAAATCGCACGGGTGCGTTTCGGGGCGACCACCAGTTCCCCGGCGGGCCCGGGCAAGGTCGTCGTCATCGCGCACCGTCCTGCGCGGTCAGGCTGACGTGGCTGGTGCCTATCGCCGGTGGAGGCGTAAGTCTCATGACCTCTCCTGATTCCGTTGTCGATATCGATGGGTTGCCGGCTGTCGATTGAGCCGCGGTGACCACGGTTAGCACACCAAGGCAGAGATGGCAGTGATTGACGATCGTGGCATGTACTGCCTACAGTGTGCAGGGTCACTGTAACAGCCGATGGCACTACAGATCACTGAAACCAGGAAGCCTGCATGCAGCCGCTCACCCGAACTGTCCGAGCCGCGTCACCCGACCTCTTTGATGACGACGCGTTCTTCCTCTCCCGCGTCAACGCGACGGCCACCGCCGACCAGCGCGACCTGGAGTCGCTGGCGTTGCAACTGCTCGACCACGACCGGATTCGCGCCGCTTGGGAACGCGCCGAGCAGATGTTTGCAATCCTGGGCAGCAAACACGGGGCGAACGCGCCGGCCGAGGCGCTGGAGGGCATCGACGCCAAGATGAGGGAGTGGACTTTTCACTACCTGCTTCTGGCGTTGAACTACGACCCGAATTATCCGAAGGTGTTGGGGCACGGATACGGCCCACCGCACAACTGGCTGGGCATGCAGGTGCCGGGCTGCCGCGGCCTCGGGACGGCAGAGAATCCGGATAATCACTACAGCTTTGTTCCGGTGAATGTCGAGTCGCGGCTGGAACTGCACGGAAAGGTGCAGGTTCCGAGGATCGAAGACGTCAACTTCCATATCACCAGCAATCACTCTCAGGCCCATAACGTGTGCGGACTGAACTGGCGTCAGATCGACGTGGCCGACGACGGAACGTTCGTGATCACGATGGATCGGGAGCCGGCAAACGGCCGGGCCAACCACTTGCAGCTGACCCCCGACTCGAAGCGGTTGTTCATCCGCGACAGTCGCAAGGATTGGAATCAGCGTCCCAACGCCTACCGGGTGCTGCGCCTGGAGCCGCCCACGGCTGCACCCCTGAGCGTGGACGAGCAGATCGAAATGGCGTTCCGGACCATCATCGACGATGTGCCGTTCAACTTCTGGTTTCGGATGATGGTCGGTTTTCTCGAGCCGAACACCGTCAAAGGTCCGGAGGTGACGTCGAATTTCGGCGGCATGCCCACCCAATTGGCGCTCCGCGGCAGAGTGGATCTCGACGACGATGAGGCCTTCGTGATCACGATGGGTTCGCAGAGTTCCGATTATTGGGTGTTCACGTTGTACGACTGGTGGTTGATGAGCGGCAACTACTGGAACCACACCAGCAGCATGAACAACGACCAAGCGGTGCCCAACCGCGACGGGACCCACACGCTGGTCATTTCCAAACAGGATCCTGGTGTCCATAACTGGATCGACACCGAAGGCCTGAACCACACGCTGTTCCTTCAGCGCTGGCAGCTGCTGCCGTTGGGCGGGGTCGATTCAGGTCGCGGTCCCACGCAGGAATCACAGGTCGTGAAGTTAGCCGACCTGGAGCGGGTCCTGCCGGAGGAAACCAAGTGGGTCAGCCCGGCACAACGGCGCACGCAGCTATCCGAGCGCCTGGAATCATTCAACAGGAGGCACCAGGTATGAGCCTGCCGACTGTCAACCCTGAGCAACCAGTCCAAGCGGATCACAGGCTGGAATGGCAGCCGCCCACCCGGCCTGAGTGGGTACAGCGGGTCAACGAGGAAGGCTACTGTATGGACATCGAGGGGGTGGTTCCCCTCGACGAGGCCTCATTGCTGACATCCGCGATGGAATCGACAGGTCTGTCGGACTTCGGCGCCGACGACTGGCGTGAACCGTTCCAGGTCTTCCTGAAGTCACTGCGGGAGGAAGCCCAGCTCAATCTGATGGGCCGCATCCGGACCCGGTCTGAGATCCTGCAGCTACTGCAGGCGCGCCTGCAGATCGAGGACACATACAAGAGGCATCCCGAGATCGCTGACGAACAGATCACCCAACCTTTCATCATTGTCGGGCAGGGCCGCTCGGGTACCACGCTGCTGCAGAACCTGCTCGACTCCCATCCCGACAACGGAGCACCACTTCATTGGGAGATGGTGTATCCCTGCCCCCCGCCGCAGAGCGCGACCTATCGCACAGACCCCCGAATCGAGAAGGCGCACACGCTCATCGATCAGTGGAATCGCGTCACGCCCACCTTCTCCTCGATGCACGAGTTCGCCGGCGCCATACCGATGGAAGACAACGTCACCATGGCCATGAACTTCATGGCGCCGACCTGGCTGGATTGTCTGGGACAGGTTCCGAGCTACGACGCCTATATCTTCCAGCAGCCCGTCGAGCCGGCACTGCACTGGCTGGTCCGGGTCCTCAAACTGCTGCAGTGGAAGAACCCGCGCAA
>Ga0075021_10000117_pt1 | contig 41211 bp, 40 predicted proteins | sample ColStrG_CSR_2012_FD_72749 | JGI IMG/M metagenome (GOLD analysis project Ga0075021, IMG submission 72749) | Freshwater sediment microbial communities in response to fracking from Pennsylvania, USA - Cold Stream Run_MetaG_CSR_2012 | ecosystem: Environmental > Aquatic > Freshwater > Creek >...
CGAACCGGGCACCTATCGGATCACCGACGGGACCGGCGTCGCCGCGCCGATCAGTGTGACCGTGGCCTGACCGGTCCGTCCGCCAGCTGGCGGCCCTGGTCGACGCCGGACATGGCCATTCGTGCGCCCAAGGACCGTTCGGTCCCGACCCGGCCGCCGACGACCCTCTGATCGATTCCGCGATTGCCGCCCCGGCAGAGGGCAGGCCTGATCCGTCCGTCCGGCGGCGCATCCGGACGGCCTGTGCGACGATCGTCGCGTGAACGCGATCGACGCCATCACGCTGCTCCTGATCGTGGTCGCCCTCATCCTCGGGTGGCGGTCCGGCGCGATTCCGCAGATCACGGGCCTGCTCGGGGCCATCGGCGGCGGTGTGCTCGCCATCCTCGCGCTGACGTTGCTGGCCGATCCGCTGACCGGACTCGACCCCACGATCCGGCCGTTCGTCGTCCTGCTCGGGTTGGTCATCGCGGTGGCCCTGGGAGAATCGGTGGGCGCGGCGATCGGACGCGCGCTGGCGAGCAAGCTCGGGACGGGCCTGCTCGGGACCGCGGACAGGGCCGCTGGCGCGGGCCTCGGCGTGGTCCAGGTCCTGCTCATCGTCTGGCTGGCTGGCAGCCTGCTCGCCGAGGGACCGGTCCCGCGCCTCGCCGAGACCGCCGGCGGTTCGACAGCCGTCCGGACCATGGCCGGCATCCTGCCCCCACCCACCGAGATCGCCGTCGGGCTCGGCGGCTGGCTGAACACGACCGGCCTGCCGGACGTCTTCGTCGGCTTCGAACCGCTGCCCGCGCCGCCGGTCGAACGACCCACCGATCCGGCCGCCCGGGCCATCGCGGCCGCCGCCGAGGCGAGCACGCTCAAGGTGACGGCCGCGACGTGCGGGCTGTCATCGGTCGGCACGGGCTTCGTCGTGGCGAACGGCTATGTCGTCACCAACGCCCACGTCGTCGCCGGGGCGGGCGCCCGCGGCCTTCGGGTGACCAGCATCGATGGGGCGGTCCTCGATGCCGTCCCGGTCCTCGTCGACCCGAGCTTCGACATCGCCCTGTTGTACGTCAGGGACCTCCACGCCAGGCCGCTCGCCTTCGCCCGGGCCGATCCCGAGCGCGGCGCGCTGGGCGCCACCCTCGGCTATCCGGGCGGAGGCCCGCTGACGATCCTGCCCGCCGCGGTATCGAGCCGCTATGACGCCACGGGTCACGACATCTACCAGCAACAGCGGGTCCGGCGCGAGATCATCGAGCTCCGCGCAGAAGTGAATCGTGGCGACAGCGGCGGGCCGCTCATCCTCGCCAACGGGACGGTCGGCGGCGTCGTGTTCGCCGAGGCTCGGACCGATCCGGAAGTCGGCTACGCACTCAGCGCGACGGAGGTCGCGGCCCACACTTACCCGTCGATCGGGAAGACGACGGCCGTGGACACCGGCGGCTGTATCGTCGACCGATGATCCGCGCCGGCTTCGTCGGGCTTGGCGTCATGGGCCGACCGATGGCCCATCGGATCCTGACCTTCGACATCCCGCTGACCGTGACGTCACGCACCGCGGCGAGCGTGGCCGGACTCGTCGCGGCGGGGGCGACCGAAGCCCCGAATCCGGCGGCGGTGGCCGCCGCCGCGGACGTGGTGTGCGTCATGGTCCCGGACACGGCCGACCTCGAAGCGGTCCTCGACTTCCCGGACGGCCTTCTCGCCGGCGCCCATCCCGGGCTCGTCATCTGCGCGATGGGGACGCACCTGCCGGCCGCCATGCCGCCCCTCGCCGCTCGCTGCGCCGAGCTCGACACCGCACTGCTCGACGCACCCGTGTCGGGCGGCGAGATCGGGGCTCGCGCCGGCAGCCTGTCGATCATGGTCGGCGGCGAGGCGGCCGCATTCGAGCGTGCACGGCCTATCCTCGAGGCCATGGGCAGGACCGTCGTCCATGTCGGTCCGTCCGGTGCCGGCCAGGTCGCCAAGGCGTGCAACCAGCTCGTCGTCGGCGCGACCATCGCGGCGGTCGCCGAGGCCCTGACTCTTGCGCGCGCGGCGGGAGTCGACCCGGCGACAGTCCGTGACGCACTCGCCGGCGGGTTCGCCGCCAGTCGCGTTCTCGATGTCCACGGGCGGCGGATGCTCGAGCGTGACTTCACGCCCGGAGGCCGTGCGGCGCTGCACGCGAAGGACGCCCACATCATCCTCGACACGTCGGCCGCGGCCGGCCTCGACCTTCCGTTCTTCGCCGCGGTCGCGGATGGATTCGACCGGCTTGTGGCCGCGGGCGGTGGCGAACTCGACCATGCCGCCCTCATCACCCTGCTCGAACCGATCGAGCCCGAGTAGGCTTATCCCTCACCGCGACCGACCCACCGATCGACGACCCGCCGGCCCAGGAGATCCCCAGATGTCCGACGTGCCCATCACCTCCGACCCCGCCAAGCGCCATTCGGCGGCCATCACGGACGGCCCGGATCGCGCCGGTGCGCGAGCCATGCTCAAGGCCATCGGCTTCACCGACGCCGACCTCGCCAAGCCGATCGTCGGCGTCGCGACGACCTGGATCGAGACGATGCCATGCAACATCAACCAGCGCGAGCTCGCGACCTTCGTCAAGGAGGGCATCCGGGCGGCAGGTGGCACGCCGATGGAGTTCAACACCATCGCCATCAGCGACGGCGTCACGATGGGCACGGAGGGGATGAAGACCTCGCTCATCAGCCGCGAGGTCGTCGCCGACTCGATCGAGCTCGTCGTCCGCGGGCAGATGATGGACGGCGTCGTGTGCATCGTCGCCTGCGACAAGACCGTGCCCGGCGCGGCGATGGCGCTCGGCCGCCTCGACGTGCCGGGGATCGTGCTGTATGGCGGGACGATCAACCCCGGCGTCTACAAGGGCCAGCGGAACGCGACCGTCGTGACCGTGTACGAGGCGATCGGCGCTTATCGGGCGGGCAAGATCAGCCTCGACGAGCTGACCGAGATCGAGAACGCGGCATGCCCCGGACCCGGCGCCTGCGGCGGCCAGTACACAGCCAACACGATGAGCACGGTCATGGAGTTCCTCGGGCTGTCGCCGGCCGGTCTCAACGGCATCCCGGCGGAGGACCCGGCCAAGCAGGCGGCCGCTCGACGGACCGGCGAGCTCATGATGGATCTCGTCCGTCGGGATGTCCGGCCGTCGCAGATCGTGACCCGTGCGGCACTCGAAAACGGGATCGCCTCGGTGGCAGCGACCGGCGGATCGACCAACGGCGTCCTCCACCTCCTCGCGATCGCCCACGAGTTCGGCATCCCGCTCGATATCGACGACTTCGGGGCCATCGCCGACCGGACGCCGCTCATCGGCGACATGCGCCCGGGCGGGCGCTACACCGCACTCGACATGTATGAGGCCGGTGGCGTCGCACTGGTCATGCGCGAACTGCTCAAGCGTCCCGGGCTGCTCCATGGTGACGCCCCGACGGTCGACGGCCGGACGATCGCCCAGATCGCCGCGGACGTCACGGAAACCCCCGGCCAGCAGGTCGTCCACGAGCTCGAGACGCCGCTGAAGCCGAACGGCGGACTGGCCATCCTCCACGGTTCGCTCGCACCCGAGGGCTGCGTCGTCAAGCTCGCCGGCCACGAGCGGCGCCAGCATCGCGGCCCGGCTCGCGTCTTCGACTCCGAGACGGCGTGCTACGAAGCCGTCCGCGCGCAACAGATCAAGCCCGGCGACGTCGTCGTCATCCGCTACGAAGGCCCGGTCGGCGGACCGGGGATGCAGGAGATGCTGTCGGTCACCGCAGCACTCGTCGGCGAGGGTCTCGGCGATTCGGTCGCGCTGCTGACCGACGGCCGGTTCTCCGGCGGGACCCACGGGCTGATGATCGGGCACGTCGCCCCGGAGGCTGCGCTCGGCGGCCCGATCGCGATCGTCGAAGAAGGCGACACCGTCGTCATCGATGTCGACCGCTCGGCGCTGGACCTCGATATCCCGGTTGACGAGGTCGCGCGACGGTTCGAGGGCTGGACACGGCCGGCGGCCCGCTACCGGACCGGGGTCATGGCCAAGTACGCGGCGCTCGTCGGGTCCGCATCGCAGGGCGCGGTCACGACCGGCGAGCGGATGACGGCCAACCTGCCGATGCGGTGAGATCAGAATCCTGCGCCATCGGCCCGGCGACGGCATCATGACGTCATGAGCCGGCTGCCCCCCGATCCCGCCGAGTACGACTCCCCGCGAGCCCAGATCGCCAGGGCCAAGGGCCTCGACCAGCCATATATCGCTGGTGGCCTCGACCCGGATCCGGGTCCGGGTCTCGAAGAGGAGCGCCACTACGGCAAGCTGCTCGTCGCGATGGTCGCGGCTCTCATGTTCGGCGGGTTCGTCATCGGCATCGCGTTGACCATCGCCACAGGCAGCGCCCCGCGGTGACCGCGGTCGCCGCCCCGTCGAGCGCGATCGGCGATCCTGCTTGGGCAGCCGCGACCGACGAGTCGGTCGCCACCCTGCGGGACCTGATACGAATCGAGTCGGTCAACCCGCCGCCGCTCGGCGCCCCGGACGGCGAGCTGCTGGTCGCGCGCATGATCGCATCGCTCCTGACCGACGCCGGCCTCGAACCCGAGATCGTCGAACCGGTGCCCGGTCGAGGCTCCATCCACGTGCGTCTGCGCGGCGACGGGACCGGCGGCGACGCACTCCTCCTGCTGTCTCACCTCGATGTCGTCCCCGCCCCGCCCGAACGCTGGTCGCATCACCCATTCGCGGCCGACGTCCATGATGGCTATGTCTACGGTCGCGGCGCGGTGGATATGAAGGCGATGATCGCGATGGAACTGGCGGTCGTCCGGCTGCTCGCCGCCGAGGCGCGTGCCGCCGACCGGGACCCGGCCCGCGACACCATCCCGGGCCTGCGTCGCGACGTCCTGTTCACCTGCACGGCCGACGAAGAGGCTGGCGGGCTCGCCGGAGCCAAGTGGGTCGCGGAGAACCGACCCGAGTGGATCCGTGCGGCCGGCGCCCTCAACGAGTGCGGAGGTGTATCGGCGACCATAGCCGGGCGCCGGCTCTACCCGATCCAGGTCGCCGAAAAGGGATTTGCCGCCTACCGCATCGTGATCCGCGGGACATGGGGCCACGGCTCGATGCCCCGCGAGGACAACGCCGCGGTCCTGGCCGCTGCCGTCATCAAGCGCCTTTCGGTCCCCGGACCGACCCGGATCGTGCCGGTCATGGCGCGCTTCATCGAGCAGGCGGCCGCGGCACTGCCCGACGAGGTCGGCGCAATCCTCGACGCGCTCAGTGGCAATGACACCGGCCGCGCCGAGGCGGCGCTGTCCGTCGCCTGCGATCCGATGTACGCCCGCGCGCTCCGCGCCCTGCTGCGCGACACACTGAGCCCGGACGTCGTCCACGCCGGCATCAAGTACAACGTCATCCCGGGAGACGCCGTGGTCGAGGTGGACTGCCGGGTCCTGCCGGGCACGACCGAACGAGAGATGCGGGCGCAGGTGATCGAGCGCCTCGGGCCGGACCTCACCCCGGTCTGCGAGGTGGAACTGATGGTCTTCGGGGCGCCCGTCGAAGCGCCGGCCGAGGGTCCGTTGTTCGACCTGCTCATCTCGACGATCCGCGACCACGATCCGGACGGGATCCCGCTCCCGGTGATGGCGCCGTTCGCGACGGACGCGAAACACACCGCGACCGTCGGGACGCCGACCTACGGCTTCTCGCCGCTCCGCCTCGATCCGGACGAACGTTTTCTGGAGCGGTTCCACGGCGTCGACGAGCGCGTCTCGATCGACGCGCTCCGTTGGGGTCTGCCGGTCCTCTACGACGTCGTCCGCCGCTTCTGCGGCTGATCCAGCCGATCGTCAGCCGCGCGGGTTGCCAGGATCGTCCAGCGTCTCCACGTGGACCTCTTCGTCGCAGGTCTTGCAGACGTAGATCGTCCCGCTCGCCCAATCCGTCTCCGGATCATGGTCGGCGGCATCGTGGTGCGAGCGACGCTCGAGCGATCCCCACGTGCCGTCGCTGTGGCGGTGCTGGATGCGCAGCGTGAGCTCGTTGATCCGACCGATGTCCATGGCCACTCTCCTCTATCCGCCGATGCTACTCGGATGTCGAGCGGATGAGACGCCCGCGCCGGCTGATCGCGTGCGTTGCAAGCGCGGCCACGCCCATCGCCACGATGGCGCGCTCCGCCGTCGGCAGCGGCCGTACCGCGGACAGGAACTGGTCGGCGCGACCGCGATCGACGACGCGGAGCACGGCGTGCCCGCGCTGGGTCAGGCGCAGCGTCCGCTGGCGCTTGTCCTCGGGCTCCTGATGGCGCTCGATGAGACGCCGCCGGACGAGACCGTCGACGAGGCGACTCGTCGCCGACGGCGAGCGGCCGATCGCTTCGGCGAGCTCCCCGACCGTCAGCGTGTTGCCGTCGGCCAGGACGTACAGGGCAGCCAGCTGGGTGAACCCGAGACGGAGCTCACCGAGTTGGCCGGCGAAGCCGATGACGAGCTCGCGCCAGAGCGCCCGCCCCATCGCGACCCGCTCGCTGATCTGGCGGACATTCGGCAATCGATTGCCGGCCGCGAGGACCGGGGCGGACAGGTCGGCCTCGAAACGCCGGGCGATGGCGCGAGTGGGAGCCGGCCGGGTGGATGGCCGTGCCGGAGAACGCTCGTCGGACACATCGACAGGGTACGGCAGTGCCGTTGATGTGTGCAACCATGCATGGTCGTTGCGCTCAACGGCCGGGCCGGCCGAGTACGCTTCGTGCATGCGTCACCTCGCATTCGTGTGCCCCGGACAGGGCTCCCAGTCGGTCGGCATGGGTCGCGCCCTCGCCGACGGCTCCCCGGCCGCGGCAGCCGTCTTCGCGGCCGCCGATTCGGCCCTGGGTGAAGCGATCAGCGCCATCGCCTGGGACGGCCCGGCCGAACGGCTCGACCTGACCGAGAACGCGCAGCCCGCGATCCTCGCGACGTCCGTGGCGATCCTCGAGGCACTCCGCGAACGATGGGCGGCCGAGGGACTCGTCGCCCCGGAGCCCGCGTTCATCGCCGGGCATTCGATGGGCCAGTATTCGGCGCTGGTCGCCGCCGGGGCACTGTCCATCGACGATGGCGTCCGGCTCGTCCGGGAACGCGGCCGTCTGATGCAGAGCTCAGGACAGGGCCGGGACGGGACGATGGCAGCGATCATCGGACTCGACGACACCCGACTCCCCGAGCTGGTCGAGAGGGCCTCCGCGCACGGCCTCTTCGTCGTCGCCAACCGCAACGCGCCGGGCCAGGTCGTGGTGTCGGGCGAGCGCCCGGCCATCGAGGCGGGCGCCGAGATCGCAAAGTCGCTCGGCGCCAGGCGAGCCATCGTGCTGCCTGTTTCGGTCGCGGCGCATTCCCCGCTCATGACCGAGGCGGCCGACGGGATGCGCACCGCCCTCGCCGGCGTCTCGTTCTCGGACCCGATGGTCCCGCTCCTGGCGAACGCCGACGCGCGTCCCATCGAAACGGCCACGGCCTGCCGGACCGAGCTGGTCGAGCACCTCACGGCCGGCGTGGATTGGATTCGCGCTGTCGAACACATGACCGCGGCGGGCGTGACCGCCTTTGTCGAGATCGGCCCAGGACGCGTTCTGACCGGCCTCATCAAACGCATCGCGCCGGAGGCCGACATCGTCTCGGCCGATGACCCGGCATCCATGGAGCGGCTCCTCGTCCTGGCTGCCGTTCCCGCCTGAGTCCATCCATCAACAAGGAGGACGTCAACTGTGCGCAAGCCCGACTACGACCGCCGCGTCGTCGTCACCGGTCTCGGCGTGATCAGCTCCGTCGGCAACGATGTCGGCACGGCCTGGATGAACCTCGTGAACGGCGTGTCCGGACTCGGACCGATCACCCGCTTCGATACGAGCCCGTACGAGGCCAAGCTCGGTGGCGAGGTCAAGGACTTCGTGGCCTCCGACTGGATGGATCCGAAGGCGGCCCGGCGGAGCGAGGCGAGCATGCATTTCGGCGTCGCGGCGGCCAAGCAGGCGCTTGCCGACTCCGGGTTCGAGATCACCGACGAGAACCGCACCGAGGTCGGGGTCGTCTTCGGGTCCGGCGCCGGTGGGCAGACCCTCATGCTCGAGAACTACGTCTCGATGAGGGAGCGTGGCCCGCGGACCGTCGCCCCGACGTTCATCGCCAACGCCCTGACCGACAGCTGCTCCGGGATGATCGCCATCGAGACCGGCGCCATCGGCCACAACATGTGCGTGGTCTCGGCGTGTGCGACCGGCACCCACAACGTCGGCGAGGCCGCGGAGGCCATCCGCCGGGGCGATTGCATCGCGGTCATCTCCGGCTCGACCGAAGCGCCCCTTCTGGAAGTCGGACACGCGGGCTTCTCGAACATGCGCGGGATGGGCATGCCGCGGCCGGGCGAGGCCCCGCAGACGGTCTCGCGACCGTTCGACCTGACCCGCGACGGGTTCGTCCTCGGTGAGGGCGCAGGCTCGCTCATGCTCGAGGACCTCGAATTGGCCAAGGCGCGCGGGGCCAGGATCTACGCTGAGGTGGTCGGCTACGGTTCCGCCGCCGATGGCTGGGACATGATCCAGCCGGTCGACCTCGGCGCCGGCTCCGCTCGGGCGATGAAGATGGCGCTCGATCGACGCGGCGTGCCGGCCGACGAGGTGGACCTCATCAACCCACACGGCACCTCGACCCCGCTCGGCGACCGCCGCGAGACGGAGGCGATCTGGGCGGTCTTCGGCGCCCGCTCATCTGGAGCGGCGCGCGAGATCGCGATCAGTGCGACAAAGTCGATGACCGGGCACATGATGGGCGCCGCCGGTGCGTTCGAAGCGTTCGCGACGGTCAAGTCGGTCTACGAACAGTGCGCTCCGGCGACGCTCAATTACCGCGACGCGGACCCCGACTGCGACCTGTGGGTCGTTCGCGAGACGACCGCCCACCCGATCCGCTACGCGCTCTCGAACAACATCGGCCTGGGTGGCCACAACGGCGCCGTGATCTTCAAGCGGTACGACGGCGATTGACCACGCCTCCTGACTACAATCAGCGGACCCCTGACACATCGGAGCCCCATTGACTGAGCAGGACCCCGCGCGCCGTGCCGTCGTGACCGGCCTCGGCGCGATCATGCCGATCGGCAACGATTTCCCGACCTACTGGTCGAACCTCGTCGCCGGCGTGACGGGTACCCGGACGGTCAGGCGGTTCGACCCGTCAGCGTTCGAAGTGCGAATCGCCGCCGAAGTCCTCGATTTCGACCCGACCACCGTCATGGACGCCAAGATGGCGCGCCGGATGAGCCGGTTCATCCAGCTCGCGATGGCCGCCGGCCGGGAGGCCGTCCGCGATTCGGGGATCGACTTCGGGGCGATGGACCAGGAACTCCGCGACCGGGTCGGCGTGGTCGTCAATACCGGTGGTGGTGGCATCGAGCAGATCATCGATGGGACACACATCCACGACGAGAAGGGTCCGCGGTTCGTGTCGCCATTCGCGGTTCCCGCGCTGTCGGGCTCGATGGCCGCCTGCATGCTGTCGATGGAGTACGGGCTGACCGGTCCGGTCATCACCCAGGTCGCCGCCTGCGCGACGTCGGTCATCGCCTTCCAGGACGCGCTGCGGCTCATCCGTTCGGGCGAGTGCGACGTCGTCCTGACCGGCGGCTCTGAGGCACCGATCTGGCCGATGGGCCTGGCGGCGCTATCGAACATGACCGCGCTGTCGAAGCGCAACGACGATCCGGAAACTGCGTCGCGGCCGTTCGATGCGACGCGCGACGGGTTCGTCCTCGGCGAGGGCGCCGGGGTCGTCGTCGTCGAGTCGCTCGCGCACGCGCAGGCCCGCGCCGCGACGCCGATCGCGGAGGTCATCGGCGGCGCGCTGACAGCGGACGCCTTCCATATCAGCGCCCCGGACCCGAGCGGACGGGGCCAGACGCGCGCGATGACCTCGGCGCTGCGCAATGCCGGGGTGGCGCCGGACGAGATCGACTACATCGTCGCTCACGGCACGGCCACCCAGCTCAACGACGTGACCGAGACGCGGGCGATCAAGGCGGCCTACGGCGACCACGCCTACAAGGTGGCCATAAGCTCGCCGAAGTCGATGATCGGCCATCTCGTCGGCGCGGCCGGGATCGCCTCGGCGCTGGCGGCCATCGGCGCGATCCGCGACCAGGTCATCCCACCGACCGCCAACCTGCATACGCCCGATCCCGAGTGCGATCTCGACTACACGCCCCTGACCGCCCGACGGGCCAAGATCGACACGGTGGCGGTCAATGGCTTCGGGTTCGGCGGCCAGAACGCGGTGACGATCTTCCGCTCGTTCGAGGCGTAGCGGTCAGCCCGGCCCGAGCATGACCATGAGGACGGATCCGCGGTCATCTGAGCTGCACACGGGCGACGGCCACGATCTGATCCGCGTGCAGGGCGCGCGTGTGAACAACCTCAAGGACGTCAGCATCGCCATCCCGAAGCGCCGGCTGACCGTGTTCACCGGCGTCTCCGGCTCGGGCAGCTCATTGGTCTTCGGCACGATCGCCGCGGAGTCGCAGCGGATGATCAACGAGACGTACAGCGCCTTCGTGCAGGGCTTCATGCCGACCCTGGCGCGGCCGGACGTCGACGTGCTCGAAGGGCTGACCACCGCGATCATCGTCGACCAGGAGCGGATGGGCGCCAACGTCCGCTCGACCGTCGGGACCGCGACCGATGCGAACGCGCTCCTTCGCCTGCTCTTCAGCCGCCTCGCCAAGCCCCATATCGGACCGCCGACCGCGTATTCATTCAACATCCCGATGCGCAAGGCGAGTGGTGCGATGACCGTCGACCGTGGCAAGGGTGAGCGGATCGTGGTGCGCGACGCGATCTACTACGGCGGCATGTGTCCGCGCTGCGAGGGCATGGGTTCGATCACCGATATGGACCTGACCCAGCTGTACGACGCCACAAAGTCGCTCAACGAGGGCGCCATCACGATCCCTGGCTACAGCATCGAGGGCTGGTACGGCCGCATCTTCACGGGCAGCGGCTTCCTCGATCCGAGCAAGCCGATCCGTGACTACACGAAGACCGAGCTCGACGACCTGCTCCACAAGGAACCGACCAAGATCAAGGTCGACGGCATCAACCTGACCTACGAGGGGCTGATCCCGAGGATCCAGAAGTCGATGCTGTCCAAGGACGTCGATACCCTCCAGCCGCACATCCGGGCATTCGTCGAGCGAGCCGTGACGTTCACCGCCTGCCCGGAGTGCGGCGGGACCCGGCTCAATGCGCCGGCGCGCTCGTCGAAGATCGATGGGATCAACATCGCTGACGCTTGCGCGATGCAGATCGACGATCTCGCGCGGTGGCTTCGCGGATTGGACGAGCCATCGGTCGCGCCGCTGCTTGCGGGCCTGCAGCACACGTTCGACTCGTTCGTCGAGATCGGGCTCGGCTACCTCTCGCTCGATCGCCCGTCGGGCACGCTCTCGGGCGGCGAGTCCCAGCGCACACGGATGATCCGCCACCTCGGCTCGTCGCTCACCGACGTCACGTATGTCTTCGACGAGCCGACGATCGGCCTTCACCCACACGACATCCAGCGGATGAACGGTCTGCTGCGACGGCTGCGCGACAAGGGCAACACGGTGCTCGTCATCGAGCACAAGCCCGAGGTGATCGAGATCGCGGACCACGTCGTCGACCTCGGGCCGGGCGCCGGGTCCGAAGGCGGCAAGGTGGTCTTCGAGGGCACGGTCGCGGAGCTGCGGGCCAGCGCCACGCTCACCGGGCGACACCTGGACGATCGCGCGTCGTTGAAGCCGTCGGTGCGAACCGCGACGGGCCGGCTCGAGGTGCGCGGCGCCAGCACGAACAACCTCCGGGAGATCGACGTCGACATCCCACTCGGCTTGCTGGTGGTGTTGACTGGCGTGGCCGGATCGGGCAAGAGCTCGCTGATCGACGGCTCGGTCGCGGGCCGGGACGGCGTCGTGTCGATCGACCAGGGCGCGATCAAGGGTTCTCGGCGCAGTAACCCGGCGACCTACACCGGGCTGCTCGACCCGATCCGCACGGCGTTCGCCAAGGCTCATGGCGTCAAGCCCGCCTTGTTCAGCGCCAACTCCGAGGGCGCGTGCCCGACGTGCAACGGCGCCGGCGTCATCTACACCGAGCTCGGGTTCATGGACACGGTCGCCACCACCTGCGAAGACTGCGAGGGAAAGCGGTACGAGGCATCCGTCCTCGAGTACCACCTGGCGGGGCGCGACATCAGCGAGGTGCTCGCCATGTCGGTCACGGAGGCGAAGGCTTTCTTCGGCACCGGCGATGCCAGGACACCGGCAGCGCACGGGATCCTCCAGCGCCTGACCGATGTCGGGCTCGGCTACCTGCGGCTCGGCCAACCGCTCCCGACCCTGTCGGGCGGCGAGCGCCAGCGGCTCAAACTTGCCACCCACCTCGGCGAGAAGGGCGGCGTCTTCATCCTCGACGAGCCGACCAGCGGGCTCCATCTCGCCGACGTCCGGCAGCTGCTCGCCCTGCTCGACCGGCTCGTCGACGACGGCAAGTCGGTCATCGTCATCGAGCACCACCGGGCCGTGATGGCGCACGCCGACTGGATCATCGACCTCGGACCCGGCGCCGGGCGCGACGGGGGCCGGATCGTCTTCGAGGGGACGCCCGAAGATCTCGTTGCCGCACGGACCACCCTGACCGGCGAGCACCTCGCGGCATACGTCGGCCGCTGAGGGACATCGGGGACGACCGGGCCGTTCCTCAGCCGACGATGGGCAGCGGGTCTGAGGCGACCGGTGTCGAGGCGGCGTCCGCCGCACGGGCCGTCTCTCGCCCCAGGATCCGGCGGACGAGGACGATCGCGAGGATCGCCGCGACCAGGTTCAGCACGTCGCTGAGCATCGTCACGGTGATCGTGGACTTCAGATCGTCGAGCGTCTCGCTGCCGGTGAATCGCGTGAGATAGCCGATCAGGTTGCCGCCCAGCCAGGTCAGCCACCAGCCGAGCAGGAGCGGTCGTGCGCGATCCGAATCGACCGCCGCGGCGAGGCGATCATGCAGGTCGGACACGATCTGATAGGGCACGACGAAGTTGGCGAATGGCGCAAACCACCAGCCGATCGCCCCGCGAGGGGAGTGCGGCGGCGTCCCGGCTCCGATCGCAGGAGCATTCTCAACGGCACGGGACAGCCAGGCGACGTAGGCGACCGCGGAAACGATGAGGGCGAGCACGAACGATCCGCTGATCGAGGCGGTCGTGGCGTCGAATGCGTTCGCTTCGGCCGCGCCGGCAGCGCCGCCCACGACATCGTCGGCGAGCTTGCCGAAGCCTGCAAGGTGGACGATCGACGCCAGGTCAAGGAGACCCGCGGCCGCGATCGCGACCATCGCGACGATCGCCCGCGTCCGCGAGGAGCGGAATGGGCTTGGACTCGTCCCCACCGCCGATGCCGATGGTGCCGCCCACAGGACCGCGGGCGGCGGCGTGACGGCGGACGGCGCGACCGGGTCCGCTGCCGACGCAACAACGGGTGTCGCGTATGGGGCTACGGGGGCGGCGGAGACGGCCGGCACCATGGCGGCCGCGGCGATCACGGGCGCGGCCACGACCGCGGGACCCTCCGGGCTCCGAGCGGCGGCGGGCGTCCGGCGAACGTCGAGGACCGTTCGTCCCACGCGGAACGACCCGGGCACGGTGAACCACACCCCTCCCGCGATCCGCAGGTCGCCCACGAACGTGCCACTCGCCGAGCCGAGGTCGCGGAGCACGACCCGGTCGTTGAGCTGGACTTCGAGTTGCGCGTGCCGGCGCGAGGCGCGCGGGTCGTCGACGACGAGGTCGCAGTCGGGCTCGCGCCCGACGACGAACGGCGAGACCTCGATGGCCGTCGTCTTCCCGTCTGGGTCGGTGACCGTGACGCGGGGACGCGGCGTTGGGGGTCCGCTCAGCATCTGGACGACACCTCCTCTGTCCGCATACTACGCGGGATGGCGCCGCCTTCCGAAACGACCACGCGACCGTGATGCCCCACGGTCCCGGGTTCGCGGCCCGATCCGACGTAGGGTCGACGCGGACCGGCAACGAGGACCGATTCCTCGCGCGACCACCGCTGTTCGCCGTGGCCGACGGGATGGGCGGCCACCAGGCGGGCGAGGTGGCGTCGGAGCTCGCGATCAGCCTCCTCGACGAGACCGCCGATCGATCCCCTGTCCTTGGGACCGATTCCCTTGTCGATGCGCTCGAACGGTCGAATGCGGCCATCCGGCGCGAGGCCAGGCTACGCGCCGATCTGGCCGGTATGGGAACGACGTGTACGGTCGCGGTCCTCGATGGCGAGATCCACATCGCCCACGTCGGTGACAGCCGCGCCTACCGGTTCCGCGCCGCGCGGCTGGAACAGCTGACCGACGATCACAGTCTTGTCGCGTCGATGGTCCGCGAAGGACGGATGGATCCGGCCGCCGCGATGACCGACGGCCGCCGCAACATCATCACGCGAGCTCTCGGCGCCGAAGATCAGGTCCGCGTCGACGTCGTCAGCGCCGACCTCGCTCCCGGCGATCGGCTGCTGCTCTGTTCCGACGGCCTGCACGGCCAGGTCGACGATGCGGCGATCGCGACCGTTCTGCGCGACGAGCCCGATCCTGCTCGCGCGGTCGACCGGCTCATCGGCCTTGCGAATGCCGCCGGCGGCGAGGACAACGTGACAGTCATCGTCATCGACCCGGACATGATGGCCGACGCGGCGAGCCCCGCCGTCGCCGTCGCCCTCGCCGTCGACGACGATCAGCAGGAGAGCGCCGACACCGCGAAGCGGACCGATGATTCTCCGATCCCGGCACGGCGACCCCGTCGCGCGATCGCGCTGTTCCTGCTCCTGGTCATCGCAGCCATCGCGGTCGCGATCGCCGGCTGGCTGCTGGCCGCGGCGATCAGCCCGACCTGAGCCTGGGCAGAGCGGATCTCTCAGCCCCCCGGCGGCAGACCGCGCAGCGGCCGGCCCTCGAAAGTCTCGATCGCCGCGACGAGTTCTGGCGTGAGCGCGACCGCCGCCTCGGCCGCGTAGTCGTACCGTACCAGCACGGAATCGCTGACCGCCACGAGGCGCAGCGTCTCACCCGAGAGGCCGGCGCTGAGCCGGTGTTCGAGGGTGAATGACGAGCGACCGATCCGGGTCGCTCGCGACTGCACCCTGATCGTCTCGCCGAAGAACGCCTGTGCCCGGTAGGTGATCCGAGCTTCGGCGAGGATGAGGCTCTCGCCTCCATCGTCGCCTCGCGCGAAGCCCTCGCCGGTCACGTCGGTCCAGTATCGGATCCGGGCGATCTCGCAGTAGGTCAGGTAGGTCGCGTTGTTGACGTGACGCATGGCGTCCGTGTCCGCGAACCGAACGGGGACCGAGACCTCGTGCGCGAACTGTCCGACGAGGTCGCGTGGGTCAGCCGCCTCCCGGCCGCGGTGCGGGTGATCGTCCATCTGAAGCTCCTATGTCAAGCCGCGACCACGGGGATCGAAACGACGGAGGCGGAGCGAGTTCATGACCACCGACACGGACGACAGTGCCATGGCGCCGGCCGCCATCGCCGGGTTGAGCGTGATCCCGAACGCCGGGTACAGGACGCCCATCGCGACCGGGATGAGCACGATGTTGTAGGCAAAGGCCCAGAACAGGTTCTGGCGGATGACCCGCATCGTCGCGCGGGACAGGTCGATCGCGGCCGTCACGGAACGCGGGTCGCCGCCGACGAGCGTCACGTCCGATGCCTCGATGGCGACGTCCGCGCCCGTCCCGATGGCGATGCCGAGATCCGCATGGGCGATCGCCGGGGCATCGTTGATGCCGTCGCCCACCATCGCCACGACGAGTCCGCGTGCCTGGAGGCGTTCGATGGTGGCCGCCTTGTCGGCCGGACGTGTCTCGGATTCGACGCGGTCGGGACCGATACCGACCTGGCGCGCGACGGCTTCGGTCGTCAGCCGGCCGTCGCCACTGACCAGCCAGACCTCGATGCCGGCGTCGGCCAGGCCCCGGATGGCTTCGGCGGCTGTCGGCTTGACAGGGTCGCCCAGGGCGATGAGGCCAGCCGCGGCGCCGTCCACGGCGACGAACGCGAGCGTCTCGCCGGTGGATTCCGCTGCGGTCGCCACCTCGTCGAAGGGCGCCACGTCCACGCCATGCTCGACGACGAGTCGCCGGTTGCCGACGACGACGGCGTGGGCCGTCCCGTCCGCTGCCCAGACGATGCCTTCGACACCACCGCCGGCGATCGCGACGAAGCCTGTCACGGTCCCGAACCCGAGCTCATCCTCGAGTGCCCGGGCCCGGATGGCTGCCCCGAGCGGATGCTCACTGCCGCGCTCGAGCGAACCGGCGAGGTCGAGCAGTTCGGCCACCGACCGGCCAACGGCCGGCGTGACGCGCACGACTGAGGGCCGCCCGAGCGTGAGGGTGCCGGTCTTGTCGAGGACGACCGCGGTGACGCGATGGGCGGTCTCGAGCGCCTCGCCACCGCGGATGATGATCCCCGCCTCCGCGCCGCGTCCGGTGCCGACCATGATCGCGGTCGGCGTCGCGAGACCCATCGCGCACGGGCAGGCGATGACGAGGACCGCGATGAACGAGGTCAGAGCGAAGGTCAGGCTCGGCTCGGGTCCGGCGACGAACCAGACGACGAACGTCAGGGCCGCCAGGCCGAGCACCATCGGCACGAAGACCGCGGCGATGCGGTCGGCCAGGCGGGCGATCGGGGCCTTGGAGCCCTGGGCCTGCTGGACGAGGTCCACGATCCGGGCCAGGGCGGTGTCGCGTCCGACACGCGTCGCGCGCATGACGAAACTGCCGGTCCCGTTGAGCGACGCGCCGATGACTTCGTCACCGGGGCCGACCTCGACCGGGATCGGCTCCCCGGTGAGCATCGACAGGTCGACGCTCGAACCGCCTTCGACGACCGCACCGTCGACCGGGACGATCTCCCCCGGGCGGACGCGCAACATGTCGCCGACCGCGACGGCCTCGAGCGCGACCTCGCGGTCCTCGCCGCCGATGGCGACGAGCCGGGCCGTCTTCGGGCTCAAGCCAACGAGCCGGCGGATGGCGCCGGCGGTCCGGACCTTGGCGCGGGCCTCCAGCCAGCGGCCGAGAAGAACGAGGCCGATGATGATGGTCGAGGAGTCGAAGTAGGTGACGGGCTCGATGCCGGCGGCCATGACGACCTCCGGCCAGAGGGTCACGACGACGCTGTAGCCCCACGCTGCGGTCGTGCCGACGGCCACCAGCGTCTCCATGTTGGTCGTCCCGTGACGAGCGGCGCGCCAGGCCGGCCGGTAGAAGCGACGTCCGGCCCACACCTGGATGAAGGTCGCCGGGATGAGCGCGATCCGGTTGAGTTGGGTCATGCCGAGCGACGCGGTCGGCCCGAACATCAGGACCATGATCCCGATGGCCACGGCGATCGACGCCGACGCGGCGATGAGCAGGCTGCGTGCCTCACGCTCCCGATCGAGATCGTCCTGCGAGACCTCGTCCGCCAGCGACAGCGGCGCCGCGCCCTCGGCGGGGGCCCGCTCGCGAACGTCGTAGCCGGCCGCTTCGATGGCGCCGACAAGGGTCGCACGATCGGCCACGTCGGGCAGGTAGCGGATGGTCGCCACCTCGGTGGCCAGGTTGACCGATGCGGTCTCGACACCTGGGGTCTTGCCCAGGAAACGCTCGATGCGATTGACGCAGGACGCGCACGTCATCCCCTCGATCGGAAGGGCCACTTCAACGGCGGTCGGGGGTCGTGTGTTCATACTCCCTAGGAGTATATCACCCGCCCTGGTGTGCCAGACTCATCGAGTGGCCGATCCGATCGCTCTCCACACGTCGATGCCCGGTCCGTGGGGACCTTTCTTCGTGGCTGTGACGGAGCGTGGAGTGGTCGCCGTGGACTGGCTGACGACCGAGGAGGAGTTCGAGGCCCGACTCATCCGCCGCCTTGGCGGACCGATGGCATCCCTGGCCGAGGCGGAACCCGACGATCCCCGACGCCGTGACCTGCTCGCCGCGCTGGGGGTGCTCGAAGCCCTCCTGGCGGGTCGTCCGGTGGCGACCGCGGTGATCATCGACATCTCGGACCGTCCGGCCTGGGACCGACATGTCCTCGACGCGGTCGCCGCCATCCCGTTCGGATCGACGGCCTCCTACGGCGAGATCGCCCGCCGGGTCGGTGCTCCCCGCGCCGCGCGCGCCGTCGGGGGCGCGGTCGGCCGAAACCCGGTCGGCCTGATCATCCCGTGCCACCGGGTGATCGCCGCGGACGGCACGATCGGCGGCTACGGTGGAGACGCCTGGGGCAGCCGCGAGGACCGCCTCGAGATCAAGCGCGCCCTCCTCCGGCGCGAGGGTGTCGAGGTCGGCCGCAGGCCGGATGTCCGACAAGTCGCGAGCCAGGGTTGAATCGCGGTGAGTACACGGTCATCATCGGTGTCCGGCATTCGACATCATCGCGGTCACACGTGGACTGGCGACTCGACACCGACGTCCCGACACTACAGCCAAAGCCCTCCATCCATCGGGCGAGCAGCGAGAACAGGAGCGAGTCATGAATACCAAGCACCGTCCAGGCGAATACGCCGACTCGGGATCCGAGGACGACACCGAGGGCCAGTCGTTCAGCCGCCGCGCCGTCGATACCGGCGAGGACGACACCGAGGGCCAGTCACACCAGCGTCGGGCGATCGACGATGAGGACGACACAGAGGGCCAGTCGTTCAGCCGCCGCGCCGTCGATACCGGCGAGGACGACACCGAGGGCCAGTCACATCAGCGTCGGGCGATCGACGATGAGGACGACACCGAGGGCCAGTCCTTCACGGCTCGCTGATCGAACCTTTCGCGTGACGCCTCGGCTACGGCCGAGTGGCGCCTCAACCGCTCCGAAGATGACGCGACTCGTGTGATCGAGACTCGCCGACACCACCCCGGTCGCGTCATCATGTCCCGGTGACGGGATGCTGACCGCCTATCGCCGGGTCTTCGCGAACTCACGTCTCGCCCGGCTGCTGGCCGGCGAATTCATCTCATCCATCGGCGACTGGCTCTACCTGGTCGCGATCCTGATCATCGTGTACGAGCAATCCCACGACCCGCTGGCCCTGGGACTCGTCGGGGCTGCCCGGATCTTTCCTTACCTGATCTTGTCGGTTCCCGCGGGGATCGTCGCGGATCGGTTCGATCGCCGCCTCGTCCTGATCGTCACCGACATCAGCCGCGGCGCGCTCCAGGTCGTCCTGGCGATCCTGGTCCTGACCGGTGCGCCGGTCCTGCCGATCGTCGCCGTGGTCATCGCGGCGTCATGCATCGCCACCTTCTTCGGCCCGGCGATCGGAGCGTACCTGCCGTCGCTGGTGGATGACGAGGCGGATCTCGGGCCTGCCAACAGTGTCTGGGCGACGCTCGACAACCTCGCCTTCTTCGTCGGCCCGGCGATCGCCGGGGTGCTCATCGCGGTGGGCGGACTGGCCACTGCGTTCGTGCTCAACGCCGCCTCCTTCGCGTTCGTGGCGATCATGCTCGCGACGCTGCCGAGCCGGCGGACCCTCATCGAAGCAGCCGAGGACGCGGCCCGCTTGGAGGGCGCTCTTGAGATACAGTCCGCCGTCGCCAGTGGCTGGGGCAGCATCGTGCGCCGACTTCCGGGGATCGTCGTGCTGGATACGGCCACGAGCTTCGCCGGTGGTGCACTCAGCGTCCTGACTGTGGTGATCGCCGTGGACTCGCTCGGCGCCGGCGAGGCCGCCACGGGCTACCTGAATGCCGCGACCGGCATCGGCGGCATCGCAGCCGGTATCGCGGCCGGCTGGGTGGTCCTCCGACGACTCGACGTCGGGATCGCTGGGGGCTCCGTCATCGCTGCTGTCGGTCTGCTGGCGCTTGGCACGACCCACGACCTCGCGCCGGCGCTGCTCGCGATCGGCATCGCTGTCGGGGCGCTGCTTCTCCTCGACGTCATCATGGCGACCGTCCTCCAGCGGCTCGTTCCGGACGAGGAGCGCGGTCGCGCGATGGGCATGGTGCAGATCCCCGGTTCACTTGCCTCGATCGCCGGAGCGTTCGCGGCGCCGCTGCTTGCCGATCGCTACGGTGTGGCGACCGCACTCGGTGTCATCGCGATCGTCTCGATCGTCCTTGGGCTCGCCGCGGTCGTCGTCCTTCGACCGACTGGCGTGCTCCTCGGCTCGGGGCTCGACCCGCGCGGGCTCGAGCTGCTCCGGGCGAGCGTGTTCGGTGGCGTGCTGCCCATTCGGCTCGAGACGGCGGCCCGGCGCCTCCAGGCCGTTGAGGTGGGTCACGGACAGACTGTCATCGAGCAAGGCGCCGCCGCCGACCGCTTCTACATCATCGACGAAGGCACATTCACGGTCTCGCAACGGACCGGCGACGGACCGCCGGTGGAGCTCCGCACGATGGGGCCCGGCGAGGTGTTCGGCGAGATCGGGTTGCTGTCGTCCGTGCCGCGAACGGCAACGGTGACCGCCGCTGAGGCGGGACGGCTCCTTGCGCTCGACCGGAAGGGTTTCCTCGGCCTCGTCGACGCCGGACCCGGTCTGACGACGCAACTGCTCGATCGATATCGCGGGACCTGGGATCGTTCCTGACACCTCCGACGTCCGGCAACGGACAGGCCGTGGTCGCTCCCGGACGTGGACCGTCTTTCGTCGCGCCGCGCTGCCCGGGAATCGTGCTGCGCGGAAACCTGCAACAGCCGACGACCGCGCCATACACTCCAGCGAGCACCGAAACGTCATGGCTCGCTCAAGGGAGACACGGTCGACATGTCCGACCTGGGTTCTGGCGGCACGATGGCGAGCGAGACTGAGGCCGTCATCGAGGCCATCGGCCGGTCGCGCCTGTTCCGAGGAGTCGCTGGCGAGGATCTCGCAGCTATCGCCCCGATGCTTCGGCAGCGTCGGTACCGGGCCGGCGAGACGATCTTCCACGAAGGCGATCCCGGCGACGCCATGCACGTCATCGCCTCCGGGCGCGCCAAGATCTCGATCGAATCCCTCGAGGGCGACGAGGCGATCCTCGTCACCCTCGGTCCAGGCGAGGTGTTCGGTGAGCTTGTGCTGCTCGACGGCGCACCTCGGTCCGCCGACGCGATCGCCGTCGAGCCGACGGTCACCTATATCCTCGCCCTGCCGGACTTCGGACCCCTGATCGCCAACAACGATGCATTCCGCTCGGCCATCCTCCACAACCTCGCCCAGGAACTGCGGCGGCTGACGGTCCACGTCTCGGAGCTTCATTTCCTGGACCTGGCCGGGCGTCTGGCCAGCCGCCTCGCCCGCATGGCCGACGAGGTCGCTCCGGGACAGCGCGACGAAGTGCGCCTGGGCCGGGCGTACACCCAGAGCGAGCTCGCGGCGATGATCGGCGGGACGCGCCAGAGCGTGAACCGTGTCGTCGCGGAACTGGTCTCGGAGGGGCTCCTTCGGGTCGAACCCAACGATCTCGTGGTGATCGATGTCGCCCGGATGGCACAGCGCGCGCGATGGTGAAGCGCGGCGCGTCCGGCGATGCGCCCGACGGGTTCTCGCCCGATGCCCGGGCGCTTCTGCGCGAGGTCGCCCTGCGCGGCCAGACCGCGGTCCGCCTGGACGCCGATGTCGAGACCGCGCTTCTGCGCTCGATCGTGGACGCCACCGTCGGCATCTTTCGCGCCGAGGCCGCATCGATCGCCCTCCTCGACGAGGGGTCGGGGAACCTCAGGTTCGTGGTTGCAGCGGGTGCACAGGGTGCACCGGTCGTCGGACTGACCATCCCGCCCTCGCAGGGTCTGGCCGGCTACGTCTTCTCGACCGGCGAGAGCATCGCCCTTCTGGACCCGGCGAAGGACCCGCGCTTCGGCCGGGGCGTCGCGGAGTCGACCGGCTTCATGCCGCGATCCATCCTCGCGGTACCGCTCGAGGACGGCGATCGGACGATCGGGGTCCTCGAGGTCATCGACAAGCTCGAAGGCCCGTTCTCGATGGAGGACATCGCAATCGCCTCGCTGTTCGCGCGTCAGGCCGCCACCGCCATCCGGGTCGCCGCCCGCGCACGGGAGATCCGGGTCGTGCTGGCCGACGTCCTTGCGTCGGACGAAGCGGCCGACGACGACGCGGCCGTCCGCGAGCTCGTCTCGGCAGCGACTCGACGGCATGCCGGCGACGACCGGTTCTGGGCGTTCGTGGACGCCATCTCGGCGATGCGCCACGCCTCCACGGCCGATCGCGACCTGGCGATCGAGCTGCTCACCATCATCGGCCGCCACGGAGCGGCGACCAGCCGGGAGGCGACAGGACGGCGACTCCGCCTCCGACGATGACCGGCAGGCAGATGCCGGCCTGGAGCGAGCCGTTCCAGACCGATCGTCGGGACCGACTCGGGCGCGACGAGCCGATTCCCAGTCTGGTCGAAACGCGCGACTGGCTCGACGGCCGAGGCGATGGCGTGACGGTCGCGATCATCGATTCGGGGGTCGATGGCGGTCACCCGGCGGTCGGCGGCAAGCTCGTCCGAAGCCTGCGGGTGGATCTGACGCTCGAGGAACCCGCGGTCGTCGATGACGAGGAGGCCCGCGACGTTGTCGGCCACGGCACGGCCTGCGCCGGGATCATCCACAGCCTGGCACCCGAAGCGGAGATCGTGTCGATCCGGGTCCTGAACCCCGACAACAAGGGCAAGGGGCTCGCATTCGCCCACGCCCTCGATTGGGTCGTCGAGAACGGCGTCGGGATCGCGAACATGAGCCTGTCGTCCAAGAGCGAGCAGCTGTACGCGACCTTCCATGAACTCGTGGACCACGCGTATTTCGCCAACTGTCTGCTGGTCTGTTCTGCGAGCAACTACCCGGGTCAAGAGAGCTATCCGTCTGTCTTCTCGTCGGTCATCTCCGTGGCCGCCCACGACATCCCGGACCCGCTGACCTGGTTCTACAACCCGAAGCCGCCGGTCGAGTTCGGCGCATGGGGGGTCGACGTCCCGATCGCCTGGATGGACCACGGCTCGATCGTCGCGACCGGCAACAGCTTCGCGGCGCCGCACATCACGGGATTACTGGCGCGCCTCCGGTCCGTCTACCCGGCGGCGACGCCGTTCGAGGCGAAGACGATGCTCGCCCAATCGGCGACGAACGCCCCGGGCCGCGGACTCGGACCGGAGGGGGCGGTCAGCCCCTCGGGATCGGGCGCATCGGATAGACGCCGATGACGATCGGCGTCCGCGGGTCGAGCGACAGTTCGTAGCCGATCTCGCCGGCCTTGAGCAGGTCCCCGAGGAGCCCTCCCTCTCGCATCGGCAGGCCCACGTAGACCCAACCCGGCTCGAGGCGAACAGGCGTCACGTCGTCGTCACCGCCATCGATGCCGAAGCGGCGGCGCAGTTCGTGCATCGGCACGTACGGGCGGCTCTTGATGAACCGACGCAGTTGCGGGGCCGTGCACTGGCTGATGAGCGGGGCGCCGTTGGTCATCGTTGGCATCCGCTTTTCCACGTCGCCGGGCTCGGGGCCGGCATCGGCGTGCGGCATGAATGCAGTAGCGGGCGCGCTCGTCGCCTGCTCGGAGCGAGGCGCCGGCGGAGGGGCGAATGCCGCCGGCTGGCCTGGGGAGGCCGCACCACTCGCGGGAACAGGGACTGCCGGCCCGGATGGTCGTGGCACGGGCGGGGTGCCCTCGGCGGGGCTCACGCCGGCACTGCGACGGGGTCCGTCCGGCGCACCCTGGGCGTGACGATGCGGCCGGCCGTGATGACGGCGGCTCATCGGCCGTTCGCGGCGGCCCGCTGCCGGCGGTCCGGAGTGACGACGCCGGTTCGGCGCCGATGGTCGGTGGTCATGGTTCTCGATGGGCTCATCGGGGGGGACGCATCGGGCGCGACCCGTCGACCGATGATACCGCAGCGCGGCAGGCACGAGCCCGAGGGCCGTCCCGAGGCGCTATCGTTGGTGCACCCAGTCACCACGAGGAGCGACCGTGCGCCTGCCCGACAAGGTCTGCCTCATCACCGGCGCCGGGTCGGGGATCGGCCGTGCGACGGCGCTGCTGTTCGCGTCTGAAGGCGCCACGGTAGGGGTCGCCGACATCGACCGCGCGGCGGCCGACGAGACGGCCGCCCTGATCTCGATTGCGGGCGGGTCAGCGCGTGCCTACGGGGTCGACGTCACGGAGCCTGCCTCGGCCGAGGCGCTCGCGACGGCCGTCGTCGCCGATTTCGGGCGCATCGACGTCCTGTTCAACAACGCCGGGATCGCGGGCGTCGGTCTCCTGCACGAGACCTCGGTCGAGCTGTGGGACCGGGTGATGGCGGTCAACACGCGGGGCGTCTTCCTGGTCGCACGGGCAGTCCTGCCGCACATGATCGCCGCGCGGGAGGGCTCGATCATCAACATGTCGTCGACCATCGCCGAGGTCGGCCTCGCGAACCGCGCGTCGTACGCGGCATCGAAGGGTGCCGTCCTGTCGCTGACCCGTCAGATGCAGGCGGACTACGCAACGTACGGGATCCGGGTCAACGCGCTGCTGCCCGGGACGATCCACACGCCGTTCGTGGACCGCTACCTCGCCGAGAGCTACGACGACCCAGCGGCCGGGATGGAGATCCTCAAGAAGCGGCAGCTGATGGGCGAGCTCGGGCGGCCCGAAGATGTGGCCGCTGCGGCGCTGTATCTCGCGTCGGACGAGTCGTCGTTCGTGCTGGGCAGCGGCATGTTCGTCGACGGCGGCGTCCGCGGGACGAAATAGAGCCGACCTGCCTCAGCCATCGACGAGATACAAGTCGCGCGGTGCCTCGTTGAGCGCGATCGGGCCATCCGGTCCGCACACGACGATGTCCTCGATCCGGGCGCCGTACTCGCCGATCAGGTAGATCCCGGGCTCGACCGAGAATGCCATCCCTTCCCGAAGTGGCTCCATGTTGCCCACGATGATGTACGGGTCCTCGTGGCCTTCGAGCCCGATGCCGTGCCCCGTCCGGTGGAAGAACGCGTCGCCGTAGCCCTCGGCCTCGATCGGGCGGCGTGCGGCGGCATCGACCGCCTCTGGAGCGACGCCCGGCCGGATCGCGCGCGTCGCGGCGGCCTGGGCGCCCTGTAACACGCCGAACAGGTGCCGGAACCGCTCATCGGGGGCGTTCGCCGGGTCGCCACCGGTGACCCACAGGGTCCGGGTGATGTCCGAACCGTACCCGCCGATCGTGCCGCCGATGTCGAGGACGATGGGCTCGCCGACGCGGATCACGCGGTCGGACGCTCCGTGGTGCGGCGACGCCGAATTCGGTCCGGACCCGACGATGGCGAATTCGGCATGGTCGTGACCCTCGGCGACGAGCCGCTCGTTGACCTCGCGCGCGACGTCCGCCTCGGTCCGACCGACGAGGCGACCGCTCGCGATCTGGGCGACCACCCGGTCGGCCGCGCGTGCCGCCTCGGTCAGCAGGGCGATCTCGTCGGCGTCCTTGACGATGCGCAAGCGCCCCAGGATCGGCGAGGCGAGCTCGAACCGGGCGCCGGCCAGCCGTTCCTGCAGCCGGAGCAGATGCCGGGCGGGCAGGTCGTCCGAGACCGCGATCCGACCGGCCGTGACGGATCCGCCGTTCGCATCGCGCACCACGCGCGCGACGAGCCCATGAGCATCGTCTCCTTCTTCCCAGGCGACGACCGGCAGCGTCCCCGCGGCCGCCGGCGGACACGACCGGGCGGGTGTCGCCTCGAGCCGTGGGGTCACCAGGGCCCAGTCCCCAGCCGTCGGGATGACCAGCATCGTCAGCCGCTCGAGTGACGATGCGGGATAGCCGGCGAGATAGCGCATGTCCGCACCGGTACCGACGAGGATGGCCGCGAAGCCCGCCTCTGCTGCCAGATCGCGCGCGGCCGTCATCCGCTCCCGGAATCGATCGGCGGGGATGGTCGGTCGGGTCGAGATCATGCGGGAGTCTCCAGTGCGGGTCCCGTGGCCAGCCACGCGGCGAGCTGGCGCGGACCGTCCTCGAACAGGCGGCGATAGGGATGGACGCGATCGGCACCGGCGGCAAGCGCCGCCCGGCGGAGCTCGACATCGTCGTGCTGGCCGACGGCGAGGACCGGCCGGGCCAGGGCATGCGCCGCTGCGATGGCGGTCAGCCCATCGTATGCACGCGCCGTCAGGTCGACGACGACGCGATCGACCTCGGGCAGCGCCACTTCGAGCGCGGCGAGAGAACGCACCGGCCGCGGGTCGGCTCCCGCGCCTCGCACGAGGTCCGCCAGCCGGGTCGCCCAGATCAGATCGTCGGCGAGGACGGCCACGCGCGCGGTCAGTCGATCGTCTCCGCGAGGTGATGGAATACGTCGCGCGCGGTGACCACACCCGTCGGGCGGCCGCCATCGAGGATCGGGATATGACGGAACCCGCCGACGGCCATCTTGTGGATGGCGATCGCGATCGGGTCGTCGTGGCGAAGGACGACAGGGTCGGGTGTCATGAAGTCGCGGACGTGGAAAGCGTCGAGCCGTTTGCCGGCGGCCTTCACGACGGCGTCGCGGTCGGTGAAGATGCCGACGAGTCGATCGTCGGCGACCACCAGGACGCAGTCGGAGTCCGCCTCCTGCATCCGGGCGATGACGACGTCGACGGGGGTATCGGGGCTGACGGTCAGCGGCGGCGGCGCACCGAGGTCGTCAAGGTGCTCGCCGAGCAGCCGGCCCTGGAAGGACAGTGGCGCCTGCGGGACGTCGCTCCCGGCCAGGTCCGCGCCGCAGTTGTCGCAGACCTCGGTCCCCGTCAGGTTGTCGAACCCGCAGACCGGACACAGCATGCTCATCTCTCCGAGCTATCGACTATTCGACCGTCCACGTCTCGCCGCCGTTGAGGACGCCCTCGAGGTCGCCCGCGCCGCTCCTGGCGATTGCGCTCGCGATCTGGTCGTCGATCAGGCGGTCATGAGTCGGGCGGTCGACGGATCGAAGGACGCCGACGGGAACCGGGAACGCCGGCCAGAACATCCGCGACAGCATCAGCGCGAGATACGGCTCCTCGGCATGTTCGTCGTGGACGAGCAGGTCCGTCTCGGTGATGCCATTCTCGCCGATGGTCACGACCTCCGGGTGCAGGCCCTGGAGGCGGATGCCCTTGTCGCGGTCCTTGCCGAAGATCATCGGCTTGCCGTGTTCGAGGATGAGCATCCGATCCTCGCGGACGTCGCGCTCGGTGAAGTCCCGCCACGCGCCGTCGTTGAAGATGTTGCAGTTCTGGAGGACCTCGACGAACGACGAGCCCCTGTGTCGGCCGGCCCGCTCCAGCGTGTTCTGGAGGTGCTCGGTGTGGGTGTCCACGGAACGCGCCACGAACGACGCTTCCGCGGCCAGGGCGATGGTCAGCGGGATGATCGGCGTATCGACCGACCCGAGCGGCGTCGACTTCGTCTTCTTCCCGAACTCCGAGGTCGGCGACGCCTGGCCCTTGGTCAGCCCGTAGATCCGGTTGTTGAACATCACGAGGTTGATGTCCACGTTCCGGCGCATGGAGTGGATGACATGGTTGCCACCGATCGACAACGCGTCGCCGTCACCGGTGATGACCCAGACCATCAGGTCCGGTCGAGCCGCCTTGAGCCCGGTCGCGAGCGTCGGAGCCCGTCCGTGGATCGTATGGAAGCCGTAGGTGTTCATGTAGTACGGCAGCCGCCCGGAGCAGCCGATGCCCGAGATGAACACGATGTTCTCGCGCGCATAGCCGAAGTCCGGCATGACCTTCTGCGTCTGTGCCAGGATCGAGTAATCGCCGCAGCCCGGGCACCAGCGGACTTCCTGGTCGGACACGAAGTCCTTGCGGGTCAGCTGGATGACCTGGGCGTTCTCGGGGCTCAGGGCGGGCCGTGGCGCGATGGTCGTGGTGTCGGCGCCGTGGCCGTTCGCATCGGTCATCGTGAGTCCTGTTCTGCGAGGAGGCGGCGGGCCTCGTCGACGATCTCGGCGATGCGGAATGGCTTGCCGCGGACCTTGTCGTAGCCGACGGCGTCGATGAGGTACTTCGCCCGGATCAGCATCGAGAGCTGGCCGAGGTTGACCTCCGGGATGAGCACCCGGCGATAGTTCCGCAACACGGATTCGGTGTTCGCCGGGAACGGATTGAGGTGACGGAGGTGCGCGTGAGCGACCGATTCGCCGGCCGCCTGGAGCAATTCGACCGCAGATCGGATCGCACCGTATGTCGATCCCCAGCCAACGACGAGGAGCTCGCCGCGGTCGGGCCCGAAGACCTCGAGCGGCGTGATGTCGTTCGCGATACCGGCCACCTTGGCCTGGCGATACAGCTGCATCCGGTGGTGGTTGTCCGGGTCGTAGCTGACGTTTCCGGTGATGTCGGCCTTCTCGAGGCCACCGATGCGGTGCTCCAGGCCTGGCGTCCCGGGCACGGCCCACGGACGGGCGAGCGTGGCCTCGTCGCGCAGGTACGGCCGGAACGTGGCAGGGTCCGTCGCGTTCGTCACCGAGATGTCCGGGAGGTCCGCGTATGACGGGATCTTCCATGGCTCGGAACCGGTCGCCAGGAACGCATCCGACAGGTAGACGACCGGGGTCATGTACTTGAGCGCGAGCCGGCAGGCTTCGATGGCGAGGTCGAAGCATTCGCCCGGCGTGGCCGGCGCGACGATCGGCAGCGGTGAATCCGAGTTGCGCCCGAACATGACCTGCAGGAGATCCGCCTGCTCATTCTTGGTCGGCATCCCAGTCGATGGGCCGGCGCGTTGTACATCGATGACGACGAGCGGTAGCTCGACCATCACCGCGAGACCCATCGCCTCCGTCTTGAGCGCGATACCTGGGCCAGACGATGCGGTCAGTGCCAGCGCCCCGCCGTAGCTCGCGCCGATGGCGGCGCCGATCGCCGCGATCTCGTCCTCGGCCTGGAAGGTCTTGACCCCGAACGTCTTGTATCCGGACAGCTGGTGGAGGATGTCCGATGCGGGGGTGATCGGGTAGGAGCCGTAGAACAGCTGCCGATCGGCCAGCCTCGACGCCACGAGGAAGCCGAGCGCAGTCGCCTCGTTGCCGGTGATGTTCCGATACACACCCGGGGGCAACTTGGCCGGCCGGACCCGGTAGTGCGTGTGGAACGCCTCGGTCGTCTCGCCGAACGCATAGCCGGCCTTGAGGGCGCGCTTGTTCGCCTCGGCGACGACCGGTCGGGCCCCGAACTTGCTGTCGATCCACTGCATCGTCGGGTCCATGCTGCGCTCGTAGAGCCAGAACATGAGGCCGAGTGCGAAGAAGTTCTTCGTGAGGTCCTTCTGCTTGCTCGTCATGTCGAGACCATCGAGCGAGCGCTCGTTGAGCGTCGAGATGGGGACCTCGAAGACCGTGTAGGCCTTGAGCGACCCGTCCGTCAGTGGATTGCTCGCGTAGGCCGCCTTGTTGAGGTTCTGCTGGGTGAACGCGTCCTTGTTGACGATGAGCGCGCCGCCCGCCGGGAGGTCGCCGATGTTCGTCTTGAGCGCTGCCGGGTTCATCGCCACGAGGACGTCGGGCTGGTCACCCGGGGTGTGGATCTCGGACGACGCAAAGCTGATCTGGAAGCCGGAGACGCCCGGCAGTGAGCCGGCCGGCGCGCGGATCTCCGCCGGAAAGTCCGGCAACGTACTGATGTCATTGCCGAAGACCGCGGCCGTCCGGGTGAACTGCGTCCCCGTCAGCTGCATCCCGTCGCCGGAGTCGCCGGCGAAGCGGATGGTGACCCGCTCGAGTTCCTGGACGTCCGGCTCGAGCTCTGTGGTGGCTGTCACGCGCCTTCCGGCTCCTTCATGCGCTGGTGCGGTCGAGGTGGGAGGTTGAGGAGCTCCTCCGGGAACGACTCGGCGAGGTACTTGATGATGTCCGCCTGCCGAACGACGCCGACGAGGCGTCCGTCCGCGTCGACGACCGGGACGTTGCGGTATCGACCGGTCTGCATCAGCACGATCGCGTCCCGGATCGTCTGGTCGAGGTCGAGCGTGTTCGGCTCGCGGGTCATGAGACTCTCGACCGGCTGGCTGAGGTCGACGTGGCCGGCCACGATTCGCCCGAAGATATCGCGCTCCGTCAGGACCCCGATCAGCCGACCGTCCGCCGCGCAGACGAACACCGAATCGCCGGTCCCGGTGCGCTGGATCGCGCGCAGGCATTCCGCCAGCGACGTGCCCGGCAGGACCGTGACCGGCTGTCGCCTGCTGAGCACGCGCAGCCGCTCCTCGGTGAGCGAGGGCACGCGGCGGGCGAGAGCGGTTTCGGTCAATTCGGACACAGCACGAGTGTAGTCCGCTTGGCCCGTTTACGGCCTGGCGACCCGACCTTCATGATGGGACCGGACACCGACGGCGACCACGACGAAGCGGATGGGAGCCCTGGACCGATGGATCGTCGCCGGGCGAGCGGTGTGGCGCTCGTCCTCGTCTCTGCCGCTGCGTTCGGCTCCGGGTCGCTGTTCGCGCAGCCCGTCTATGCCGCCGGCGTCGACTGGCTGACCCTGTCGGCGTGGCGGTTCCTTTTCGGGGCGGGCCTGACCTGGTGCTTCCTGCTGCTGTCCGGGGATCGACGCCGGGCACTCCGTTCGCAGGAGCGTCGCGCGGTCATCGCCGGTCTCGCGCTTGGGGTCATGTACGTCGGCAACTCCGGGACCTACTACGCGTCGCTCGAGACCGTGTCGCCATCGCTCGCGGCGCTCGTCGTCTACCTCTATCCCGCGGTCGTCGCCGTCCTGGCGATCCGGTTCGGCCACCGGTTGCAGGGCCGGCGCGCGTGGATCGCCCTCGGCATCGCGCTCATCGGGGTGATGCTGGCGGTCGGTGGCATCGACCCGAACGACGCCCCGCCGATCAGCGGCCTCCTCCTCGCCTTCGCGTCGTGCTTCATCTATGCGGTCTGGGTGATCCTCGCCGCAAGGGTCTCGGGCGAGCGCCGGGAGGCCGTGGCTGACGCATCCGGGCAGGTCGGGTCGGCAACCGCCACGGTGGCGATCATCATGACGGCGACCGCCTGCGTGTACTGGGTCGCCGCCCTGGCGACCGGCCGACCGGTGCTGCCCGGGCAGATCCCGTCGGGGGCGTGGGTCGGTCTCATCGGGGTCGGTGTCGGCGCCACGTTCATCGCGATCCAGACGTTCTACGCGGGGGCATTGCGGGTGGGGGCGGCGCATGCCTCCCTCATCGCCACGGCCGAGCCGATCTGGACGATCGCGCTCTCGGCCATCCTCTTCTCCGTGGTGCTGACGCCTGTCCAGCTCGTTGGTGGCGTCTTCATCCTGGCCGGCGTGGTCATCGCTCAGACGGGACCGGCGTCGGAACGGGCGACCCCGCTCGAGCTCCGCGTCGCCGACGAGTAGGTCAGCGGGACGGGTCGACCGCACGCAACATGGCACGCGCGCCGCCCGCAAGGAAGCCTCCGTCGGCGCCAAGACCGATGAACCGGAACCCGAGCTCGCGGTGAGGCGCCACCGCTGCCTGGTCGTACAGCAGGATCCCGGCGGCCTTCCCGACTGCCGCCGCCACGGTCGCGACGTGGGCGATGGCGCTCAGATAGGCAGGGTCGTCGAACTGCCCCGGGATCCCGAGACTGTGCGACAGGTCGGTCGGGCCGACGAACAGGACGTCCACACCGTCGATGTCGGCGATCTCGGCTACGTGCTCGACGGCGCTCGGCGATTCGATCTGGATGATCCCGAGGACGTGCGCGTTGATGGACCGGACTTCGGCGTGCGTCCGTTCGCCGAGGCCGGCACCACGGGTCGAAAGCGCGAGGCCGCGGGTCCCGTCGGGTGGGTAGCGCATGAACGAGATGGCTTCGCGCGCCTGCGCGGGCGTGTCGATTCGCGGGATCATCAGCCCGTGCGCGCCGAGGTCCAGGGCCCGCCCGATGCGCAGCCGCTCCGCCGACTGGGGGCGGACGAGCGCGGCCGTGCGCGTCGTCCCGACCGCATGCAGGTGGGCGATCAAGTCCGACTCCGCGGTGACCCCATGCTCGAGGTCGATCATCAGCCAGTCGAACCCGACCCGTGCGAGGATCTCCGTCGCTACCGGTGAGCCGAGCGTCGCGAACGAACCGTAGAGGGTCTCGCCCGCCTCGAGGCGGCTGCGCAGGTCGATGAATCCCGGTGCCGGCGGCAGGGCGGAGGGATCGGTCGTCACGGTCGCAATGATGCGCCGGGCGGGGTGTCGGCGCTCGGCTTCCGGACGGCCGCCGACCGACGAGCGCCGCCGGGGCCCAGGCTCGAAGGGCGCGAACGTACTGGCAGAACGTGCGCCGGGTTGGTTCGGCTCGGCTTGCGAGCGCGATCGACTTGCTCGCGGCACGACCAGGGCGGCCCTACTCCCTGGCGGATGCGGTCTCCTTCGTCGTCATGCGCGAACTCGGTATCCACCGGACCCTGACGCTCGACGCCGACTTCGCGGCCGAGGGATTCGAGCTCCTGCCGGCCCCCCGAACTCAGTCCGGGAACGCCTCCGGCCCGCGCTCGCTGAGTTCACGGGCCTCGCCGGGGGCGTCGGCGGCGGGCAGCCACGAATATGGGTACCGGGCATCCTCCAGGTCAGCTGCCTGGCGAGTGATCTTGAGCGGATGGAATGTGTCGACCATCACCGCCAACTCCTCGGTCGCCTCCTTGCCGATCGACGCCTCCGCCGTTCCCGGGTGCGGCCCGTGCGGGATGCCGGCCGGGTGGAGCGTGAACGACGAGATGCCGACCCCGCGCCGGCTCATGAAGTTGCCCGCCACGTAGTAGATGACCTCGTCCGAGTTGATGTTGGAGTGGTTGTACGGCGCCGGGATCGCGAGCGGGTGATAGTCGAACTTGCGTGGCACGAACGAGCACACCACGAAATTCCGGGCAGCGAATGTCTGGTGGACGGGCGGCGGCTGGTGGACCCGCCCGGTGATCGGTTGGAAATCGGCGATGTTGAAGGCGTACGGCCAGAGATAGCCGTCCCAGCCGACGACGTCGAACGGGTGATGCCGGTAGTGGTAGGCCGTCAGCCGGTTGCGCATCTTGACGTGGACGCGGAACTCGCCCTCATCGGCCCGGGCCGGGACCTCGTCCGGGAGGCGGATGTCTCGCTGCGAGTAGGGCGAGTGCTCGAGGAGCTGCCCGTAGTCGTTGCGGTAACGCTTCGGTGGCTCGATCTCCGACGGACATTCCAGGTAGAGCATCCGTTGTTCGCTGTCCGTGTCCGGGACGAGGCGCCAGGTCGTGCCGATCGGCAGGACGAGGTAGTCACCAGGGCCGTAGAGGATCGGCCCGAACACGGTGTCGAGCAGCCCGGATCCCTCGTGGACATAGAGAAGTTCGTCCGCCTCGCCGTTCCGGTAGAAGACGTTCTCGGACATCGCATCGGCCGGCCGGACGACGCCCATCAGGAGGTCGTTGTTGAAAAAGAAAGGGACCCGGCCGGTGATCGCGTCGCCGTGCGGCTCGACCCCGGCCGCATCGATCAGGCGGTGGTGGTGGTAGCCGTCGTCGGCTTCCTCGACGAGGATCTCGGAGACCGGCTCGACCTTATGGGTCTGCGTCGGCGGCGTCAGGTGGTACAGCAGCGATGACCGCCCGGTGAACCCCTCGACGCCGAACAGCTCCTCCGCAGAGAGCGAGCCGTCCGGGGCACGGTGCTGCGTGTGGCGCGTGGGCGGGATGCTGCCGCGGGCTGCGTAGAACATCGAGCGACTAGCCTCCTCGGGATCCGGGGAGGCCAGTCTAGATGGTCACCGTGCCCGGGTCAGGGTTTGGCGAAGCCGGGGTCAGGATGCATGGACGCAGCGATCGCGAAGAACAGGTCCTCGTTGAGATCGCCGTCGATCAGCGACGCTTGCTCATCCGGGGTGACGGCGGTGGATCGGCCGCGGACTACCCACTATGGCGAGGCGACCGTCGATGTGGTCTTGGTCCAAGCGCCGACCGGCTCACCGTTCCAGGCCCTTACATCCCGATGACGTCGCTCCGTCGCTCGAGCAGGACGATATCGCGCCACCGGCCGGTCGGGTCCTGGCCCATCCGCCGCTGGACGCCGACCCGTCGGAAACCGACCGCCTCGTGCAGGGAAAGGCTGGCCGTGTTGTCGATCAGGACGCCGGCCAGCAGTGTCCAGAACCCGGCCGCCTCGGAGGCCGGGATGAGCGCCCCCAGCAGCGTCCGTCCGACTCCGCGACCGCGTGCCTCGGCCGCCACGTAGATGCTCTCCCAGGCCACTCCGCCGTAGACCCGGCGAGCGGAATAGTGGCCGAGAGCGGTCCAGCCGACGATCGGGCCGCCGGTGCCGTCAAGGGCCACGAGCCGGCATTCCAACGGATGCGAATGGTCGAAATGCTGCCAGTCGGGAACGTCGCGCTCGAGCGTCGCGTCGCCGGTCGTGATTCCTTCGGCATAGATGCGCCGGACCGCCGGCCAATCGGCGGCGGTCATCGGCGCGATGAGGATGAGCATCACGCAATGATGCCCGTTCGGTTCGGATGCGGGTCGACTACTTGGCCGATGCCGGGTCGAGGACCACGGACGTGAGGAGTTCCTTCCACGCCTCGAACGAGAAATGTTGATCGGTCTGGAAGGTATCGCTCCCCCAGCCGAAGGTGTAGGCACGGCCACCGGCCTCGACGAATGCGACGGCTGCGTTGCACCACATCTGCAGGCGGCCCGTCGCCGACCCGATCGGGATCGACGGCCACGTCGACGGATCCCCGCCATCGCAGCCCGGAGGATTCCCCGCGAGGGCATCCTGGTGCTTCGCGACCAGGTAGGCGGCGAACGTCCCGCCCTTCGGGAGGACCTCCGACCAGCCAGAAACCACGGAATCGGTGCCCGTGATCCTGATCTGATCGACCGGGTAAGGGTTGGCGGCGGTTCGGGTCTGCGTCGTGGCCGGCGTGGTCGTCCAGTCGGCGGCGGTGCCGACGGAGTAGCCGAGCGTCGGGGACGTGAACCTCCCGGTCAGCTCGGGCATGCTGATGAGCGTTGTCGGGAGCAGGTAGACCTTGTCCAGGAAGGCGTCGAACATCGGGCGGTCGACCTCACCATCGAGCGTGAACGCCCAGCCGGTGATCCCGCTGACTACGACGGCATCGAAGACCTTTCCGCCCGGCGTGATCGTGCCGGGAGCCGCCGGAACCCCGTTGAGGTCGATGTATGCGTCGGAGCCCGCGATCTTGATCGGCACCCACGACTGCGGGACCGTGTCGCACTGGCCGGTGTCCTTCGCCGCCCCCAGGCAGTAGGCCTTGAGCCATTGGGCGGCGGTCTCGCCTGTGGCAAGCCTCTGTCCTGCAGCGACGAAGCGTGCTTGGCTCGTCTGGATCGCGTCCAGCGTCGCGTCGCCCCACAGGATCGGCTTTCCGGGCTGCCACGACTGCGTTGCCGGTCGCACGGTCCAGCCGGCCGGATACGTGATGCTGTAGCCGTTGCGCGGCGAGATGAATTGCGTGTCGAGCACCGGCACGGCGGCCGAGGGCACGGCCGCCAACACACTCGGCGGAGCCTGGGTCGGGCTCGGTCCGCTGCGGCCGGCGCCGCCGACCATGGCGACCGCGGCGAGGATCAGGACGCCAGCAGCGGCGAGCGCCGCCAGGCGGATCGGTGAGGTCATGGTGGGGAACCTCCACGGCGCGCGAACCGCGCGCCGCTGTCGAGTCAGGACCGCACGTGCGAGGTCGGCGAACGCTTCCTCATCCCCTCGACGGGCCAGGTCCACGAGTGCTCGCCGCACTCCGGTCCTCCTTCGATGGCGTCCGACCTGGACGCTTCACACCCATTGAGTCGAAGGTCCCACGGAAGGTTCGATCTTCGACGTCGCCTGTCAGCTGCCTCGCGCGACGATGGGGTTCCGGAGCCGTCCCAGGCGCTCTACGGCCAGGACGACCTCGTCGCCCGGTTCGAGATAGCGGCCGAGGGTCCGATCCCGGACTTCGAGCAGGCAGCCGGTCCCGACCGTCCCGCTGCCGATGAGGTCTCCCGGGCGCAGGCGTGCGTCCGCCGAGGCGCGGGCGATCATGTCGCCGAACGAGAACTGCGCGTCCGACCAGCGGCCTCGGCTCGTCTCTGTGCCGTTGACCGTCGCGGTCATGTCCAGGTCGTAACCTTTGTCGCGTCGCGCGGTGGCCAGCTCGTCGGGGGTGACGAGCCATGGTCCGATCGAACTCGCGAAGTCCTTGCCCTTGGCCGGCCCGAGCCGGACCACGGTCTCCTCACGCTGGAGGTCACGCGCGGACCAGTCATCGAATATCGTGTAGCCGCCGATGGCCTCCTCGGCGCGGTCCGGCGGAAGATCGATCGCGGGCGTGTCGATGAGTGCCGCGACCTCGAGCTCATAGTCGAGTTCCCCGGACGCAGCGGGGCACGAGATCGGGTCATCCGGACCGCGGATCTCGGAGACGTTGCTGAAGTAGAAGATCGGCAGGCGGTACCAGGTCTCGGGGACCTCGCCACCGCGGCGGTCCCACATCGTCCTGACGTGGCCTTCGAAGGCATAGAAGTCGCGCATCGACGACGGCCGGAGGATCGGCGGGCCAAAGACCAGATCGGTGGCGTCCAACACGGCCGCGTCTTCCTCCTCGCGCGGAACGAAGCTGTCGATCAGGTCGCGGAGCGCCTCCACCCGCAATCCGCCCGCGAGGTGGTCGTCAAGCGTCGTCAGCGAGCGCCGGTGGACAGCTGAGTCATGTTCGAGTACCCGGCGGTCGCGAATGGCGCGCCGGCGCGAGGCTTCGAGATCGAGCCAGCGTGCCGGAGCGTCACTCGCATCGAGCGCGGCAGCCAGTCGCCAGGGTGCACCGGCCGGCGCGAACCGTTCGCGGACATGGGCGATCTTCACGAGTCTGAGTCTAGTCGGGCGCCCATCGGCTGACGGATAATCCGGCGATGGCGAGACTTCAGGCGAAGCAGCTCGGCACTCCCGACGAAGTCCGGACCTTTCCGAACGGTCGGGTCGAGATCTACACGCTCGATGACGTCGTCATCGGGAGGACCCTGTTCGAGCCCGGCTGGCACTGGGCGACCGACGTGAAGCCGATCGCCGGGACACCGTCGTGTCAATATCACCACCTCGGCGTGTGTGTCTCTGGTCGGCTTGGCCTGCGGATGGACGACGGGACCACGTTCGAGATCGGGCCGAACACGGTCTTCGACATCCCGGCGGGACATGACGGCTGGGTGATCGGCGACGAGCCATGGGAGACGTACGACGTCGCCGGAATGCGCGCGTTCGCCCGTGGGGCGGAGCCCGACGACCGGATCCTCGCCTCGATCCTGTTCTCCGACGTCGTCGATTCGACCGCGACCGCCGAGCGGATGGGCGACAAGCGCTGGCGGGAGGTCATCTCGACGCTCAACGAGCGCAGCGGCTTCGAGATCGATCGACAGCGCGGCCGGCTGATCAAGACCACCGGGGACGGCGTCATCGCCTTGTTCGACGGGACGGAGCGCGCCGTCCGGTGCGCCGCGACACTGATCGAGGAGGCGCGCGACCTCGGGCTCGGTCTGCGTGCCGGCGTCCACACGGGCGAGGTGGAGCTCTTGCACGGCGACGTTCGCGGTCTCGCCGTCCACATGGCATCGCGGATCCTCGCCCTGGCCGGGGACGGCGAGGTGTGCGTGTCCGGCTCGACGGTCGAACTCCTCGCCGGCTCGAGCCTGACCTTCGAGGATCGCGGCGAGCACGAGCTCAAGGGCATCTCGGGTCGCCGGCGTCTATTCGCGCTGACCCGGACGTAGACACCGGCACAGGGAATCCGCCAGGCGACGACCCATGGTAACGGCCAAGAATGAACGACAGCCACGCGCCATCGACCAGTAGATTCGGAAGCCGCCCAGCGCGGGCGGCACGTGGGAGATGGGATCCGTGGATCGTGACCTCGTCGAGGCGGCACGGAACGGGGATCGGGAGGCGTACGTCGACCTGATCCGCGCTCGGACCGACCGACTGTTCGCGGTCGCCCAGCGGATCCTCCGCGACATCGATCGGGCCGAGGACGCACTGCAGGACGCGCTGGTGATCGCCTGGCGTGACCTTCGGGGTCTCCGCGATCCGGACCGATTCGATGCGTGGCTCCAACGCCTGCTCGTCAACGTCTGCATCGCCCAGGCGACGCGCGAGCGTCGTCGGACCGCCAATCTGCGGGTGCTGCCGGTCGATGACGGACTGGCTGCGCCCGACGAGCTGCTCACCATCGCCGACAGGGATCTCCTCGAACGGGGGTTCCGACGGCTGCCGCCCGATCAGCGGGCTCTCCTTGTGCTTCACCACTTCATGGGCTACGCGCCGTCCGAGATCGCCGAAACGCTCGGCATCCCGCCCGGCACGGCCCGCTCACGACTCCACAACGCCCATCGCGCCATGCGGGCCGCCCTCGAGGCGGACGCTCGGGCCGCGGTCAAGGAAGGCCGACCGGCATGAACCAGCCACGCGACATCGAACGCCTTCTCGACCTCTGGCTCGCCGACGGCCCGACGCGGAGTCCCGACAGGGTCCTCGACGTCGTCGCCGGTCGAATCGGGCGTCAACCCCAGCGAGCCGCGTGGCGCCCTCACCCGAGGGAGATCCACGTGACCACCATCCTTCGCGCCGGTATCGCGGCGGCGGCAATCGTCGTCATCGCCATCGTCGGCTTCAACCTTGTCCCGGGCTCGTCGAATGGGGTCGGCGGCGGCTCGCCCGCGAGTCCGCCACCGACGCTCCCGGCATCGGCGCTCCCGGCATCGGCGCCCCCTGCCCCGGTCCCGAGCGGATCGTTCGATCCACCCCTCCCTGCCGGACCGAACAGTTCCCTGAACTTCACTCCGACCGTGTCCTACACGGTCCCGTCGGGCTTCATCGTCTGGCAGGACACATCACAGACGTATGGCGTCAACAACCCCACCGGCAACCCCCCGCGCGGCTTCTTCATCTTCCGCGACCCGGCTCCGTCGACCCAGGCCAACGGCTGCGAGGGTGACCTGAACCCGGCGGTCGGGGCCTACACCGTCGACAGCATCAGCTCGGCATTCGCCGCCGACACGCGGTTCCAGGTCACGACCCCGTCCCCGGTGACGATCGGCCCATACACGGGCAAGACCTTCGACCTGCAGCTCGCTCCGACGTGGACCGGGACCTGCCCGTGGAGCAACGGCCAGCCGGCCGCGATGGTCCTGACCGTTCGGGGAGGGCCTACTCCGACAAGCCCCTCGTACGGTATACAGTCCGGCGACCAGTCCCTTCGGGTCTACCTACTGGATGTGGCGGGGACGCCCATCTGGATCCAGATCGACAAGTCCACCGTGGACCAGATCCTGCCGGTGCTCCAGACTCTGTCGTTCGCTTCGTAGCGGCCGGGTCGAGCGCGGGGGCCTCCTAGAGGTTCCCGCGCTTCGCCTGTTCGCGTTCGATGGCTTCGAACAGCGCCTTGAAGTTGCCGACCCCGAAACCGCGCGAGCCGTGGCGCTCGATGATCTCGAAGAAGAAGGTCGGACGGTCCTGGACCGGGCGGGTGAAGATCTGGAGGAGGAAGCCCTCCTCGTCGCGGTCGGCCTCGATGCCGAGCTCCTCGAGCGTGTCGATTGGCACGCCGACGTCGCCGACGCGATCCGCAAGGTTCGCGTAGTACTCGTGCGGGAGTCCGAGGAATTCGACGCCGTTGTCGCGCAGCCGTCGGACGGTCCCGACGATGTCCTCGGTCCGCAGGGCGATGTGCTGGCAGCCGGGCGAGCGATACCAGTCGAGGTACTCCTGGATCTGGCTCTTCTTCTTGCCTGTCGCGGGCTCATTGATCGGGAATTTGATCCGACCGTTGCCGTTGGTCATGACCTTCGACATCAGGGCGCTGTAGTCGGTGTGGATGACCTTGTCGTCGTAGTGGATCAGCTGTGCGAAGCCCAGGACGTCGCGGTAGAAGTCCACGAACGTGTCCATCTCGCCCAACCCGACGTTGCCGACGCAGTGATCGACCTCGAGCAGCGACAGGCCGGCCGCGGCTGCCGCCCTCGACTTGACCGGCCGATAGCCGGGCGCGAAGACGCCGCCGTAGTCGCGCCGGTCGACGAACGAATGGAGGACGTCGCCATAGGTCCGGATGGAGGCCTCGCGGAGCGTACCGTCGTCGCTCTCGAGCTCGGTTGGCGCGAGCGCGGAGACGGCGCCGCGCGTCGTCGTCTCGCGCCAGGCCGATTCGACGTCGTCGACTGCGAACGCGATGTCATGGACGCCGTCGCCGTGCTCGCGGACGTGGTCGGCGATCTCACCGTCCGGGGTCAGGGGCGCCGTGAACACGAACCGGATGTCGTTCTGGACCATGACGTAGCTGGCCCTGTCGCGGATCTTCGTCTCGAGGCCGCTGAAAGCGACCGGGGTGAAGCCCCACAGCGCGCGGTAATAGGCCGAGGCCTGGCGGGCGTTGCCGACCCAGAACTCGACGTGGTCGATGCCTTTGAGAGGCAGGAAGTCGGCCGCCTTGTCGTAGGCGTCCTTGTCGATCCGGGCGCCCGCCTGATTGGCGGCTCCGGTCGAGATGGTCTCCGTCATCGCGGATCTCCCATGCTGCGGCGGGGCGGCCGCGTCGCGGTGGTGTCGCCGCGGTGGCCGGTGGTCGTGACCACCGATGGTACGCCTCACGTGCGACACTGGGCAGATGGACGACATGCTGCTCGATCGACTCCAGGCCGCGCGGGCCGGGCTCGCGGCCACCAGGCCGGCCGTCGAAGCTGGGGCTCCCTGGCCGATGGCCGCCGTCTTCGACGATTCGGACGAGGCACGCTGGGGACCCGGCGAAGTCCTCGCCCATCTCGCCGAGATGGCGCAGTACTGGCTCGGTGAGATCGAGCGGGTGCTCGACGGCCAGCCGGAGCCCGTCCCGTTCGGACGCGTCGCGACGGACGCGGTCCGCATCGGCCTTGTCGGGCGGGACCGGTCGCTCCCGCCGCGCGAGCTGTACGACCGGATCGACGATGCCTTGACCCGGTTCGATCGGCGCTGGCGGTCGCTGACCCCGGCGGACTTGGCGCGGCGTGGTGTCCACCCGAAGCGTGGCGAGATGACGATCGCGCAGATGCCCGACCCGTTCATCGTCGGTCACCTCGAAGGCCACGTCGTCCAGCTCGAGACGATCCTCGCGGACGCCGCCGCCACGCACTGACCGCGCCCGGACCGGCTCGTGTTCATCCTCTACGCGATCCCGATCGGGATCGCGTAGAGGATGAACACGAGCCGGTCCGGGCGCGGTCAGTGCGTGGCGGCGG
>Ga0075021_10000118_pt1 | contig 41100 bp, 34 predicted proteins | sample ColStrG_CSR_2012_FD_72749 | JGI IMG/M metagenome (GOLD analysis project Ga0075021, IMG submission 72749) | Freshwater sediment microbial communities in response to fracking from Pennsylvania, USA - Cold Stream Run_MetaG_CSR_2012 | ecosystem: Environmental > Aquatic > Freshwater > Creek >...
GTGAGGTCCTGATCCGGGTCGTTGCGGCGGGCCTGTGCCACTCCGATGACCACATCGCCACCGGCGACCTCGGCGTGGGTAAGTACCCCGTGGTCGGCGGCCACGAAGGCGCCGGCGTCGTGGAGGAGGTCGGCCCCAACACGCACGGCGTCATGCCCGGAGACCACATCATCTTCTCGTTCATGCCGGTGTGCGGTCGCTGCCGCTGGTGTGCCACCGGTCATCAGAATCTGTGCGATCTCGGCGCGCTGCTGTTGGCGGGCAGCCGCTATGACGACCCGACCAGCTTCCGGATGTCCTATGAGGGAGAGCCGGTGGGGCAGATGTGCGGCACGTCGACGTTCGCCGAGTACACGACGGTCGACGTGCGCTCCGTCGTCGTCATTCCCAAGGACGTCCCGCTCGAGACTGCGTGCATGGTCGGCTGCGGCGTCATCACGGGGTGGGGGTCGGCAGTCAACGCCGCCCAGACCGGTCCCGGTGACGTCGTCATCGTCATGGGCGTCGGCGGGATAGGGATCAACGCCGTACAGGGAGCGCTGCAGTCCGGCGCCGCGCAGGTCATCGCCGTCGACCCGGTGGCCTTCAAGCGGGAGTTCGCGCTTTCGCTCGGGGCGACCCGCGCCTTCGCGACCATCGAGGAAGCAACCGAATACGCGCAGTCGCAGACCAACGGCCAGGGCGCGGACAGCGCCATCATCACCACCGGCGTCACTACGGGCGAGCACATCGCGCAAGGTTTCTCGTCGATCCGCAAGGCGGGGACGGTGGTCGTCGCCGGTTTCGGCAACCCCACCGAGGTCGGGGTGCCCATTGTGGGCCCCGAACTTGTGCTCTACCAGAAGCGGATCCAGGGAGCGATCTTCGGGATGGCCAACCCGACTTCTGACATCCCGCGAGTCCTGCAGATGTACCGCGAAGGCTCGATCAAGCTGGACGAACTCATCAGTCGCCGCTACACCCTCGATGAGGTGGCGCAGGGCTACGAGGACATGCACGCGGGCTTGAACATCCGGGGCATCGTGACCTTCCCGTCGTGAAGGCCAAGCCCGTCCGCATGAACAACTTGTCTTACTGGACAATATGAAAAGGCAGACGTGACCGACACGAACAGCGACGACGCGCAACTCGACAAGTGGGACCCAGCGTTCGTCGAGCGTCTGATGCGCGTCGCCCGACCGTTTGCCAGACGATGGTTCCGGTCGGAGGTCCGGGGTCTGGACTTGTTGCCGCCCGGCGGCGCGTTGTTGGTGTCTAACCATTCGGGGGGATACCTGCCGATGGACGTCCCTGTGTTCGCCGCTCACTTTTATGAGACGTTCGGCTACCACAGGCCGCTGTATACGCTGAGCCACGACCTTCTCTTCCGGGGGCCGACCGCCGAGGTCGTCGAGCGGATGGGCTTTATCCGCGCCAGCCGGGGCAACGCCGCCAAAGCACTGCGCTCGGGGGGCTTGATCATCGTCTTTCCCGGTGGTGACTACGATGTCTACCGGCCCATCACGGCACGTAACGTCATCGATTTCAACGGTCGCACAGGCTATGTCAAATCGGCCGTCGAGGCCGGCGTCCCGATCGTCCCGATGGTGTCAATCGGAGGACAGGAAAACCAGCTCTATCTCAGTCGCGGCACCTGGCTGGCCAAGCGGCTGGGGCTCAAACGGCTATTCCGCGCAGAGCTTTTTCCGATCTCGTTCGGTATCCCGTTCGGGGTGGCGGTGCTTCCGGTCAACCTGCCGCTGCCCACCAAGATCGTGACGCGCGTTCTGGAACCGATCGATATCGCCGCCGAATTCGGCCAGGAACCCGACATCGCGGCCGTCGACGCACATATCCGCGACATCATGCAGAAGGCCCTCGATGAGCTCGCCGCCGAGCGCCGGTTTCCGGTACTGGGCTGAGCGGGATGACGGCACGTACCCGAACCGATCGCTTCACCGAGGTTCGCGGCGTGCTCGCCACGATGACTCGTGCGCGGCTGCTGGCGCCGATGCGCCCCGACAAATACCTGCGGATGGTTACCGCGGTGCGCCGCGAAGGCAGATCGATCGTCTCGGGGTTCGCGATCTCGGCCCGGCGTTGTCCGAACCGGGCAGGCTTCATCGACGAACTGGGCCCGCTCACGTGGCGTCAACTCGATGAGAGATCCGACGCGTTCGCCGCCGGCCTGCAGGCGCTCCCGGGCGCGGTGCCCACCACGATCGGCATCATGTGCCGCAATCACCGTGGTTTCGTCGACGCGTTGGTTGCCGCCTACCGGATCGGCGCCGACGTGCTGCTGCTGAATACCGCGTTCGCCGGGCCCGCCCTGGCGGAGGTGTTGAATCGCGAGAACCTCGACACCGTTGTCTACGACGAGGAATTCACCGCGACCGTCGAACTCGCGCTGGCCGACACGCCGACCACCAGGCGGATCATCGCCTGGAGCGACAACCCGAGAATTCACGACGTCACCGTCGAGAAGATGATTTGCGCGCACACCGGCAAGCGCCCCGCCCCCGACGAGCGCACCAGCAAGCTGATTCTGCTAACCTCCGGCACCACCGGCACGCCGAAGGGGGCCACGCATTCCGGTGGCGGACCCGATGTGCTCAAGTCGGTCCTCGACCGGACGCCCTGGCGGGCCGAGGAGAACGTCGTGGTGGTGGCGCCGATGTTTCACGCGTGGGGTTTCGGGCAGCTGGTGCTGGCCGCGATGATGTCCTGCACGGTGGTGACTCGGCGCAAGTTCGATCCGGAGAAGACACTCGAACTCGTCGACCGCTACTGTGCGACCGGCCTGTCCCTGGTGCCGGTGATGTTCGACCGCATCATGGCGCTGCCCGAGGAGGTACTGAGCCGCTACAGCGGCCGCTCGCTGCGGTTCGCGTCGGCGTCGGGATCGCGGATGCGACCCGAAGTGGTCACCGCGTTCATGGACCGGTTCGGCGACGTCATCTACAACAACTACAACGCCACCGAAGCCGGCATGATCACCACCGCCACGCCGGCGGATCTACGCGCCGCGCCCGACACTGCCGGAACACCCGCGCAGGGTGCCGAGATCGCCATCCTTGACGACCAATATCGAAAAGTGCCCCTCGGCGAGGTCGGAAGTATCTATGTCCGCAACAAGAATCAGTTCGACGGCTACACCTCGGGACTGACCAAGGAATTTCACGACGGCTACATGGCATCCGGCGACGTCGGCTACCTGGACGGCGCAGGCCGACTGTTCGTCGTGGGACGCGACGACGAGATGATCGTGTCCGGTGGGGAGAACGTCTACCCGATCGAGGTCGAGAAGATTCTGGCCGCCCACGCCGACGTGGCGGAGGCCGCGGTGATAGGCGTCGACGACGAGCAGTACGGCCAACGCTTGGCCGCGTTCGTCGTACTGCACGACAAGGCGGCCGCTACACCCCGCACGCTCAAGGCGCACGTGCGCGACAACCTCGCGAATTACAAAGTGCCACGCGAGATCGTTGTTCTCAACGAGCTGCCGCGCAGCAGTACCGGCAAGATCGTGCGCAGCGAGCTGCAGTCGCGCCTGACATCCCCGTCATCAAATGGCGCTTAGCACACCCGTTGAGGTGCCTGGCGAGCAGTGGCCAGCGGCGGGCTAATTGACCGCTGAGGCACGCGCCATGGCGGTGGGCACTTCGGTCACGTGCCCGGAATAATTAGCAGCCCTGCGGATTTCGGCGAACGCCTCGATCATGGCGTCGGTCGCGATATGCGGGTCGGCCGTTGTGAGATCATCGCAGAGAATCGAGATGTTCAGCTGGTCGACGTAGCTCCACACGGTGATGTTCATCCCACATCCCGGAGACAGTGGCCCCACCGAGTAGAACTCGCTCAACGTCGCACCGGCCAGGCGACCGCGTTCGCGTGGACCCGGCACGTTGGAGATCGGGATGTTGAACAGCTTGTACTGCGCGCCGCGCTCCGATAGCCATCGGAACGCCGCCGGCCCCAGGACGGGCGGCACATAGGCCATCCACCGGTTGATCAGTTGCCGGCCCAGCAGCCGATCGTTCTCCTTGGCGACAGTCGTGGAGACGCTCGTCAGCCGGACCCGCTCCAGCGGATCATCGACGTGCACCGGAAGGGACACCACCATGAGGCTCATTGCGTTGCCGGCGATCCGGTCCGGCGACATGTCGGTACTGACCGGAACCGACGCCAGGATCGGCGCTTCTACGCTACCGTCATTGTGCAGCAGCAGCAGTTTTCGCAACGCGCCGGCCGACGTCGCGAGCACGAGGTCGTTGATCGTCACGCCCAGATGCTTGCTCGTTTCCTTGAATTCGGCCAGTGCCAGAGTCGCGCTGGCGAACCTGCGTGTCGGGGAGACCACGTGATTGATAAACGTGGGGGGCGGGTTGAAATTACGCGCCAGATCCGGATGGTGTCCGCGTTCCTGCGATCGGCGACGCACGCGAGAGACACCCACGGCGGAGTCGCTCACGATTCGGGGCAGCTTGCGGATCTGCCGAACGTGATCACGTCCTGCCGCCCGCAGCAGTTGGGCCTTCGTGGGCGCGGCGCTTTCCGCCGGAGGATCACCGCGTTCTGGCACCGGACCATCGTGGTCCATCGCGCGGGCCAGTAGGTTCGCCGACGCGACCCCGTCGGCCAGCGCATGGTGGACCTTGCCGATCACCGCGACGCGGTCATCGGCCATACCCTCGGCAAAGTAGACCTGCCATAGTGGATGCGCCCGATCAAGTGGTGTGCTGGCGACCTCGCCGATGACCTCATCGAGTTCCCGTCGGCGGCCCGGGCTGCGCACCTGCACCCGGCGCAAGTGATAGCTCCAGTCAATCTCATTGCGCTCCAGCCACATCGGGTGATGGAGCCGAAATGGGATCTCAACCAAGCCAACGCGCAGCGGCTCGAGCAAGTGCAGCCGACCCGCCAGCGTACGGCGGAACATCTCAAAGGTGTACTCCCCGACCACATCGGCAGTGTTCACGACGGCGACCTTCAACGTGTGGTTGTGCACATTGGGTGTCTCGCTGTACATCAACATGGCATCCCAGCCACTGAGTCGCTTCAACAGCCGCCTCCACTTCGTTCACCGAGATCCTGGCGCTGGCGTCGACCACTTATTAGGCGTCGTCGAGAATGCTTATGTGACATAGCTTTGCGGCGATCCCACGCGCCTTGTCGACCTCAGGACGACGGGGATTCCAGGCGGAAGCCCACCTTCAACGTCACCTGCAGGTGCTTGACGTCACCCCCTTCGATGCGCCCGCGCACCGACTGCACCTCGAACCATTCGAGTTGACGAATCGTTTCCGATGCCCGCGACACTCCGTTCTTGATGGCCGCGTCGACACCGTCGAGCGACGTTCCGACAACTTCGATCACGCGGTAGGTATATTCGTTCATGTCTTCTTTTCCTTACTTCTTTGGAGGATGTTCGAGGACGGTGACCGGACACTTCGACGACTCAGCGCGCCCGGATTCCGCCAGACATCAACGTGCGCAGTTGCTCGGCGATCGCATCAGGTGTGGCGCGATGCCACACGATCAGCCGCTTGGTGAACTGCCAGCGTTCACCCTGACGTGTCATCTCGTCGTGGTAGCGGCCCTGTGCCATCGTCTGCCAGCCGGCGTCGGGCACCATAGCCTGCACGACCAGATCGCTGACGGCTGACGCCCGGGCGCCGTCTACGGTGATCACGGTGTTGAGCTGCAAGTGTTTGAGGTTGGCGTGATAGATGCCCTTGATCAGCGCGGTCAGCTTGTCGGACCCGGTGATGCTCAGGCCGAGCGACTCCAGTCCGCCGCCTTCGACGAACAACGCGGCCAGCGCTTCGCCGTCGCCGTCATCGGTGGCATGCGCGTATGACGCGATGAGGTTGCGGATGGCGGCGTCGTCACATGTGGTCGAACCCATGGCTAGTTCCCTTTCTTCAGTAGGCGGCACACGTCGATGGAGCGGGTAACGGCGGCGTGTGCCGCTGCCGCGTTGAAGGTGAACGGCAGGCGCCGTGGGTTCGTGGGAGAGTTCATCGGCGTCGGTAAGCCATGCCCCGGGGCGTGCTTGTGCTAGAGACATCTGGACCTCTCATCGGAACTGACGGGGCTCGCCTCGGGGGCCGCCGATCGTTAGTCGCCTGCCTTAACCTGACACCGGGCCCGCAGCACGGGACAGGAGTAGTCGGTACTCCAATTCACGATTACGACGAGGTATTTCACGGCTCGGCGCCTGCGCGCACCCGGCTAACCCGATCAGGTCAGCCACGCCAATCGGCATCGGCGGCGCGGATTCGATACGACCTACGGAAGCCTCCGGCGGGATCGGCGCGGCTGAGGTGGATGCCGAAATCGCCACTGGCCTGTTCACGGAAGAACAGCCGCAGATACCTGCTCAGCTCCGGATAGGCTAGCGCCTCCCAGGGGATTTCGGCCTGGCTGAAGAAGCCCGCATCCAGACTCTCCGCGCCGACGCTGACCGTCGGCTCACTGACCGAGCCTCGGAAGACGACGTAAACTTCGCTGATCGTCGGCAGATTGGTGATGGTGTACAGCGTCAGCAGATCCGGATCGATCCGCACACCGGTTTCCTCCACGAGCTCGCGCGCCGCGGCCTGTTCCAGTGTTTCTTCCCGCTCCATGAAACCGCCCGGGGCGCACCACAGCCCGGAGTAAGGCTCGTGCGCCCGGCGACACATCAGCAGACGTTGCTTCCAGGTGATCATCGCGGTCACCAAGATGCGCGGATTTTCGTAGTGGACCCGGTAGCAGCTCGTGCAGACCGCGCGGTCGCGCCCGTCGGCTTCGACCCACTGACGGGTGACCCGGGCACCGCAGTCAGGACAGAAATTCACGGCCACAACGCGCCTGATCGGTCCATGACACCCGTGCGGCGCCACGCACGCCTTATCAATTGGTTTTGGCCAGCTGGTGGACGCCTTCCCAGGGCGCAGTCAGGTCCAGAGCCTGCGCCAGTGCCGCGCGGGTGCAGATGCCCAGCTTCTCATAGACCCGCTGCAGACGATTTTCGATGCTGCGGACCGACAACACCAGTTCGGTGGCGATCTCTTTGTTGGAATGTCCCGCGGCGGCCAACATGGCCGTATCGCGTTCGGCCGGGGTGAGCCGCGCGCGGGCATCGATTGATCGAAGCGAGGGTGTGGAGGCGCCTTCGCATGCATCGGCGTGCGTGATGGCCAACCGGGTGGCGGCCGTCGCCGCGCGCGAATGGCCGATGCGGGTGAACGCCACTGCGGCGTCCGCCGCGGCGTCCGCGGCCAACAGGTCGGCGCCCAACCCCGCGAACGACTCGCTGACCTCTTGAAGCCCAGTCGCGTTGTCGGTGGCCAGATGGCGGGCGTGAGCGGCACGCAGGTTGATCAAACCCGCGTCGATCTGCGTTTCCAGGTGATCCAGGCGCTGGGTCGCCAGCCGTGCGCGACCCAGCCGTGCCAGATCGTGCAGCGCCGACGACGCCACCACCAAGTCACCCGATTCCAGCCCGAGGGTGGCCGCCTCTTCCAACAGCCGGCACGCCTGCCCCACGCGACCGTTGACCACCGCATTCCATGACCGCGCATGCAGCACGTCCACGGCGTCATAAGTCATGTGGGGTACATCCGCCCGATCCAGGTCGGAGAGCACCGCACCCGACTCCGCGCCACCATCGATCTGAGCAACCGTCATCGCCAAAATCATCAACGCCTCGTGCAAGAACATCGGACGCCCGATCCTGCGGAACACCCCCACCGCCTCGCGGGCGCGACCCGCGGCGCTGCGCACCCGGCCCCGCGCCAAGCACACCTTGGCCAGCTGCAGCGCAAAACAGGCCTGCGCCTCGGGGGAATGCTCGGCCAAACCGGTTTCATACTCGACGCGCGCAAGTTGCTCGGCGTCACGCAGCCGGCCCACCCCCAACAGCGCCTCGCACCGGTTGAACAGATGAAACCACGGATACCATTCGATGGGCTGCTGAAGTCTCAGCTGGGCGGCGTGACCCCGTTCGGTCAGCGTCACCGCCTCCTGGCAGCGACCCAGCCTGGCCAGGCTGTGAGCACCGGTGAGGCATGCCCACACCAGCGCCGGCTCGCTACCGGTTCCCGCCAGCAGCGGCGACACTACCTCGAGGGTGGCACGCGGACCAGTTACCTCCACCAAGTTGGCCGATCGGCGTGCCGTGATCTCGTCACGCCAGCGAAGGTCGCGAATCGACGCCTCCGCCTGGGTGGCAACGCGCAAGCTGTCCATCGAGCGGCTCGCGTATAGAAAATTGTCCATCCGCCCGATGGTGACGAGGCTGCGCTGCTCATCGTCGGCCGCGTTCTCGGCCAGCGCGACGAACATGCCCTCCGCGGCGTCACTGAGACCCTGGACGCTGGCCAGCTTCGCCGCCAGCAGATCAGCCTCGAACCCCGCGCCCAGCTGCTGCGCTCCGGCCACCAAGCGATCAGCCAGCGTGAAGTCATACCTCCACCGCGCCTCGCTCGCCGCGGCGACCATCAGCTGGGCACTGCCGCCGCCACCCACCAACCGCCAACGGCCAATACGCAGCAGGTCCTCACCGCGGTGCAACCCGCTCGACTCCACCGATTCGGCCAGTGCGCGCGCCATCGACTGAACACGAAACAGCGGAAGGCCCGCGCGGATGACGTCCCCGTAGACCGGGTGGCCCAACCGCACGTCCATTCGCCCGTGGCTGAGCTCAACAGCTAGCAGCCCCTTACGCTCCAGGCCCTCAGCGGCCCGCAGGTCTGCCAGCGTCTCCAGCTCGGGCTGACCTAACGGCTCGCCGAACGACACCAACTCCAACAGCTCGCGTTCCTCGCGGCACAGTCCGCTCAGCCGCACCTCGACCAGCTCGACCAGCCGGTTCGACGGGCGCAGCGGCCGCACCAGCCGCCACATACCGTTCTCCATAGACAACGACCGGTCCGCGAGCCCACCAAGCACCAGCTCGCGCAAGAACAACACGTTGCCCTCACACCGCGTCGCCAAGGTCAGAGTGGTCTGCGGATCCACCGGGCCGCCCAGCGCCGCGCTGACCAACTCCTCGATGACCTCCGGCGGCAGGCCGACGAGCTCCCGACGTTCCAGCAGCCCGTCCTTCCACAGCGCGACGATGGCGTCCGGCGCGGTCTCACCCGCCCGTACCGTTGCCAGGATGAACGCCGAACTGCTCGCCGCAAGTTGGTAAAGAAGGGCCGCCGACGGAGCGTCCAACAGATGCGCGTCATCGACAAGCAGCACCAGCCGACGGCCACCCGCCTGACCCACCAGCGCCGAGGCGAATCGTCGCAATAAACCGGCACGGTCCTCGAACGTGGCCTCCTGGCCGCTGTCGACCTCAGGCAGCAGATGCGCCAAGGCCCCGAACGGAAGTTCGGCCGATGCCTGGTGACCCGATGCGCGCGCCGGGTAGCAGCCTGCCTCACCGCCGGCAATCGCCAAACACTCGGTCGCCGTCCTGGTCTTGCCCACTCCGGAAGCGCCAGCCAACACCAACCCGCACGAACCCGCATCGGCGAGTACCCGGCGAAACCTGACGAGTTCCCCCTCGCGACCCACGAAAGGCCACGCGTGATCATCAAACATGCGGCTCCTGCTCACCCAGACGGCCTCCGTGACGTTCCAGGGGTGTGGCGTAGAACACTTTCTACACTAACGTTTACTGCGGTGTGAAGGGCCCACTTGGCGATATATTTTCGCCGCGGCGCCGGTGATGCGCCCCGAGCCCCGCCCACAACCGCTGGCGAAGTCCAGGGCCCCCGGTCTGCGAATCCCCGCGAAGGCGGCGGAGGCGGGCCCTCAGGTTATGGTGAGGCCGCCATCGACGGCGATGGTTTGCCCGGTTACGTATCCGGCCGCCGGGGAGGCCAGCCACACCGCGGTGGCGGCCAGTTCGGCGGGGTCGCCCATGCGGCCGAGGAGCAGCCGATGCGATTGGCTCTCGAGGTACCCCGGCCGGTAGTCGTCCGTCATCTCGGACTGGAAGAATCCCGGCGCCAACGCATTCACGCGGATGCCCTTGCGCGAGCCCCACTGCTGCGCCAGATCGCGCGTCAGACCGATCAGCCCGGCCTTGCTTGCGCTGTATGCCGCCTGGGGCAGCCCGGCGGTGGTGATACCCAGCACGCTGGCGATGTTGACGATCGCGCTTCCTGGCAACATGACCCGGCCACATGCCTGCGCCATCCAATACGCGCCGTGCAGATTGACCTCGATGACCGCGCGGAACTGGTCGGGTGTCTCGCGCGTAGCCGGATGGGCGCTGCCCACTCCGGCGTTGTTGACCAAGACGTCGACCTGCCCGAACACCTCCATGGCCGCATCCACCAGCGCCTGACACTGCCCGGGTGCCGCGACGTCGGTGACGACCGGAAGCGCTCGGCGTCCGGCGGCCTCGACCAGTGCGGCGGTCTGCGTCATGCGCTCGGCGCGGCGTGCACCCAACACGACGTGTGCGCCCGCCTCAGCGAACGCCTGCGCAAACGACACACCCAGTCCTGACGATGCCCCGGTCACGATCACGACCTTGCCCTCGAGCATGAACGTATCGAGCACACCCATAACTGCGGCCTCCTCGCCTCATCGGCTGGTATTGGGCGATCGGCGAATTTGCTTACACCTGTCGTACACGAAGTGGATCTGCAGGCCCGCGATGCGCAGCTCGACCTCTAGTTGGTCGGCGCTGCACCGTGATCGCGCTGCGCGATCGCCCAGGACATCGGCGCAGCCCCGCGCGTCGCGGGACGGGTCGGAGGCACTCATATGCGAGAGAATCTGCGCTGGCGGAGAATCGTCTGGGCGGTGCCCCGTCCGGGCCATCCGCTGACGTAGGCCATCGGGAACGATCCCGCGCCGCTGTGCCAGAGATGGTCGACCGGAGTTTTCCAACCAGCCAACGACGGGATCGGCCGCGTCGGACCGAGCTGTGCCAGCGTCAGGTCCGCGTGCTCATAATTACCGCCGTACACGTTGTAACGCTGCTCGAAGTCCGGCGGTGCGGTCAGGTGCGCGTCGATGACGAGGTCACGTGTTCGCGGGGCGTAGAGCTCGAAGTGATCCATCGCGTTGTGGAAGTACTTCTCCTTCTCGTGCTCCCAGTCCCTGCCGTCAGCCAACTCGATGGGCGTATTGAACGCATAGAACTTTAGGGTCTCGCCGGTGCTGCCCTCCGGCACCAGCGACCTGTCGTAGACCGACGAGGCAAGTGTTGCCATCGGGATCTCACCGGTAAAGGTGCCGGTCATCCCATCCAACGTCGACCGGCGCATGTAATCCATTGTTGGACAGAGCATCAGGGTCGAAAGGTAATTGTCATCCCGGTCCGGGTAGGCAGGAAACTTGGGTCTGGCGCTCAACGCCAATTCGACGTCGAAATACAGGACGTTGTAGCGACCGACCTGCAGAGCGTTGATCTCATCGTGGGTCCGCTGCGGGAGATCGGCCGGATCGACGAGCTTGGTAAGCAGCGTTGTCGGATCAACGGCGCAGATCACATCCTTGGCGAGAATCTGCTCGCCGCTCTCCAGGACGACGCCCTGTGCTACGCCGTCGCGAGTCTTGATCCGCGCCACACGCGCGTTCGTGCGGATCTCGCCCTTGTGGTGGCGCACCGCGGCGGCCAACGCCTGGGTAAACGCTCCACTGCCACCCACCGGACGCCGGACGCCCCACGCGTGAATCCCGGTCAGGAAGGTCAAATGGAATCCGGTGCCGGTCTCGGTGATCGGGCCGAAGGTTCCCGCGGAGTACGCCGCGATCGGCGCCTTGACCTCCTCGCGCTCGAACCACTCGTCCATCACACCGTCGATCGAACCCATTAATGCCCGCACACCTCTGGCCAGGTTGTTGCGACCCTTCGCAGCGTTCTTGAGCATCTTGCCAATCGTGGCCGGCCGGACCCGCCACGGATGTCCTTGCATGTACGGCATGATCGTCATCATCGCGTCGGTCAAGCACTCGACGAGCTCCCCGTAGCGTTGCGCGTCTTTGCGGGAATACCGCGCAATCTCACGCTTCGTACGATCAATGTCCTGATAAAAACCAACGCTGGCGCCATCGGGACCCAGCCACGTGGTGAGCGCGTCCGGCACCACCCAGCGCAGACCATGACTGGCCAGGTCCAACTGGTCCTCCACCCGCGGATGAACCGAGGGAAGCACAAACTCCACCGACGCCGGGCTGACCCGATATCCCGGTGCGTTCGGCATATCCATCGTGAAGCAGAGCCCGCCAACATTGTCATTGGCCTCCAGAACAAGCACCCGCTTACCCGCCTTTGCGAGAAAGCCCGCGCAGGTCAGTCCGTTATGGCCGGCGCCCACGACAATCGCGTCATACATCTGTCAGCTCCATTCCCAAACGTCGTACTTCACGTTGGACGGCGTAAGTCCCCAAAAATTTAATCGAAATTCAATTATGCCGAACGTCGATAGGCTAAGTCACTGCAGTGAACCGGGTCAACACCCGAACACCGGCAGACGGATTGGGTTAACTTGATCGCGCCGCTATTCTCTCTGACCTGCTGGCAGCGTCGACATGGCGGGCCAAGGTGCGCACCCCGGTCGCGACGGTGACGGCCAGCACCATCGTCAGCGTCGCGGCCCCCCACCGCATGAGTGGGGAGACGTCGCTGTTCAGAGCGGTCGCGGTGGGCCAGGCGGTGGCGCCGTACACGCCGGCGTACGCCAGGGGCGGCATCAACGCGGCCCAGGCGGTGGCACGCCCAGTCAGTAGGTGCCGGAATCGATAGATTAGCCACCCTGCGACCACTGGGCCCGCGGCGTTGACCGGCGCCACCCACAGCGGCCAGCCGTTCTCCCACAGCTGGAACGGCTGTCGGCCGTAGTAGTGGTAAGCGCCGAAAAAGGTGGCCGGACCCTCGAAAGCCAGGTCCATCACGCAGATGCCCAGGAACGCCGCCAATAGCAGCTGGCCGTCCGGATTGCGCTGCAGGCCAAGGTAGGTGACATAGGCACCGAGACCGACGAAGCCGGGGTAGTACAGATGCACCCACAGCGGCTGATGGATGCCGAGCGCGGTGAACATGACCAACGGTGCGTCCGCCGGGTACCAGAGCTGGATGATCCGGTCGATCCAGGCCTCAGCAAACGACGCCAACAGACCACCCGCCAGCGCGAACAGGGGCAACGCATTGCGGCTGATCCAGGCCCGGTTTAGCGCCCATCCAAGTGACACCACGAAGAACAGGGCACCGCCGGCGAGGAAGCACAGCGATGCTCCTGCGTTGGCCTGCAGATCGACTGGAAGTGGCGTCACAAGTCCTCCGAGTCCTGATTTAGCCTATCGTTCTCTAACAAAAGACTATCGTCGGCGGCGCGCAATGCGCTAGCCCCTTCACGCGGTCAGTTGCAATGCCAGAGCGGCTGAGCTGACGCGGTTCGGACGCGGGCTGACGATGTCATGACGTGACTTGCGCCACGCCGCCGGCAGCCATTAGCCTATCAATGTTCAGGATCGCGCTGCGGCGGTCCGGATGACCAAGCACGATGGGAGTCCCAGTGTCTGACGAATCTGTCGCCACGTGTCCGGTGCATCGGATCGGCAATATTCCCGACCTGATCAGCGTCGTCCGCTCCAGCAGCGTGGTGAACAGCCCGGAGTACTTTGCCGCCGCGCACAAATTGTCGGACGGCCATCGCACTGTCGAAGAGTTCGTCGGCGGGATGTGGACTTTCACCGACGGTGTCGAGCACCGCCGCCGCCGCAAGATGGTCAACCAGCTGGTCCGCCCCGAAGCGCTCGACGAGATGCGGGAGAGTTTCATCCTTCCGGCGATCGAGCGGTTGCTTCTCGACGCGCTGAGCGAGCCGGACGAAGACGGCAGTAACCGTTGTGACCTAGTCGTGCTGGCCGACCAGCTATTCGTGGACTTCGGGGCCAACATGATCGGGTTCACCGACATGGATGATCCGCAGCGGCAGGCGCAGTTGCGGGAGATCGTCCCCGGCATTTTCGGCGGCGTGCTAGCGCAATTCTTCGACAACCGCGATGAGGTCTACGCGATGGCGACCGACGCCAAGCGCAGGCTCGTCGACGACTATTTCATTCCGGCCCGGGACGCCTACCGCGAGATGTACGCCAAGGTCGCGCGAAACGAGATGACCGAGGCCGAGATCCCCCGCTCATTGATGAAGTTGATTGTCTCGCAGGCTGATCCGGCATACGCGGACGAGGAGGTCGGCATCCGCGACACGATCCTGGTATTCAACACGGCGATCGGAACGAGTGTTCAGTCGGTGGTGCACATGGTGCACGACACGGCGGAGTGGTTCGCCGACCACCCCGAGGACCGCAACCTGGCCACCGACATGGACTTCCTCACCCGCTGCATGCAGGAGACCATCCGGCTCAAGGCGCCGTTCATCTCCTATCTGGTTCGCCGCGCCGGTGAGGACCTCCAGGTCGGTGACCACATCGTGGCGAAGGACGACGAATTGCACATCGAAATCCCCCGCGCCAATCGAGACCCGGAGATATTCGGGCCTGACGCAGCCGAGTTCAACCCGTGGCGCGAGCGCCCCGACAACCTTCCCCGCTACGGCATCGGATTCGGTTCCGGTCCACACGCCTGCCTGGGGTTGCGGGTGGTGCTCGGCAACGACGGCCAGAGCGGTAGTCACGTGCGCTTCATGCAGAAACTGTTCAGCCACGGCGTCGCGCCGGACCGTGACCGTGAGCCACAGATTATGCCGATGGCACACGACGAGAGTGCGATCGAAGACGTCGTGACCTACACGAGCTATCCGGTGGTCTTCGAGAACTGGAAAGGGTGAACATGGGGAGATGCCGAGTCGCCGGACTCGCCAGCGTCAAACCGGGGGAGCTCCTGGGCGTCGAAGCCGGGGGGTTGCCGATCTGCCTGGCACGGCTGGAAAGCGGCGAGGTCTACGCGATTGGCAATATCTGCAGCCACGAACAGATCGAGCTTTCCGACGGTGATCTGCAGGGCACCGAAGTCGAATGCCCGGCACACGGCTCGCGGTTCGATGTCACCACCGGGGCGGCCGACGGCCTCCCTGCCGAGGACCCGGTGTCCACCTATCCCGTTACCGTCGACGGTGACGACATCTATGTGGAGATCGACTGATGGGGCTCGGGTGAGCACCCCGACACTGCCGACCGCGCTGCATCTCATCGGGCCCGACGCCGTCAGCGGTGGCACCGGCGGCCAGTTGCCGCATGTGAACCCCGCCACCGGCCAGACGCGCCAACTCGACCTCGCCGGGCCGGCCGAGGTGGATGCCGCTGTGGCTGCCGCACGGCAGGCCTTCCCCGTCTGGTCCGGCCTGGAGCCGATGGCAAGGCGCTACCTGCTGCAACGACTAGCCCAGAAACTCAATGAGCACGCCGACGAGCTGGCCGGACTGTCCACCTGGGAGAGCGGGATGCCGGTGCGCTACGCCGCTACGATGGCGGCGACCGGTCCCGCCGAATGGTTCGACTACTACGCCGGGTGGGCAGACAAGCTCAACGGCGAGGTGATCGGCGCCTGGAACTTCAACTACACGCTGCCCGAGCCGTACGGCGTGGTGGCCGCGATCGTGCCGTTCAACGGACCGATCTGGGAGATCGGGATGAAGGCCGCTCCCGCATTGGCGGCCGGCAACACGGTGGTGATCAAGCCGCCGGAACTCGCGCCCTACACCTCGGTGCTGTTCGGCCAACTGTGCCTTGATGCCGGCATCCCGCCCGGGGTGGTGAACATCGTCCTGGCCGGACCCGAAGGCACCTCCGCGCTGGTCTCCCACCCGGGTATCGACAAGATCAGCTTCACCGGCAGCGCCGGCACCGGCCGCAAGATTCTGGCCGCCGCCGCGACCAACCTCACCCCGGTGCTGTTGGAGCTCGGCGGTAAGTCCAGCGTGCTGATCTTCGACGACGCCGACGTCGACGCCGCGGTCGCCGCGGTAGCCCAGTTCGCGATCGCGCAGAACGCCGGACAGATCTGCACCTCGCCGAACCGGGTGCTGGCCCAGCCCGGCGTCTACGACGAGGTAGTCGACAAGTTGACCGCGGTGGCCGAAGGCTTCACGGTGGGCGACCCCCTCTCCCCCGAGACCCAGGTGGGGCCCGTGATCAGCAACGCCTCGGCGCAGCGGATCCTCTCCATGATCTCCGACGGGGTCGCGGCCGGAACCGCACGTGTGACGCTGGGCGGCGCCCGGCTCGGTGGCGAACTGACAACCGGAGCCTTCGTCGCGCCGACGGTGCTGGCCGACGTCAGCCCGGCCAGCGCGCTGGCCCAGAACGAAATCTTCGGCCCCGTCGCCACCGTGAGCCGGGTAACCGACGACGATGAGGCAGTAGCGGTGGCCAACGATGTCGAGCAGGGATTGGCCGCCTACGTCTTCAGCCGCGACTTTTCGAGGTGCCACACGTTCGCCAGGCGGCTGCTGGTGGGATCGGTCTCGATCAACGGGCTCGGGAACCACATGATCTATTCGCCGTTCGGCGGCAAGAAGGGCAGCGGGTTCGGCCGTGAGGGCGGCAGGGCCGGCATCGAGGAATTTGTTTCAGTGAAGTCGGTATCCGCCCAGTTATAGGGGACTTGATGAACACGCGCGCTCAGCAGATCTGTACCTGGTGCGGTCCGGCAATGGTGCTCATTTGGATTGTCAGCTTCGTCTTCATCGCGGGGTTTATCCCGCCGCCGAGACCCGACGCGACGGCGGCTGACACCCTGGCCATGTTCACCGAGCACGGGGCTCGCATCCGCATCGGCCTGGTGCTCACGCTGTTCGCTTCGGCGCTGCTGGTCCCCTTCTCGGCGGTGGTGGCCGCGCAAATGGCCCGGATCGAGGGCCGGCGCGCGGTTCTCGCTCTGACGCAGTTCGGCTCCGGGGTCGCGCTGTCCCTGGAATTCATCGTGCCGATCATGGTGTGGCAGGCCGCGGCCTACCGGCCCAGTCCCGAACGGCTCACCGTGATTTCGATTCTCAACGACATGGGCTGGCTGATGTTCGTCGGGGTGATCTCCTCTGTCGTTATCCAGGTGCTGTGCTTCGGCGTGGTGATCCTGCTCGACTCCCGCGAGCAACCGATATTTCCGCGATGGTCGGGCTACTTGTCGGTGTGGGTCGCCCTGCTGCTGGCACCGGCAGGTCTGGTGCCGCTGTTCCGCCAGGGGCCGCTGTCCTGGAATGGGTTGTTCGCCTTCTGGATTCCGCTGTCGGTCTACTGCGTGTGGATGATGTCGATGTCGTGGCTGCTGCTCGCCGCAATCAAGGCGGATACGCCGGAGGCTGCGTGCCCGGCGCCGGTGCGATGAACCCACGCACCCAGCGCTTATGCGCCTGGGCCGGGCTCGCGTTCACCGCGCTGTTCGCGATCGGCTTTTGGCCGGTGGCCGGGTTGATGCCGCCGCCGGCGCCGGGCATGTCACCCGAGCAACTGACCGCGCTGTTCGTCGAGCATGGCACCCGGATCCGGATCGGGTTGCAGATCTGCATCGTGGCGTCGGCGCTGTTCTTCCCGTTCACGGCGCTGATCTCGGTGTATATCAAACGCATTGAGGGACAGGACAGTCCCCTGGCCTACGCGCAACTGGCCGCGGGAGCGGGGTCGACGATGGTGTTCGTCTTCCCGCTGATGAACGTGCAGTCGGCGGCCTACCGCGCCGAGCGGGCGCCCGCGATCGTGCAGGCGATCAGTGACATGGCGTGGATCCCGTTCGTCGGGCTGCTTTGCGTGCCGATGATGCAGAACATCTGCCTGGCAGTGGCCATCTTCTCCGACGATCGTGCTCGGCCAGTGTTTCCCCGGTGGGCCGCCTACTTCAACATCTGGGTCGGCCTGTCCTTCGTTCCCGCGGTGCTGCTGGTCTTCGTGCACAGCGGTCCGGTCGCCTGGAACGGCGTTCTGTCCTGGTACCTGGGCGCCGTGGCCTTCTTCTCCTGGATCGTGGTGATGGCCGTGCTGCTGCTGCGCGCGATCCGGCATCAGCAGCTGGCCGAACCGACCTAAAGCTGCTGGCCTGCGCGCGGCCCCGCCGCCCAGGCGAAGGCGGTCGCCGGGGAGCGAACTCCCTGAGCTGCGCGGGATCGGTTCGGCTCACCCAGTTCGGTGAGCACGTTCTCGGACAGTTCGACGATGGAAGCGAGGACCATGGGATCCAGCCACGGAGGCCGCAACGCGAACAACAGGTCCTCGGTTGCCGTGTTGCCGCTGGCTCCTGGCGCGAACGGGCACCCTCCGAGACCGCCGAGTGCGCCGTCGACGACGTCAGCGCCGGCCGTCACCGCAGCCAGGCTGTTCGCCACACCCTGCCCCCAAGTGTCGTGGCCGTGAAAAACGATGCGCCGCGGGGGTGTCTCGTCCCGGATACGGCCAACCAACCGCGTCACTTGTGATGGGATCGCCTGCCCGAGCGTGTCACAAAGGACAATGTCATCGGCACCCGACGCGCGGGCATCGTTGGCGATGTCAATGACCCGCTCGGCGTCGACCGGCCCGTCGAACGGGCAGCTGAACGCCGTGGCAAGACACAGCTGAATCCTGCCGCCGGCGGCCAAGACGATATCGACCGCCTCCGGCATCGCCGCAAGACTTCCCTTGGTGTCCCGTCCGATATTCGCGCGGTTGTGCGCATCGGAGACCGACAGGCAGTACTGCACGTTGCGGGCCCCGGCCGCGACGGCACGCGCGACGTGCCCAGGTGTCGCCACCCACACCCAGCACCGCTGAAGTTCGTCGGCGTCCAGCTGGGCCACCACCTCCAGCGTGTTGGCCAACGAAGGGACGAGATCCGGTCGGGCCAGTGAGCCGATCTCCAATGTCGGGATCCCGCTGTGGAGCAGTTCACGGATCAACCACACCTTACGTTCGACGGGCAGCGGTTTCGCCGCGAGCTGCAGCCCGTCGCGCAGCGTCACATCCCGCAATTCGGTCATCACAGCGCCGATCGATCGGCGCACTGGGAGATAGCGTCGGCGTCCATGCCAAGGAGCTCGCTCAGAACCTGATATGTGTGCGCACCAAGGTCCGGACCCAGATGGCACACTGGCAGGGACGCTCCGCCCAGGACGGGAACGATGCCAGGAAATCCGACAGTCAGCGGGTTCTCCTCGCCGGTGTCGACCTCGAAGTATTGGACCATGTTCCGAGCGCGGTACTGCTCGTCAGCGCAGATGTCGGCAGCCGTGTAGATCGGACCGGCCGGGATTCCCGCCTCCTCGAGCAACGCCAGCGCCCGCGCGCGCGGCAGCATCGCCGTCCATGCCCCGATTGCCTCGTCGAGCTCGTCGCGGCGCGCCCAGCGACCGGAGTTGGCTGCGAGTTCCGCGTCTGCCGCCAGGTCGGGTCGACCGATCAGGCGCATGAAGCGCTGAAAGATCCCGTCCGCGTTGCCGGCGATGACCACACTGAATCCGTCGGCACACAGATAGGCGTTCGACGGGGCGATGCCCTCCATGCGTCCGCCGACCCGTTTGCGGACCACCCCGTACGCCAGGTGGTCGGGTATCAGGGACTCCATCATCGACAGCACAGCCTCGTTGAGCGCGACATCGACCACCCGCGCAGCGAGCGGCACCGACTCACCGCCGCCGGGTGTCGCTGAACGGCATGCCTCGCGGCGGAAAAGGCACATCACCGCGCCGAAGGCTCCGTAGAGGCCGGCAATGGAATCACCGATGCTCACCCCGACGCGAACTGGCGGGCCGTTCTCTTCGCCGACGAGTTCGCGTAACCCACCCATGGCCTCGGCGACCGCCGCGAATCCCGGGCGGTGCGAGAGTGGGCCAGACTGCCCGAAGGCGGAGATCCGAACGAGGACCAGATCCGGGTTGGCAGCGTTCAGCTCCTCGGGGCCCAGCCCCCACCCCTCCAACGTGCCCGGCCGAAAGTTTTCCAGCACCACGTCGCACTGGGCGACGAGCCCGAGCACAGCCTCGCGCCCCGCGGGCGATCGCAAATCGAGCACTACCGACTTCTTGTTGCGATTGATGGTGCGGTACAGCATCGAGGTCGTCCCGGCGTAGAGCCGCCAGTTGCGCAGCTCATCACCTGTGCGGGGCCGTTCGATCTTGATCACCTCGGCGCCGAAGTCCGCGAGCAGCCGGCCCGCGGTCGGCGCGGCAATGTAGTTGCCCAGCTCCAACACCCGAACGCCGTCGAGGGGAAGGTGATCAGCCACGTCGGACCGCGCGCCATGGAATGTCGCGATCCATCCGCGGCTCACCGGGCAGGCCGAGCACACGCTCACCGAGAATGTTGCGCAGCACTTCCGAGGTACCGCCTTCGATCGAGTTGGCCAACGAGCGTAAGTAGGCCTTGCGAACATCGGACCCGCCATGGACGGCCGAAAAAGCCGGGGCCGTTTCCGCGTAGCTGTCGATGAGCAGACCGTCTATGCCCGACAAGTCGACACAGAAGTCGTAGATCGCCTTGTTGAGCTCGGCCATCTGCAGTTTGGCGATCGAGCCCTCGGGACCCGGCTCGCGCCCCATTTGGGCGGCGGCACGGATGTTGGTCAGTCGGGCGGCCTCAGCCGCGATCCAGAGCAGCATCAACCGGTCGGTGGTGGCGGCGTCGACCCGGCCGGCGGACGCGGCGGCGCGATACAGCCGAACGGCTTGTTCGATGGGGCCGCTGCCCCGTTCAGACACCCTTGACCCCAGTGATTCTCGCTCATTGGCAAGGGTGGTCATGGCGACCGCCCAGCCCTGCCCGACCTCGCCCACCACGTTCTCCACCGGGATGCGGACGTGGTGCAGATAGACCTCGTTGAATTCCGATTCGCCGGTGAGCTGGCGCAGCGGGCGAACCTCGACACCGGGGGTGTGCATGTCGAGAATGAAATAGGTCAACCCCTTGTGCTTAGGGACATCGGGATCGTTGCGTGCCAACAGGATTGCGAAGTCCGCGACGTGCGCCAGCGATGTCCACACTTTCTGGCCGTTGACAATGAACGCGTCGCGGTCGCGCACCGCGCGCGTCGCCAGTGCGGCCAGATCCGAGCCGGCGCCGGGCTCGGAGAACAGTTGGCACCAGATCTCCGCACCGGAGAAACACGGCCGAAGATAGCGTGCCTTCTGCTCGGGTGTGCCGTGCTTGTGCAGCGTGGGCAGCGCCATCCCGAGGCCGATGACGTTGCGTTGAGTCCAGTCCGGACAGCCCGCGCGGGTGAACAGCTCCTCGACTCGGCCCTGCTGCGACGAGTCGAGCCCCAATCCGCCTGCACCCCGGTCGAATCCGATCACCGCCAGGCCGGCGTCGAACCGCGCCTCGCGTAGTGCCCGGTCGTCGGTTGTCGCAACGGGGTGCTCGACAAAGAACTCCGCGACCATCTCCTCGGCCAGCGTCACATCCGCGCGGGGCACCTCGGCGATCGGGGTTGCCGGCGCACGGGTCGCGGAACTGACCAGCCCCAACGCGGCCGCAAGGCGCGCGCGGTGTGCCGCGGGGAGCCCGAGGAGCAGTTGTGAACTCTTAGCTCGTTTGAGGTACAGGTGTGCAGAGTGCTCCCAGGTGAACCCGATACCGCCGTGAATCTGGATGTTGTGCTGTGCAATCCGCAGGTAAGCGCCCGACACGACAGCCCGGGCAAGGCTCGCCGCAATCGTTAGGCGGTCGACGTCATGAACCGCCGTCCACAGCCCGTGATAGACCACCGAGCGGGCGGCCTCGACGTCGATCAGCATGTCGGCGCAACGGTGCTTGATGGCCTGGAACGACCCGATTGCACGACCGAACTGAACACGGGTGCGGGCGTATTCGACGGAGGTTTCCAGCACCTTCGATGCGCCCCCGAGCTGTTCGGCTGCCAGCAGCAGGGTGGCTACCTGCTCAGTGCGCGAGAGCGCGGTTCCGGCTGCGCCAACCGTTCCGATCGGTCGTGCTTCGACGCCGCAGAATTCCAGCGAGGCGAGCTTGCGTGTCTGGTCCATGGCGGGCAGCGGTGATCGGCGCAGCCCCGTCGCACCGCCCTCGACAACGAACAGGGTTGGACCCGCTTCCGAGCGCGCCGCGACGAGGACCGCATCGGCGGTTGCGCCGTCGATGACGACCTCCGCGGTGCCGTCGATGCGCCAGCCGGTGGATTGGTCCGCACTGAGTTGGCTGTGAGCGATGTGCGCGCCACTCCAGGCCAGTGCCGCGGTCGTCTGGCCCGACGCGATGGCCCCTAACAGGTGCTCGGCGGCGGGGTCAGTGCTGAAATCGCCGAGCGCGGCGACGGCCAATCCGGCTGTTGCCAGGAAAGGCCCGCAATACAGGGCGCGGCCCATCTCCTCGAACACGACACCGAGCTCGACGAGGCTGGCGCCGGCACCCCCGAGGTGCTGGGGGATCACCAACCCCGGTAAACCGAGTTCGGTGGCCAGTCGGCCCCAGACTTCTGCGTCGACACCGCTGTCGGACTCCATCAGGCGACGCACATCGCCTTCGTCGGAATACTTTTCGAGGAACCGGCGCAGGACGTGTCGTAATTCCTCAGCGTCCTCGCCGGGCAGGAAACTCACGTGGTGCTCTCAGGCCGCCGTGAAGCCATGCCGCAGGGACCAGTCGTGCACCACGCGGGCAGCCTCCCGCAGGTGAGCGCGTTGGCCACTGAAGTAATGGTTGGCGCCCTGCACCTCGTGCAATTCCTTGTCGTCGTGTTTGACCGCGTCGAAGAATGCTCTGGGATGGCTTGCGGGACAGGCATTGTCGGCGCTATTGACGATGACGAGCACCGGGACCTCGATACGCGGCGCGGCGTCGACGGCGTCGACCTGGGCGGTGTCCAGACCCCACTGAGACAGCCAACTGCGCAGCGTGGTGAATCTCGCCAGGCCCGCAGGCCCGTTGTTGACCAGTCGTGGGTCCCCCAGATAGGAGGTGCCCGGGACGCGGTCGTTGGGGTCGACGGCAGGGTCGAGCCACCGGGGGTCGGCCATCGTGCCATTGACGACGAAGCAATGCTCGTCCTCAGGCCACCGACTACCGCGGATACCTTCGAAGCGTTCCTGAACCTGTGCGGTGATGCGGCGATTGCGGTCCCGCTGGGCAGCGCGGTATCGCTGGAGGAACTCCGCGGTATAGGGGGGCTGGTTGGGATTCGCTGGGTCGTAGAGGTTCAGTTCGGGATCGTGGTCCTCGGGTCGGGATTCATCGAGGATCGACGCATCGAGGAAATCGGTCAGGAGCTGGTGGCGACTGCGGTGGGCGGCCACCAAGACGAGTCCGTCCGGGGTGATCAGCTCGGTGTCGGCCAGCAGGGTGGGCTCACCCGCGGCCGTACGTTCGATGACCCGTGTGGTCGACTCCGCCTGATAACCGGCCATCAGCGCGCCGCCGCCGCTCCACCCCGCCAACAGGACCCGCTGGTAGTTCAGCCGGGTCTTCGCGTCGCGCACACAGGCCGCGAGATCGGCCAGCACGTTCTCCATCTGCAGCGGCGCGTCCCCGGTGGAGTACCGGGTCGCGCAGGCGATGACGTGAAAGCCCGAGCGAGCCAGTTCAGCGAAGATCGGAAGGTAGCCGGGCGATCCGATCGGGTGCATGGCTACCACCACCGTGTTCGACGGCTGCTCGCCGCGCAGCAATTGCGCCTGCACTACCACGGCGTCGTCGATGGAGCCGTAGACGTCCTTACGAGCGGCCGCGACACGCTGGACGATCAGGTAAGGGGTTCGCGTGTAGCGCACCCCGGCCTTGTCGTCACTCACGCCGGCTGCGCGATCGCGTCGTCGAGCTTCAGCGGGCGCCGCGCCTCGATCATGATGATCTGCCAGTTGATCCGGCTGTGCTGATCCCACTCGCGGCGGGCCTTGTCGCGGGCACGCTGCGGGAAGCCGTGGTGAATGCCCTGAGGATCGTGACTGATCAGACCTGGCTTCAACGGACGTCCCAGTGAGTCGCCGCCATGAATGAGTGCGATCTCGTCGTAGTCAGCGTTGCGGTGATACCACGGGATGCGCTCGACTCCCTGGGTGGACTCGAACGGCCGCGGGAGCAGGTTGATGATGTTGATTCCGTCGGCGACCAGGAATACGTGCATCGACGGCGGAAGGTGCAGCGAATCGGACATGATCACATTCCAGTCCCGGATGTTGAACGTGAAGGGGAAGTAGTCGCCCTTCCAGCCCTGCACATCGCACGGATGGTGATCCACGAAGATCGAAGACTGTTCGCCGTCGTACTTGACCCGGATCTCGTACTCGCCAGCGGCGTCACTGACCGGCACGGGCTCGGGCACCCTGATGACGTCGGGGTCGAAAGGGGCGTGGCGACCGAGACCGACGTAAGTCGGCGCGCGTAGTTCTCCCACAGTTTCGATGCCGAACAGGATTGTCGGCCCGGACCCGATGACCCAGCGGTGGGTGATGGCCTTCGGGATCACCACATAGTCACCCCGCTCGAACGCTAGCGGGCCGAACTCCGTCTCCACCCGGCCACTGCCCTCTTGGACGAACCAGCACTCGTCGCCGTCGACGTTGCGTCGGAAATGGGGCATCGACTCCGCGCGGCGCGACAGCCAGATGGTGGCGTCTGCGTTGTAGTACAAGCGCTGCGGGAGGCCCGCAGGGTCGGTCATGTCGTCGGGTTTGATCGTGTCCGCGAGGACGCTGGAAGCGCGGAATCTGCCGGTCGTGCGGAAGACGGTAGGATCGTTCGTGCGGTAGAGCACTGCTTCGCGGCCGTCGAATCCGTCCCGGGTCAGCTCCTCGTCGCGCAGCTCACCGATGTCGCGATGGGCCTGGCGGCTAGTAATTCCCTTGCTGAGCTGGATCAGCGAACGCACCATGTCATCCCTTGCTCTCTTTGCTTGCACTTGCTCGATGCGGTGAGTTTTTACGCGTTGGCACGCGCCGGCATGGTGCGCCAGCCCCACATCGTTGCCGCGTCGTCGAAGCGGTGCGCTTGGTCGAGGTCGATGGTGTAGTGCGGCATCTTGGTCAGGATCTCGCGCAGCATGACGTGGAACCACTCGCGGAACAGCGCGGCGCCGATGCAGACGTGCGGACCGTCCCCGAACGCGAGGTGCGGGCACGACGGCCGGTCGATGTCGACGGTGGCGGGGTGGTCGAAGACCGCGGGGTCGCGGTTGGCCGCAGGCAGCCAGATCAGCACCCGCTGACCGGCGTGAAGCTGCGCTCCGTCAATCTCAATGTCGGACATAATGGTTCGCGCCAACGACACCGCCGAGGAGGTCTGGCGCAGCAGCTCCTCGCAAGCCGCCGGTATAAGCGCATGGTCGGCGGCCAGGCGGGCCCGCAGCGCGGTGTCCTGCACAAGGTAGAGCAGCGAGTTGCCGATCATCGCTGCCGGGTTCTCCGCACCGCCCACCAACAGGGTGAACGACAGCCACAGCACTTCTTCGTCGTTGAGCTCGAAGTCCGGTGTCACCAGGTGGCTGACGAGGTCGTCGGCCGGGTCGGCGCGGCGGCTCGCAATCAGCGTGTTGATCACCGCGACGGCGTGCCCGAAGGCCGCCAGACCCTCCTGCATCTGCGGCGACTGTGCGAACTCGGGGTCCGAGGCGTATGGCATCACGTTCAAGGCGGCCTGCACCGACCGGATGAACGGCACCCGCTCCTCTTCCGGGAAACCCAGGTAGCGGACCATCAGCCCGGCGGGGATCTTGTCCGCGATGTCATGCACCACATCGAACTCACCCTTGTCCACCGCCGCGTCGATCACATCGGCGATGAAGGCCTCGGTACTAGGCGCTAGTGCCTCGACCGCCTTCTTGTGGAACTTCGGGGTGAGGATCTTGCGCAGGACGCGGTGATACGGCGGGTCGACCTCCGCCGGGATCAGGCGGGGCCCGATCACGGTCGGGATGGTGTCACCCCCGGTCATCTGCTCGGTCTTGAGCGACGAGAACACCTCCGGGTCCCGGAACACCCGCTTGGCCAGTGCGTGGGAGGCCACCACCCAGTGGCCACCGTTGCTCTCCGTCCAGAAGATCGGGTGGTCGCGGACCTGGGCGATCACCTCGTCGCGATGATGGGAGGTATGGCTGGAATGGTGGTCGAAGTCGAGCGTCGGAACCGGTTGTGTGGTGGTCACGGCATGTGCTCCCAGGGGTCTAGACACCAAAAAGTGAATACGACGGGCGAGCCGTTAGCCTATCGCATTCTAGTGACGCTAACCCCAATACCGGGTAGTGCGCTAGACCCAGTTTTGGACACCAGCGATTCACTGGTTCCGAAGATCCGTTGAAGTGAGTTAGCCTATCACCGATCGAACGGCGTCCAAGGCTTAGGAGCGTGCATGGCATCGATCGCTGCGAACCGCGACGTGGCTGTCGGTCCCACGAGCAGGCGTACCGAGGCACCCACGGTCACCTCCGCATTGCGCGAGCAAGCGCGGCGGTTCGGAGAACTACCGTTCATCGCCACCCCGGAAAACCAGGTCTTGAGCTTTGGGGCAGTCCGTGACCGAGTGCTCGATCTGGCTGCCGGGCTTCTAGTTCATGGCGTGCGAACCGGAGACCGGGTGGCCTTCATGTCGGCCAACTGCCCGGCGCTGATCGAACTTACCCTCGCCCCGGCGCACGCCGGCATGATCACCGTGCCGATCAACGTCTTCCTCAAGGGCAATTTCCTGCGCCACCAGCTGGTCAACTCGGCGGCATCGGCCATCGCGGTCGACCGAATCGGGCTCGACGCGCTACGCCCACTGCTGGCTGAACTGCCGGATCTGCGGCTGTTGATACTGCTCGAGGACGGCCTAGCGCCACCGGAATTCGAGGGCACCGTGGTCGGCTACCCGGAGTTGTTCGGCACCGGTGGCGCCATCCACACTGACGAGCCCCGACCGTTGGACACGTTCCTGATCCTCTACACATCGGGAACGACCGGACCCGCCAAAGGGTGCATGCTCAGTCACGCGTATATGACGCGGGTAGCCCGGGTGATGAGCCGGATGCTGGTGCTCGACGACAACGACGTACAGATCTGTGTGCACCCCATGTTCCACATGTCGGGGCAGATGGACCTGATGCTGGCGTTGACCAGCGGCACCCCGATGGGCATCGAGTACCGGTTCAGCGCGAGCCGGTTCTTCGACCGCGCCAAGCGACTCGGAGCAACCTACTGGGGCGGCCCCGGCATCACCGACTTCCTGCTGGACCAGCCGGCCACCCGCGACCACCAGTTGCGACGCTGGATCGGCATCCCTTTCGCACCCGAAAAAGAGCGGTTGTTCCACGAAAAGTTCGGCATCCGATCGATCTGCCAGATGTACGCCCAAACCGAGGCCAACCCCGTCGCCACAGTGGGCCTGCGCGATCCCGCCCCCCGCTACACCGACGGGCGAATCGTCGAGGACATCGAATGCCAAGTGGTCGACGAGGACGACAACCCGGTACCGCCAGGTGAGGTCGGGGAGATCGTGATCCGACCGAAAGTGCCTGGCGCGATCTTCAGCGGTTACTGGAATGACGCCGAAAGCACCCTGGAGTGCTGGCGCAACCTGTGGCACCACACCGGCGACCTCGGCCGGTTGAACGCCGACGGACTGCTGACCTTCGTGGACCGCAAAAAAGACGCCATGCGCCGCAAAGGCGAGAACGTCTCAGCCATGGAGTTGGAGAAGGCGCTGCTGGGCTTCGAGCAGATCGCCGAGGTGGCCACCCACGCGGTACGGGTCGATGGTGAGGCCGACGAGCACATCAAGGCATGCATTGTGCCCAAGCCCGGTGACGAGTTCGACCGCGAGCGTTACGCGGAATTCTTGATGATGAACGTTCCGCACTTCGCGGTGCCGCGCTACTACGAGTTACTGTCGGCACTGCCGCGGAACCCCATCGGCCGGGTGTTGAAGTTCGAGCTGCGATCGGCGGGTCTCAACGAGAACACTCACGACCTGTTTGCCCTCGGGCTTGCCCACGACCGCCGCCGCGATTAGCCCATCGTCACTGGTCCGCGCACGAATCTAGCCTGTTTAGCATGCCGTCGATAGGCTATCCTCGGACTCTCGGGCGTCCTGCAAACTTCACCGAAATCGCCCAACCAGGCAACAGCGTCTTTGGAGATGATATGGACGAGTCGACGTTGTATAAACGCGAAAATCGAGTGGAGCGCATCAAGTCCCAAGTCATTTCCATCAGGAAGACAGCGCGGGCCGCGTTGGACCTCATTCAGGCCGAAGGCGTCGAAGCAGTGACCATTCGACGATTGGCGGCGGAACTCGATGTTAAAAGCGCGTCGCTCTACTATCACTTCAAGAACAAAGAAGAGATCCTCATCCTGGCTGCCCGAAGCGTCCTAGAGGGGGTTCGCAGTTCCGGTGACCCGGATTTGCACTGGCGAGAATGGTTGCTCGACAACACGTGCACCGCGCGGGCCGCACTGCTGGAGTACCCCGATCTGGTCCCGATACTTCTTCGCCGCAATCCGCTCGGCATCGGCGTGGCCGATCATCAAAAAGCAGTCGACCTGCTGGAGAAGCAGGGAATGCCCTTCGGTGCCATCATGCCGGTATTCGACTCGCTCGAATCCATCTTGTACGGGAACATCATGTACACGACGGCAGTCGCGGCCGACAATCGGTCCGCTGACTGGGAAGAGCACTTTCCTGGTATGTACCGCGCGGAGTGTGCGGCAGCGTTGGATCCGGACGAAGCATTCAGGCAGGCCGCAGGCGCGGTCATCGACGGGATAGTGTCAGCGGTTCTGGCGATGAATAGAGCGAAAAAGCCCGGTTCCTGACGCTGTGGCGCGCGCACCGTCGCTGATGAACGATTGTTGCGCGGCGTGCATGGTCTGAGTTAGCCTATCGTTGATAGTTACGCCCCGGACCCGGCCCACGCTGATTGAAGCGAAGTCAAGCCGGGACCACCGACGAGGACGCGTGATGGATCAGCAACTGCAGGCCTCAATCGCTGCCCGCTTGTATGCGCACATCGACGCAAAAACCACTGATCGCGGTGGTGCAGAGATGCGCATTAAAGAGCTGGAGTACAACGACAGCGAGCGCGCGCTGCGCGAGCGCGCGCTGATCGCACGCGAACCGACGATGGTGGCCGGTAGCGACGAGTTAGCCGAGGCCGGCCAGTTCTACACTACTAAGATCGGTGGCCTCGGCGTGATTGTTGTGCGCCAGGAGGACGGTTCGGTCCGGGCCTTCCGCAACGTGTGCCGACATCGTTGCGCGACCGTGGAGTCCGCTGAATCTGGTCGTCGAGGATCCTTCAGTTGCCCCTACCACGGATGGACCTACGGGCTGGACGGCGCACTGCTTCGTGTGCCGGACGAAGAAAGCTTCACCGGCGTCGACACGAAGGCGTTCGGCTTGAAGGAACTGGCTGTCGCCGAAAGACACGGCATGGTCTGGGTGGTCGAGGATTCCGATTCGCCACTGGAGATCGAAAAATACTTCGGCGCCGACGTGGACAGCGAACTAGCCGACCTGAAACTGGACACCTACAAGTTCTACCGCGCAGAAACGTTCGATCAGCCGGCGAACTGGAAACTGATCATGGACGGATTCCTCGAGGTTTACCACGTCCGCTACCTCCATCCGACGACAGTCGGAAAAATAGCGATATCGAACATCCTGCTCGTCGACGAATTGGACCAGCATCTGCGGTTGGTGAGCGCACGCAAAGACATTCGGAAACTTCGCGCCGAGCACGGCGATGACTTCGACCTGCATCGCGGCATCATTCTCACCTACATTCTGCTGCCCAGCACCGTGGTGGTGTACGTCCGCGACCACGTCGAGATCTGGACGATCATCCCGCACGAAAGCGATCCCGGCAGAAGCACCGTGACATTGCGATTCCTGATACCCCAACATCCTGAGACGGATTCGCAGCACAGGTACTGGAAAGCGAACTGGGACACTGTCGTCGGAGCAGTGCAGGATGAGGACTGGCACATGGCCCGCACGATCCAGAAGAATCTCGACAACGACAGTGACGTCGAGATGATTCTGGGACGAAATGAACTGGCGTTGCACCGGTTCCACCAATACGTTCGCGACGAGGTGGGAAACCAGCAATGACCGACGGCTTGTCCCAGCGACTCGACAAAGTGGAGTCGCACATCGCGATCCAGCAGCTGGTGGCGCGCTACGCGTGGTACCTGGACGGCCGCGACATCGACGGCATCGTCGGCCTCTACGTCGACGACATCAAAGTCGGTCCGCCTGCACCCGGTGTCGGGCACGACGCGCTTCGGCTGTGGTTCAACCGCGTGGTTAACTACTGGTATCGCAGCATGCATCACATCGGCGGCCACGTCATCGATTTCGTCGACGCTGACCATGCGACCGGGATCATGCAATGCCGCATCGAGCAGGAGATCGGCGACCGCTGGGTCACCACGGCCGTGCTCTACAACGACGCCTACGAGCGGCGCGACGGTGCGTGGCGGTTCGTTCATCGCCATGGTCAACCAGAGTGGTGCTACGACTACGGAAAAGATCCCGTCGCTTCGGGATTCGAGGAACTGCCCGGCGGCATGCCCATCAGACTCCCGCAGGAGTTCCCCAAGTTCGCAGAGTTCTGGCAGCAATTCTCTGACGAGGAGATTGAGCGCGTCACCCACAAACCGGTGGCGGCCGACAGGCGGACGACTGAGAAATAGCCGGAGCCGTTCGGCGATTCACCGAAACTGGAGGAAGTGCAATGGCACGCGTCGAAGGAAAAGTAGCGTTCATCACCGGTGCCGCGCGCGGCCAAGGACGCTCGCACGCGATCCGGCTCGCCGAAGAAGGTGCGGACATCATCGCGGTCGACATCGTAGGACGGGTGCACACCGCTTCGGGCCAACCCGCGACACCGGACGACCTGGCGATCACCGTCAAAGAAGTCGAAGCTCTGGGTCGTCGGATCATCAGCGTGCAAGCCGATGTTCGCGATCAGGACGCACTCGATGCTGCGGTCGCAGCCGGCCTGGCGGAATTCGGCAAAATCGACATTACAGTGGCCAACGCCGGCGTGATCAATTACGGCCCGCTCGCCGAGGTGAAAGAAGAGCAGTGGCACACGCTCCTCGACGTCAACCTGACCGGGGTTTGGCACACCGCGAAAGCCACAATTCCGGCGTTGATCGATTCGTCGCCGGGCAGTTCGTTGATTCTCACAGCATCGGTGGGCGCGCTCAAGGGAGCGGCGGGTACCGGCGCCTACATCAGTGCCAAACACGGAGTCATCGGCCTGATGCGCACACTCGCCATCGAACTCGCCCCGAACTTCGTTCGGGTGAATTGCGTCGCCCCGGGCAACGTCAACACCGAAATGTTGGTGAACGAAGAGACCATGCGGCGCTTCCTTCCGGACGTCGAGAATCCGACGACCGAGCAGTTCGGCGAGGTGGCAAAGGCGTTCCACACCATGGATGTCCCGTGGGTGGAGCCTCGCGACATCTCCAACGCGGTGCTGTTCCTGGCCTCGGACGAGGCCCGCTGGGTCACCGGCATTGCATTACCGGTCGACGCGGGGGCGCTACTTCACTAACTCGTTCCGGCGCTTGAATCGACGGGCTGGTCGGCCCATGATCGGATCGGCCAACCGCACGGTGAGATGCCGGAATTGGATCAGAGGTGCGGCCGAACGCGGGATGGTGATGACCGCGCTTTTGTGGTCACTGGCGAGCACCTCGACGAAGCGTTTCGCAACGCGTTCCGGGGTGAGCACGCCGACGCTGCCACTGCGTCGCTCAATGAACTCGACGACCGGATCTTTGATTGCTGCATTAGCTAGTGCAGTGCCCTTCACCGAGCCGAGGACGAACGTGAATACGCGAATCCCGTAGTCGCGAAGTTCGCTTTGGAGGTCTACCGCAAACTTGGTCAGGCCCGCTTTGGACGGCACGTAACTTGAAAGATGAATCATCGAGACCTCCGTCGACAACGATCCCGTGGTGGTTATCGCTCCGCGACGGCGTTCGATCATGCCGGGCAGAGCCTGCCGGATTAATTCCATCTGGGAGAGCATGTTGACGGTGACTGCGCGGCGAAGTTGTTCTGCGGAAAGGCTTTCGAATGGTCCGCTGGTGTTCGTAGCCGCATTGCAGATCAGAATATCGACCGGACCACTGATGTGCTCGGCGCGCGCGATGGCTCCTTCGAGCTGACTGAGGTCGGCTAGATCGATCGGCTGGGCCACCCCACCGACCTCACCGGCGATCGACTGCAACTCCGGTGACGGCAACGCCAGGATGGTCAGCCGGGCACCTTCAGCGGCCAAATCCCTGACGATCGCTGCGCCAACGCCAGTGGACCCGCCCACGACGATCGCGTGTGCATCCTTTAGCTGCATTCATCTGCTCCTTTAGTAGCGTTGGTCGACGGACCCGAAACTAGTACTTGATAGGCTAACTGCCAGCGTTTGGACATGGCCAGGATTTGGGTAAATGGTGACGGTGCGCTGATAGTCTGAAGGCCACGGCCGCACGGCATGGCAGGCACGTCATACCTCTCTTGCGCGGGCTCGCGCTGTCGCATATCGAACGGGGCGGCTTTACATGGCGACAAGCAGTAGCGAACGACGGCGGATCGCGGCGCGATGTCAGGGCAACGAAGGCTATCAGCAGCGACGCCAGGAAGTCGTCGAGATGGCGGCGGTCGTGTTCAAGGAAAAGGGCTTTGCCTCGGCCACGCTCAACGACATCGCCAGTCGCCTCGACACCGATCGGGCGTCGCTCTACTACTACGTGGGGAGCAAGGACGAACTCCTCGAGGAAATCGTCCGAGGTGTACTCACCGGGAACGTGGCCGCCGCCGAGAAGGTCGCCGCACACGACGCCACCGGCGCGGAAAAGATTAGGCGCTTGATCGTCGAGATGATGATGTCCTTCGATCGGAACTATCCGCATATGTATGTCTACATCGAGGATTTCGCGCGCATCTCGCGGCGGGAAAGTTTCTGGGCCCCAGATATTTTGGCGAGCACCCGGCGCTTCGAGGAGATCGTGGTGTCGATGTTGGAACAGGGCCGAGCGGACGGGTCGTTGCGCACCGACCTCGCCAACGACCTGTCGTCGCTGGCGTTGTTCGGGATCGTCAACTGGACGCACCGCTGGTACAAGCCCGGCTCGCAGCATAGCCCCGAGGAGATCGCCGGGACCCTGTCGGCCATCTTCCTCCACGGGTATGCCTGCCCGCCGGGTCATCGGCCGGACTAAGCGCTGATCGGCGACCAGCCCGCGGGAAGGGTGATCGATTCAGCGCAGCGCGAAATGAGATACGCGCAGCGACGTCGGAGCGGTTTTAACACCATCGGGCAGCCGATCAGCGTCACGGCCCTAAGGATTGCGGCGCACCGACCCTGCTGATAACCGATCGGTCTGTCTTTCCGGTCGGCGTGACGGGGAGTGCGTCAACGAACTCGACGATTCGGGGTTTCTGATACGAGCCGAGCTGATTCTCGGCAAACGCGGCGACCTCCGCGGCGCTGAGCACGGAACCCGTTTCACGCACCACGACCGCCTTGACGACCTCGCCCCAATCCGGGTCGGCGACTCCCACGATAGCGACGTCGGCAATTTCGGGATGGATTCCCAGTGCCCGCTCAACCTCGGCCGGGAAGACGTTCTCGCCACCGCAGATGATCACGCTCTTAATCCGGCCGACGAGGTAGATGTAGCCGTCGGCGTCCCAGGTGCCGGCGTCGCCGCTATGCAGCCAGCCGCCTCGGATCATCGCTACGCTCTGTTCGGGTTTATTCCAGTACCCGACCATATTGCCGGGCCCCTGGTGGCAGATCTCGCCGATGGTCGCGTTGTCCTTGACAACTGGACGACTGTCCTCGTCGAGCACCGCGACTGTGCTCAGCAGCGCACTGCGCCCACACGAGCGCAATAGCTCCGGCCGGATACCGGCCAAGGCCGCACGGTGATCGTGGGGTCCCAGGTAGGTGCCCGGACCGAGTTCGGACATCCCCCACGCCTGCAGCAGGTCGGCGCCGAACACCTCGGCCGCCTCACGGATCACCGCTTCGGCCGTCGGCGCCCCGCCGTATTCCACTCGGCGCAGCGAGGGGAGCCGCACACCACAAGCGCGCACCGCTCGCAGCAGTTGCGGCAGCATCGTAGCGACCGCGAAGAAGCTCGTGACCCCCTCCTGGCGGATGACCTCCACCACTTCCTCGACATGGAAGTTGGCGATAACCACGGGCCGACCCATCCCCAAGTGGGCCAGCGCCATGTACCCGACGACGTGAAAGAGCTGGCCGAGCATCAGATACACGTCGGTCTGTGCAATCCGAGCCGCGGCGAGATAATTCAGCGTGCACGCAGCGTACGAGAACTGGCTATGCACAGCGCTTTTCGGGATGCCCGTAGTGCCTCCGGCCGATACCGCGACGAACGGGTGGTGCAGCAGGGATCCCGCGTCGGGCAGGGTCCCCGAACCAGGAGCCGGTCCGGCGCAAGGATCGGCGCCGGCGCCGGCGACCCGGGACAACAGCTCCTCGTAGCCGGATTCGCGTCCCGGCTCCCAGTAAACCCACACCCGTGCGCCGACGACCGAATGGAGTTCGTCGATGACCGATTGGTAGGTCTTGTCGTAGAAGATCGCCATGGGGTCGGCTTCGAGCAGGGCGTGCCTGAGCTGGGCGGTGGACAACCGCCAGTTCATCGGGAATAGCAGCGAGCCGCTGGCGGCACACGCCAGGTAGAGCTCCACCATCTCCGCGCAGTTACGTGACAACACGGCGATCCGCTGGCCCGGTCCGAACATGTTGCATAGCGACAGCGCCAGACACTGGACGCGGCCGGAAAGCTCGGCGAACGTGCGCACCGTTCCCCGCTGCGCGTCAATCAGCGCCGGGGCGTGCGGGGTGCAGCGGGCGGTCTTGGTGCCCAACTCGGCGAGATTGATCAATCTTGACCCTCCCAGGAATGCGCGCGTGCACTGGTTCGTTTACCAGCACATACCGCCGCAAGACCGGTCCGGGAGAGTAGTTGCTACTTCGCCACGCCGCGGTGGCGGGCCGCCGCCGACAACAGGTCATCGGCTGGGCGCATCACTCACCGCGCCCCGCCGGGATCGATAGCGCCACAGCGCACACCGGAGCGGGCAGCCCCGGGCACTCGGCATGCCGCATGTAGACAGAGCCGCCCTGGGCATCCGGGTACTCGTCGTTGTGACCGGTGAGCACGAACATCGAAGACAGATCGGGTCCCCCGAAACACACCGAAGTCACCAACGCCTGGGGAACCGCCAGTTCGGCGATGCGCCGACCGTCGGTTGACCAGCCCACCACAACGCCACCGCCGGCGATGGCCACCCACACCGAACCGTCGGACGCCACTGCCAACCCATCCGGGACGCCGGGGTATTCGCTGGTGTCGGCAAACAGCTCACGCTCCCCTCGCTCGTTGAAAACCCACACGGTGTGCCGGTGCGAGTCAACGTGGTACAGCAGGTCATCGGTGGGCGCGGTGCCCAATCCGTTGGACACCAGCGCGTCGTCGGCCAGCACCGTCGTGCTGCCGTCGAGATCGACACGGTAGAGCCGACCGGGCGGCCGGCTGACATCATCTCCCCCGGCCGAGGCGGGGTTAATCGCGACCGACCCCACGAAAAGCCGTCCGCGCCGATCAGCGGTCAGATCATTGAAGAACATCTCGTCGGCAGCGGTGTGCATGATGACTTTGGCGGTCCCGTCGACCGCCTTGTTCGCCACGTTGCGGCCGGTCACCACCAGTCCCCCGTCGCGATGGGCGACCAGTCCCCCAACGCCCTTACGATGCGCGACGACGAGCTCGGGGTTCGGGTTGCTGCCCGCGAGCCGATACACCCCGCCTTGGATCATGTCCGAGAACAGCAAACCGTGTTCGGGATACCAGCGTGCCGCTTCCAGGAGCCCGAATCCCGCTACCATCAGCCGCACGGCAACTCCGTTTTCATCCTGCCGTGGCTTGTTTGATTGCCTCGTCGAGTTGGTGGCCCATCCGGGTTTGCTTCGTCCACAGGTATCGCAGGTTGTCGGCCGACGGTGTGCAGACCAGGGGGATGCGCGCCACCACGTCGATGCCGTTGTTGCGCAGCCCGGCTACCTTGGTGTTGTTGTTGGTGAGCAGCCGCGCGCTGGTGATGCCTAGTTCACGCAGCACCCGAGCGGCACCGCTGTAATCGCGGGAATCGGACTCGTAGCCCAGCGCCGTATTCGCATCGACGGTGTCCAAGCCCTGGTCCTGCAGGGCGTATGCCTGCAGCTTGGGCAGCAGACCGATCCCGCGGCCCTCGTGGCCGCGGATATAGACAATGGTGCCGTTGCCTGCGGCGCTGATGTGTTGCATGGCCATCTCGAGCTGCTCGCCACAGTCGCAGCGCGCCGAGCCCAGCGCGTCACCGGTCAGGCATTCCGAATGCAGTCTCACCAGCGCCGGCGCGGCGGCGACCGGATCGCCGAGGATGAGCGCCACATATTCGAGGCCGCCGAGACCCCGGAATCCATAGGTCTTCCAGTCGCCGTGCCGGCTCGGTATTACGGTCTCGGCGACCAGTCGCACCGCGTCGCTAGCCTCGGGAACGCGTGTCTGGGCGGCGAGTTCGGGATGCAGGCGCAGGTACTCGGCGATCTGGGCCACGGACAGCATCGGCAGCTGGTGGCGGTCGGCGAAGGTCTGCAATGCGACGCCTCGGGCCATTGTGCCGTCGTCGTTGAGGATCTCGCAGATCACCCCGCCCGGTGCTCGTCCGGCGAGCCTGGCCAGATCCACTGATGCCTCGGTGTGGCCACGCCGAGCCAGAACCCCACCGGGGGTGTATCGCAGCGGGAACACGTGCCCGGGCCGGCGGAATTCCCCGGCTGCGCTGGTCGGATCGACTGCGCGGCGGATCGTGCGGGCCCTGTCGACCGCACTTATACCGGTGCTGCCGGGCTCGTCGAAGTCGAAGCTGACCGCGAAGTTGGTCTCGGCGTGGCCGCCAGGGACCATCGGCCCGAGCTGCAGTTCGTCCAAGCGTCGCGGCTCCATGGCCAAGCAGATCAGGCCCCGGCCGTGAACAGCCATGAAGGCGATCGATTCGGGCGTCACCGCGTCGGCTGCGATGACCAGATCCCCCTCGTTCTCGCGAGTCGCGTCGTCGGTGACGACAACCGCGCGACCACGACGGATTGCGTCCAGCGCTGCAGGCATCATGGCTGAACTGTACTGCGGGCGCTGAGCTCTGTCAACGTCAACGTTGACGATGTTCGGGGTGAGCTGCGCCACGCGGTCGCTCGCCGTGTGGCGCCCCGGGGGCCGTCTTCGCGGGTAACTCAGCGGCCACCACAAACCCGATGCCCGCTACCTCACGCGACGCTCGACTAGGGCCTCTGGTCGGCGCCGCGTCCCACACGCCGCGACGGGTGCAACTCATCCGGCCCGGAGGCTAGCGCCCCGGCCGGCACCAACTTGAGTGCGACGAACGCCACCGTCGCGGCCAACGCCATCGAGACCGTGGCAGATAGATACAGCAACCACGAAGCCGGATGCGGGGTGTTGATCGCATCGAGGGCCAAGAACCCGGTACCGAACTGGATCATGGCCATAGTGGCCGGTATCAGGGCGACATAGGCCCACGCCTGCGTGCCGGGCAGGAGCGGCCGCAGTCTGGCCGCGACGACTCCCGCCACGATGCCGATCACCGCGTTGGCCACGGCAATCCAGATCGGGAAGGACAGCACCCGGAAGGGGTGCGGACCGTAATACTCGTAGGTACCGAGAGTGATGCAGACGATCTCAGTCGCGATGCTGATCAGTATCAGCATCCCGCCCAATTTGGCGAGCACGGACCGGGTCGCGCCCTGCTCGACGCGGTACCAAACCAGCAGCGTCAGTCCGCCGTAAAATGCGCCGTAGGACAGCCAAGACCACACCGGCTGGCTATTTCCCATGGCCGAGACCATGGTCCACTGGCCGGGCCGGTAGTACCACAAGTGCATCGTCAAGCAGTACATCGGCTCGATGAAGCCGGCGAGTAGGCTGCCGGCTAGCATCGCGATCGGTCCCCAGCTGTGCAGCCGACGGCTCATGCGCACCGAGGCGACCGCTGTCGCCAGCAGCGCGACGATTACCGCGACGGTCATGATCCACTGCCCGGTCTGATTGACCGGGACGTCGAAGGGTGGGATCGGCATGACATTCTCCTCGGAGGCTCAGCGCGACGATGGACGGTACATGCCGCACGATTCGGCGATCGGTCGCACAGCTCAGAACGCCGTCGCGAGAGGCTTGTGAACATCGCCGCGCGGGAACAGATCTTCCGTCGGCGGCGTCAAGATCCTGGTGAGCTCAGTGCCAATCTCGTCGGCGATCCGGCGCAGCGCCGCACCGTCGAAGTGGAACGTCTCGATTGCATTGGCGCCCAGCATGAGCCTCGCATCGGCGGGCGTCACATTGGCTGCTCCCAGCGTGGCTTGCAGGTATTCGGTGGTTCCCGGGCCTGCGCCCCAGGTGCCTTCGTGGTGCGGGTAGTCCGCGCCGATCATTATCTTGTCGATTCCGATGGCGTCGCGGGCCTCCGCCTCGGCCCGGGAAAACAGCGACGACCCCAGGTGTACCTGCCGTTGGTAGTAGAACGACGGCTTGTGCTTGACCACGGTGCGAACGTCACGGCGCAGATAGCTCTGTTCCCAGGAATAGTCCATGCCACGCAACGCACTGACCACCCAGCCCGAGCCCTGTTCGGTCAGCACGACATGAACGCCCGGGTGGCGCTCGAGAACGCCACCCCAGACCAGGTGCGTGAGGATCTGCTGGGTGTTGAAGTAAGCCTGCGCAGTCATAATCGGCGTCGCGCACGCCGGATGCGGGACGGATTGCAGCGTACCCGGCGAAAGGTGGTTGGTGATCGACGAAATCGCGGTGTGCGAGCAGACAGCCAGCTCAAGGTCTTCGAGGACGCTCCACACCGGGTCGAACCGCGCATCGAAGAGGGGCGCGTTCTCGTCCATCGCGGGCAAGACGATGCCGGCCAACCCCGCTTCCTTCGCCCAGCGGATCTCGGCGACGGTGGCCTGCACGTCAGCGAAGCTCACAACGGCGAGCCCAGCCAGGCGTTCCGGCGCCGTGCTACAGAAGTCGGCCAGCCAGCGGTTGTACGCCCGGTTGCCCACCTCCACCTGCTGCGGGGTGCGCCGGTAGCCCACGATGGCCGCGACCAGCGGCGGATGCAGCTCGAACGGGAGTCCGAAGTCTGGGAAGATCACTTCCGCGGCGATACCTTCGCGGTCGAGCTCTCGCAAACGATGCACGGGGTCCCATTGGCCGGCAACGCGACCTTCGGCGAGGACCGTGTCGATCCACAGCTGCACCAGCTCGGGGTCGATGCGGTTGGCCAGGCTCTTGGGATTGACGGTCGTCATTCCCTCTTCGTCAAACCTGCCGCAGAATGCGTCGAACTCCTCCCGGGCGCTCGGGTCAACATAGGGTCGATAGTCGCGCATCTGGGCGGTCGCATGCCCATCCGAGGAGACGATCAGCGCGCGCTCCCCGACCCGCGGGTTATCCCTCTGCGTCATGCTGGCCTCCTAAATCAATACCACCCTGTGGATTCACCCCACGGTAATCCGACCGAAGAGGTCGAGTCAACATAAGAGTTGACACAGCCGAATCCATCCTTTGGTGCCCGCGATCCAACACCAGTGTTGACTGTCGCTGTGGCACGCCGTTACCGTGATGTCGTCTTTGCGGCCACCTCAAGCGGGATGGCCTGGTTGTCCCTTACGGAAGGCGCACGCCGATGACCGTCCTGCAGCAAGGCCTCGACCTCTCGATACCGCATCCCGGCGAGCTGTTCATCGGCGGGCAGTGGCAAGCGCCGGCTACCGACGAACGACTGACCGTACTGAATCCGAGCACTGAAAAAGTAGTTGCCGAGATGCCCGACGTCGCAGCTGCCGACATCGACAAGGCTGTGGCCGCGGCTCGCCGGGCCTTCGACGACGGCCCGTGGAGCACGCTGACGATGGCCCAACGGGTTTCGGCTCTGCGCCGGTTCACCGATGCGCTGCTCAAGCGCACCCCGCAGATCGGGCTTGCCTGGGGGGCCGAGTGCGGTCCCACCGCGGCCTACCGCGACGCGATCAACAACATCGTCGCGCCCACGGTGTTCGAGGATGCTTTCGCCACCGCGGAGTCGGTGCCGCTGAGCGAGGAACGCACCGGTTTTGCTGGCCCGGTCACCGTCGTACGTGAGCCGTACGGCGTGGTCGTCACTGTATTGACCTACAACGGTCCGCTCGCCTATCTAGGTATGAAAGTATTGCCGGCGTTGTTGAGCGGCAACGTCGTGGTACTCAAGTTGCCGGTCGAGACCAGACTGGTCGCGCAGTACATCGCCGAGGCCGCAGCGGAGGCCGAGCTGCCGCCCGGGGTCCTCAGTGTGTTGGCGGCCGGCACCGAGCCCAGCCGCCACTTGGTCGCGCATCCGGGCACCGACATGGTGAGCTTCACCGGCGGCACGACGGTCGGTACCGAGATTCTGCGCAGCACGGCCGGTCGGATCGCGCGGACCACCGTCGAACTCGGCGGCAAGTCGGCGGGAATCATCGCCGACGACATCGCGCTCGATGAGCTGCTGCCCGTGCTACTGCCCGGACTACTGCCGTTCCAGGGCCAGGTTTGCGTAGCGCTGAGCCGATTGCTGGTATCCCGGTCCCGCCACGACGAGATCGTCAGCGCGCTCACCGGAGTGTTCACCAGCCTAAAGATCGGTGATGCGCTGGACCCCAGCACCGATTTCGGCCCCGTCGCGGTGTCGCGCACCCGCGACCGGTGCGAGCAGTTCGTCGCCGGAGCGGTCGCTGAGGGTGCAAGTATCGCCTGCGGCGGCAAACGCCCCGCCGGCCTGGACCGAGGCTGGTATTTCGAGCCGACCCTGGTCACCGGCGTCCACAACTCGATGACCATCGCCCAAGAAGAGGTGTTCGGCCCAGTCTTCGCCGTGTTGACCTATGACGACATCGACGACGCCGTTCGAATCGCCAACGACTCAAAGTACGGACTCACCGCGGCGATGTTCACTCACGATAACGAGCTGGCCCGCAGCGTCGGGCACCGGCTACGGGTCGGCAGCTTCACCGTCAACTCCACCGGCGGTGTCCTCGGACAACCGTTCGGCGGCTACAAGATGTCGGGCATCGGGCGCGAGATGGGCCTGGAGGGCTTCCACGAGTGGACCGAGACCAAGGTCCTCAAGATCACTGCCGAGGGGAACTACCTGGCCTGACCGGCGGCG
>Ga0075021_10000119_pt1 | contig 41041 bp, 38 predicted proteins | sample ColStrG_CSR_2012_FD_72749 | JGI IMG/M metagenome (GOLD analysis project Ga0075021, IMG submission 72749) | Freshwater sediment microbial communities in response to fracking from Pennsylvania, USA - Cold Stream Run_MetaG_CSR_2012 | ecosystem: Environmental > Aquatic > Freshwater > Creek >...
GCAGCCACCATGCCGGGCAGCGACATCGGCAGGACAATCTGGAAGAAAGCGCCCCAGATCGAGCAGCCATCGACCATCGCCGCCTGTTCGATCTCCACAGGCAGCGTGTCGAACTGGTCGCGCATGATCCAGATCACGATGGGCAGTACCATCAGCGTATAGATGAGAATGAGGCCGATCTGGGTGTCGAGCAGGGCGAGCTGCTTGTAGAGGACCAGGAACGGCATCGCCAGCACGACCGGCGGCAGGATGAGCTGGGAGAGAAAGAAGAAGGAAATGTCGGCGTTGCGCCATGCACCGAATTTGTAGTCAAAGCGGCTCAGCCCGTAGGCCGCCAGCGAGCCGATGATGACGGCGAGCGCGGACCCTCCGACTGTGGCGATCAGGCTGTTGGCGAAGCGCTTGAGGAATTCCTCGCGCACGGTCGAGGTCTCGAAAATGGTGTCCGGCGACAGGCCGAGCGAGCGCCACCCCTTCCAGTTCGGTTGATAATCGATCCACGGCAGGATGTGGCTCTGCATCACGTCCGGTGCGATCTTGAAGGACGTTGTCAGCGTCCAGAAAATCGGGAACAGCGCAAAGAAAGTCCATACCAGCAGGGCGGCATAGATCAGCGCCCGCCCGGTCGTCTGGCGGACCTGTTCGGCCACCGAGGCCCGCTCGGCCAGATGGCGCGGCTGCGTGACAATGACGGCATCAGCGCCCATCGTGGCCTCCAGTAGCGCCTAATCCGGCGCCTACAATCTCGTCCATCACGTCATCTTCTGCATGTAGCGGCTGACAAATTTGAGCAGCAAGGTCACGAACACGATGATGATGACCAGATAGACCTCCGCCAGCATGGTGCCATAGCCGACATTCGAGCGATCGCGGTATTCGCGGTAGATGAAGCTCGAGACCGTGTCGGTGGCGCCGCCCGGCCCGCCTGACGTGACGTTGATGACGATGTCGGCAAGCTTCAGCTCGAAGATGATCCGCAGCACCATCGCCGTCACGCTCACCGGCAGCATCAGCGGAAATGTGATCTCCCAGAACGACTGCCAGGCATTGGCGCCGTCGACCTTGGCGGCTTCCTTGACCTCGCCCGGCAGCGCTTGCAGGCCGGCCAGCAAGAGGATCATGAGAAACGGAATCCACACCCAGCTGTCCATGACCATGATGCTGGCGCGGGCGATCCAGGGCGAGGTGAAGAAGGCTGGGCTCTCCCAGCCGAGGCTGCGTGCCAGCGAGGCCGCCGGGCCGAAGCGGTTTTCCATGATCGACTTGCCGACCATCCAGCTGACCGCGACCGGGCTGAGCATCAACGGCAGCAGGAACGACACGCGGAAGAATTTGCGGGCAACGATGTCGGCGTTCAACAGCAAGGCCAGGCCAAAGGCGATGGCGTACTGAACCGGCACGCTCAGCACGTAGTAGCCCATATTGCCGAGCGCGTTCCAGAAGAAGGGGTCGGCGATGAGCTGGCGGAGGTTGTCGAGGCCATTGAGGTGATGGCCCGTCAGGGAACTGAGGTTCCAATCGGTGAAGGCGATGTAGAGGCCGAAGATGGTCGGGAAGATCACCATGGCAAAGGTGAAGAGGAGGGCAGGCAGCACAAAGAGCGCGCGCTGCCCGGCGTCACCGTGGATCAGGACCCGCGATGCGCACAGCGCCAGGCTCCAGATAATGAAGGCCAACAGCATGGGCCGCCAATCGGGCAGGCCCAATGGTACAACGCCGATGCCGTCGAGCACCTGAACGGCCGCCACCGCGATCAGCAGCAGGCTGGCGAGCCACAGCAGCCAACGGCCGAGGCTCTGGCTGACGATGGCTCGCGCCCTTAGTCCACTATCCGTGTCCGTGACGTCAGCCATCGCGCTTGCCAGTCATACGATGGGGCCAGACTCCGTTTTACGAGGTCCGACCCCATCGGCTTCGATCAACTGTCGGTCCGAGACATCACATTCCCAGCGAGGCCCGGTAGAGCTTCAACTGGCCATCGCGGCCGATCTTGTCGGTGATCTTCTCCCAGGCCGCCGCGATCGCGTCAGCGCCGGCCTGCGGGGTGTTCTTGCCGGCATAGATCTTGGCCAATTCATCCTCGGCGACACTGTAATACTGGAAGATGCCGGGAATGCGCGGCTCGATCGCCCGGTTCGGGTGATTGTAGGTGCCGAACTGCGAGTTGAGATAGGAGGTGATGTAGTCCTTCTGATAGCCCGCCGCCACCCATTCGGGGATATTGCCGTGGCTGGCGCGATGCACCTGGAAGCCCGAGGGATACATGACGTTCCAGATCGAGATGTCCTTGCCGCCGAGATGGGCCGCCGCGCTCCAGGCCGCCTTCTGCTTCTTGCTGTCGGCATCGACGCGGGCCATCACATAGATGCCCCAGCCGAGATAGGCGCAGTTCGGAGCATAATTTGGGCCGCCGGCGGGCGTTTCCCACTTGCTGGTCTTGGAATTGTAGACCGTATCGGAGCCGGGCAGGATGTCGAAGCCAAGAACATCGCCGATGACCGCCGTGTCGCTGGTCTTGGCGACCTCGCCGATGTCGCCCCACCACGACAGCATCGAGCCGGTGCCGGCCAGGAATTGCTGGAAGCCGGTGGTGCCGGGATCGGCATTGAGCTGATCGGCCGGGCCATAGGGGATGGAATCCACCACATCCTGGATGGCGCGCACCCAGCCCGGATTGTTGACCATTGGCTTCATGGTTTCGGTGTCGAACAACCACGCCTTGTTGTCGGGCAGTTTGACATAGGCGGTCGCCCGATCCTCCAGGAAGTAGAAGCCGAAACCACCCCAACCCTTCAACGGATCGAGGTAGCCGAACAGGTCCTTGCCCTTGAGCTTCTTGCCCTTGAGGAACTTGGTTGCCTCCTGCACCTGCTGCCAGGTCTTGGGCACGCCCCAGTCGCCCTTGCCGCCGCCATCCTTCCACTGCTTGGCGAGGTCGGGATCGGCGAAGACGTCGGTGCGATAGTTGAAATTGTGGCAGTCGCCGTCGATGGTGACGCGGTAGGTTTTGCCGTTCCAGGTGCCCACGGGTGGCTTCAGATAATCGGAATAGTCATCGACTTCGATCTGCTTCTTGACCCAGTCGGGCATCTCGGAGGCAAGACCCTTGCCGCAGACGTCGCCCTCGAACGGCGCGCCCATTTCGAGAATGTCGAAATCGACAGTGCCCGTTGCGATGGCTTGCTGCAAACGCGGATTGTAGTCGGCCTGGGCAAGGTCGATCCAATTGATTTTGGCGCCGGTATAGGCCTCCCACGGCTTCAGGAAGCCACGAAAGAGAAAGTTGTGCAGGTTCTGGTTGTTGAGGCCCATGAAAGTGAGCTCAACGCCCTTGAACTCGCCGGCCGCCACATTGGCCTTGACCGGCCCCAGGCACATCTCGCCAACCTTCTGCCAGTCGGCATCGCCAGGCGAACCCTTGCCGACACCGGGGATCTTCAGGATCGCGGCGCGCAAATCGTCAGCAGCGAAGGCGGACGGGCCGAGCACGCCGGTCGCGGCCATGGCGCCGACGGCGCTGGCGGTTGCGGTTCCCTTCAGAAAGTCGCGGCGGCTGGCCTGGGCGGCCATCAAGCGTTTGTACTGGTCTACATTCACGGCGGTTTCTCCCTGGAACGGATGTTCTGTTTTCGTGTGATCACCACCGGACCGGCCGAGATCACCAAGCACGCACAACGTTAAACGACAGCGGCAATTGTTCGAGCTATTCCCGCAGTATGCAAGTGCCGGGCGTGGTGTCAATTGCACGCCAGGGCAGATTTTCTAATGCATCGAGCCGCCTTGGCTAAAGTGTCCGGTAGGCTGCTGAAAGCCCTCCCTCCGCCTCGCGGTGCGGGGAACAGAATTCCATCGGCGCGAGTTTGCCAGTGACCCGCTAGGCATCTGACCGATTGGCGCGCATGAGATCGCGGGTACTGGCATACAAGTCCAGGTAGACGCCAAAGCCGCGACGGTAGCCTGCCAAGTTAGCCGGATCGGCAGCGATCTCCGAGGCCACTGGGTTCCAGCGCAGAATATCCGCCGGCTTGGCCGCGCCGATCGCCATCGCGGCGAGGAATGCATCGCCATAGGCCGCACCGGTGGTTTTCCGCCGGACGGTCTGCGTCCGTCCGCTGGCATCGGAAATCGCCTGCGACCAGACCTTGTTCTTGGTGCCACCGCCCACGGCTTGGATCGATGCCGGACTGTGCCCCACGTCGCGAAAAGTCTCGATCACATGCTGCGTGCCAAAGGCGATTCCTTCGAGCAAGGCACGATAGACGTCCCCGCGCGTGTGCGTCAGGTCCAGTCCGAACAGCACGCCCTTGGCATGGGGATCGTGGATGGGCGTGCGCTCGCCAGAGAAATACGGCAGCAGGATCAACCCCTTGGCGCCAGGCGGCGATGCCTCGGCTTCGGCGGTCAGCACGCTCAGCGCGGTTACCGGATCAAGATCGCGCGCGAACTGCTCGCGGAACCAGTGGGTGAGCGTGCCGCTCGTGGCCAATCCGGCCATTGAAGCGTGTTGGCCGGGAAACAGCCAAGGCGCGTACCACAGCCTCGGATCGCGCACCCGCGCCGCCGTGACCAGGATCATGAACATGGTCGAGCCGTACATCAGCATCATGTCGCCGGGAGCTTGCACGCCGACACTGATTGCCTCGGCCGCCGCATCGATGGTGCCGGCAATGACCGGCGTGCCCTCGGCCAGTCCCGTTTCCTCGGCGGCACGGCGGGTCACTGTGCCCGCGATATCACACGTCCAGGTCAGATCGGGCAATCGGCTCAGCTCGACGAGTCCAGGGCTGAGTTCCTCGCTCCAGGCCTGACCGTCAACGCTGTAAAGCGGAGTGCAGCCGGCCGCGCTGTAGTGATCGATCACGGTTCTGCCGGTAAGCTGATGCACCAGATAAGTGGTCGCACCGATGAACTTGTGGGCGTGCTTGTAAATCTCCGGCTGATGCCGCTTCAGCCAGAGGATTTTAGGCCCCACCGATTGCGAGGTTAGCGCATTGCCGCAGCGATCGAGCAGCGCCGCCTCCCCGACCGTCGCCGTCAACTCGGCGATCTCGGCGCTGGCGCGGGTATCAACCCCGTAAAGGATCGCGTTCGCCAGCGGCTCGCCAGCCTCGTCCACCGGCAACAGGCATGGGCCGATGGCGCTGGTGCCGACCGCACCGATGTCGGCGGGCGCAACACCGCTGTCGGCAACAAGCTTGCGGCTGAGGGCGGTGAAGTCCCCCCACCAGTCCTCGCGCGCGCGGTGCTCGGCCCATCCCGGTCGTGGCACCAGCATTTTGTGCGGCGTAGCTGCGGTTGCGACGATCCCGCCTTCGGAGTCGACAATGACTCCCTTGGACTCGAATGTGCCGATGTCGATGCCGAGCGTGTAGGTCATCAGTCGAAATCATCGCGATTGAGACTGAGCTTGTCATCGATGCGCGCGATCCCGCCGGCCAGCAGATCGGTCAATCCGGTGAGATCGGCAAGGTCGCAAACCTCAAGCGAGGAATGGGTATAGCGGCATGGGAAGCCGAGATCGATGGCGGCAACGCCAGCGCCTTGAAGTTGGACATAGGACGAATCCGTCAGGGCGCCAACATGCGCGCTTCGTTGCAGCGGCAGTCCCGCGCTCGCGGCCGCGGCGGTGAACAAGCCGACCAGGGCCGGGTGCGGGATGGTGCCGTTGAGCGTGCCCCGGCCGTGAAAGCTGTAGAGGCTCATGGCAGGTCCCCCGCCAAGCCGCACGTCGCCTCGTCCCGTCATGTCCGGCGTGTCGGTCGCCAGGATGATGTCGAGCTGAATGGCGATGTCCGGGTTGAGCACCCGAGCCGCCGTCACCGCGCCGCGCAGGTTGAATTCCTCCTGGACGGAAAACACCAAATGCACCGTTGGGCGCTTAGGCACGGCGAGCAGCGACCGAGCGGTCTCCAGCACGACGGCACAACCGGCGCGATCATCCACTGACGTCCCAGCCAGGCGGGTGCCAGCGAGGGCAAGAACCCTCGGCGCGTAGACAACCGGTGTACCGATGTCCACGCCCGCGGCAAGTACCTCGGCGGCGCTCGCGAAGCCGGCGTCGAGGTACAGTTCGGAATAAGGAAGCACGCGGTATTTTTCGTCCGGCGCGGTGGCGTGGTGGCTCTTGTTGGCGATGACGCCGGCAATGTCCTTGCCTTCCCCCACGCAAAACAGGACCGCCTGCGAGGCCAACGCCTTCTCCGGCACGCCGCCCAGCCGCTCGACGCGCACCAGCCCGTTCGCCTCGATCTTGCGCACGATCAGACCTAGCTGGTCCATGTGGGCAAACAACATCACGGAAGGCGCGTTTGGGTCGCCGGGAAGGGTTGCGATCAGATTGCCGAGCCGGTCGCTGCGCGAGGCGATGCCCATGGCCGTCAGCTCGCCGGCGATCGCCCGCCGCACCCGGCCCTCGTGGCCGCTGAGGCCGGGGATCAGCATCAACTTTGTCGTCAAGGCGCGCAATCGGTCAAGCATCCGCGATCATTCTTTCCGCGCCGCGCGCGCCAGGCGCATGAATTCGGCGGCGCGCTCCGGGTCGACGGCGTTCCAGGTATTGCCATCAACCTTCAGGGACGAGCCGACAATGCAACCGTCGGCGATCTTCAACACATCCGCGACCGTCGCGTGCTTGACGCCGGTGTTGGCGAATACGGGCGTGTCCGGCAGCACCTTCTTGACGGCCTCCAGGTCCGAGAGAGCGGCCGCTTCGCCGGTGATCGTGCCCGAGACCAGGATGGCGTCGGGAATGCTTGAAAACACGGCGCTGCGTGCCCGATCTGGCAGACTGCGCTGATCGAGCGAATAGGCGAATTCGGCCGAGATGTTGTACAGCAGCACCAGGTCGCGCCGGCCCAGCCGGTCCCGGTAGCGCATGGCCGCGCCCGCATCGGGGTTCCACGGCCCCATGTCCGAGGCATAGGTACCGGTGAATATCTCCCGCACGAATGCAGCCCCCGTCGCCGCCGCCACGGCCATCGATCCTTTTGGATCCCACAGCACATTGACCCCGAAGGGCACTTTGATTTCGGACCGCAATGCGCCGATGACATAGGCCATCGTTGCTGTGGACGCGGTATCCACCGCAAATTCGTAAGGGCGGTCGTTCTCGTTGCCAAACATCACGGCATCGAAGCCGGCGGCCTGCAAGGCGGCAAGATCCTTGCGTGCTCCCGCGAGCAGGCCGGCAATTCCAGCTTCGGCGTCGTAGAGCGGCGATCCTGGCAGCGCGCCAAGATGCACCATGGCGATGACCGGCTTGGTGTCGCCGAAAACCTTGCGGAAATTGCGTGGGAAGTTTGTGCTCATGGGCCTCGCTCTTGCCTATCGCCCATCGATCAGGGCTTCGATTTCGGCCAGGCTGGGCATGGAGGGAGCGGTTCCCCGCCGCGTGACGGAAATTCCCGCGACCGCACAGCCAAAGCGCGTTGCCTCCAGCGGGTTGGCCCCACGCGCGAGGGCCGCCGCGAAGCCACCGTTGAACGCATCCCCCGCGCCGGCCGTTTCGAGCACGGGCCCAGCCTTGAACGCAGGGACCAGTACGGATTGGTTGCGATCATGCAGCAGCGCACCAGCCTCGCCAAGGGTGATCAGCGCCGCGCCCGCGCCCTTCTTGAGAAACGCATCGCCGGCCGTGCGGGCGTCGGCGGCATTGGCCACCGGCAATCCCGTCAGATAGGCGGCCTCGCTCTCATTGGGCGTGACGAAATCGCAGGACGCATAGATCGCGTCGTCGACATCGACAGCGGGTGCCGGGTTGAAGAGGGTGGTGACGCCCGCCCGCTTGGCGATTTCGAGGCCCGCGCGCGCTGCGGCGACTGGCTGTTCGAGCTGGGTGACGAACACCTTGGCACCACAGATCACGTCTGCGGTGGCCTGCACATCGGCGGCGGTGATTTTCGCCGCCGCTCCCGGCACGACGATGATGGCGTTCTCGCCGTTGTGCTCGTTGACATAGATGAAGGCGGCCCCGGTCGGCTCGTCCGCCATCTCAATCACCCGCGCGGCGATGCCCTCGCGCTGCCACATCGCCCGGGCCGAGGCGCCAAACTCGTCCTTGCCCAGCCGCGACAGGAACGTGACTTGCGCTCCGGCCCGCGCCGCCGCAACTGCCTGGTTCGCGCCCTTGCCGCCCGGTCCCATCTTGAATCCGGTGCCAAGAATGGTCTCGCCGATCCTAGGCATCCGCCCGGAGTGGAAAGCCAGGTCGGCCACGAAGATGCCGAGAATGACGACGCCGTTCTTTTGTGCAGCCATTGACTTGCCCTCACGCCTCCGGCGGGATGACGCCTTTTTTCATGATGAAACACCCATAGAAGCGGCGCTCGCCGGTACGGATCACGCAATAGGCTTGTCTGGCCCGGTCATAGAACGCGAAGCGCTCCAGTGTGCCCATCGGCCAGGACCGGCCCTCGGCGCGGTCGATCTCCTGCTGCACCTCGGTCATGATCGGTTGGACTTCGGCGGGCCGGCCCACGACCTCCATGCGCAGCACGGGCGTTTCCACGAAGCTGTCCAGCGGCATGAGACTGAGGATAGCCTTGGCGGCCCGCGGCACCGATTGGCTGTCCATATGCAGCAGCCGCCCGAGAGCTGTTTGGCGGGCGATCGAATCGGCCGGAAAATTCATGTCGCACAAGACGAGATCGTCCCCATGCCCCATGCTGCGCAGGGCGTGCAGCACGTCGGCGCCAAGCGAGGGGTCGATCAATTTCAGCATTGTTTCGGGCTCCTCTGTTTGCGGTTCTGATTGCTTGTACTAGGGACGCATCGCACAATTACTGCATCGACCTAGCCTGCCTTGGGAGTCGCACAGTCGCCCGTAGGGTGCAATAGGCCGTCTTCAGGCCGTATTGCACCGCCGGGAAACACCGCGCCGGTTTTGGTGCAATACGGCGGAGACGCCTATTGCACCCTACGGCGCCCCCACCACCTTACGTATGCCGAGTACGGTTCAAATCTTGCCCTGCGTCTAAGCCGTAAAAGCGCCCGCTCACAGCCGCGCGCCGCTTTGCGCATCGAACAGATGCACCGCGTCCAGATTCGGCATGATCGGCAAGAACTCACCGGGCTTGGCGGTGATGCGCTCACGGAACACGCCGACGATCTTTTGCGTGCCGAGCCTGGCGAACACCTGGGTTTCCGATCCCGTCGGCTCGATGACGGACACCTCCGCCTTGAGGTCCGCGCCGCCCAGCGCGAGATGCTCGGGGCGAAAGCCGTAATAGGCCGGACGGCCGTCGCTGCCAGCGGGCGCCGCCGCCAGTGGCAGTGTCACCCCGCCGTCGGTCAGAAAACTTGGGTGGCCCTCATGAAGCACCTTGCCCTTGAGCAGGTTCATCGATGGCGAACCGATGAAGCCGGCCACGAACATATTGGCCGGGCGGTCGTACAGCTCCAGCGGCGAACCGATCTGCTCGACGATGCCATCATGCATCACCACGATCCGGTCGGCCATGGTCATGGCCTCGACCTGGTCGTGGGTCACATAGATCGTTGTCGTCTTGAGGCGTTGATGCAACTCCTTGATCTCGGCGCGCATCTGCACGCGCAGCTTGGCGTCGAGATTGGAGAGCGGCTCGTCAAACAGAAACACCTTGGGGTCGCGGACAATGGCGCGGCCCATGGCGACCCGCTGGCGCTGGCCGCCGGACAGCTGGCGCGGATAGCGTGACAGATAGGGCACGACGTCAAGTATTTCCGCCGCCCGGCGCACCCGCGCCTCGATCTCGGCCTTGGGCGTATGCCGAAGTTTGAGCGCGAAACCCATATTGTCGGCCACGGTCTTGTGCGGATAGAGTGCGTAATTCTGGAATACCATCGCGATGTCGCGATCCTTGGGCGCCAGGCCGTTGACCACGCGATCGCCGATCTTGATGGTTCCCGCCGAGATGCCCTCCAGCCCCGCGATCATCCGCAAAAGGGTGGACTTGCCACAGCCCGACGGGCCGACCAGAATCACGAACTCTCCGTCAGCGATGCTGACCGAAACACCGTGAATGACTTCTTGCGCCGCGTATGACTTGCGCACGTCGAATACGTCCACCGAGGCCATGCTGCTGCTCCGAAGCGTTGCCGGGGCAAACGCTAGTGCAAAGGCCCGCGTTGGTCGAGAGGCTTGAGCGGCGATCGGAAACGGGTCAAACTGCCGGCAGCTTTCAACGATCTTCCGGTAAACACATGCAGCGATACGCCTACGCCTCGCGGCTGAACTCCTTTGCCTGCCGCCCGGAACTGTTCTGGCCTGGGCGCAATGCCAGGCCGACGGTTCTGGACCTCATCGACCGCGCCAGTTCGGCCAAGGGCCTTTCGGCGATCGACGTCAACTATCCCGACCAGGCCGCCGGCGCGTCAACCAAGGACTTGCGCGCGCGGCTTGGCGAGCGGGGTCTTGAGCTGAACGGCTTTGCCATGCGCTACGGTGGCGACCCGGCGTTCAAGTCCGGCGCCTTCACCAACGGCGATCCGGCGGTACGCACGCGCGCCATCGAACTGACGAAACGGGGCGTCGACGCGGTGCGGGCGGCCGGTGGCGACATGCTGACGCTCTGGCTCGGGCAGGATGGCGTGGATCATCCCTTCCAGGCGGATTTCGGGCGACTGTGGGATCTGGAGATCGATGGCATCCGGCAGATTGCCGGGCATGACCCGGGATGCCAGATCGCGATCGAGTACAAGCCCAACGAGCCTCGCGCCATCAGTCTGCTATCCGATGTTTCCTCGACCTTGCTGGCCATCGCCGAGGCCGGCTCGCCCAATCTCGGCGTCACCCTCGATTTCGCGCATGTTCTGCAGGCCGACGAGAGCCCGGCCCTGGCCGCGGCGTTGATCAGCAAAAAGAGCAAGCTGCTTGGCCTGCATCTCAATGACGGCTACGGCAAGCGCGATGACGGCCTGATGGTCGGCGCGGTCCATACCGTCCAGACCATCGAGCTGCTGCGCCAACTCAAGCAAGACGACTTCAAGGGCCCAATCTATTTCGATACGTTTCCCGACACCGCTGGCCTTGATCCGGTCGCCGAGTGCGAAGCCAACATCGCCACCGTCGAGACCATGCTGGATGCGATCGACCGCTTGCCCGAAGCCGAGCTCGCCGCCGCGCTTGCCCGCCAGGACGCCGTCACCGCGCATCGGATCGTGCAGGCCGCCATTTTCGGGGGCGGGCGGTGAATTCGGAGCGGCCCCTGATCGCCGTGGTTGGCAGCCTCCACTACGACATCATGCTGCGAACGCCCTATTTGCCGCGCCTGGGCGAAACCTTGATGGGATCGGCTTGGGGCTGGAAGGCCGGCGGCAAGGGCGGAAATCAGGCGACGGCGGCGGCCAGGCATGGCGGCAACGTGGCAATGATCGGGGCGCTCGGTGCTGATGATTTCGCCGTCAAGCTGCGCCACGGTTTGCGGTCCGCCGGCGTCGGACTGGGCCATGTGCGGACGGTGGAAACCGGCTCGGGCATGAGCGTGGCGATGGTTGAGGCGGGGGGCGACTACAGTGCCGTCGTGGTTACCGGCGCCAACGCCAGCATTGATGCCGACCAGATCGCCGGTGCGGCCGAGCTGTTGCGGGAGGCCAAGGTTCTGGTCCTGCAGAACGAAATCGGCGAAGCCGCCAACTCCGCGGCCGCACGGATCGTCAAGGCGGCTGGTGGCCGGGTCGTGTTGAACGCGGCACCCGCCAGGACGCTTGGCCGAGAGCTGGCTGGAAACGTGGATGTGCTGCTCGTCAACGCCATCGAGGCTGAAATGCTCGGGGCCGGGCCCGTCGACAGTCTGGTGAGCGCCAGCGCCGCCGCGCGGTATCTGCAAACCGTCGCGCCGTCCGTGGTGGTGACGGCTGGCGCCCAGGGCGTGGCCTTCTGCCTATCGGGCGACAGCGGGAGCCTGGCCGCCCATCCGGTTGCGCAAGCCCAGACCCACGGAGCCGGCGACGTCTTTGTCGGCGCCCTTGCCGCGCGGCTGGCGGCCGATGACGGACTGCCAACTGCCCTCGCCTACGCCAACGCCGCGGCCGCGCTGCATGTCGGGGCCGATGAAGCCAAAAGGGCCCTCATCGGCCGAGCCGACGTTCGTGCATTTCTCGGCAAGTCGGCTGGCCCAATCGCTTGAGACGCTGCGGCCCGCCACGCTTTCGCGTTGAAATTGCCGCCCGTCGCCAACTACAGGGGAGCCGCCGTATCGCTGCGGGCCGACAGGCGCGATTGCAGGATGACGACCAGCAGCAGGAACACGCCCCGGATGACCGACTGCCAATAGGCGGAGAGCGAAATCCAGCCAAGGCCGTTTTCGAAGTTGAGCGCGTTGAAGACGATGCCGAGCAGCAGCACGCCCGCCAGCGTCGCGCCGACCGAACCAAGGCCGCCGCTGAGCAGCGTGCCGCCGACCACGACCGAGGCGATCGCGAACAGTTCCCAGCCGACGCCCTCGATCGGCTGACCGGCGCCAAATTGCGACGCCAGGATCACGCCGGCTAGGCCGGAAAGGCCGCCGCTGGCGACATAGACAAGAAATTTGATGCGATGGACCGGCAGGCCCATCAGCTGGCTTGCGTCTTCGTTGCCGCCAATCGCCAGGATCGTGCGGCCAGCGCTGGTGAAGTTGAGCACGATCGAACCGATGACGTAGGCAACGGTGGCGATCAGCGCCGGGATCGGAATGTTGAAGATGTCGCCTTGGCCAAGATCGGTGAAGCCGCTGTCATAGGACACCGACACCGACTGATCGTGGGCCAGCAGCAGCGCCGAACCGTTGGCCGCCAGCATGGCCGCGAGTGTCGCGATGAACGGCAATATCCGTAACCGCACGATGACGATGCCGTTCAGCACGCCGACGGCAAGCCCCGCCGCCACCCCGCCGAGTGTGCCAACCAGCATTCCATAGGGGCTGAGCAAGGCCGAGACGACACTGCCGAGCGCCGCCGTGGAGCCGACCGATAGATCGATGCCACCCGTCATGATGACAAAGCACATGCCGAGCGCGACCAATGCGAACATCGCGTTGTAGCGCAGCACCGTGGAGATGTTGAACAGGCCAAGAAAATTGTCGTAGCGCAGCCAGCCGAAAAGGATGAGGAGGCCCAGCGCGATCAAGACGCCCTGGCTGGACAGTGTGGACAATAAGGACGATTTTCTCATGGCTCAGGCCTGCCCCCGCCCCTGCAGCCAAACCGCGGCAACGATCAGCCCGGCCTTGACCAGCTTTGCGACGTCGTCGGGGACGCCATTGGCCAGCAGCGTGTAGCGCACCAGCTGAATGATCAACGCCCCGATCAGTGTCCCCACGATCGTGGCGCGGCCACCGCTGAGCAGCGTGCCGCCGACGGCGACCGCGGCGATGGCGTCAAGCTCCATGCCGAGGCCGACGAGATTGGCATCGCTGGAGGAATTGATGGCAATGACGACGAGCCCCGCGATCCCTGAGCACAAGCCGCTGATGCAATAGACCCAGCGCTTGATGCTTGCGACTGGAACTCCGGCAAGGCGCGCCGCCCGCTCGTTGCCGCCGATGGACAATATCTGCCGGCCGAACAGCGAGCGGCGCAGCACCCAGGCGGCCACCGCGACCAGCACTATCATGATGACGACCTGCACCGGCACGCCGAACCAGCGGCCGAGACCGATCCACTGGAATTCCGCCAGCTTGAACGGTTGCAGATTGCCGTTGGTCGAAACCTGGGCGATGCCGCGCCCGGCGATGAACAGCACCAGCGTTGCGACAATCGGCTGGATGCGAAAGCGGGTGATCAGCCAGCCGTTGAACCAGCCGAAGGCGCCGGCGATGGCCACCGCGAGGATCATCGCAACCGCCACCGCGACATGGATCTCGCCGATCTTGACGATCTTGCCCATGAAGATGATGGGCGCGATGGCTCCTGAAATCGCCATCAGCGATCCCACCGACAGATCGATGCCCCCTGTGGCGATCACCAGTGTCATGCCAACGCCGACGATGACGATGGTGGCGACCTGGGTGAGATTGACGTTGAGCGTCTGCACCGACAGGAAATGGTTGGTAAACGCCATGTTGAAGGCGATCAGCGCGAGAAGCGCTACCAAGGTGGAGTAGCGCGCGAGCAGGCCGAGGGGTGCGATCTGCCGTGCGGGAGGCGTGGCGGCCAGTTCGGCTTCGCTCATGGTGTCAATTCTCGGGCAGGATCAGCATCCTTGCCATGGGCCATGGCCGCCATGACGTTTGCTTCGTTGACGCCGCTGTCCGTGAATTCCGCGACGTTGCGGCCCTCGCGTAGGACAACAACCCGGTCCGAGCCCTCGATGACCTCTTCCAGCTCGGATGAGATCATCAGCACGCCGAGGCCCTGATCGGCGAGTTCCTTGATCAGCTTCTGGATTTCGGCCTTGGCGCCAACATCGATGCCGCGCGTTGGTTCATCGAGAATAAGCAGTTTGGGGTTCATGGCCAGCCAGCGCGCCAGCAGCACCTTCTGCTGGTTGCCGCCCGACAATTCCCGGATGCGCTGGTCGGGTCCGCTGCATTTGATGTCGAGTCGCTTGATGAATTTCTCGACGACGGTGCGCTGTCGGGCTTCGTCCACGATCCCGGCTCGCGTCAATTGCGGCATCAGCGCCAGCGTCAGGTTTTCCGCGACCGACATATCGGGAATGATACCCTCCAGCTTCCGGTCCTCCGACGAGAATCCGATACCCCGGTTGATGGCATCGAGGGGCCCGCGGGGTTTGAGCGGCGCGCCATCGAGATCAAGCGAGCCTGCCCGCATCGGGTCGGCGCCGAATACCAGCCGGGCGGTTTCGGTGCGGCCCGCGCCCAGGAGACCGGCGAGGCCGGTGATCTCTCCGCGCCGCACACTGAAGGACACGTCCTGAACCTTGTGCCCGGCGGCCAGATTCCTGGCCTCGAGTATGACCTCGCCGATCTTCCCGTGCCGGCCGCCAAACGCCGTGGCGCTCCGTGCGACCTGCGCGACATCGCGACCGAGCATACTGGCCACGAGTTCCAACTTGCTGATGGCGCTCATGTTGGCCGTCTTGACCGTGCGGCCGTCGCGCATGATGGTCACGCGATCGCAGACGGCATAGAGTTCATCCAGCTTGTGGCTGACGAAAATGACGGAGACCCCGTCGCGCTTCAATTGCCGGATGACCTCGAACAGCACCGCGACCTCGCGCTCGTCGAGCGACGAGGTTGGTTCATCCATGATCACGAGCTTGGCCGAAAAGCCGATGGCGCGGGCGATGGCGACCATTTGCTGCGTGGCGGTATTGAATCGCATCAGGGGTTGGCGGACATCGACATTGATCTTGAACCGCTCCAGCAGCGCGCGGGCCTCGGCGTGCATCGCGTTCCAGTCGAGCAATCCATAGCGGCGGCTTTCGCGCCCAAGGCAGATGTTTTCCGTGACCGAACGATAGGGCACGAGATTGATTTCCTGGTAGATCGTGCTGATGCCCTTGTGTTGCGCATCTTGCGGAGAGCGGGCCTCGAATGGGGCGCCGTCAAACGCGATCTCTCCCGCATCGCGGCTGAAATAGCCGGTCAGGATCTTGATCATGGTCGATTTGCCGGCGCCGTTCTGGCCGACCAGGGCATGAACCTCGCCCGCCCCGACCTCCAGCGAAGCATTGATCACGGCTGGGATGCCGGCGAACGCCTTGCTCACGGAGCGCATCGCAAGCAGCGGCGCCTTGGTGTCGGAAATCGCGGGTGAAGTCATGATCGCCACTCGAAACGGGAACGCGAGGCTCCATCAGCCAGCGCGTTTCGTCAAGGTGCTGGCGCCCCCAAGGAGTGCGTTTCCGTCAGGATCGCAAAAAAATGGAGTCCGGTTTCGGGCTGCGAATCCGGGCTCCAGTTAGTGGGAGGTTGTCCTACCTAGGTTTTATTAGTATGAGCCGGCGATGCTCGCCGCTGCGTTGCTAATATCGTAGAAGTTGTCCTTGTTGGTCATGATCGGCGGGATCTTGTCACCCTTTGCGTAGGCGATCGCCGCCGCGTAGGCTGCTGGTCCAAAGCGTGGGTTGCACTCGACCGTGGCGCCCATCTTGCCGTCGATGATCGCCTGCAAGCCGTCCTTCTCGCCATCGATCGAGACGACGAGGATGTCCTTGCCGGGTTTCTTGCCTGCCGCCTCGATGGCGGCGATGGCGCCAATGGCCATTTCGTCGTTGTGCGCATAGAGAACGGTGGCCTCGGGATGGGCCTGCAGAAGCGCCTCGGCGACCTGGCGGCCCTTGTCGCGGGCGAAATCGCCGGTTTGCGATGCGACGATCTTCATGTCGGGACTCTTGGCGATGACCTCGTCAAAGCCCTTCTTGCGGTCGTTCGCGGGCGACGACCCGGTCGAACCCTCGAGTTCGAGGATGATTGCCTTGCCGCCGGTTGCCTTGACGAGCCACTCGCCCGCCTGCTTGCCTTCTAGCAGAAAGTCTGAACCAATGAAGGTCACATAGTCGACGCCCGGTTTGGCGAGACTTTGGTCAACATTGCGGTCGATGAGGAACAACGGAATGCCAGCCTTCTTGGCCGCCATGACAGCCGGGATCAGCGGCTTCTCTTCGCGCGGCGACAGGAATATGACGTCGACGCCCTGTGCGATCATGCTGTTGACGTCGGCCACCTGCTTGGCGGCGGAACCGGCCGCGTCCGTATAAACCAATTGCCAGCCCAGCCTCTCGGCCTCGGCCTTCATGCTGGCGGTCTGGGCCAGTCGCCAGGGATTGTTGCTTTCGGTCTGGGCGAAGCCGACCTTGTATTTGTCCTTTTGTTTCAGCATCGGCAGGCCGTCGGCAAGGGCCCCAGCGGCCCCGAGGGCGAGCACGGCGGCCGTCCCCGTGATTGCCAATTGGCCGATGTGACGGCGCGTTACGCTAATCATCGCATAGCTCCTTGGTTGTTCCTCGCGTGCCGGCCACTTCAGCGGTTAAACACGCTTGCTAATTTGATGAGTAATAATATTATCAGTCAAGCGGCAATCGTTGCTGCATCGCACCATAACGAGTGCCGCGACAGTCATTTACGGGAGTAGGGGCATGGCCAAGCGGCCTGCGCAACCTCACGCAGCGGATGGCGATGGGATGGGGTCGGATCAAGCCATCACCGACCGCCAGGAGCGCCAGCCGGACGAGATCTTGAGCAAGCGGCGACCGACGATGACCGATGTCGCCCGCATCGCCGGCGTGTCACAATCCAGCGTGTCGCTGGTGCTCAACCAGATGACCGGCGCCCGCATTTCGGAAGCGACGCGCTCGCGCGTGCACGATGCGGCGACACAAATCGGCTACGACCTGCCAGGGCGGCGGCGCCAGGACCGGACTTTGTCGGAGCGCGGCACGATCGCCTATCTGGTCGATGAAATCTCCACCAGTCCGCATCCGGTCGTCAACTTGGACGGCGCCCGCGATGCGGCATGGGAATACGGCATTCTGGTCGCCTCGCATGTGACCCGCTCGAACCTCGAATTGGAGGCCGCCACCTTGGAGAGCATCAAGCGCGATCCATCCGTGGTTGGCATCATCTATTCGACGATCTTTACGCGCAAGCTGCTCAATCCGCCGCCGGCCGGAGCCATTCCCACCGTGCTGTTGAATTGCTATGCGGATGATGGCCGCTTGAATGCCGTCGTTCCCGGCGAGGTGGCGGGGGCCTTCACGGCCACCCGGCACCTGCTTGAGCATGGGCACCGGCAGATTGCCTTCATCAACGGCGAGTCGTGGATGGATGCGGCGATCGACCGCTTGAAGGGCTATCGGCAGGCCCTGGCAACGGCCGACATCGCCTTTGATGAGGCCATCGTGCGCAATGGCGATTGGCTGCCGCTGAGCGGCTATCTACTGACCTGCGACCTGCTCTCTGGCGATAAGCGTCCTAGTGCGATCTTCTGCGCCAACGATCTGATGGCGATCGGGGCGCTGGAAGCGGCCAGTGAACTTGGATTCAAGGTGCCCAAGGACCTTTCGATCCTGGGATATGACGACCAGGAACTGGCCCGCTACACTCATCCTCCGCTCTCGACCTTGGTGCTCCCCAACTACGAGATGGGCCGGCGTGCCACCGAGCTGCTGATCGATATGGCGGTTCTGGGAAAAAAATTGCGCCCGATGACCATCAAGATAGACGGCCCGTTGGTTGAACGCTCGTCAGTCGGCCCATTCTCCGGGTAAGGTCACGGCCTGTTTCTCCCGCCTCGTCGGAGCCTCGTCATGACGGCACCCAATTGGATCGATCGCTTTTCACTCAAGGGCAAAACCGCCCTGGTCACTGGTGGCACCAGTGGCATCGGGTTTGTCGCCGTCCAGGTGCTGGCCGATGCGGGCGCTGATATCGTAGCCGCGGGCGCGCCCGGGCACGCGCATCAGGATGTCATCGGCGCCGTCGCGGCCCTCGGGCGCCGGGCCGTCGTGCTCACGGCCGATCTTGCGACACCAGATGGCCCGGTGAACCTTGCCCGGGAGGCGCTCGGCGCGTTTGGGCGGATCGACATCCTCGTCAACAACGCGGGTGTTTCGCGCTGCGCTCCCCTGCTGCAAGCCACCATCGAGGATTGGGATGCGACGATGGCTGTCAATCTGCGGGCGCCATTCCTCATCGCCAAGGAGATCGCTCCGCAGATGATCGCCAGGCGCGCCGGCAAGATCATCAATGTGTCTTCGCAGACGAGTGTTGTCGCGCTGACCGATCACGGCGCCTATATGGCCTCAAAGGCGGGTCTCAACGCGCTCACCAAGGTGATGACGCTCGAGTGGGCGCAACACAATATTCAAGCCAACGCCATCTGCCCTACCGTCGTCCTCACGCCCATGGGCCAGCGCGTCTGGGGGGCTCCAGAGAAGGGCGCGCCGATGCTGGCAAAGATACCGCTCGGCCGTTTTGGTGAGCCGGTCGAGGTCGCGGACGCGATACTGTTCTTGGCCTCGTCGGCCTCTGACCTGATCTGCGGCGAGACGCTGATGCTCGATGGTGGCTACACCGCCGCCTAGGCAGGTCGGGCCCGATACGCCTTGCCGGCCGTTCCCTGAACCTTTCCGCTCCTGGCCGCGACAGACTTTGGGTCCGCGATAGTGGCACAAGCAACAGGAGATCACCTTGAGATATTCCGTATTCATCGCATCAGCCGCCTTACTTGTCGGTGGCTCATTGTTGGCCGTGGGACAGGCATCGGCGTTTCCGGCCGTTCCATTGGCGGCCAATCCCGACAGCGGGATTGTCATGGTGCTGTGCAAGTATGGCACCCCACACTGCATAAATAATCCGCGTCCCGCGCTTCCCGAGGTAGGCGGTGCCCAATGGCCGGATAGCGGCTGGGAGGACCCCGATTGCAAATACTACGGCAATTGCAATCCCGGTCCGGACAATTGGGGCGATCCGGCCGCGCGCAAGCGCCAGACCGGCACCTTGCGGGGCCTGACCGGCCGGCATTCCTCGGTAGGCCTCTGAACAACGTGTGAGTGGCGTTTTGCGCTCCCGACTACGGGGTCATGCCGGCGGCGTGACCCCGTAGGCAAATTCGGCCCCGGTCTTCCCATGGTCACCCCGGATCGGCGACCGAGGCCACCCGGAAGGTCCGTGTCACGCCGTCGTGCTCCTTGATCGAAACATAGTCGCCGATCCGGAACGCGTGGTCGCCAAAGCGGTAGCCCGCCTCATCGTCATCCTCGTCGCCCAGCACGTCATAGTGAAAGGCCCAGCTGCCGCCTGGTTTGCGGATCAAGTGCCCATGCTCGAGGGCGCCGTCCCAGAACCGCACGACGTTGCATTTTTCCCGCTCGGTGCGCCAAAGCGCCATCACGATATGGCCGGAAGGATCGAGCGGGGCTCGAAATTCATAGCCGCGTGAGCGATTGCCGTCGGGGAAGTCGCGGTCTCGCGCCAATTCCAGCCGGATCTTTCTCAGCGAGTTGCCGCCCGTTTGCGCACGCATTGAAGTCCCCCGCTCAGTGCGACATCAGGACCGGAATGGTCGCGTGTTCGAGGATGCCGTGGGTGGCACCGCCGAAGACGATCTCGCGCATTCGCCAATGCCCGTATCCGCCCATCACGATCAGGTCGCTGCGGTGCTCCTTGGCCTGGGCTAGCAGAGCGCTGGCTACCTCGGCGGGCCCGGCCTCCGTGGTCGCGACGCTTGCACGAACTCCGTGGCGCGCGAGTGCCGCCACAATGGCACCGGTTGGCGCCGCGTCGTCCCGAATCCCGCCCCAGTGCGCGCCATGGGGACGTCCCGCCGCGAGCAGCCGGACGCTTTCAGCCTTTTGCAGGAACGGCAATGCGTCAAAGGCCGCCCGGGCGCTCTCCCGGTTACCGTTCCAACCGAGCAGCACCCGCTGCCCAATGGTGGTTACGGAGGGTTTGTTGGGCACGATCACCACTGGACGGCCAAGTCCCAGCATCACCTCTTCCGGCGTGGCGATGCCCTCGATCAGATTGATCGATCGGTCCGGCTGTCCCAGCACCACCAGATCGGCGGCATTGCCTTGCCGGATGACAATGCTGGCGGCCGACTCGAAATGAGCTTCGATCGCCTGCCATTCGAACGGCACGTTGGCTTGGGCCAGGGCCACGTTGAAGGTCTCGCCTATCCGTTTGGCCCCGGCCAGATTGGCGTTGCGTTGCGCGTCGAGCAATTCACCGACCACCTCGGGAGGCACCGCGGCCGAGATGAATGGATCGGGGACGACATGCAACCCGATCAGATGGGCGGCGTGGGTCTTGGCCAGGCCAATCGCCACTTGCGTGACGGCAAGCGCCTGGGCCTCGGTTTCGAGATGCACAAGGATGGTCTTGAGTGGCATGGCAAGCTCCCGGATCGATGGCAACGCTGGTCAGATGACCTTGGCTGTGGCCGGCGGCAGCCAGATTGTGCCGAGCACGATCGGTCGCCGCCGGCGCGGGTCGCCGGGGTCAGGACGCTTTCTTGATTTCGATCTGCCGGGCCTGGCGCTGCACCTCGGCCGGCTTGGGCAGCGTCACCGTCAGGACGCCGTCCTTGAACTTGGCCTCGACCTTGGCCGGATCGATGTCGTAGGGCACGGTCATGGTCCGCTGGAACGATCCGTAGGAACGTTCGACCCGGTGATACATGGGCTCTTTGTCACCGGATTTGCTCTCCGCTTCGGTTCGCTTCTCGCCGGTGATGGTCAACACGTCGCCGGCGAGGTTGACCGCTATGTCCCTCTGCTCGACACCAGGCAGCTCGGCGGTGACGCGCAGCTCCTTGTCGGTCTCGCTGATATCGATGCGTGGGGTCAAGAGGCCGCTCTTGGCCGGCTTGGACATCCGCCACGCTCCGGTGAGGTCCTCGAAAATGTCGTCCATCTGGCGCCGCATGACGGCGAATGGATCGCGCATTTCCTTGCCTTCACCCCATAATGTGGGAAGCCAGGATTCGGATTTCATGTGATGTCTCCTTCTGCAGTTTTGAGCCATCCCCCGGTTCGGGCTTTGGCGATCATTGTGCCGCGATGCACTGGGTTTGGCATTGATCAGGATCAAGTCGCCGAATGATCAAATGACCTGGCTACCGTCCGCGATATCCTCCAGCGCGAGACTGTCGAGAATGCGGATGTGGCCCTGATGGCGAGTGATGACATTGCTGTTGGCAAGCTTGGTCAGCGTCCGGCTGACGGTCTCTGTTGTCAGTCCGAGGAAATCGGCGATGTCGCAGCGCGTCATGGGGAGCTCAACGCGGTTGGCGCTGCCTTGCCGCTCGGACAGACCGAGCAGGAATGTCGCGACCCGCTCGGCGGCGTTGAGGCGGCCAACGGTCATGAGCTGATCCTGCGCCGTCATCAGTTCCTGTGACAGCGCATCATAGAGCCGCATCCCCAGGTTCGAATCCTCATTCGCCAGGCGATGCAGCGCCGCTGCCGGAAGTGGTCTGACCCGCGAGGCTCTGCTGGATTCAGCGGTGCAGCGATGGGTCTTGCCCGCGCCCAGCCCAATGAGATCGTCAGCGACGGCAAAGCCGGTGACCTGCCGCCGCCCATTGGGTAGCAGCCGGTAGAGCACGAAGGCACCTTCCACAATCTGGTAGACATTGGTTTTCTCATCGCCATCGCGGAATAGCTGTTCGTGGGGACCGAGACACCGCACGGGCGCGCGGGCAAGGCACCCGGCGATCGTGTTGGCGGGCCTTTCCAACCCGGTCCGGTATCCGACCCCGGCAAGCTCGATGGATTGGGCCATCTGATCGATCGTCAGCATGTTGTGCTCCTGGGTGTTGCCCGTTGGGGAACTTGGTCCGGAGCCGAATTCACGATTGCCACGTTGCGTGCGGTTGTTCCGGTCGTGACCGATTGTCACCGATTGTCACCGAGGGCCCTTGGGTGGGCACTGCCAGGCTAAAAATGGTATGCGAGAGTGGCGGCCGGAAGCTCATTGCCCGGACCCCAGCGAGGTCGAGACAGCAAAATGGCTCAGGTCACCGCCGCGCATATCCTGATCGTGGACGACGAGGAGCCCGTGCGCCGGCTGCTCGCCGGCTGCCTGGAGCCGGAAGGCTACGTCGTGTTCCAGGCCGCCACGGGCGAGGCGATGCGCAAACTGCTTGGCGCCCAGCCGATTGATCTGATCACCCTCGATCTCAACCTTGCCGGTGAGGATGGGCTGAAGCTTGCGCGCGAGGTACGGGCGCTGCGCAACGTTCCCATCATCATGATCACCGGCAAATCCGACCCGATCGACAGGGTCGTGGGACTCGAACTTGGCGCCGATGACTACATCGCCAAGCCGTTCCACATCCGCGAGGTGCTGGCCCGGATCCGGGCTGTCTTGCGCCGCTATCAACCAAACCACGAGCCGGTCGCCCAGGCCGATCCCGGACAGATCGCGTTCGAGGGCCAAACGCTCGACCTCGGCCGCCGCGAACTCAAGGGCAAGGACGGCGCGGTGATCGAGCTGACCACCACCGAGTTCAATCTTCTGGCGATTTTTCTGAGGGCGCCGGGCCGGGTGCTGTCACGCGATCAAATCATGGATCAGCTGAAGGGACACGACTGGTCACCGCTCGACCGCTCGATCGACTCGATGGTCGCTCGCCTCCGGCGCAAGATCGAACCGGAGAACGAGACGCCCAAGCTCATCAAGTCGGTGCGCGGTGTTGGCTATGTCTTTGCCGGAAGCCTGGAGAGCGCCTGACGTACGGCGATGGACAGATCCCGGCGATTGTACGGCTTGCGCAAGAGCCGCGGGCCGCTGTTTCCCCCGAACTTGTCCTCCAGCGCCTCGGCGGCAAAACCTGAGGTGAGCAGGATCGGGATTTCCGGCCGGTTTTGGCCAAGCCAGCGCGCCAGATCGAAGCCCGACAGTCCGCCGGTCATGACGACATCGCTGAAAACAAGGGCGACCTCAGTGCCTGATTCAAGAAGGGCTATCGCGGCGGCCCCACTGGCCGCCTCTAGGGTCACATAGCCAAGGCCTTCCAGGCGTTGCATCGCGACCTCGCGAACCGCTTCATTGTCCTCGACCACCAGGATCGTCTCGCCGTGCTCAGAAAACAGCACGGCATCCAGCGGCGTCTCATCGGCATGGGCGGCTTCGGCCAGGGCGCGTGGCAAATAGATGTTGACCGTTGTCCCCTCGCCAAGCTCGCTGTAAATCTGGGCAAAACCGCCGGACTGCTGGGCAAAGCCGTATATGGTGCTGAGTCCGAGCCCGGTGCCGCGTCCGCCCTCCTTGGTGGTGAAAAAGGGCTCGAAGGCGCGGGCGAGAACGTCCGTGGACATACCGCTGCCGGTGTCGGTGACGGATACGCGGACGAAGTCTCCCGGTATTTGGCCGGTTTCGGCGCGGGCCAAGCCCGCGTCGATGCTTGCGTTCTCGGTCTGGATCACCAGCCGGCCGCCGCTGGGCATGGCATCGCGCGCATTGATCGCGAGATTGAGGACCGCGTTTTCGACCTCGCTGGGATCGGCGCGCGTCGACCAGAGGTCCGGGGCAAGCAATGTCTTGAGCAGTATGGGTTCGCCAAGCGTGCGCTTGAGCAGCTCGGACATATTGAGCACCTGCTCATTGAGGTTGAGCAGAACCGGCTCCAGCCGGCGGCGGCGGGCGAATGTCAGCAGCCGGCTGGTCAGCCGCGCCGCCATGTCGGCGGCTTCGTGGGCGCGCTTGAGATAGTCGAGCGGTCTTGCCTCGGTCAAGCTGCCTTCGAGCAGCTCGAGATTGCCGGTGATGACAGTGAGCAGGTTGTTGAAATCATGAGCAACGCCGCCAGTCAGCTGGCCGATGGCCTCCAGCCGTTGCGCCTTGACCAGCGCGGTCTGCATCTGGTCGCGCCGGATCAGCTCTTCGTGCAGGGCCTGAGTGCGCTCGGCGACCCGCGACTCCAGCTCGGCGTTGCTCCGAGCCATCAACGTCTCGATGGTGCGCCGCTCGGTTACATCGCGCAGCACGACGGTCGCGATGCGCTTGCCGCCGCTCTCGATCCTTGAGATGGAAGCCTCGGCGGGAAATTCCTCCCCCGTCTTGCGCCGTCCGGCGATCTGGCTGCGCTCGGCCATTTTGCGCGAAACAGCCGTGCCTGCCTCAAAATCTTCGACATGCTGGTGGTGGGCGACCCGCTGCCGCTCGGGCAACAGCATCTCCAGCTTCTGCCCAAGCACTTCTTCTGGCGCGTAGCCGAATATCTGCCGTGCCCCCTCGTTGAAGAGGGTAATGCGCTGGTCCTCGTCGATCGAGACGACAGCATCGGTGGCGATGGCCAGAATGCCGGACAGGAAGGCCTCCGCGCCGGAGGCAGGAAGCAGCTCCTGGAACGCAGCGGATGCGTTGGGGACATTGGATCGCAAGTCTCTCTCCAGCAATAGGCCCTCGGATGGCTCGATCTATCTCCAAGGGTAGGTGCGGCGATTGATCAGCGTCAACGCCAACGCCAGGTTACCGGGAATACGATAGCTGTTGACGGCGCCATGCCGGTGCCCAATTGGCGCTGGCCGCGTCGAAACCTTGGAGGGCATCCTGGCAGGCGATCCAGTATACTATCCCATCATCGCCGCGACGCGCCGAATTGGCAAACGATCGAGGCGGACGTGATTTGAGTCCAAACCAGTCTAGCGATTGGACGCCAACAGGACGTGGCCCATGGCATTCGAGAATCTCAAAATCCAGATCGCCATGCTGCTCACCGATGGCAAAGAGCAGCCAGAAAATCCTCATGCCCATTATCAGAAAGTGATGCAGGAATTGAACGAAATGCGGGCGCTGGGAATGCCACTGCCCGACGACCTGGTCGAACTCGAGCGGGCACTTGAAGAGAAATTCGCGGACGACCTGCCCAGAAACCCTGAAGGTTGAGAGGCCAGTCATGGAGATCATCGAGCAGGGTCACGGCGCGCCGGCACTGTCTCGCTGGGCGCGGGCCTTGTATCTAGTGTTCTTTTTGATCGCGTTTGGATTTGGCGAGACGGTGTTGGGAATGCTCGCAGTCACACAGTTCGTCTGGTTGCTGGTCACCGGCGAACCCAACCCCGTGCTGCGCCGCTTCGGGGCATCGCTGGCCCTCTGGTTCGCCGATGTGGTGCGGTTCCTGGCCGGTGCCAGCGATGACCGGCCGTTCCCCTGGCGGGAGTGGCCAGCTGCCGGCTAGCGGCCGCTGGCGAGCGCGCTTGACTTGGATCAAGGCAACGCATGGCGGCGACTGGTTAAGTGGCCGTATTGGGGCGTGACCGGATCGCGATCGTCCCACGACCAGCAAGGAGTCCAAGCCATGAAAACCGATGCTCAAATCAAGGCCGACGTGGTTGCCGAGCTCAAATGGGATGCCGAAATCGACGAGACCAAGATTGGCGTCGCGGTCGGCAACGGGGCCGTCACCCTGTCCGGCCACAGCCCGACCTTCCGCCAGAAGATGGAAGCCGCGAGCGTTGCCAAGCGCGTCAAGGGCGTGCTGGCGATCGTCAACAAGATCGACGTTCTGCTCGAACGGGAATTCCGCACCACCGACGAAGGCCTCGCCGAGCGAATCGCCAACGTTCTCAAATGGAACGTCTCGATTCCAGGCAAGGAGATCAAGGCAACGGTCAAGGACGGCGTGGTGTCACTGAGCGGGCAGGTCGAGTGGCAATACCAGCGCGCCAACATCCTGCGGAACATCGAGCATGTGGCCGGTGTCGTCAATGTGCTCGACCACATGACCGTCAAGCCCGCGGCAACGGCGACCGACGTGCAGCAGAAGATCAAATCCGCGCTTCTGCGCCACGCCGATGTCGAGGCCTCCAATGTCATGGTTTCCGTGGCCAACGGGATCGTGACGTTGTCGGGCACCGTCGAATCCATGGAGGAGATGGACCGGGTGGAGGATGCGGCCTGGGCCGCGCCGGGCGTCACCCGGGTGATCGACAATCTCCGCGTGGCCGCATAGGGCCATGGATGGCCGAGTGTTGCCGTCCAACGCTCGGCTGTGGTCTTTCCAGTTGCCCCAAGCGCGGCAATATCGGGCACTCGCGGAGCACCGCCCCGTGCGCTCTTCAAATGCGTTTGCGACTCTGCGTGCGGCAGCCGCCTATGGCGCGGCGGTGTTTGTGTCTGGCTTCGCCCTTGGGACAATCCGGGTCATCTTGCTTGAGCCCGCGTTGGGAGTGGTGACAGCCACGGCGATTTATGCTGGCCATCTCGTGGCTGGTCTGCGGCTATTTTATCGCCACCTTCAGTGTGGGTTTCAGACTGAGTGAGCGGGTAGCCATGGGAGTGATCGCCCTGGCGTTGCTCCTTGCGGCCGAGACCATACTGGGAGCGGTTGGATTTGGGCGTTCGCTGGCCGAGCAGCTTGTGGCCTATCGACAGCCGGGGCCCGCGATGGGCCTGGCCGCGCAGCTGGCATTCGCGGCCTTCCCGACGATCCAGCGGCGACCAGCTGCCACCTAACGGAGGGCGTCCGCAACGCACAACGAGAACCCCCGGCCATCGCACTTTCGTGACAGCCGGGGGCCCGGCAGGACGAGCGCTGCCTACTTCGCGGTGATGGTCGTCCACATGCCGGCCAGATAGTGGCCGGGGACGTTGCAATAGAGCAGATAGGTTCCTGGCTTCAGCGTGACCGTCAAGGTTCCAGATTTTCCTGGCTCGAGTTCCGAAACCTCGCCGAGATCGCCGGCCTTGTCCTCGTCAACCCTGTTCTCGTTGTCGATGTAGGGCATGGGTTTGGCGGCATCGGCGATCTGTGCCAGGATCATTTCGTGGACGACGGCCTTGGAGTCGTTGCTGACCTGGAAGGTCACTTCTCCAGCCCGGACCGTCAGCGGATCGGCTTTCAGGAACATCGTGGCCTTCGACATATCGCCGCCCATGCCCATGCCGAGCTTCATTTTCGGGTCCATGTCGGCGCTGGTCTCGGTCAGCGACACCTTCACCACATAGCCGGCGGCCGCCGCCGGCGCGGCGAAGGCCGCGGCGGCAACGAGGGCGGTCGCGGCAAGAAGGCCAATCGTGTGCAATTTCCTCATGATCCGATTCTCTCCGAATGGTGGTCAGCAGGCTCGCGCGCTGCAAATCAGCCTCCGTAGGCTGAAGCAAGGCTAGGCGCTCCTTGCGCTGAGCACATTGATCGGGGTCAATCGGGCGCCCGGGGGGCGGTCGAACGCTCAGGGAGCGTATCGGCGCCACCACACGCCGGGCTGGTCTGACCGGGCGAAAATGGAGATCAGGCCGGGCAGCAGCCGCAGTCGGCGCCAGATGAAAAGGGCCATAAGTCCGTTCCAGACCAGCATCGAGAAAATGGCGGCAAGGGCCGCGCCGTACATTCCGAACCAGCGCGCCAGGACAAACATCGCCACCACATTGAAGGTGGCGCTGGCCACGATCAGCCAGGCCGCGCCGCGCTCGTGGCCCGTCATGGTCATGATGGTCAGCTGCGAGCCGGCCCCGGCGACAACCACCTGGCCGACCAGCAGGATTTGCAGCGCCGGCAACCCGGCGGTGAAATCGCTGCCAAAACCGGCAACGAGGAAATTGGCAACAACGAGCAGTCCGATCCCGATCAAGGTCGCAGCCCCCAGCGACCAAACCGTCGTCTTGCCGATCAGCTCTTGCAGATGCTTGTGGTCCTGGCTGGCAAAGAGGCTGGAGACGGTCGGGGCAAACAGCGTGTTGAGAGCGGTCCTGGGAATAGCCACCAGAAACGCCACATTGAACATCAGACTGAAGATTCCCGCATTCTTGGTCTCGCCCATCCAACCGAGACAGAGCACACCGGCGCGGTTCATCAGCACCTCCACGGCGCCGATGACCAGCAGCGGCAGCGCTGCCCGCCGCCAGGTCGCCGCGTCATAGGTGGGCGCCGAATCCACGGTGTGCCGCAACCCCAGTCGCCGCTTGGACAGGCTCGCCAGCCACAACCCCGCGCTGGCGCCAATCAGCAGGGCCAGCATCACGAGCGGGGCGTCGAGGCGCCGCCCGAGGCCGACGCCGACAAAGATCGCGAGCCCGATCAGAATGCCGTCCCGCACGATCAGCGAGGCAACCAGCGGCAGGATGACCCGGCCATGCGCCCTCAAGATCGCGCACCGTATCCATGCCAGCGCCAGGATCGGGATGAGCGGCAGGCCGACGAGGAAGGTCAGCTCCAATTCCGGCTCGATCTGCTGGCGCCAGGCCAGCACGATGGCAATGCCCCCCGCCACCAGAAGTCCACCGGCCAGGACCACCCATCGCTCGGCGTAACGCACGATCCCCAGCAACAGGCCGGTGTTATTCTGTGCACGGTACACTGAAACAAACCGCAGCAGCGCGACGTCAAAGCCGAACGCGGAGACGTAGGCAAGCAGGGTCATCCACGCCAAGACGTAGGTGTAGTAGCCGTAGGACGTCGCGCCGACGATGCGGGCAATGACGATCTGCGAGATGTAGGTCAGGCCCGAGCCGACAAAAAAAATGGCAAAGGCGGTCATGCTGCTGCGCGCCACGGTCGCGGCCGGGGTTCCGCTCGAAACCGAGCTGCTCAGGCGAGCCAACTGCTTTTCGTGCCAGCGCGACATCATGGTTTCCCAGCGTGCCTGTGACCGGAGCGCTCCGCGGCGGAATGTGCGACGCCCGACCTCATCTCCACAACCGCGATCACGGGCTTGCAGCGCCATGATCGCGATAGGGCATCTTGGCCAACTTTCGCTCGACGGCGGCCAGACCAAAGGTCGCGGATTGCTGGTCCACGGATGAAACGCTGATCACGGGCCGCAGACTTTGCGTCAATCCCTCCTCCAATCTGGCGATCACACCTATCGATTCGAGGTTGGTTTTCAGGTCGAACTCCAAGAGGCGCTCAAGCGGTTTCTGGGATCGCAACCGGTCTTGCAGGCGCTGCTCCAATGTGGCGCGTGGGGCGGTGATGCCGACCAGCAAATCCGATTTGGGAATGGCGCCCAGCAGCAGCCGGTGCAATTCCTCATCCTCGTCCTTGCGGCCCAACAGCATCAGCGAGCAGGCGAATTGGACATAGGCCTGATCAAACAGCACGATATGACCGGCGCGCGAGGCCCGGGACCAGGACTGCGAAAGTTGCGTCAGGTAGCGCTTCAGCCGCACCCGCCAAATCACGCTGGTGGGTGGATCGAGCGCCATGAGCTTGGCCTGTATCTGGTCGCTCGCCGCCGTCGCGAACAGGGCGGCGCCGGCCTGGGCGATGGGCCGGGCAAGCCTGCGCATCAGGGACGGCGAAGGCTCGCGGGTCTCCTGCCCGGTGGCGGCCCCGTCCCATTCCGCCGGCCGGTTGCTGATGATCGGCTCGACGACGTGGCCAGCCTCCCGCAATCGCCTGGTCAGGGAGCGGGCGATCGTGGTTTTGCCGGCGGCGGGCGGGCCGAACAGTTCGATGATCATGCGGACTTGTCCCTGCTTGTCATAATATCCGCCATACCTCGCGCTTGAGGGCCAGGGAAACCGTCTCCAGTGGTTGCTGGGCATCGATCGATACGACCTTGGCGCCGGCGAATTTGAGGTTGGTCACGCCAACCAGCCGCTGCTCGATGACCGCGGGGCTCATGTCGGGCTCGCGGCGCGCGGCCGTCGCGTGGCTCACCACCAGCTTCAACACGAGATCAGGCGGCAGACGCCTGGCCAGGGCGTAGGCCCGCGTTTCGAACCCGCGCAGCCATTTTGGTACGTTGTTCAGGCGCGGCAACAAGGGGCCATCGTTGAATTCGGCGATCTCGTCCTGCGGATAGCGATCGGTCAACACGAACAGGCCCCTGTCGGCGCCGCGATGGGCGCTCAAGAGCTTCTTTCTCTTTTCCATGGCCAGAACCGTCGCCCAGACCATCAGCAACACGCTGTAAAGGCGACCCGGCTGCTGATCCGAGACGCGGCCATGGGAGGATCCTTTCGGCTTGGTGCCGATCAGCAAGGAAGCCAGCGGTAGCAGAAGTTTGAGCGGCAACAGCAACAGGGAAGGCCGGCCATCACCCGTGCCGAAATAGACCGGCATCACATCGAGTTCGCTGGCCAGCCAGGATGTGAGCGTGGCGACAGCTGTCGACTTGCCACTGCCGTCGACCCCGATCAGCGACACGACCCGTCCGCCACCGGGTGGCCGCCGGCTCCATGGCCGCGGCAAGTGCAGGTATCGCTTGTTGACGGCCCCAGCGGCCCAGGCTGCCGCGCGGGACAGTGCCCGAATGCGAGCCTCCGGACCGTTATAGGTGCGATAGGGGGCCAGACGCCTCTTGAGCTGTCTCGCCGCGGCGGCGGCACGCAGGGAAGAGCGGGCCGCGAACACGATGTCGCCGGGAAGATTCGCTGCATCCTCACCCAACAGCTTGCCCGACAATGCACACAGCGCCAGGCGGTCAACACGCTCGCTCAGGTTCTCCTGGTCGAGCGCGAATTTCTCCTCGACCGATCGCCAGCTGCGCAAACTGACCGGATCGAGACGGCTCAGTTCGATGCTTCTGCGCACGGCCAGCAGCAGTGCCTCGCTGACCGCATCGAGCGTGCGGACTTGAAACACCGGATCGATGACCGATCGGGCCAGGATTTCGCGCTCCCAGGGCACATGATAGTTCTTGAACAGCGGCTCACCCAGGATCAGCCGGTAGTGGACATGCAGATGGATGAGCCGCCCGGCGGTCTCATCGAAGCCAAGAAAGCTGACAATCGACGGGTGGTCGCGGTGCGCCAAAGTGGAAAACCGCCTGAAGTCCTGCGCGAGCAGGATCAATTCGAAGCGGTGCAAGTCCGACGGCGCGACCAGGAGGTCGACATCGCTGGCACCGGACAGGGCAGACCAGATGCGGCGGCTGCTCTTCCAGTAGCAATAGGAAACGCGCTGCTGCTCGAGTTGAAAAAATAGCGCGGTCAAGCACCGCGGAATCGCGATTTCGGCGGCCGGCACGGGCCCCGATTGGGTGGTCTCAAGCGTGGTCATGCCTCACACCTTCACTGTTTCGGGATGCGAGTTGTGCCGCGGCTGGGCTGCTGGGTCCTCGGTCGGCACCGCCCCTGCGATCTGCGGCTCAAACGCGTAAACCTCCGGCCGCGGGCCCGAAACCTGGAACTCCAGCGGATCGCCGAAGCCGTATTTGATGTGCTTGCCGATATCGACCCTGGTCACCACGGCATTGACGCGGCTTTCGAAGGCTCGGTCGGGCAAGTTGTTCTCATCCAGGCCCCGCAACGCATTGTAGGCCACGTCGCTGCGGGTCGTGCCCCATCGCACCGTGAACAGAACCTTGTCGACAAGGCTGGCCAACAAGTGGGTCTCGGTGACGGCAAGGGCCGGTGGCCCGTCGATGATCACCAGGTCGTAGTCCTTCCGCAAGCGCTCCAGCAATTGCCCCATGCGATCATCGGCCAGCAGCGCCACCAGATCGACGTCCGGCAATTGGGGGCCTTGCGGATCGGGCCCATGCTGGTTCGACCCCATGCTGCCTTGCGGCAAGCCCAGTTCAACGAACCACCAGAAGGCGCCGACAACAGGGATCAGGATCGGCAACGTCCACAAGCCAGTCTTGTTCAGGTCATGACACCGCTTCACCGCGAGGGCGAAGGTCATGGTCATGCCCAACAGGGTTGCCAGGGCGAGACCGGCATATCCGGGCGCCAGCTTCGCGTTGGTGAAGTCGATCGGTGGCAGGCCGCCAAGACCGGCGGTCGCGGGACCACCCGGTGCATCCAGCACCACGGACGACCACGGAACGAATGCGGCACCGATGGCCAGCACGGCGACGGCCAGGCCAATGTTGAGGAGGAATCCCAACCAGAACTGCCGGCGGCTGATCCGTCCACAATACGAAAACAGAAGGTGCGCGGCTTGCCGGATCTGGATCTGTCTGGGTTGCCACCACGTACCGTTTGGGCTTGGCACATATTGGAAATCCAGTTCTGGCAGGTATTGGGCGATGCTACCCACCGGCCCGCCCGCCAGCAATTGATTGAGGGCATCGGCATCCGGCCTGCCGGCGAGTTCACGCAATGTCGCCGGCTGGCGGGTATCCAGATCGAGCAACAGCACCCGCCGGCCGATCCGCGCGGCATAGGCGGCCAGGCTGACGGCGATGGTCGTCTTGCCCTCGGAGGGAACGCTGGAGGTCACCAGAATGGATTGCGGTCCGGCATCGCGCGAACCCATTTCCAGGGCGGTCGCGGTCAGTGAGCGGATGGATTCGGCATAGGACGAATAGGGCGCCTTGCTCAGGTATTGATGCGGACGATCGGTGGTCAGGCCATTGATCTGAGGGATCAGGCCAATACACGGCACGCCCAGCAGGTCGCTGACCTGCTGCATACTGCGAAGCCCCCGGTCAAGCCGGTCCAGCAGAACCGCCAGCAGCGCACCCGCGATCGCAAAGCCGAGCAGGGCGAGCCCCCCCAGCAGCAGCAGGTTCGGCGAGCTGGGTCGATCGGGTGGGGAGGCGTGGGACAGAAACGCGAGGCTGGTGTCGTAACCGCCCTCGGCCCGCAGCCGCTCCAGGTTCGCGGTGATCTTGCCGGCGTCGATCGGCTGGCCCGGATTGAGCTCCTCGAACCGCTTCAGGTTCTGGTGCGCGGTCACCAGCAATTGCTGGGTTTCTTCATCGATATACAGTTGCACCACCCGATTGGCGATCCGGGCCGCCCGTTCCGGGTCACGCGAGGTGAAGCTCACCGAGATGATCGGGGAGCGGCCGACCTGCGTCACGCTGAGACCCCGCTGAAGCTCGAGAAGAGTCAGCGATGGCTCAGTGCCGGTCACGGCGCCAGCCGGCAATTTGGCGGCAGGTTGCTTGGCCGCCGCCGCTGACTCAACGGTGGCAATGACCCGCTGGAGATATTCATGGGTCGTCAGCCGCGAAATCTCGGTATCGACCAAGGTTTCGCTGCCAGCCGGGTTCACCGCATTCGGAGCCTGGATGATTTCCCCTGCGCTGGGGTGATAGATGGCCGTGGCCGTGGCGGTATATCGCGGCAGCAGAGTCAGCAGAAGCAGCATTGTCGAGACAGTGCCCACTGCGACGACAGAGGCGAACACCCGCCAACGCCGCCAGCAGGTGTTGAAGAGCTTGGTCACGTTCAGTTCCGGAGAATCGGGAGTGGTGTGGAGCTGCTGCATTTTTCTATCTTCGGCTTGCCGGGGATAAGGTGACGGAATGAGACAGGATGCTGCTGGGCGCTAGGGCGCCTTGGTTGGCGATGCGACCAAGTCGCGGTATCGTGGGCTGTGTACTCATTGGGAGTTGACCAGCGGCGTGGTGTTGCGGGAGAGGAACGCCTCCTTGAGATCCCTGGAATCCTCAAGTGCCATGTCGGATCGCTGCGAGCCCCAACTGTAGGCGAAATCGAATTGCGGGGCTGCGATCAGCTGGTGCCAGGACGTCAGCATCTCGCGCAGCTGGATCGCGGTTGGCATGGTGTACTGACCACCCGATTCATTCTTCCAGTCGCCTCCGCCAAAGGCCTGATAGATGGGAACCATGCGCGCCCTCGGAATGCCGGCCGCCTCGGCCGCCTTCACATAGCGCTCGATCATCGCCACATCGCAGCCGCCAAGTTCCGTGCGGCACGGGTAGGGGTCGATGCCGAACAAGTCGATGTGCGAATTGGCCGGAGCGTAGGTCTCCCCGAATGTCGGGACGAGCCGGGAAGTCAAATTCATCAGCACCACAAATGTTTTGGCGCGCGGCGCATGATCGTGAATCCAGTCGGATTCGGCCTTCATGTTGGACGCCGGGCAATAGGCGGCGCGCAGCGCGGCGCCGCTGATGGGCCTGGGATCGGGGTCATCCATGAGGAAGAAGCCAAAGAGCTTTTTGCTGCCCAGATAGGGTTTGACGGCATCGACGAATTTTGCGTCCGCGCCGCCGCATTGGCCAATCCAGACCAATCCCTTCACTCCGTCGGGCAAGGACTCGAGCTGGGCCGGACTGTTCACGTCCGCCAGGTTGAACCCGGCCTGGCCCGGCAAATAGTGCCCGTCCTTGCTGAAATTGCCGTTCGGGGCGTAATGCAGCGTCGGGCTCGGCCTTTGGGCGAAACTGAACGCGATCGCGCCAGCCAGGGCCAGAAGCAGCCCGGCGGCGACGGCAAGCCGAGGTCTGCGCAAATCAAGTTTTGACATAAGCACCCTCGCGAGTTCCCAGACCTCGTGCCGCCGTCCTTTGCCGTATGGCCGGCCGCGGCCGGGTGGCGGCCAAGCGCTGGTGGTGCTCCAAACGCACCAGGCAGAGGGTGATGGCGAACCAGAAAAGCGGGCTACGGACGACATTGCCCGTGACGGCGGCCACCGCGACCCCAAACAGCATGGCTGCGAGCCCCGCCGTCCCCGCCTTGCGAGCCGTCAGGAACGCGGCGCCGATCAGCCAGGCAAAGCTCGCCAAGGCCAGGCCGCCGCCCTGCGTCAGCAAGTCGAGATAGGTATTGTGGGCTTCGAAATTGAAGGTGCCGTTGATTTTTGGATGATCGAGGTTCGCTGGTTCGAGTTCAACCTGGCGCGCGGCAATGATGCCGGCTGGAATCTCCAGATGCGGGCCAGGACCAAGGCCAAGCAAGCCGGAGTCAAGGCCGCGACGCACGGCCTGCTGCCAAAGTGTGAAGCGCAGATCGGCCTCGACCGCCGCCTGCTCGCCGCCATTCTTGGTCAGCGAGAGCACCGCCTGCACTGTCTGCGCCGAGATCAACAACGGGGCCATTAGCACGCTGAAGGGCAGACACAGCGCGATGCACCAGGCAAAGGCCGAACGCAAGCCAAGTACGCCGCGATCCGCCTTGAGCCAATGGGCCAGTTTCATCATGACAAACACGGCGATCCCAGCCAGGACCGCGAAGCGGAAGGTATCGCTCTTGCTCAAATAGCCGACCCAAACTGGCAGAATGAGGCAGACGCCGGCCAGCAGTTTCGCCCCTCCCGTTCCTGCTTGCTCCATGAGGTGAAGCGACAGCAGCGCGAGCGCACAGCAGAGAAAGGCCAGCTGATTGGGATTTTGCGACCAGCCGCGCATCCGGTCCCAGTACCAGGGGTCGAGCGCGAAAGTCGCCAGGATGCCCCAAGCCTGCAGCAATTGCAGGAGCAGCGATCCGGTTCCCAGCACGGCCACCAGCCAGGCCACGTTGTCCAGCCGCTGTCGCGCCGACGGATCGATGACGCTGGTCATGCTGACAGCGGCGAGCAGCACATAGGCAAAGAGGTCGTGCAGCACCAGGCTCGTGTCTTGGGCATCGCCGGTCACCGCCCCGGTCACGAACCCGGCCGCGAGCGACAAGCCAAGGGCAATCCAGAACCAGCGCAGCCGTCGCAGCGCCGGAGCCACGGGTTCTGTCTTCCGCCGGCTTGGGTGGACGAGCGCGAACAGCAACCACGCCACAAGGCATAGCTCACCCGGGCCAACAGGCAATCCGGCTAGGCGCAATTGCGAGGACGGTGACATCACCAAGCCAAGCGCCAGGATAAAGTCGGTCATCATGCCATGGTGCCCTCGCCGACTAAGCCAATGCCCCGGACCCATGCGCGACGGTGTCTCCGGCCACGATGTCGCGATATAGATGCACGTATTGGGCCACCGTGCCCGTCAAACTGAAGTTGCGGATGACCAGTTCCCTCGCGCGCCCCCCCAGGATGCGCGCCTGGGCTGGGTTGCCGAGCACATCGAGGATCCGGGCAGCCAGCGCGAACGGCGACCGGGGCGGCACGAGGTAACCATTCCAGCCCTCGTTAATGACGTCGCTGCAACCTGGCATGATGGTCGTGACGATGGGCAATTCGGCGAGCGATGCCTCCAGCAGAACCCTGGGAACACCCTCGCGGTATTCGGTGGGGAAGGCGAACACGTCGGCCAAGCCAAGCAGCGAGGGAACGTCGGAGCGCGCGCCGATCGCGGTGAGATAGGGCGCATGGCGATCAAGTTCCCATTGCGAAATGGCCTGCGCGCCCTCGCTCTCGCGCGGGCCGACCAGCAGGAATCTGACATCGGGCCGCTGCTGATGGACCAGGGCCGCCGCGGCCAGCAGCGTTGGTATGCCCTTCTGGCGGGTCAAGCGGGTCACCGTCAGGACCACCGGCGCGCCGCCGAGCCCGAGCTGCTGGCGCAAGTGCTCGATCGAAGGTCCAGCGACCCGGGCTTGCGCGAAAGTTTCAGGATCAACCCCTGAACCTGGAATGACCTGGGAGGTGCCGTCACCCAGCATGTCGTGGGCTTCGAAGAACGCTTGGTCCTCCCGGTTCTGGAACACCGTTGCGGCGGTCGAGCGGGCGGCCAGCCGATGCAGGGCGCAAAAGACCGGACGCAACCCCATGGCGGCGGCCGAACGCGAGGAATAGAGCCAGCCGAGGCCATTGATCGTGCGGATCACCGCCAGATCGGCGAACGGCCGAGCCGCCAAGGGCAGAAGCAGATTTGGCTTGGTATCGAAACTCTGGACGACGTCGGGGCGCACCGTGGCAAGCACCCGCCGCAGGGCTCCGACCGCCCGCCAGTCCGCCGCGGGGTTGATGAAACGGCGAAAGGCGAAGCCGTGAAACGCGAATCCGGCCTGCTGGAAGGGTTCGGGATCGCCCGGCCCCGCTGCCGCGACCTTGAAACCCTGGTCGCGGAGCTGGCGCATGAACGGAATGCGGAGGTGATGGTCCTCGCCTCCGACCAAGAGCAGCTGCGTGTTCAAGTGCCTACTCCAAACACCGATCAAACGTCGGACATGAAACGCGATGCGTTGGGCCATCAGACTGGCGTGAGGCGCAATACTCTCCATTGTCACCGTTCCGTCATCAGCAATTTTTGCCTAGGGCCCGTGCCCAAATGTGCAGGAATGGTCCGGGGGCACTACTTATTGCGGCAACCACTCACCGGATTTGCTCGCCCGTACACATATCGATCAGCACGGCTACCTCTTTCGGCTTATGGCGAACACATCGAACGGTACGAAAAAATGATGCGAAATACATATTGCCCCGATCGTGACAATATCGTCATAATCCACGACGAGTTTGCCAGAGGGCTGGCACAATCAAAAAATCCGCGTAGCGATGGAGTGGACACAGACTATGCAAATTATAGTGAATTTACTGAATGCGAAACATGACAAACCAACAGGCGGAATTCAAATTAATATTACAACATTGTAGCAGACAATAGCCGTTGTGTAATTCGTGGATTTGTGGAAACTTCAAAGATAGAATTTGACGGTCGGCAACAATGCAAGACACCGAAATGAAGCGGTGTCGAAACGGCAGGGATCGGAACGCGCACTGATGCTTTCCTAAGCCACCGGTGCATTCCAGAGTAAGTGGAGGATGAGTCGTGAAAGCGGTGATACAAGCGGGCGGCAAGGGTACACGTCTTAAGCCGTACACGACCGTTCTGCCGAAACCCTTGATGCCCGTCGGCGCCAAGCCGGTGCTGGAACTGCTGTTGCATTGGCTGCGCCGCAACAACGTCCAGGAAATCTTCATCACCACCGGTTATCTGGGCAACCTCATCCAGACCCATTGCGGCAATGGCTCGCAGTGGGACATGCGCATTCGGTACACCGAGGAATTGGAGCCGCTGGGAACCGTCGGGGCGCTGTCGCTGCTGCGCGAGGAATTGGACGAGACATTCCTGGTGATCAACGGCGACGTGCTGACCGACCTCAGCCTCAACTCGTTCATTGCCCAGCACCGGCAGACCAAGAGCATCCTGTCGATCGCCACATCGGCCAGAAGCACGAAGCTGGATTTCGGCGTCATTGAGAGCGTCGCGAACAAGGTGGTGAAATTCAAGGAGAAGCCGACATTCACCCACTCGGTCAGCATGGGGGTCTACTGCATGGAGCCGGAAGTGCTCAAGTACATTCCCAGGCGCGTCGCTTACGGGCTGGACAATCTCGTGCTGGGGCTGCTTGAGAAGAATATCCCGGTTTCCACGTTCCAGCATAGCGGCATCTGGCTGGACATCGGGCGGGTGGAGGACTTCCACCATGCCCAGGACATGGCTTGGGATGATCATCCGCCGGCATATGAAGTCATCGTGCCGATGGTTGCGTGAGGGTTGAGGGTATTGGCGAGCGCCCGGTCCTGATTTTGTTCTGCGTTGGGCCAGGCGCGGCAAGCCACCTTGGAGTGCGGGATCATGCTGCTGGTTGCGGAACCCATATTGGGTGAGGAGGAGGCTGCGGCGCTGTCGGATGTTATCCGTTCTGGCTGGATAACGATGGGCGAGCGGGTGCGCAGCTTCGAGCAGGCCTTCGCGGCCGCTCACGACTTGCCCGACGCGGTCGCGGTCAGTTCATGCACCGCCGCCCTGCATCTGATTCTCGCCGCCCTGGAGATCGGTCCTGGCGACGAGGTTCTGGTGCCCTCGCTGACATTTGTCGCGACGGTGAATTCGGTTCTCTACACGGGCGCCACGCCGGTCTTTGTCGATATCGAAAGTCTCGAAACCCCCTTCCTGTCGCTCGCCGACGCGGCGGCCAAGACCACCGCCAGGACCAAGGCCGTCATCGTCATGCATTTTGGCGGCAATCTCGTTGATCGCGAGGGCTGGCAGAAATTCGCCCGTGACCGGAACCTGCTGCTGATCGAGGACGCCGCCCACGCCACCGGCGCCCGCGCGGTCGGCACCCTGGGCGATGCGGCTGCCTTCAGCTTCTATGGCAACAAGAACATGACCACCGCCGAGGGTGGGGCCGTCACCGCAAGGGACCCCGATGTCCTGCACAAGGTGCGGCAGATGCGCGGCCACGGCATGACAACCGGCACCTTCCAGCGCCATACCAGCCGGACATCGACCTACGACGTGACCATGCTCGGCTACAACTACCGCATGGACGAATTGCGCGCGGCGGCGGGCCTGGTGCAGCTGAAATATCTCGCGCAATGGAATGCCAAGCGAAGGGCGTTGACGCAAGAGTACATGGACACTCTGGCCGAGCGGTGCCCCACGGTGGTGGTTCCGTTCGCCAGGAAGCGGGGCTCGAACTCCGGGGCCTCATCCCATCACATCATGCCGGTGGTGCTGCCCGACGGCGCGGATCGCCAGGCGGTTGTCGATGCGCTGCGCGACGAGGAAATCCAGACCACGATCCACTACCCCCCGGCGCACCTGTTCACATTCTATCGCAAGCACTTTCCCCTGGTTGAGCTGCCGCTCACCGAGAAGTTCTCGCGCCGCGAATTGACCCTTCCCTTGCATCCAAGAATGGAGATGGAAGACGTGAGATCGGTTTGCAGCGCGTTGGAAAGGGCGCTCACTCATTAGATACGGATCGTGCAATCAAGAGAGGCAGGATTGCTCCAGATCAGAGGTCAAGAATAGCAAGTGTGTCGTGGCGGCGGGTGAATTGAGTCCCTGAGACTGTTGCAAACCGGCCGCAGTAGAAATGTGTAGCGTGAGTAGCCGGAGTTATCACATGTCGATTGCGGACCTGACAAAAGAACTGCGTCGCGGGCGGAGCGCCGAGTTTGCAAATCTTTGGCCGTCGCGTTTATCTCCGCAACGAATTTTCGACGTGGTGGTGTCAGGGCTGTTGGCGGTACTCCTGAGTCCCATCATCGTGCTGGTGATGGCGGCGATCTGGCTGGAAAGCGGCCGACCCTTCCTGTTCTCGCAAGTCCGCATCGGCCAGTTCGGCAAGCCGTTCCGGATGCACAAGTTCCGCAAGTTCTACCAGGTCCAGTCGGCCAATGGCTGTCCGCTGACGGTCAAGAACGATACCCGCATGACGCCGGTGGGCCGGGTTCTGGAGAGGCTCAAGCTCGACGAGTTGCCGCAGCTTTGGAACGTGCTTTGCGGCGAGATGTCGTTGGTCGGGCCGCGACCTGAATCAACCCCGTTCGCCGACTGCTTCGAGCAGGGACTGCGCCAGGTGCTGGACTACCGGCCCGGCATCATGGGTCCAAGCCAGGCGCTGTTTCGCCGCGAGAGTTCGCTCTATCCGGCGGGCGCGGACCCGGTTGCCTACTACCGCGCGGTGCTATTCCCGATCAAGGCCCGGCTTGACCTTGCCTATTATCCTGGCAGCACGGTCGCCTCCAGCATCGGCTGGATCGTGCGCTGCGCGTTGGCGACGGTGGGCTGCGCCACGACCTGCCCGGCCAATCTGATCGCCAGGATCGAAACAGGGCATTCTCGCGGTTCAAACGAGAGCCGGCGGAATGACGACCTCGTGCGGCTCCTGGTCGCCGAGCGCGAAAGCCAGCTTCGACCCATCACCCTGGCGCTCGCGCCGGCCGCCGGAACCGGATCGGCGCGACTTACTCGAGGATCGCTCGAGGTTCAGCCGCAGCACGTGCATTAGGTGGTCGCCATGACCCTTGGCGCCAAAAGAGGTAGTGACGGCACTAAAGATGGCGTGACGCAAAAAACGTTGGGGCGCAAAGTCTTATCGCGTTCCGCCACGGCAGTCTGAAGCAAAGGAGCTGGCCAATGCGCATCATAAACACAAAGATCAAAGGTCCCGTGACCCTGCGTGCCAGCGACAATCCCGTGCTCATCACCGGCACCGGATCGGTAACCACGACCGCGAGCGGCCTGGACGCGATCGATGGTGGCTCCGGCACGGCCTGGAGCATCACCAACGCCGGCAAGGTCTCATCGTCAACCGGTTATGGCATGTCGTTGTCCGGCACGGGAAGCACGGTCGGCAACACCGGCGCGATCGCGGGCAAGGACGGCGTGGTGCTGCGCGCGGGTGGAACGGTAACGAAC